>Ga0209379_10000206_pt1 | contig 64522 bp, 56 predicted proteins | sample tdDd001_FD_187124 | JGI IMG/M metagenome (GOLD analysis project Ga0209379, IMG submission 187124) | Marine sediment microbial communities from the Atlantic coast under amendment with organic carbon and nitrate - tdDd00.1 (SPAdes)... | ecosystem: Environmental > Aquatic > Marine > Coastal >... | reverse complement strand
TAGCTTGTGTGGCACTCATTGCTGTAACCGATACCGTGAACGAGTACTTGTTCCATTTCTATTCAACGTCTGTATTACAAGATATTGAACGATTAACCGGTTTTTTAGGTGTATTTTTAACCTTAAGATATACAACGGAACTTTTGCTGAACTTATTCTTATATAACCGTTTAGTAAAACGTATTGGTTCAATAAATATTATGCCAATCCTACTAGGTGTGGCAGCAGTCAGTTTGATGATTGTAAATGTAGCTGAAGGACAGCTGTATTTGGTTTTATTAGGCCGCGTTTTATCAATTGTAGCAGTGATTGGCTTTTTGATGTATTTGCTGGAAGTATTCTACCAGCTACTTGATCCTCTTTATAGACCAGCCCTTGTGACCATTGTTGGATATATTGATGCCTTTGCTGGCTATGCTCTTGGTGGTGGTTTACTTGTCATTCATACCATGGGTATTTTGTCATCGGGTGTTTTGGTTGTAGGCCTGTGTGTACTCTTATCTGTATTTGCAGTATTATGGGTGATTAATAAGAAGAGTTTTATAGATGTTCTTAATGCTTCCCAGAGTGCGGAAATGTCCACTGCTGTTGAAGAGTTAATTGGGAGTGGCCAGTCTACAGATATGTTAGAAACATTAATTGAACGTGCCCGTTACGGTAGCCGTTCTGAACGATTGTTCCTACTTTATGCAATTAAAAAGCAGTCTATAGGTGATCAAAAATCATGGTTGTCACGGTTGTTTGAAATGTCTGAAATGGAACTTCGTGTTACAATTCTTGAACACGTGTTCGAACATAGAATTTTTGATTTTGAACCCGCTTTACATCCACATGAGTTAACGGAGGACTTTAAAAACTGGTTGGTAACAAAGTGTTTTGCCAACTATCATCAAATGAAAAATGCCCAGCTTTTCATTAAACTTAAGCAAGTCTTAACGGATACCCAACCAGTTGATGATGCTGTAAAGTATATGAAATACTACATGTATGAAAATCGACACGAGTGTTATGGTATGGTTCTTAAAGCTTTAAAAGATCGGAGACGTTTAGAAGACGACGAGTTGATTGATACGATTATAATGGCTTATCAATCATTTGAAGATGAAGTGCACCTCATTTGGTTTAGAGAAGGACATATGTCTTCCCCAGGTGTTATGGCCTATTATGACGATGAGCTTAACTACAGTGCACTCAAAAGGTTTTTAAGTTTTACAAATTACACCCTGATTTCAGAAGTTGTAGCCGCATATGATTTAGAAACCTTGCACACACAACTAGAATCAGAAGACAAGTCTGTCATAGAGTGGGTTTGCATAGCTGAATCGGAGAGACGAGATAGTCATTCGTATACACATTTTTCACAGTTATTAAGCGCCTTGTATCATATTATTTGGACTGAGCGTAATATAGATTTGAACCATGCATCGGCTCAGTTCCTTAAGTATGAACTTGAACAAATCCGTTTAGCAACTGAAGCGGTGCTTGTTGACCAGTCCTTTGATAGAGGACATGTAAGTTTGGCTGGGCAAAGTTATTCGTATTTGTCCGACGTTAAAAAACGCCCTGTTTTGATTGAGATGATCCGAGGTGTTAAGAGGGACAAATGGTCAGAATGTTTAATAGGGTTATTAGAAACTGAAATTGATTATTGTGACTTAAAACATGAAGTATTCAGATTTGGTGATAAAGGGGACTGGATAGAAGCTCTACTCGCTTATAATAGGGGGGATGACATGGATGATAACAAGAAAAAAGAAATAGACTTTATGATCGCATTAAAATCAATACCAATGTTTGAGACATTAGATATTGATACGCTTAAAAAACTCTCAGAAATAGTTACGGTAAGTCCTATGCACTCTGGAGATACTATTGTGAGAAAAGGCCAGAGGGGATCAAAGTTCTTTGTACTTCTACGAGGTCAGGCTGCTGTGTATTTAAATGAGAAAGAATCTCCTATCGCAGTGATACCTGAAGGTCAGATGATAGGAGAACTTGGTGTAATTAACAATGACATACGTACTGCAACGGTTAAAGCGGATGGTCCCGTAGAACTTCTGGCTATGGAGGGAGAGGCATTTCTCGAACTCATACAAAAGAATACAGCAATTAGTATGGCAGTCATTCAAACCTTGTCATTCCGTCTAACAGATATGTTGAAGGCACGAGAAAAGTCTTCATAATATGGTATGATGGAGTATGAGACCAGTTTGTAAATGTCTTAATAAGAGGCGTATGGGAAACTATACGCCTCTATATTTATGAGCACAAAAAATTAAGGGATCAAACACCCACTAAGTTTGGAAAGGAATATAAATAGAACTAAAAAATATTAGACTATATAATTATCATAGTCAGGCCTTAGATTTAAAGGGAAAACTCAATAAAGTTGATGTTGAAAAAAACCGACGATATAATAAAGATAAACTTTATTTATCGTCGGTTTTATTATGAGGAGATATTAGAATGAGCAATGTCATTCAATTTATAAGTAAAGATCTTTCTGAATATCGTAAGCAGTGTAGATTTATCAATAGAAATGTCAACCTTAAGAATGAGTATGGTGGTATAAGTTCGTACCCTTGTATTGTTCTCTATGAACGAGAAACAGGAATACCTTTGCTTTATACAGGCTTTGAAAAATATGTTAGTCCATTAGTAATAAGTGAAACTAGAGATGGAGAGACATTGGCAAAAAGAGCAGTTGGTGTTTGTAATTTTCTCAATTATCTTTTATATCAGACTCAGAGTAACAGTATACATGAGTGTTCAATTACCACTATTAGAGAGTATCTAATCTTCTCAAGGACAAAAGAATCGGGAGAGAAGTATAGCCATGATACGTGGGTGCGCTATCGAGGTTTTCTGTTCGATTTTTTAAATATGTATTATAAAGCAAATAAGAATATTTTACCTTTCAATTATGATGGGGATGTATTGCAGACAATAGTACATATCAATGGTACAAGTAAACATAACAGTTTTTCTGTCTTACGCAATGCTGGGTTAAATGTAAAAGGACCTAGAACAACTCACAAGAAGAATAGAATCCTTGCCAAGGGATATTTGGATTTGATGATGTTTGAGGCAAAAAAATATGAACCTGCCTTAGCGCTCGCTATTGGATTACAAGCCTATGCAGGACTAAGAGAAGGTGAAGTTGTCAATCTGACGTGTAGTAGTCTTAAGATTATAAGAAAACAGTTTTCTATGATATCAGCTATTGAACTTAATTTGCTCGAATCAGCGCCATTTTTCGTTAATTGGCAAAAGAAAACAAAGCCAGGTTCTATAAAAAAATACAGAGTACAGAAGGTTTATGAAGATTTTATTTCTCAGATAGTTGATTTATATGATGCACATATTCAAATGTTGGAAAGCAATGGTTATGATACTAGCAGAAAAGCGCCTCTTTTTGTAAATCATCAGGGGAATCCAATGACTGTACAAACTTACTCGAACAGAGTCAAAAGACTTTTCTATGACCATTTTCTTTTTTCTTTAAGGCATACATGTGAGAAGCAAAACACTTTAGCTGACAATGTAGCCTTCCTGGAAACTTATGAAAAGGAATATCCTGGAGCACACATGTTTAGACATTGGTTTACGATGTATTTAATTACAAATGCAAAATTGTCGAGCGGTGAAGTCATGAAATGGCGTGGAGACTCTAGCCAAGATTCAATGAACTCTTATATTCATGAGAACTATGAGTTGATTGAATTATATAGAGATAGCTCTTACACATTTCAATCACAGCTTTTAGAGGATATTATTGGGTGAAATTATGACTGAGAATAAAAAATGGTTAAAGAAAAATACAATATCAATACGTATTGCAGCTTCAAGATTAAAGATAAAATCGGAAGTACTTAGATACTATATAGAGTGTGGATTAGTTGAGAGTAGAGATAATAGAATACACAAGTCTGATATAGAACTTATTCAGAAGCAAATGAGCGAATATATTAGTATGACTGCATTTATCAAGGGACAGGATTCAGATAGATTTAACGCTAAGCTAGCACGTAATAGAAATAAGTACATTGATTTTCTAGAAATTAATGAGTATTTTGGAGTTAAGTTATATAAAACTGAAGAAGTGCCTTTTTCAGAAAAAAGTAGTAATGAGTATTTTATTAAGAAAGAAGATGCTGATTTCATTAACTTCAAAAGTATTAATTTTTTTGATGATTATGGTTACACTGAAAAAGAAAAGATATCCAGGATAATCAAAAAAGAAGGTGGACATCGGTTAACAATGAGATATGTAAGTAGCTTCATTGAAAACTTCGATGATAGGAATAATAAATATACTCCATCTATGACGAATTTTGTGGAAATAATGTTGTCAGCTGGAGATATTAGAATGCTTGCTGATGAAGACATCATATCAATGATAGAAAATTGTAATACTTCACGGACAAAAGAACTAATCGTTGAATTCACCAAATATGCAAGCGGTTTTGAGAAAGTCAAATATAATAAAATTGATCTAGAAAAACGAGAAAGTAAGTCAATTTTAGCTTATTCATACGACGACTTTGTTCGACTTGCTAAAATATTATTTAATGCTGAATACGATCGGGAACACAATTTAACTAGTAAATCTTTGGACAACCATAATTTTGCTGAGATGTGGTTGTTTTTATCAGTTCACTTCATTTGTGGATGGCGCGCATCGGATATATGTAGTAACTGGGTATACCTAAATCTAAAAAATAATGACAATCATTTTATGATAAATATAGATACGCTTAAAGAGGATATTTTGAATGAGAAAATAAGTACTAAGATATATGAAAGTGTAGCCTTGTATGCTATTAGAAAAATTGAGCTGTCTTTTAATTTACCGTCAAAACTATCTAGAGCTTCAGCTAGAAAATTACGTTCGGAGATTGTACCTGATCTTAGAGCTTTCTTTGGCAAATTAATTCTAATTGCTGAGGTTCATAATTTGAATTCCAATAATGGATATATGAAAACACATAGGATAGCTAGATACTGTAACTGGACTTATTGTAGAGATTTTTTTGGTGAAGATATGTTTTTGCTAACAGGTAGACAAAATATTTTATCAAGAAGACTTAATAAATCATATTTGCAAGGGATAGAACAGGCTACAAGAGATAATGGTAATACAACTCTAGTAGCACATATTGTTGCGTCCTTTGCAAGGAATCATGCAAATATTGATACTACAGCAGTTTACTTAAAGGATCATGGACTTACTGGCGAGTCTGCTGAGGTTGTATTATATATGATGATGCAAAGAGGAGTATTTGGTGTTTCTTCATATTATGCGCTTATATCTGCTTATCCAGAAGCCTTTGAGAAGCTTAGTGTCAGAGATCAGACTAAACTTATGGAAAATTTATCACTGACAGCATATGAAATTGAAACATTAGGAACTGTCATGATTGCTAAGGAAAAGATTGCTAGTGAGTTATCACAAGGTTATGAAGATGAACCAGCCAAAATTCTCAAAGCAATGTATTCAATTGGACAAGGTCGAGGAAAATCAAAAGATGCAGGTGTTTATTGTATGAAGAAAGCTCTTGGAAAAATGTGTGTACATCCTACATATGAGTCGTGCTTGGCAAATCTGTGTAAGTATCATGTCTTCACAAATGATGGTGTACCTGCATTAATTGGAGTAGTGAAAAAATATAGAGATAAAGCAATTAGTACAGGTGATAAGAAGTATGAAGTAGCGTTACATAAGAAAATCATTCCTGCCTTCCAATATATAATCAATGCCGTTATTAAGGAAATGTCAAAATATGAGAAAGAAAAAATTAAGCTATTAATAACGGAGGCTCTTAATGAATAATGTTTTGCGAGAAGTAAGACTAGATGATGTAGTCATTTATACAGAACATATATATAGTCAAAGTACGTTGAGTGAGTGTAAAAAAATCTTCAATAAGCTTGTAGAAGAAGGTTCAATTAAAGGGAAATTCAGTGATGACAATTGGTTGGGTTATTCAGGTGTAAAATATTTTGGGATTTCATTTCAATTTGACAATAAGAAATATAAATCATGTATAGGTAAAGAATTTGGCATTGCCCAAGAGACGATGAAGAACATGCTAAAGTGTTTCGCAATATACTGTAATGGCTTGTATGTTTACAACACGATAGCTAAGAAGAAGATTAATGTAATATGTGATTTCTTAGAAAACTATAAGGAAAGGAATTATAGGATTTATAGTGAGGATTTAAGTACTTTAGAGGAGTTCCTTGCTTTTATCAATACTCCTGTAAACCAGATAGAGAAAGTCACATTAAATATCAGAATAAAAATTAGAAGAGGAGCTAAGCAGAGGCAACTTAGTCCAGTAATAAATTATCTTGTTGTCGAGAATGAGATAAATTCTATATACAGTAGTCAACTTGATGATGAAACTTTTAAAAGATGGTTTCCAATATATTTTTGGGTGAATATAACCTTTATTTTGCCTTTAAGAGCGACAGAAATGCTAGTGACTCCCCGAGAATGTATTGCACGATTGAATGACAAGGTGATTCTAAGAACTCGTCGATCTAGACTAAAAAAGGGTAAAAGAACCGTTTATTATGATGTTCAGAAAGATTACAAAGAGTTTGAGTATGAAATTCCTGATGCGATTGTTGCTGCGAATATTGAAAAATATATTGAATTGACAAAGAAGCAAAGTCGAAGGTTTCTCTTTGAATATAGTGAGCTAATGCTTAATGAAATGCTTTCGTTATCGGCATTTAACATTTTACTTTGCAGATTTATTGATGAAAGAATAATTGGTAATAAAAAGTATGATTTTGCAAAGTATGCATCTGGAATAAAGGACTTTGAATATATCACTGCTGGTGACAGCAGACCTATTGCAATGGCAAATCTGTATTTTCAAAAATTTGGAGAAGATATCTGTCGACAGCTTGCAGATCATACAAATATTAATACAAGCTCTGGATATTACACTAATATCTCGGAAACAATCTTAGCTTCATCTATAATTCAGTATCAGAAACGAATGAGTTATCAAACCCGAGATTTAAAAAACAAATTTGAAAAGAGTAAAAATCTTGTTACTGTATCTGATAAATCAGTTTGTATTTCAAGAAGACGTGAGATAGATATTGAAGATTTAACAGATTGTATTGACGAAGGTCATCTTGAAGATTGTATGGGCTGCAAATTTTATAGGCCATCAGCTAATGAGTTAGATGCAGTCTTAAAAAGACAGAAAGAGAAAGCTGATGTTAGTGCAAAATGTGCTATTGAGTTTATGAATAATATTATGAGCATAAAGAATAGAAGTACAACACTTGAAGAAGTTTTTCTTTCGGTACAAACTAAAGCTACAAGATACCGGATGGGTTGCAATATCAAAGTTGAGGAGAAGTGGAAAGAATGGGAAAATCACAAAAATACACAGAAGACCAGCTGTTAGAAGGCGTTGTTAAGTATTCTGATTTTTATAAAAGGAAAATTAAAGCTACAGAGTTAGCTAAATGGTGTAGGCTTAATGTGCCTGGTCTTGAAGAAGTAAGAGATTACCATTTTAAAAGGACTATTAAAGAACGTGATCTTAAGACTGGAAAGATGTTAGAACGACAAAAGCTTTGTACTAGAAAGATTGAAGAAATTAATAAATCACGTAGTTTAAGAGTAAGTATAGGTTCAAATTTAATTTTTAGAGCGTCAAATATTGATGTTATTTTTCAACAATCACAATTAACTCAAAAAAAGCTAATTGTTGAAGCTAGGGAGACGTTTGGTAAATTGTTGAGTAAAAACTATCAACTTGAAAGAGAAAATGAAGATTTGAAGAGAACGAATAAGGAATATAAAGCTTCTCTGAATCAAATTGATAATACTGTGTGTGTACTTCAAAAAGAAATAAAAAAAGTAACTAAACAAGTGAATTATTTGATGAAAGAAGTAGATTTAGAAAATCGAAAAGAAATGTTAGAAAAAATTGGTGTTAAAGATGAAGCGATTGATTTAAATGTTTATGTTGAAAATTTACAGCAATCGTTAGATGAAGTCATGAATATTAAAAATGTATTGATAGGACAAAGTAAAAATAGCACCATTGTTGAATGTGAGAAAAAAAGATTTGCTGAGGATTCAGTAAAGGTAAAACAAAGTTTCGTTGAAAATGTTACTAAGGGGATTGATTTTGATTAAGAAAATTAAACTGGAAACTAGTCTTGCATTTTTAAATCCAGATTTGGCGAAGGAATGGCATCCTACTAAGAATGGCAATTTGAAACCCCAAAATGTAACTAAAAATTCTAACAGGAAAGTATGGTGGAGATGTGTAAAAAGGCATGAATGGAAGGCAATTGTTAATAGTCGTTCTAAGGGATCAGGGTGTCCATACTGTTCAGGGCTTCGAGCTATTAAAGGGGAGACTGACTTGGCAACAATAAATCCCGAACTTCCAAAGGAATGGCATCCTACAAAGAATGGGAATTTGAAATCAAGTGAAGTGACCGCTAAGTCGAGTAAAAAAGTATGGTGGCAATGTGAAAAAGGTCATGAATGGGAGGCCGTAATTTCAAAACGTTCTGGAGGAAATGGCTGTCCATATTGTTCAGGGAATCGAGTTATAAAAGGGGAGACTGACCTGGCATCAACAAATCCCAAACTGGCAAAAGAATGGCATTCTTCGAAGAATAGAAAGTGGAAACCCAATGAAGTGACCGCTAAGTCGAGCAAAAAAGTATGGTGGAAATGCGGAAAAGATCATGAATGGGAAGCAACTATTGCAAGTCGTTCTGGAGGAAGTGGCTGTCCATATTGTTCAGGACTTCGAGCTATAAAAGGGGAGACTGACCTGGCGACGATAAATCCTAAATTAGCTAATGAGTGGCATTGTACGAAGAACAAGAATTTGAAACCAAATGAGGTAACTCACAAATCCGGTAAGAAAGTATGGTGGCAATGTGGAAAAGGTCATGAATGGGAAGCTACTATTTCAAATCGCTCTTTAGGAAGAGACTGTCCATATTGTTCAGGACATCGAGCTATAAAAGGAGAGACTGACCTGGCGACGATAAATCCTAAACTAGCTAATGAATGGCATTGTACGAAGAACAAGAACTTGAAACCAAATGAAGTAACTCACAAGTCGAACAAAAAAGTATGGTGGCGATGTGAAAAAAACCATGAATGGGAAGCGACTATTGCAAGTCGTTCTGAAGGAAAAGACTGTCCATATTGCTCAGGACTTCGAGCTATAAAAGGTGAGACTGACCTGGCGACGATAAATCCTAAACTAGCTAATGAGTGGAATTGTACGAAGAACAAGAATTTGAAACCAAATAAAGTAACTCACAAATCAGGTAAGAAAGTATGGTGGCAATGTGTAAAAGGTCATGAATGGGAGGCGACTATTGCAAAGCGTTCTGGAGGAAAGGGTTGTCCATATTGCTCAGGACGTAAACCTATAAAAGGAGAGACTGATCTGGCAACAATAAATCCTGATTTAGCAAAGGAATGGCATTCTTCAAGTAATGGGAAGTTGAAACCGAATGAAGTGACCGTCAAATCGAACAAGAAAGTATGGTGGAAATGTGGAAAAGATCATGAATGGGAAGCGACTATTGGAAGTCGTTCTGGAGGAAGTGGCTGTCCATTTTGTTCAGGACTTCGAGCTATAAAAGGGGAGACTGACCTGGCGACAATAAATCCTAAACTAGCTAATGAGTGGCACCTTACGAAGAATGAAAATTTGAAATTGGATGAAGTAACTGAAAAATCAGGAAAGAAAGTATGGTGGCAATGTGAAAAAGGTCATGAATGGGAAACTACAGTTATAAATCGTTCTCAAGGAAATGGTTGTCCATATTGTTCTGGACATCGAGCTGTAAAAGGTGAGTCGGATTTGGCAACGAAAAAACCAGAGCTAGCAAAGGAATGGAATTCACCGAGGAATAGAAACTTGAAACTTGAGGATATTGCAGTGAAATCTAATAAAAAAGTATGGTGGCAATGTGAAAAAGGCCATGAATGGGAAGCTGCTGTTAATAGTCGAACTGCTGGAAATGACTGTCCATATTGTTCTGGTTATCGAGCTATAAAAGGGGAAACAGATTTGGCAACGATAAATCCTGAGTTAGCGAAAGAATGGCATCCCACAATGAATGGAAAATTGAAGCCTGATATTGTGACTAGTAAGTCAGGTAAAAAAGTATGGTGGCAATGTGAAAAAGGACATGAATGGGAGGCTCTTGTTTCAAATCGTTCTAAAGGAAGTGGCTGTCCATATTGTTCAGGATATCGAGCAATAGAAGGCGAGTCGGATTTGGCAACGAGAGATCCTGAGTTAGCGAAAGAATGGCATCCTACTAAGAATGGAATCTTGAAACCTGATGCTGTTACTATACGGTCGGGTAAAAAAGTATGGTGGATTTGCTCGGAGAATCACGAATGGAGAGCTGCGATAGGTGCCCGTTCAAAAGGTAGTAAATGCCCTGTTTGCAGAAGAAATAAATAGTTTAAGATTCGATTTTTCAGAGAGAGTTGAATGTAGTTTTATACGTATTGATATACACATTGATAAAGGAGCAATTGTTTTGGCAGCATTATCATTGAAACTAGCAAAGGAATGGCATCCAACAAAAAATATAGATTTAAAGTCATGTGATGTAAAAAGCAAATCAAACAAGAAAGTCTGGTGGCAATGTGATAAAGGCCATGAATGGCAGTCAACTGTCGCAAATCGTTCTTCAGGAAAAGACTGTCCATATTGTTCAGGACTACGTGTTATAAAGGGAGAAACGGATTTAGCTACTGTAAATCCTAATATAGCCAAACAATGGCATCCTATAAACAATGGTGATTTGAAGCCGGAAGATGTTAAACCTGGTTCAGATAAAAAAGTGTGGTGGATTTGTGCAAAGAACCATGAATGGGTGGCATCTATATCAAGTCGTAATAAAAGAGGATGCCCGTACTGTTCGGGAAAACGAGTTATAAAGGGAGAAACTGATTTAGCAACGGTTAATCCTCTATTAGCAAAAGAATGGCATCCTACTATGAATGGAACTTTGAAAGCACAAGATGTTACATCAAAATCTCACATGAAAGTATGGTGGAAATGTAAAGAAGGCCATGAATGGCAAAGAACAGTTCATGGACGAGCTAATAATAGTGGGTGCCCATATTGCTTTGGTAGATTAGCAGTTAAGGGGAAAACAGACTTAGCAACAGTGAATCCTTTATTGACTCAAGAATGGCACCCTGAAAAAAATGGTACTTTGAAGCCGGATAATGTAACAATTGGATCTCATAAAAAAGTGTGGTGGAAATGTCAAAAAGGCCATGAATGGGAATCTGCCATCTATAGTCGATCTAAATCTGGTTGTCCTTTTTGTTCTGGAAAACGAGTATTAAAAGGTAAAACGGACTTAGCGACGATAGATCCCGTTTTAGCGAGTGAATGGCACTTTGTTAAGAATGGAGAGTTGAAACCAGATGCGGTAACTGCTAAGTCAAATAAGAAAGTATGGTGGAAATGTAAAGAAAACCATGAATGGAGAGCTGTTATCAATGATCGTGCTCATGGCAGTGGGTGTCCAATATGTAGAAAGAATAGCAGTGGATGATAAGGTAGTATGATTAAGAATATTAGCAGCTATTATTGAAGCTGAAAGTGTGATTGCTAATTCTAGAAACTAAGTGAGTTTGTCAAGAAATTGGAATAAACATTCCAGACAGTATATTGAATATTATTCGAAGCCAGTTGAGACGGTTCAATTTTATGAGTAGAAAGAATTGCTTTTCTAGTAATCTACTTTGTATAGAATCCAAACGATAGAGGGAAAATGATGAGGACATACTGCTTATATTGTGATAAGGAAGTTGAGTTTAGTAAGTCATACCAAGGAATCACATGTTGCTTCTTCGTCATCATGTGGCTTAATGTCTTATTGCGTTATTTAAACACCAAAAACTGTATAGAAGTGATCGGTAATGTCATCAAGAATGATTTTTGTTTGAGAATGAATCTCTAGCATAGCTGGGAAGTCTGCTATCATCGGTTTGCTGAATATACAAAGGATTAGTGTCTCATTAGCATTGATGCATACTTATTTTTCCCGTTTATCAATGCCTAGTAACGCTCAGCAAAAAAAATTGTGAGCACTTTTGAATGCTGGTCCTTAGTTCTTCTTAACTCTTCTCTAAGGTTCTAAAACAATGTCACAAGCTGGTACTCCTACAAGAAGGTACTGATCTTTATATCCTTTTAAGTAGTCTCTAAATTTTTCTAGACCTTTAATCATAAATATTACTCCAATACTTGTTAACTAGTTCATTAACACTAATAGAAATTCTTTCATCCATCTCATCACTAAAGAGTAGCTGTAACATTAAGGGATGCATGTTACCATTCCAAAGAGGTACTTGGTGTTTCCATACTTGAATTACTAGATGTTGCTCGTTTTCAGATGTTATGTTTGTAAAGTATTGCTTTATTGCACTCCATGCTCTATAGTGGACAGCTAACTGTACATTTTGGGATTCTGCTAGGTTTGTGAGTGTAGAAAGTGCCATTTCACCCGTTTCATGAAATAAACTCTCGTTTACATTGCTCATTCCATTAAAATATACAAGTTCAGTTTGTTGAATGGGGTTGAATAGGTATTGCTGTGCTTTCTCCCACATTTGTGTCTGTGTTATTGTTCGATACCATATGGCTGAGTTTCTGAACTTTTCTTTTGTTAGTAGACCAAATTGGGCTAGTTCATCAAGAGATCTATTAATAGACATTCTCGAAAGCTTCTCACCTTGAAAATCAGACACTTTAATTTTATTAGAATCTGAATCAAGTATTAGAAATAGAATGTACTGTGTTGCTGGTGTGAATTGTTTTCTGCTATTCATTTTTTTAGCGTAATATTCCTCAAGAGCAATACCAAGATGAGGTATAAAAATTTGCATACTACTCACAATAAATGACATCCTATGTGCAATTAATCTGTCTCTTGAATATTTATCTAATTCACTAGTACAGTAAACGACAGGGATGTCTGATAGGTCTGAGATCATCTTAATTCGTTGTACAATTTGCTTGATTTTTAGTGGTTCAAGACCTTGTTTTTCATATAGAAAGTACAACTCTTTATCTAGTAACCTAGTGTGATATAACTCATAATTTCTTGTGAAGTATGCAGGCAAGCTCTTTGGCATTTCAACATTATCAATTTTGAGATCAATATCAAATGTCTTGTTCAAGTAGTTTAGGCATCCAGTTTTGAAACTCATGTATTCACCTCCATTGTCATTTCATTTAAGTGTAACACAAAATCTTAGGCTGTAACACATTTGTGTTACAACTCAGAAAAATGTGTTACATCTTTTTTCATAATCCTATTTCGCCAACAATTGACTGAAAATTCAGGGAATGGTAAGCTGATATTGATCTGAGAACGTGAAGAACGTATATGGTCAATAGAAGTTAACGGATGACAGTTTTAAGTGTATTGACTGGTTGAACTTGACTAAGCTTGGAGGATATCTGGACTAGATACACGAGAATATAAACTCGTTTTTTGACGTACCTCAATTCAGGTGTCAAGAAAGGAGTTTTTTGATGTCAATTTATGATGAACTGCCGCAGTTTATCGAAGTCCCCAATGTGAAAACACAAAATGTGCGACTGAAATTCGCAGGACAGAAGTATAGTTTAGTAGGTGACCAGGTACTTCAAAATCCACCTTAGCAGATACAATAATCTGTGCGAGTGTTGATCCCGTTAAAAAGAGAAGGGTAGGGGAAAATCTTGTTATGTAAACATTAAAATATGTGTTGATGGTTCTCTCTGCAAACACAGATTAACACTGGATTAAGTATTAGTTCAAAGAATCGCTCAGGATGTAGTATCACAGAGAGTATTTAATGGGAAAGACAGAAGTTGCATTATATAACTTAACTTCTACTAGTAAAAGATGGGTATTAGTTCGAATGTATATAACATTACTGATAATGTAAGTGGACTGACAATGAAAGTGAGGATGTCTTGGCTAAGAATAATAAACCTTCTAAGGTCATATATATAATCATTAAAGGAAAAGGATCTGCACCGAAAATTGTGACAAGCTGGGATGTATGTTCAAAGGCAGTGACAGGCTTTTCAAAACCCATGTTTAAGGGTTTTACAGCTTCTGAGTATGCAGGTGCTGCTAAATATATAATGTCACGCACACAGGGAAAGACAAAGACTAAAATGCTTGAGAAACTTGAGTCTATGAAGCATGTATTTGGTGACAAGGCTGAAGCTAAGAAATCACCTAAGGCTAAGAAGGAAAAGAAAAAGGACGTAGCCCATGAAGGTTTTATTCAAGTTCATCCAGGAGCGGATAAGCCTAATCGTCTTCCTTGTACTCTAGATTTCTATCCTAATCTTGAATCTAGAATTGGTTATCCCTTCACAGAGGACCAAAAGGATATTATTGAGTGTTGTTATGGAAAGTCACTTACCAAGGCAACAGCCGGAGCGGGAAAGACCACAACTATGACTGCCAAGATTGGCCGTATGGTTTTAGTTGAGAAGATACACCCAAAGAGAATACTTGCTATGTCTTTCTCAAAAATGTCTGCTAAAGATCTTGAAAAGCGATATAAAGAGCTCTTCCCTGAACCAGAAGCACAAGGTGTAGAGTTTAAAACCATTCATGCTTTCGCTTATAAGGTGGTCCAAGACCAGTACAGAAAGCTTAGGAAGTCTGTAAAGCTAATTGATAAAGCTATTGATGAAGAGGGAAATCCACTTTCTGATAATCGTCTTATTGGGAAAATATACTTTGAGCTTCATAACAAGTATCTAAAGAATGAGGAGTCAGCAGACATCATCAATGATATTGGCATCATCAAGAATAGGATGCTTAAGCCTCACCAAGTGGGTTCGAATTTCAGTGACATCGATAAGATCTATGAGTCATATGAAGCCGAAAAGAAAAGACTTGGTGTCATTGACTACGGAGATATGCTGACTGAGTGCTATAGGTTCTTAAGTAGTGATCATGAGATCCTTGGGTATTACGGCTCCATGTATGACCATATTATTTTAGATGAGGCTCAAGATACAAGCACTGTGCAGGGGTGTATTATGGCCCTGCTTGCTACAATATCTAAAAACCTTACTCTTGTGGGTGATGATGACCAGGCGATCTATCCATGGCGAGGTGCTGATCCAGAGTTTCTTGTCTACTATACAAACAATAATCCAGAGACAGTTGCATTTGATTTAGGTGTCAATTACAGATGCCCTCAGAATGTGGTCAAATACGCTATGACTCTAATTGAATACAACCAGATTAGACTTGAAAAACCTATTCAGTCCTTTAAAAAGACGGATGGGAAGATTGTTGATATGGTCTGTAAGAGTTATTCTGAGCAGATAAATGAAGTCAGTTCAGTTATTCATGCTCTTAATAAGAATGATCTCAATGACACAGCAATACTTTTTAGAAACAACATGTCTGCAATCCCGCTTATTGACATGCTTTATGAAAGCGGGATTGACTTTTATGTTAGAGGCGATAGGTTCATGGCCTTCTTTAACAACTGGTTATTTGCTGATATCATGAGACTCTTAAGACTGTTTCATGACCCTTCTGATAAGGAAACATTTGTGTCTCTTGCTTCAAGATTAGGCATTCGGATTCGAAAGGACATCCTTTTGCGTCTTCCAGAGTCAAGAAATGCAGTAAAAGCAGCACTATCTATAGAGAAGCTGTCTGATAGAAATAAGACTAAGATAATGGATCTCCTTCGGTCTATTGACGAATTCGAGTTTAGAGACGTTTCTGGCTCAATTCGATATATTCTGGATAAAACAAAGTACTCAGAGTACGTGAAAAAGCGAGAGCAGTCTGATATGGGCTCTGGTGTGCCTGCAGATATGATCAGAAAGATTATGTCTCAGCTGGGTTCAAGATCTTTAAGTATTCCTGAGTACCATGAAAAAATGATTAATTTGAAGGCTTATATAGAAAAGCTCTCAAAGTCTAGAAGAAAACGTACAGGGGTTAGTCTTCTTACGATACACTCTTCAAAAGGTCTAGAGTTTGAAAATGTTCTTATAGTGGATATGGTTGAAGATGTGCTTCCAAGCAAGTCTGTAGGTAAGGACAAGAAAAAGCTTGAAGAGGAACGTAGGCTCTGTTATGTTGCCATCACTAGAGCCAAAGAAAACCTCTATATGTATAGTTTAGATAGTGGAGATTCTAAACCATCTAGATTCCTTCAGGAGATGGTTAACACAAATCCATGTAAGTCAAGTAATGAGAGAAAAACATCAGAAGTCGATCCTATTAGAAGTTGGGATTATGGTAATAAAGTGGTGCCAGCTGATAAACCGAAACTTGCTGCCAAAACTAAAGTCAACTCAGCCCCGCTTATTAAAAGTGAGAGTGAGTTAACAGCTGGTCTTCGTGTTTCTCATGACAAGTTTGGTTCAGGCAGTGTAAAAACTATTGATGAATTAAAGGTCATTATTGCCTTTGATGAAGGCAAGCAAAGAACTTTCCTCGTTTCGTTTGTTGTAGGTAACGGAATGCTGTATAGAATATAGAACGGAGTAATTAGATGTCAGAAAAATTATTGAAATGATAGATGAGATTATGTCTTCTGATGAGGACGGCTTTGAGCAGGGCATATCTGAATGGTATGGAGATCAGTACGGACATGAACCTGATGAGGTTATAATCGAGGAGGATTCTATAGTTGTTGTGGTTTATGATGAGGAGTGTTTTTATCATCTAAGCAGATTATGGCGCAATTAACTAATATTCTGATTCTCTAGTGTAAAGCGGGTGGTCTGTTGAATAATATCTTTATAGTACAAAACACATCTCTACATGTTGTAAGGCTAATAAAGACTATTAACAATCTATCCACAGATTTGTATAATTTTGAAATGCCATAACCTATGATCATTTGAAGCGGGGCTGTGCAGTAAATGTCCTCAGTGACATCTCTTTTCCAATTGAACTGGGTGATCATGAAGCAGTTTTAATTTTTTCTGGACCAGTCATGCCGGTTAAGGAACTTTCAGGTGTCGCTCATATAGAAATTTGCAAAGAGCTATTCGGTAAATCATTTGAATATGACACCAGTGCCCCGCGCACCGTTTTAGATGACTCTTACCACTACTACTGCATTAAATGTGGTGAGACATCAAGTAATCGCCCTTTTGAAGGGAATTGTTACTGTGGGGATAAAATGGTTGAAGTCGCTCCTTGTGAGATATGTGGAATGAAGCTGGTTGTTACAGAGACTATACCGGTCACCACGTTTTGTCCAAACTGTAATCCAGAACTCTTAGAAGTATTCTGTAAAAAAGTTGATGAAGGAGAATAAATGACAGACAAAGATATTCTAATAGAGCTAGAGAGCCAAAAGAGAAGCGTAAAGGCTTTATCAGCCGTATTTGAGATGTGCGATAGAAAGCCCAAATGTGTTGAAGAACGAGTTTTACAAGCCTACATACGCCACCATGGTGCTACGGATGCATCAAAGGTCCTTAATGATGAAGGATTGCGACTGAAATCTGAAAAAGGTGAAAGAAAATACTACTCAAGTGATATCACAGGCCTTATACGTGATGATAGTACTAAAGAGAAAGTCAGTCCGGATCTTATGGAGTTAACACTGTTTATGTGTACAAGGGGTCAAAGATATACAGGATGGACGCAAAGACTTGTTGAAGGTTACTATAAGACAATAGAGAATGGAGATGTATGATTATGAATCTTACTATGTTTGCTGAAGGACATACTGGTGATGGTCTTACAGATGCTATTAATAGACAACTTGAAGAGGTTAATGGCAGACTGATTGATGTTAAACCATATTATGCAAATCCCAAGCACTGTGCAATTGTTATATATGAGAAGAACGAGAGTAAATAATTTTCTGGAGGACAGATTTGAAATTTCAACTCTTTGAGAGTCATAACAAGGAACTGATTACCTATTTTGCTCTGTTTGGTCTTATGTTCATAGTAGGACAATTTGAGCATCCAAGTAATCTATTATACATTGACCATAGAGCGAAGATCGGTTACTTAGCATTTATAGCTTTCATGATAGCTTTTGGGCCGACACTTGTCATTGAGGAGATTAAGATTTTCAAACACAGAAGAAAATCAACCAAAGATACTAAATAGAACGAAAGTTTTTTAAAGCCTTCCTACTTGAAAATCTAGGAGGGATTTTTTCGTTTAATAGTTTCTTTATGGACATAAATTGGGTATGTTGTTATATTGAAGAGAATATTAACTAGATATAGATATTTGACAACAAGGAGGGTGCTTATGTGGAACTATGCAGCATTAACTAAAACTGCAAAAATTGCTGGAGGGACTTGTAAGTAAAGGTGTCGCAAAAGGCATGAAAGCAGGCATCGCTAAAGGTATGGAAGCGGGTATGGCAAAAGGTCTTGCAGAAGGTGTTGCTAAAGGCGAACTATCAATGAAGCGTAAACTTGGTGGTCTTGCTTTAGTTGGAGGCGTTGCTCTTTGTTACACCGCATATAAGGGATGTAACATTGCGTATAGTAAATTCATTAAACCAAAATTTGATAATAAGAGATTAGATGAGCAAGATGTGATCGTCGAGTCTGAAGAGATCATAGATACTAAGAAAATTATGGATGACTACATGTTGTCCAATCTAGAAGAGGCATCCGTTGACACTGAAACAAGAATCCTTTTGATCGAGGAGACTTCGGTTGAGGAACATAGGTCATTTAAGATAATTGTTGAAGATGATTACTACTACATTCTTTCTACTTCTGATTTAGGAGTAAAAATAGAATGTCACAGGGGTGAGGAAATTACTGATGTACTTTCAGATCTGCAGTACTCTGGTGAGCGCAACCAGTCTCCTTCTCAACTCGTCTATGAGCATCTACTTATCAATGGATATTTGAATAAAAGCTTTGAAGATCCTGAGTATATTGACATGTCACTGTCAGCTGAAGAGTAGCCAAGTTCAAGTCAATGAGTATATTCCTGTTATTCTAGGTGCAGTTTATCTTAAAGGAGGATTATTATAAACATTACATTAGACTTTTCAACCCCGCTTGGTGCGTTTTTATCTATAATAGCCTTGTTGAGTGTTTCTTGTACTGTCGCAATTGTTGTTGAGAGACTCAGTAAGCACAAGCTGCAAATTATTGGATGGCCATTTGTAATAGTTCTCATCATTACAGTTAGTGCTGTTATAGCATATAACGTTCCGGCTAGTGCACTGGACGGACTTTTTGATTCATCAGAGACTGATTCACCAAGTCAACAAGCTCAGGGCATCCCCACAGAATCAATAACTAGCACTGCTTTTGTAGAAAAACAAACAACTGATGACCAAGGCCCAGTTCATTTAGAAGCAATTATTTTTCATGATGTTAGCACTGATGAGAAATTGCTTGAGTTCTACAGGGCTCTTCATTTGTTTGATCTATATAAGATTCGTGATAATTTAGATGAAAAGGGCTATGATTTCGCTATTACTTGGGAATCACCAGGAATTGAATCAATCGAAACAATAAAACAGTTCCAACGTGATAATGGTTTAAAGGATGATGGGATAATTGGACCTGCAACAGCTGATATTCTTTTTGATGAGAATCATGATAAGTATATGAATCCAAGAATCATTAATTAGGCGCTCAATTGGTGATTTAAGCCCGAATTATATATCTAATTCAAATAAAGAAGGGACACTTGTCAGTGTCCCTTTTGTGTTACTAGTGTTTTGGTACTATGCCTTTACTCAATATCCAAAAGCAGATCATCCACAAATGATGTATTGGTATTACCCATCCCATCACTATTGTCTCTTTCAGAGAGGATTATTAAAGGTCTATTCTTTATTAGGAATGTTTCTGAGCAGTCGAGCTCTACTAAGTCCGCTGAAAGCATTGATATGAGCTTCATTGAATTTTTCACCTTGTATAGTGAGAAAATAGCAAGTAGCTTGCGTCCTTCGAATGAGTACTCACCGTTAATAAAATCTATTCTAAGCGGGAGCCCGCTTGTCTTAAGTGTAAAACTTCTGTCCTCTTCAGGGTAATTCACTTTCTTTCCTGGAGGTTCAAAGTTGTTGATTCTAAGCGTGATTTTCCCAAGTTCTAAAGTGTGAAAACACTGATCGATGGTTCCCTTAGTGGCAGTATAGTGGTCTGGATCTACTTCATAAAATGCCAAACGCCCACCATGATAAATACCATCCAACTGCAGGTTTGGTCCTTCAACTTTATGATATTCATAATTGGGTTTTTTCTTCTTAAGGTTCTTGTTATCCATCCATACAGTCTTGAAGCCCTTGATCTCTTTTTCTAGAGGTGGAGGGGATATATCAGTTAGTTTATAGCCATTACCACTTAACTCAATTGTGAAGGCTTCTGAGGAAGTCGTAACAACATTAAGTGGAGTATTTCTTTCATTCAGTTCAAGCATACCTATGCCTTTATTCATGTGTACATCTCCTTATGAAAAGTCTGATTTCTAATGCAATTATATATCAAACTACCATCGTGTCAATATATGTAAAATAATTTCACCTCCTAATTTTTACACCTCCTGAATTGAAGTGATAAGAACGTCCTTGATGTATACACCCTGTATAAAACAGTACTGTATAGAGTGCATTTTGTATAATTGTCATGGTATTTTTCTTTTTCTACATGGATTATGCTGAATATAGTAGAAATATTTGGTATTATCTAATTGGTAACGTCAAAAATTGAGGGGGGATACCTTTGGAAAGTCTAAAACTTATCGTTGATAAAGAGATTAAAGCTGTTGAAGATGACAGGTTTGGTCATAAGGATTACAGCAATGCACTTGCTGAAATGATTGAGCATCTGAAAGGTTCGTACAGTATCGGGCTACTGGGACCATGGGGTGTAGGAAAATCCACAATCAAGGAATTGTACTGTACAGGTTTGAAGGATGATAGAAAGAACGAGGAAATCCTAACAATCACATTTAACGCCTGGAAGTATGGTGGAGATGACCTTAAAAGAGCTTTGATCATGCATGTAGTCAAATTTTTAAGCAACGGGGATCAAACTGAAGTTGAAGAAGCTTCAGACGAGGTTGATAGTAGTACTGAAACGATTAAGGAAGTCCCTAAAACCCTTAAAGAGTTGAGTTGGGACACAGTAGTAATGATTTTTCAGTTTCTTCAATTTTCTATACCAATGATTCTGGTTATGTGGTTAATAGCCGAAATCACTAATAGGTATACATGGTTAAGTGGGCTTATGGCCATTATTAGTGCTGGTGTTCTGGGAATGCTATATCGTTCATGGAATAATGAGGATAACAAGATCAACTTCTTTAACAAGAAGAAGATTGTCAAACCTCCAGTAACTAAGTCAAGCAGATATGAGGAAATCCTCAAGAAACACTTACTTAAGCACCTTAAGAAGAATGATAAATACAGGAAGATAGTCATCTTTGTTGACGATCTTGACAGATTATCTCCTGGCGAAATGGTTAAAGGACTTGATGCAATTCGGGTGTTTATGGAAATGACATTTACAGAAGAAGAACTTAGACCTGATTTTGAAGGCTTTGTATTTGTAGTGTCTTGTGATGAGGAGAAAGTCGCTAAAGCACTAATTCCAAGAACAATGGTTCATGAAGGCGAAGGGGATCTTCCCGCTGCAGTGACTAGTATTCAAGATGCAAAAGACTTTCTTGATAGGATATTCCAGTTTCGACTGGAGGTTGCAGCTGTTCCAAAAGACAATTTGAGAACCTTTGCACATAACCTTCTCGAGAAGGAAGATAACATAACCAGTGCATTAGAAGCTTCTGGCGAATCACTCAATAATATTGTCTACAGACTAATACATTCGGATGTAACCAATCCAAGAAACGCGAAGCAACTTATAAATGCTTTCCACCAGACTCTATGGATGGCTAGAAGAAGAGAAGAAAGACATCCAAGTGAACTAGGAAGTGTCCTGAAAGGGTATCTAACAGGTAATCTTGAACTCATAGCACTTTTCTCAGCTATCAGGATAAATTACAACACATTCCATCAGCATTTGCTTAAAGAGCCAAGGATGCTCAAGTCGTTCATGAACATGTTTGTATTTTCTAACGATATAGAAGTCAGTAAAACAACTGTTGATGAGCTTAGTGAAAGTGAACGAAATCACTTTTATCAGATTTGTACATTAACTGATGATCATAAACATTATAGACTCAATAAACCTTATCACAATGTAAGAAACTACTTGAGCGCTCATAGAGACTTGGATTTCCCGGATAACATAAGACCATTCCTACTAATGAATCAGGAGCAGATTGAGAAGGAAATTGGTGATTATCAAGTTGTAATGAACGCAATCAAAGCTTCTGATGTATACACTGTTCTAAGACTGCTTCAAGAACCTGTTGAGGTGCAGCCGCTTCGAATAAATACAATCAATATGCTGTCGACACTCATTGAGTCAACATTCATAAAGTCAGCTACAGAAATCGAAAAGGCCATGGCAAGTGATGTGGTTGCCCATCTCCTACCAAGATTAGAGGTAGGTGGGAACCACGGGCGACTGACAAGTTTTCTAGCCCATAACTATTCAAGAAACCGCATCTGTCGTGATGTAACAAAGGTTGAATCTCTTCTTCAGAACATCGAGGTTTTTGATAGAGGAGAGCTCATGAGAATTGGTAATACAATAATGAGTGACTTCTTAAACCAGGAACCGAACTTCAGGTTGAAAGAAAATGAATCAAAGTCTCGTAAGTTAAGTGAGAGATTCAATTTCGTTCTTAGCAAGTTATTTGATATTGTCCAGTATGTTGATGATCCTGACTATACAGAATCATTTAAAACTAAACTTTATGATTTTATCAAGCGTTTTTCAGGTTACGCACCTTATCGCTCACTGGTTGTTGATGGAAGTATGGTTGTAGATCAAGCACAGCGCTTATGGGGGAATGACTTTTACTTTGATGCCATCGAACTCCTGGAAGGGAATATATCAGATAAAAATCTAGCTTTTGACGGACCTATTTCAACTAAGCTGCTGGAGATTGCAAACAAGAAAAATAATGAGGCGAATGAGCTGAGTGGACTGATGCGAATAACTCCGATAGCATATCGAAACGAGTTGAAGAAACTTCTAAAGCCTCTTCAATTATTCATTAAGTTCAATAAGCGGGTTTTCAGTGAAACTCAAATTCAGGAATTATCAGATATTTGTATAGAGAAGATTGATGAACATTACAGACCGACTGACAAAGAATCATCTCCTAATGAGCCTATGAGAAATCCTGAGTACATCTCAACTCTTAGGGAACTAATAAGTTTTGACAAAACAGGTCTAAGTGGATTTGCTAATTTCGTAGTAGATAGGGAAATCTCAAAGAAAGAATTTGTTGAGGATGACATTATTGACTTGATCAGTGAAGTTCTATCCCAGTGTACAGATCAGTTTTCTAGTAACATCATGATGGACTGGCCGAATGATATCCGCAATTTTAAGCCAAGTGTAAATGGGGCAAAGAGAAAATGTATCTTTAAAAACTTTGGCTTCCTTGATGAGACTGTGCAAAATCAGCTTGCTACAAATTTGAGGACTTATCCATCGAATGCTGCCAACTTTAATGACATTAGACGTATAGAATTTGCGCGAGATTGGTTTACGTTTGTTCACGCTCCCTTATACCATAATGAATATGTGATATCCGTGTTTAACGAGTATATGAGCTATCTAAGTGTTCAAAAGCATAACAATTACTCAAATAACTTACCTGCAATTACAAGGTATATCGATGTATGTATTGACTTGTTTAGTGAGACAGAAACACTTCTTGAATTAGGATCAATCCAGTCACTCTTTATGCCTGCAATTAGTCAGTTGAGACAACACTTACCTAGTAGCTATATAAAACTATTTAAAGCCTTTAAGGGCAAATGGAAGGTTGAGGCTGATGGCTCTGGTGGCTATAAGACTTCAACGCTTATTGCCGAATCAATAACAGGAGTCAAGAATACGAATAAGGAATCTGACAAGTTAGCAATCATTGAATCTGCTTTTACAATTCAAGGTGATGATTCAATCATAAATCAAAAAAGAGCTGAGCTGATTGAGCTCTTGCTTCCAATGTCAAATTCACAACTGATAAAAGTACATGCTATCATAACTAGTCTAAACTCTGTACCAATACTGAATATAAGTACCTTTACAGATATTCTTTCAAGGATTAGCTATACTGATTCAACTGACAAGGATAAACTACTCGAAGTAATTGGTAAGCTGACTGGGGATTATAATAGTGCTGGTGATATTGATTTCATTCAGGAAGTGTGCTCAAAGCTCAATCCCGCATTCGCAGGGCTGATAATTGATAGAGTCGCATTTTATGACGAGGCACTGCTTGGACTTTTAAAGGATTCCTCAGAGTATTCCATTAATGAATCCATTATGAATGTGATTCTTACAAGACTTATTGGTGATATTGAGGATGACGCCAATAAGCTTGAGAATAGTGACTTATTACCGGTCCTACCATATTCCATTAAGAACGCTGGGTTAAAGGGATTCAAGAAATACTTAACTAGTGTCAATGACTACCTTAGCTCAATCATCGTAAATGATGATGATATCTCAGATGAAGTTAGAGAAGATGTTCTTAAAATGATCGGATCTACTAATAATTCTCTTGTTACAGGGTATCTCCTGGACTATATGGACCAGACTGTATTTGAGAGATATGAAGAGCTCGATGAGTTTGAGAAAAGAATAAGCGAATTTGGTGATACAGCTAAAACCACATATGAACAGAAGTTCTTTGAGCCAGGTTCTGAAAGAGAAGACATATACTAAAAAAAAGAAGTCTAGCAGTTTAGCTAGACTTCTTTCAGACTGTAGACAAACTACCTCAAATTTTGAGGTAGTTTTTTTGTGCCAAAAAGGAGAAAATCTATAAGTGTCGAATAGTTAAATAGAGGTGATAATTATGATGACCAAAAAAGGATTAGAAGAACGAAATCAGGTAACTTTCGTATCATTAGATGATCGAGTACCGAAGGAACATCTTGTACGAAAGATAGATGCAACAATAGATTTTAACTACATTTATGACCTAGTATAAGACTTATATTCGGAGACTGGAAAACCTAGTGTAGATCCTGTAGTCTTGATTAAAATATGCATGATCCAGTATCTGTTTGGAATTAGATCAATGCGTCAAACAATAGAGGAAATCAGATCTAACATGGCATATAGATGGTTTCTCGGCTATGGGCTTCATGAGGAAGTTCCTCATTTTTCGACTTTTGGAAAGAACTATGCTAGGCGTTTTGAAGGCACAAAACTCTTTGAAACTATATTCAATAAGGTTTTGATGCAAGGTGTGGAAGCTGGTTTTGTTGATCCAACCATAGTATTTGTGGATGGAACACACGTTAAAGCAAGTGCAAACAAGAACAAACGTGTTAAGGTTGTTGTAAAAGAACAGACACGTTCCTACAGAGCAGACCTTGAAGCTGAAATCAATGTAGTTCGCAAGGAGCATGGTCAGAAACCTTTAAAAAAAAAGCTCCAGAAGAAGTAAAGTTAGTGGAAAAAACAGTTAGCCCAGTGGATCCTGACTCTGGTTTGTTTTGGAAGAATGAACATGAACGAATGTTTTGCTACTCCTATAACACCGCATGTGATAAGAATGGCTTTATACTTGGAAACCATGTCAGTGCAGGCAACGTTCATGACAGTAAGAACTTTGAGCACATCTTTTCACAAGTCACAGAACGCTTTAATAACATAGAAGCCTTGTCAGCAGACCGAGGATACTTAGCACCACATATTGCATGGCTAATGCTTCAAAATGACATACGTCCAGTAATGCCATACAAACGACCACAAACAGCCAAAGGATTTTTCAAGAAATAGGAGTATGTATATGATGAACATCTAGATGTGTATATTTGCCCGAACCACAAAGAACTTATTTACACCACTACGACTAGAGATGGGAAAAAACAGTACAAATCTATTCCAATGATCTGTGCGAAGTGTCCTTATCTCCATAAGTGTACTCATAGCAAGAACCATCAAAAGGTTATTGAAAGGCACGTTTGGGCCGAGCATTTAGAAACGGTAGCTCACTTGAGACATACGAATATGAATCGAGAAATCTACCAAATGAGATCTCAGACCATTGAACGAGTATTTGCTGATGCTAAAGTGAAACACGGAATGAGAGATACAAAGTATCGTGGGATTGGAAAAGTAGCCGATCACACCTTACTTTTATTTGCATGTATGAATATGAAAAAGATAGCAACTTGGATGTGTCGTTGAGCTTGAAAAGGCTCATTTTTTTATACATTTAACTAGAAAGACGTAAAAAAACAACTCCAACGTTACACGTTGAAGCTGTTTGTCTACGATCTGAAAGAAGTCTAGCAGTTTAGCTAGACTTCTTTTTCTATTGCGTAAAACCAGCAGCCTCAAGCTTTGCATGCTTTGCAAAAGTTGATAGGTAGATCTCGAAGAATCCTGCTAATATCAACACTGATCTCTTCAACGTTTAAGTAGTAATCCTTGATTGCTTTAAAAAGGTTACTTCTATCATTGTTGCTGAAGAATCTAGCCTTTTCGTATATACTTATGTCAGACCACTTTTTTGTAACTACAACGTTTCTTGGGAATGTGATTGTTAATGTCATTGATGTTTCCTCATTAAATTAAATCTTACGACTGTAAGAATACCTTCCTCCATCCAAAACGAAAAAATACCCCTTAATGGACATTACAAAATGGGGTACCTAAAACTGTCACCGGGACAGCGCCTGTATCACTCGCGTGATATGAAATTAGAAAATACTATATGACAAATCATATAGCAATTGATTACTGACTTAAACTGATTATTGAAGTGATAGGCATGGTTTTTATACAATAGCGAGTAAGAATACAGTGATTGGATTAATGAAATGGTTAATAAGTATAATCACAATGGTAAAAGCAAAAGCATATATAGAATTTCTCAGGAAACTGGTCTGAATTATTTCAAACTTAAGAAATTGATTGAAATGGAAGGTTATTCAGTTGATGAGGCGATAAATTCAATTCATAAAAAGAAAATCGAAAAAGCTGAAGCGTTTGTCTTGTTTAAAGAATCGAAGTATGAAAATTTGTCTGTGTTAGCAACAGAGATAGATGTTCCTTATAACTTGCTCTATAATTATGTGAGTAAGGGCATGTCACCGGATGCTGCAGTTGAACTTATAAATAATGGCGGTCTTCAGGTTAACTGCTATCATAAAGGCAATCTTTATGATTATGAAGGAGAGGTTTATACTTCTTAAAAGCGGTTAGCAAAGTTCACAGGATCTCACTATCCAACACTAAATCAACTTCTAAAAGAGGGTATGAAGGTTAGTGATGCAGTTAGTGCTGCTATTAAAAAGTCGAAAGCGTTATATGGTGATGAGGACCGTTACAACGTTTTGGAGGTTGGGTATTATAGTTTACATGATATTATTAAGGCACACAGGGGATGTCATGAAACACTAGATGTAATGCTGAGAATCCATAAGGATGTTGAGGTTGCTCTTGAGTGTATGGAGGCAAATGGAGTTCAATAAAATGAAAAGTGAAAAACCGTATTATTAGCCTAACTGATTGATTTTTCGTCTCGTTTTATAGAGACATTTCAAGTTGAGAGAGGACAGAACATATATGGCAAACAAGACAAGTTATGATATCAGATTAAAAGTACTGCTTCTGACTGGGGTACTAATATGGAATGCATTGGGTTTTGTGAGTTTGCCAAGTTACGCAGATAATAAATTCGTTGGTGTTACAAGAGTTGAGTTCTCCAAATACGTTGTTGAACTATTTGATTTTGAGATGCAAGAAGTACCAGTTGAAAGCTATTTTTCAAAGTTCGCTCAGGCTGATGATTATGCTTATACAGCACTACAACTTGGACTTTGGAAAGGATGTACTCCTGATTTTAATAAGGTTCCCATGGACACAGATGAAATTCCAATAGTTTTAGCGAATGCTAGAAAGGTTAAGGCTGGGGAAGTCGAACCGATTGTAGATGGAGTGAGGCTACCTTCTGACTTTACTTTTGAAGATGACTTATGGACTCCTGAGGAGTTCGAGAGGTTTATGAACTTACGTTATCTTCTAAACTATAAATGGGAAGGTGAGAACCATTACCCTCGAACTAGTCATTTTGAGGATGGAAGAGTGAGATTTGTGGATAATACTGATAAAACTCAAAGGTATCACTCTTTCGAAAAGCAAGGTTACGAGAGAATAGCATCTGCCATGTACAATATTACTAGGCCTTTAATGCAGTACGCTCTGGAGAATGATGATGCGATTGCATGTAGTATTGCTGATTTCAATAAAAAGCAAGGTGCTGCTTTTAGCTATATGGGGTCTATTCATGATTACCATAACTACAGCCCAAGCATGTTTTCATTGGTAATGAAAGGTTATGAAGATAGAACTTTTGAAGGGTATGACCCACTTTCTGGAAAGACATTTGATGGATTTGATTATGATTCAATTTGGAAAATAACTGATCTTCATGACACTCGAGATCATAGCTATGAAGATTGGATGATGGTGATAGCTGGCACCAAGGAAGATCCCTATAGTGGGACAAAAGGAATAGATCCTATTTATGATGATGCTTTTAAAATCGCAGCCCTTAATGCGTATGAAAACGAGGTCCAGGGTCTAGCTTTCTATGAGTATGTGACTGAGTATATTAGGCAAAACTACGACTCTTTCCAAAAAGAAGATGACTATATCATCAATATTGGTGGCATAGATTACTACTATCGGCGTTCTGGTATCATCAAGTTGTTTTACTTTAACAACCCGGCTGAATAATTGACTTTTATCCAGCAGATTGTATGATTCTGTAGAGAATAGTAAGATAAATGAGGCGAATTATGAAAAGAAAGAAAAATAAGAGTAAAAAAATTAAAGCATATTACCCTGAGCAGATCTTTGAGGATATCTCTCGCGTTGGCCTGCCCTTTGATTACTTCAACTTTGATGATTTATCAACTTCCATAACAGGCATCAAGAAGGATGATGGAACTGTCGCTGCATATTTAATTAGAAATCCAATTGTTACTCAGTACCTTGATGACAATACTGTTGGATTTATCCTACGTACAATAGAAGATGTTTCGAGAATTGTGGGTGCTGATGTTTATAGGTATGCAATTGATGAAGGATTCCAGCTGCATGATTTTGTAAGTTCGAATCCAGAGTTTGGACCAGGTATAGAACCATATTTGCTGGCTCAAAAGGGAGATGATGTCCGAAGATCCGTAGGAACAACAATTTTTTATGAGGAGCATCCTAATCATTTCTTCGGGCTACTTTGTACAATTGTCCCATCGCAAATATTTGATTTTCATTTTGATAATTTGAAAGATTATTTGAAATCTATTACGAAGAGAACGTGGCTTGAGTCACACGATTATGACCCTGGTGATGATTTCTGGACTGCAAAGAGCACCGCATTACGTAAAGCTACTCAAAAGAAGAGGAATAAAGAGCTTCAAAAGATGTATGACAATATCAGAATGAATGGACGTCCATAAGAACCTATGTTGACATACATAGGAGGATTGAATTTTGTTATCTCCTGCTAAGGGTGAATAAGAGACATCCGAGTTTCGTAAGGTAGTCAATACTTCTCAAGAAGCGCCATTTACAGAAAAACTAAGGAAGCTCAATAGGGAATCAAAGTTACTTCTAATCTACTTTAAATTAACATAGAAGTATGCTTTTTCTGAAAAAAGTTTATACCTTGTCAGTGAACGGAATATATGAAGACCAGTTCAGTCGCCCTATGCGATTAAACTGGTCTTTTTCTTACTGCGGCTTTGGTTCAGATATAACAGTGAGCATCTTTTCACAGGGCGTACAGTACTTGTAGAATGTATTTCCTCTTTCTACTTGAACTAAAGTCTGTCTTTGAATTGACGTGTCTGTCTTTTCTGATGAAGGAGCGTTCACTTATCATGGCACCTTTAAGAAGGTAGTCCATAATGTTCTTTTGGATTGGAACAATAGCAATATCCTTCCCAACTATTTCAGTGTCTTGATATGTCCAGCTAACAAGACAATCTTTATAGCCGTCCAGTTCTGAAAATCTTTCATTCACATAGAGCTTTATGAAGTTTTCAGATAATGATTCCGATTCGCCGAGTGTAAGCCCACTGATAGAAGGGAAGTAGTACTTTGATCTACCATGTCATTTTGACTTGAACCATGAACCGACCATTTAAATGATATATGTATGGCTTATAAGGGAATGTCTTTTCTTTGAGACTTTCTCTGGTAGGAAGTCTCTTGGGTCATGTCCTTTTTGGAACAAGGCATTTAATCATATCAGTATAGATCCTGTTGATGACTCTCCAGCTGACATACTGGCCAATCATATCTTGGGTGTTTGAGTTCTTATCTGATTCATTAGAGTTCTGGTTTGTATGCATATAATCGTTCATTATTGGTCCTCGTTTCTTAATTCATCTGTCGTTTGCTATTATGTTTTTTAAACAACTTCTAAATTGGCATTTTGATATTTACCCTAGGCCAACTGAAGTCACTTGTCTCCCAGTTCTTGATATATCTTGTTGTGGCATCCTGACTAAATTGGTTAAATCTTGCTGTCAAAGTCAAAATACTATTTTCCTATGAATGTTTGAGGTGATAATTTTGCTCACCTTGCATATATGAAGTGTTAACAGGATTTAATGATTATTACTATTCTTTCTGCCCCAAAACCATGGGGCTGTTTGGCATTAAAATCTTTGATTTGCCATCTGACAAAGTTAGTATACTTTAGTAATGATAAAAGATTTTTATCTTTTGACAAAAGTTTTAACCTCAGAGTTAAAATTTACTATTGTCGATTTAGTAGATAAGAAGAAACTCACTCTATTTTATTACAAAACTAACATTTAGCCTTTCTACTGCAGTAATGAGGTAGAAGGACTAAATCTCAAAGGTAAGTTCTGTTGACAAAAATATATGTTTCTACTAGTTGTATATGTAAAAAATTGAGTAATTCTATAACTATAGAATTATACTGTTATAGAAAACTTATGTACCCTTTATAAATAAAATGATTTTAGTGAAAATTAGAAAATTACTTGCAGATACTCATGGTACAAGAGCATGTTTTGAAGACGCTCGTTGTCTGTATTTGAAAGATTATGATTTCGTTTAAGAATAAGTGATCTACTGCGCTTGAAGTGCTTTCTAACGGACGGGATCATATCTTTTTGAGCGCGTTTACGCACGTTCTCAATAGCCCAAGAGACCTGTCTAACAAAGTGATACTTATCAGTTATAATCTTAGCATTAGGAAAGAAGTCTCGAGCTATTTGAGCATACTGTTTCCACATATCACACACGAAGTATTTGACCTTTTGTCTCTCAATCAAAGGAATGGACCTGAAGTAATCTTGTAAATGTTCAAGTCTACGATCTGGTAGAATGTCTAGGATTCGCCTTTTCTGAGCATCCACGAGGATGCACTGATACTTGTTGTTGCCCGTATTTCCTTTGAATTCATCAATGGATAAAACTTTGGGCATACGTGTGATTTTAGGATAACTAACGAAGTCAAATGCTCGAGAGACTGTAGTTGGTGATAAGCCTAGGTCTTTTTGTTTTACTCTATTGAAATCAGAAGATCGTTAATAACCATTGTTCTGACATTACCTTGACCGTCTGAAACGTCTCGTACTGTCACTAAGATGAAGGGTCTGTTTTGTATTAGAATATTTTCCGAGCAATCAAACTCAACCACATCGGCTTCTAGCATTGAAGCCAGTTTCATTGAGTTTTTAACCTTGAATAAGGAGTAGATGCTGTAGAGTGTACTTCCCTCAAAAAATTACCTCAGTATCACAGTCTAGAAGATGAATTTCATTGATTGACTCATAGGATAGTAACTTTCCCATATTAATGTCATGTAGGTTTCCAGCACCAACGATGAGGATTTTTTCAATATTAGGCTCTACACTAAAGATATCCTTGTCCCAGTATAATTCAATTGCTTCTCTATGCTTTGTCCATCTGCTCCATCTATCATTATCTTTGTCATTATTCATTCTTCTATATATGTCCGTATACATGATTGCCTCCATATGTTGATTAAACTAATTTTGTAAGTCATTTCCTAATAAATCGTATCACAATATCAGTAGTAAGAGCAATTTATAAATCTGCTCCTATATATTGACATTATGCCTTAAATTGCCTTAAAATATACACAACGTTATGCCTTAGTGAAAAAAGTATGCTTCTTTAAGAAGCGAGTATTGGAGTTAAATATGTATGGAAAGTATGTACAGGAGATAAGAGAAGCTTCTGAGAATAATAAATTAGTTTTTTTTGTTGGTGCAGGCGTATCTATGTTAAGCGGGTATCCTGGCTGGTATGATTTGATACTAAGCTACCATACATCTCTTTATCCAGAGTCAGACAAAGAAAAATTTAGCCAGCAAGAGTTTTTGAGTATTCCAGAAAAGTTCATGAGAGTAAGAGGGAAAGAAAAACTTGATGCAGCTCTAAAAGCTACTTTCAATGTTGAACTCGATCATAATGCAGTACATGACAAAATGATGGCGCTTAATCCTGCCTATTTTCTTACAACCAACTATGACACTTTGCTAGAGCAAGTATGTACCAAGAGAGGTCAATATTATAGTGTTATCAGTTCTGATAAAGATGTGGCTGCAGCAGATTCTAATAAACTGATCATAAAGGCACATGGGGATTTTAGCCAGGGATTCGATTCGGATAACATTGTTCTCATGCACTCTCAGTACAACGGATATGAGCGTAACTTCCCGCTTGTTAGTGTTCTTCTAAAATCCATTCTGTCAATGAATACAGTAGTTTTTGTAGGCTACAGCTTAAATGACAAGAACATTGAACATTTGATGGATTGGGTTAGGTATACTCAACAAGAGGGATATACAAAACCACTTTGGATTAGAACAAAGAAAGAACCCTTAGATGAACACGAGTGTACTTTCTATGATGGAATTGGAATCCGTATCATCGAGGCTTGCAACATTCAAAAGATAAATGATGACAGTTATGATGATATGTACAATCGTGTTATGAACTTGCTAGTGGATTCGAATAATGAAGAAATCCCATCTCTTGATCCAGAATCAATCATTAATTATGTACATGATAGGGTTACGCCACTCCTACAACTTAACGAAGTAAGAAAAGTTGATATGAAAAAAGCATTTAATGATAAGTATTTCTTTAATAGAGATGGGATAATCAGCAGCAATACAAGGAGTGGAACCAATTATCTTGCCATGTTATTTGATCTAAAAGCAGATGAATTGAAACTTTCTGAAGAAATAGATCAAAAGTACTCAGAGGTCATGACTTTCTTTAGTAACACTGGTGTTGTTGGTGTACTTGGTGATAAGCGATTACCGGGGAAGTATAGAAACTTGATTATATCAAACCCAGCATTTCATGCAGATTTCGATGAAATGAGGGCAATTATAGACAGCTCAGGAAGTTCCATAGACGAAATGTATAATTATGCGTATTATTATGCTTCACTCGGAGACTTCAAAAAGTCGTACTCAATGTATGAGAAAATTATTACAGTGGCTAGAGAAACTAATGATTGGCTGGTGTATTACTTAGCTCAGATTAATCGTTTTAGTGTATACCAGTCGATGCTCTCAATTGGAGGAGCACCTGGTACCGGATTTGGCCCGGAGTTCTTACAGAATGTTAAGGAGGAAATGAAAGGGTTTAAGATTGAGAGTGTATTTGAAAATATGCCATACACTTTCAAGAATCAATACAGATCTCTTGAATCATTGAGTAAGAACTTTGATATGCGAGAAGATATGCTTGCTCAGTACGAAGGTCGTAGAAAATCCGAGAAGAATATTTCAAAAAGGTCAGTCACTTTTGGATTAACTCCTGCAGATAAAGTGTCACTAGATTTATATGAAAACCTGAGATTCCTCTATCAGAACATGATTTTCACAACACACTTTAGTAGTGCTAATGAGTACATCAAAGCATCTTACAAAATGATGATGGAGTATGAACATTATCAAAGTAATAGAAACAAGTTTCATAGTGAAACACACAGTTTATTTGCTCCTGAAAGTTCAAGTTTTTCCATAGACGCTCATGATTTTGTGCTCATCTGTAAGAGCTTTAAATATGAGGATCTGAGAATTCTTGATAACAGTTTGGATTTATCAAAGTTCAAGTATACCAATGATCATGAAGTTCAAGGCTATCTCTTGAGACTAGTTGATGAGGCATCCAGTAGGTTAAACGATGAAAAAGGTTTATATGGCGAGTTTGTGCATTTGTACATTAATGAGGCTGTCTCTGCAGTATACCAGGCTTCAAATGTTAAATTGAACAATGGCGCTGTGAAAAAGCTCATTCACTTTGCTTTGTTTGATTTGTCTGAACGATTCATCCAGAACAACCAGAAAGTCAGCCTTGTACATAGACTTCTCGATACGAATAGCCTCACTGATGAAATTGTGGAAGTGCTGGAGAATTTCATCTTAAAACACTGTGGTGACTATACGAGTTCTGATACATCATGGAGTTTATGTAATCGAATCAGCTATCTTCGTAAAGGGTATGTTTCTGAAAAATTGTCGGATTATGTACTTGCCTTGGATGAGGATCGGGTAAAAGAACTGGAATTTATGTTTAAGTTATCAGCAATTTTGTCAGATAAGGCAAAAGAGCATATTCTAAAACTAAAACCTATTTCATCCATCAATGATATCGTATATGGAGATATTTCAGGAATATTGACTAGCCTTGATGATTACAAGGATACTATCTATAAGTACATACAGAAAAGGTATCAAAATAAACAAGATGAAGAGAAACTGAGGAAGTTCTCACTATATGCCGACAACTACCCTGTTGATTTCGCTAGAGCTCATTTTCTAGGTGTTTACGATGATGAAAGAATAAAAGATTTCATTGGATTCAGTGATGAGTTTGATTTTTATGTTGCCCCCGAAAACTTTGACTTTGACAAGTTCAATCCGGTTTGGCTCATTGATCTATTTGAAAACAGTCTGACTTCAATAGCAAAAAACTCATATATGAAAGCCCCTGTAATAAAAGCCGTAATGGAACACCTTAAAGAAACTAAGGATCATAAAATGATCGGAGTCTTAGATATCCTCTTAAAAGAAGTGTAGATATCGCATGAGGGTTTTGTCAAGGGAATTACTGTTCCATTGTTGGGGATCCAATGCAACTATATACTGAGTTTAAGGTAATTTCTGAAAGGATACTAGAATCCGGTGACTACAGAATAATTGACTAATCATTGGCAATTGAAGTGAAACGATAATAAAATAAATGTAGTGTTACGATATATGAAGTGCAAGCGGGATACCGGATCAATCTGGTGTCCCGCTTGTGTTGATTTTTGTTCTGTGTAGTGGTAGATGAAGACACATTCTACAAGATTTGTTATTATTGAAATAAAGGTATGGTAATAGTTTTCACACCTTATACTATGATTGTGAGGAGTCAATTATGGGAAACACAATACTTTCAATAGTGATGTCAATTATGGCAAATGAAGGCCTTAAAAAAATTGATAACTATATGTTTAAGAGAAGGATTGAATCGATTGTCAACGAGTTCAACTTAAAACACTCTGAGCTTGATGGGAAGACATTTGCAGATATTATTGCTGATGAGTTTGTCTTAGATAAACTGAGACTAACCATATTCAGTTTAAAAGCAAATGACTATGTAAGTGAATTTGAAATCGTTGAGGAAATTAGTCAATATGTTCACTCTCAGTATTCAGAAAGAAGAGGAAAGTTAGCACCAGAGAGGATTAATCTTGAACAGGTAAAGTCCTATATTATGGATCTTATCGACTTGCTAAGAGTGGCTAGGAGAGCTCAACTTTCACTTGATCAAACTTTACAAAACGCAATGCTGGTGGATGAGTTAAGAGAGCAGACAAGAAGTACTGAAGATGGTTTTGATTCTCTTTCTGCAAAGCAGATCAAAATACATGATTCAGTTGAAGGCATTAGGGAAACTCTTAGCGCGATGCAAAAAAGTATTCAAACATCAGAGGTAGAACCAATTGATTTTTCAACAGTCAGGATTCATATTGATAATGGTGATTACGAGGATGCCTTAACAACTCTAGCACTAATTGATAAAGACACCTTAAATGAAGAGGATCTTGCTCAGTGGTGTTACCTATATTTAATTTCAAAACTCTTTGGTGGTGAAGACGTCACACCAGAAAATATAAATCGTAAATTTGACCTTTATAACCTTGATAGCCCGTTTCGTGATGTTGCAATAGTTAAGTATCATTTAAGCAAAAGACATTTTGAGACAGCCTTAGAAGTAATAGAGAATTCAATAAACAGGTATGGTGAGGAAAATAAACTTATTCTAACTAAAGCATTAACTCTTCAATTATTGAATAGACATAACGAATGGGTTCAGATTATTTTTGATGAGGGTGAGATCCGTTCACAGTTTACTGATTCTCATTTTGCTAATCATCTTGCATCGGTTCATTTTCTATCAATCAACAATCCTATAAAAGCATTACTATTTGGTAGTAATGCCGCAAAGCTTCACCCGACAAACTCATATCAGTTCCAAGAGTTATATTTAAGGGGTAATGCTATAGTTCATGAAGCTTATTCAAAGATGGATATTGTTCCAGTTGTTACGTTAAACGATATAGTTCTGAACATGAAAAGTATTCTTAAAAAGGTTTTGAAAAAAGAACCTGAGATCAATCTGCTTGCACAATACACTTCAGCTTATCTTGGGATATTAAACTTCGCTGCACCAAATGAGGCGATAGACTACTATGAGAACTTATCTGATGATCTTAAAAGTCATGACCAGATTAAGGATATTCTTGTTAGAAATTATTTTGTAAGACAAGACTTTGAGTCCTTAAAGGCACTGTACGACAAAGATTCTTCATATATTGACCTACAGCCTGGTATGGCAATAGAAGTATACTTGGCAGATGGTATGTTTGATAATCTTTTTGGTGTCCTAGAAATGAAAGTCAAGAAGATTCAACAAGATGATCCTATTAGTGTGGCCAACAATATTATACAAACACATATGGTTGATATTAGAGTGAAGCACAGGAAAAAAGTTAAGTGTGTATTTAAAGATATACCAAAGCGATTATTTGAATCTCTTTTGATTCTACCAAATTACATACCTGGCATTCTCGACATATATTTACGAATAGGATTTGATATTGCTGTAGATAATGTCTTTAACAAGTTAATTGATCAAGTTCATGAAGTTGACAGTACTATTCTCTTAACTACATGCTCAATACTCAAGGACCATGGTGAGCATAGAAGAGGGCGTGAACTATTATCATTTGTAAAATATGACTCCAGTGAATGTTTTGGGACTTTCTTAGAGTTGTATAAACTAGAAGATAAGAAAACAATGCTTACTCAGTTTGTTGGTCTAGTTGAAGCTATGCCAAGGGAGATTAGATCTGATAAATTAATGCTGTATTGTGCTGAAATAGCATGTTCTAATGAACTATATGAGTATGGAATGAGTCTGCTCGAAAATGTTCAGTCTGATGAAAACAAAGAATTAGCAGCTTATTATCGGTTAGAATCACTATTTAGGATTCATGAGACAAGTGGATTACTAGAGGCAACTAATGCAATTGCTGGCTCTAATAACAGGTTTTTCGCTATTAGTGCTCTAAAAGGGTATCTGAGAGTACTCAAGTTTGATTTGTATGTACAATATGTGTCTCGCATACCTTTGATCAGCGATGAACCATTGTCTGATAGTGAGCTTGAAATGGTTGTTTCTGTATACATGAGCTATATGAATTCCAGCTTGGTTCAAAAGAAAGTTGAAGTCGTTGATTCCGAAATGCTCCTTGAGTTGAGAACTTATGATGGCAAAAAAAGGAATGTTGTGTTAACCTCCAATGATCAGATTTTAAAGTTCCAGTACTATAATGGTTGTAAGGTTGTTGATTCTAACTCATGCGATGGAGAAGCACTAAAATATCTTCAAGTAGATGACAAAGTCACACTGTACCATATTGATTACACTTTGTCAGCAATAACTCCTCTAGAAGCATTTGTATTAGCTCATTACTTAGGTGAATACATGGAGAGATTTCCCGATAGTAGGAGGTTTTACAAAGAGGATATAGGAGATATAGAGGCCGATCCAGAACCGTTTATGGATGTAGTCACAAGAATTACAGATCAGAGGAAACAAGTTTTTGATTCTTTTTATGAGCAGTATAAATTTAGTGGTAATGTTCAGGTTACAATGCCATTTGAAATGCTTAGAAAAAAGATATCTATAGAAACTCATGAATTAGCTAATAGACTCCTTTACAGTAATAACTACCGATTATTATGTGGAGATCCTGCTACGTACAAAGGAGAAAGAGGATATCTAGTTAGTTGGTTGAGTATTTTGGTGTTAAAGAGCGCGGGTATGCTTCATAAGATACTCGATTTTGATTTACCTGTATATGTGACTAGGTCTACTGTGAGAAAATTGGAATCGATTCGTTTTAAAGAGTCACAAACGCTTGATGCTATTGGGGGTGCTATGTTTACTGATGCTGACGGTAATGTTGGCTACTATGAGACATCAAAAGAGGAAAGAATTGCAGCACTTAAAGGTTGGAATGATATAGCTTATGTACTGAGTAAACTTGAAGTTCTAGAAGATAAGAATATTGTAGTTCAGGCACGATTGTCAGCTGGGACATTACCGTATGAAATCCATGAACTCATGAGTTTGTCAAAGGCACGTAACTTATGTTTAGTCTACGATGATCTATCACTAAGGCGATATCACAATGGAAGTGGTGGAAAAACTGTTACTTCCATAGGTCTGTTTGCATCTGATAATTCAGTGAGTGATGACACTCTTCTAGATTTGATATATGATTTAAGCCGTAAAGGTGTGAATAGTTTTATATCACTTGATATACAATTAAGACTATTAGAATCGTTTGACTTCTCTAAACCTGATTTTTGGTTGCTTTATAGCAAACTTGGAGCTGTACAGTTCAATTACTATGATCAGTACGGATATTTCATCTTATACTACAAGAACTTACTTGGAATAATGACTGAATCACCCTTATATGAGCAGTATGACGCCTTGCTAATGAACTTAACTATGAATTATTTAAAGTTAAGAAATGAAGAGGATAAGTTTAATGAAATTGTGACCGAGTTGATGAGTAATCTTGCTTAGGCAAACTATCGCCGTTATTGTGGTTTTCCAACTGTGGTAGCAGTATTATCTTTTCAATTTAATATTGATCATATTAAACCACTTATTGACACCTTGCCTTAATATGCCTTAAAACAGGAGTGGAAATTGATAATCGTTAAAGATGGGGGAACAGATGACAAGATATTATAAAGTGCTACATAAATATCAGATAACTCTCACTAAAGGATTTTGTGATGAGTTGGGGCTTGAAGTTGGAGATGAAGTAGTGTTTATTCCCGTTGGCAATGATAACTTATATAGATTCAAGAAGCGAGATCCAAAAGAGAGTAGTGTGGTTTTCTATAAATCAAAGGTTACTACTCAATATCAGATAACCATCCCTGCATCAGTCAGGAGAGATAACTATATTGAAAAGAACGATGATGTTGCTTTTACTTTTAGCGAGGATCAGGTGTTTTTCTCAAAAAAAGAGAAAATTACTACACTCAGTTCCAATGGACTTATAGATTTACTTGATAATTCTATAAATCTCTATAAGGATTTAATTGCCAATGGTGGAACTTTGGAAAGTCAGGCATTCTGGTTTGGTCAAGTTACCGCATATGCCAATGCACTAAAGCTTGAGGAGTATCATGAGAAATCTACTACAAAGAGTGAGTACATTTCCAATCTTAAAAAAGGCATAAATCGAATGAGGAGTAATTAAATTATCTGCATCATATAAGAACTATTCTTTCAGTGTAAGGAGAATTATATGAAAATGAAGTTAAGAAGTAATACTTCTGAAGTACTGAAGAGTCTTAGAGATGAAGATAAGGCAGAAATTCTTGATAGTCTAATTGACATGATAATATCCGAGGAAAATGGAGTATTGCTAGAATGGTTTGAGAAGAGTATTGTTGATCAGTATGAGTATTCAGATGCTGAAAAGAATGTTGATGCTCCAGATGAAATAAAAGGAATTTTGAAGTCTGGCCATTTAGGTGGACATTCATATAAGGTTGTTCAATCATATTATCGTTTGGAGTCATCAAAACGAGACGATTTTGGTAGAGCGGGTGTTGATGGTAATGGTCAAGCTTATGGGTACACGTTTAATTTCAATAAAAGTGATGCGATTTGCTATAACTTTATATGAAAGATAATAAGTAGTAATTCAATTTTTGATATTAGGTATTGACTACATAATTCATCTCAGGTTAATGGTCTCAAGCGAAAGGATTAAGGATGAGTTTTGATAATAAACTGACAGCGGCTTATAATCAGACAATTAAAGTTGATATTATTAGATCCAAGATAGAGGTGATTGACAATAATAATGATGAAGGAACTCTTTCGAGTTACATGATGAGAATGTTATTATTGGACTAAATAATGAAATTATCATTGATGGACTTTTGGAAGAAGTTGATTCCGATGATAGAGGTGACTTAGTTATAATTAAAGATATTGAGTCAAACTTTCGATAATCAATTTACTTAGACGAGATTATGGCAATAGTACAATGAGTTAAAGCTAATTATATGGCATAATGACCTATAATACATTTTGCATCTTAACTGAAGACAAGTCCCGAAAGCGGGCATTTTTTGAATCACTATATTTGATATAGTGATTTATTGTTTTTGATTTTTAATGAGGACTGTATGAAAAGGTTGTTTAGCAAAGAAATCAAACGAAGTGAAAGGGGGATAACATTCTCGGATGAGAGGATTGAGGCTGTGACACCAAAAGGATCTAAATATAAAATCCTGATTGATAAGGTTGAGAATGAGCTTGTAATTGTACCTTCTAAAAGTGGATTAAAAGTTTCAATAAAAAAGACTGCTAAGGGTGCTAAGCCACTATACGACATTGGATAGTAAAAGTATGTCATCATGTTTAGTGAGTTCTCTTTTTTAGAAGTCACTGTCTATGACTCTAATATTGTTGTTCAAGTAAAACTAATATGACAGTAGAGTTCCGTAGAAGCAGGAAAATAATGGGGAGATAGTGAATTATTAAGAAGACTAATTATATTATCATTCTTGCTAATTACTTACTCCTTGAAACTTACAACGTACTGGAAACATAATTAATTAGAGTATTATTGCTAAATATAAAATGAAATATAGATCAGTGGTTGGAGGATTTTATGACAGATATAGATATAAAGAAAATTCTTAATGATTATAATAAACAATATTATGAATGGGAGCAGCTAAGTTTACATGCATATGAGGAATTATTCATTCAGACAGGAAATCTAAAGATACTAGATCAATTCAAAAAAGTTTTGATTAAACATAATTATGATGTAATAGCAAGCGACATGTCCAAGGATGAACTGGAAATATCTAAAGCGTTTGTCAATGTGCTACGTGAAAATCTACTCGTACAAAAATTATGTAAAGTAATCCCTCAAAGTGAAATTATTCACTACTTGAATTTTAGCAAAAGTATTGAAGGGTTTTTTGCAAGAAAAAGTGACATACTCAAATTGCTAGAAGGCAATAAGCAAATGAACTATATCGATGTTCTATATACCGAACTTGGGCTAGACTACCCCCAAAGCTTATTTGAATCAACTGATGATTATGTTGGCCTTTTAAAATTGGAGCCTCCTAGAGAGCTGATTACAATTCCTGTAGATCAAAAGCTAAATGCGATAATGGATGATACTCATAACATTATTTTTAACTACAATGAGTACTCAAAACCATTCACTGGGACAAGTATGACTTCTGGTCGTAATGGAGTTCCTGAGTTTTTCATAACTTCGAATAAGAAGTTGAAGAACAGAGATGGATACCCTTTAGAAGCTTTTTCAATTAGTATTGATTTAGTATGCAGAACTACAAATGAAATCATAGAGTTTGCACATTTCTCTAATGAGAGAATTGATGGCCAGTTGATTTCTGAAGAATTTACAATTGAAGATAACAAAGCGTGTAAAGAAGCAATGAAAGTGCTTACAAGTCATGCTAAGTAATTATAAGGAGTATTGAGATGGATCACAAGTTAAGCAGCATGGAGATTGATGTCAACGACGTTAATGATTTGTTCGAGAAGTTTTATGAGTTGTTTGATACTGAGTACTTTGAGGCGATCAAGAATGTATCCGGACTAGTAACGAAAATGAAGGCAGTATCAAATTTCTATATGAATATGAAGTATGCCGCTTTCATTAAAGGATTATCAAGGGGATCAGATGCACAACAAACAGCCAAGACGCTAAGTGAACTTATTGAAAGAAAGTCATTCCGACTTTACTTAATGTCAGAGTTGCAAAGTATAGGTACAAGTAATTCAGTGCTCTGTTGTTTCTTAAGAGGGTTATTGCTTGCAGAGTATAAGACGAAAGATAAGCTCTCCTCAAAGGAGCAGTATTTACTAATGAATCTTCAAAACGTTATTGACCAATTAACAGACATTGATATTGAAGTACTTGTAAAATATGTTTCTGTGAACGGGGATGAATTTGATAGTCAGAAGGTTGTAGATTTTTCAGTTAATAACTTTCGGTCATGGTGTGAAGAGAACAACTATGACAAATCTTTATTCGATCTATCATACTCTAAATTAAAAAACAATTCATTCTTTGAGGAATACACTGAGTATGGTCAAAATCTTCATAGAAATACCTTTGAAGAGGAATACGGCATGGTTTCAGAAACAATAGAAGGAATAATCGACTCTCAAACAGTAGTTTTCCATACAGATTTATCTGAACTATTCTTTAAAGTTATTCAGGATAATATCAATGAGTTATCGAGATTGTCTGAGAAGCTTAAAAGTGTTGTTTAATGACTATTTCCGATTTTGGTGTTTCTTCAAGGTTGAGTAATGCAAATGCATTACAGGTATAGAGCATACTTAGTCATGCAGTCAGAATGATTGGAGTATTATATATGAATATGATAAAGAGCCTCAGAAAAGAGCATAATAGCATTTTTCTATTAATAGTTGTTTCCATTGTTTATATTGCGATTTACATTCCTTCCATAAATCTACCTCTATTGAATCCACATTGGAATTTAGAGATCGTTAATACAATGATGGATCTTATGTTGAATGTATTTCTAAGTATTTTCGTCAGCTGCGTTTTTTTCCTTATTAATGTGTTCTATCCAAAATACTTAGAGAGAAAGAAGTATGGTCAGTTGCATCTTCGACTACTAACATATATTCGAAGTAGAATATATGTTGCATTGGCACCTCGTGGAAGATATTTTGAGTTAACTGATGAGGGCTCTACTAGAGTATTCAGCGAGAGAAAGTTCTTATATGATATGAGTGAAATTGTTAAGAGAACTAGGAAGATACAAAAAGATGGCAATGATTATATGAATTACGAAATCTCAAAGTTTATTATGGATGAGGTACATCCAATAAGATTTACTGATGAAATGGATGTAGGAAATAGAAATGTTGATTACATGTATTGAATGTTAGAGCGATTGCCTGAAGAAATTGATAGGATCATTACATTACTACAAAACAACACACATTTTTCCGATGTTGCTCATATTTTAATCGCAATTCCAGAGAATGAGTTCATCAAATCTCTAAATCCAAAAACCCAGTCGAGAAGTAATATCAGAATGGAATTTTTCCCGGAAATTGCACACTTAATGAATGATTTGAATGACATTATCGATGATATGGAGAAAGCTGTTTGATAGACCAAATTTATATGGAGGAAAGCATGAATACTATACAATCAAAAATAACAGAGAACTACTATCTAGATGAGGTCACAGAAGAAAGGCTAAAGATTCGTCTTGAGTTTGCAAGGGATAGGGGGCTTGATTTACTTCTTGAGAACTTAGAAACTAATCGAGACGCATTACCCTTTATTACTGAGTTGAACTTAATATATGAGATTATAAATGAACTTGAATCTAAGGGAATCGTATATGAGTTTCAATATGAAGCCACTTGTCAAAATGGTAGTCCTGATATCTATTTAAAAGTAGGAGAGCGAGATATATATATTCAGATTAAACGATTTGGCCAGTCAAGAGTTGATAATATGAATTCCAGGGCAATAGATGCCCTAAGGGAGAAACTGAGTAAAATTGAGAAGAATTATGTGTACTCCTTAGAGCATTCCAATTTACTCACCAAAAATGAAATTGAAGAGTTTTGTAATTACATCAAAGATCATGAAGATACTATAGAAGCGGGAGTTATGTTTGAGAGATCGTTCACAGAGAATGATTCATTTATTAGAATTGAATTCTTATATCCATCAAGCAAAAAACAGATTCATCTTAGATATGGTGCTTCTATGGGAGATCCTAGATGGAATTCAGGAGAGGTTGAAGAGCAAATCAGGAATTCAACATATAAAGCTCTCAAGTCATTAGACAGAATAGAGGATACTAATAGAATCAATCTAATCTATGCAGAAACACTCTCTCTTGATCAAATTGATTTTGGTGATGTTATATACGGAAAAGAACAGTTCTTAATAGGAAGAGGATCTTGTAAACGTATAGAACGAAAAAATAATGGTTTGATTGCTGATGAAGAGGTTTTAGAAAAACTGAGTCATTATATAGTCCTAAATAACGGTGGACAACTTGTTCCGGACTATAAGAAAGTGCTCTTCACAATAGACGAGGAGACAACTGAGTTTATCATGGATTTATTTGATTTTGATACTGTGTTTAACAAGGATTCAGATATAGATTAGGGCCTTCACAAGAATTTCGATCCAGATTGAACCTTCAATGGGTAATAGAGTCTTTGTCTGAATGCACTAGGATTGGGAGTGAGTTAATGGATAGGATGTTGTGGGAAAATCACTGGAGATACTGTAGACTGCTTGAACAGGAGTTAGATGAGATCAGCGTCTATATTGAGCTTAGTAAAAATAATTTTAGTTGCTATTCAATTAAATTGATGCGATTGATAAACTCAGCGGTCTCCGAGTTTGAAGTCGTTGCTAAGGAAATATGCTCCCAGTTACAACCGGAAGATAATGTTGAATATTATAATATATCAAAAATTAGAGATGTCATACTGAGTGCATATCCAAACCTTACTCAAACAGAAGTGAGAGTATTGGATATGAATTATGTATTTTGCCCATTTTTAGGATGGGATCAGGAATCAAGATTAAACTGGTGGGATACGTATAACAAACTTAAGCATGACCGCAACAACTATTTTGAAAGAGCTAATTTACAGCAGGCAATTTACAGTGTGGCTGTATTAAAAGTTATGGTAATGATACTAAGAAATTATACCAAAGCATTTATACCTGGAACTACATGGACTCTCATTCAGGTACAAGAAATCTGGCAAGAGAGTAAGAATAGTTGAAAGGTACTTTACTATCGATTTGATGGGAGTATATGAATGAGAAAGAAAACATATGGAGTACTAATAGTTCTATTGTTAGTAACAGTTGGAATTGGTGTAGTCACTACAGATGATTATATAAAGAGCCTCACAACTGGAGTCACCAACTTGGGGGTTATTTCAGTATTCGTGACATTCTTTGTTGAACAGGTTAAAGAGGCAATAACATTTGTAGTTGAGAAGAAAAAGATTGCTTATGATATTAGCATGAATTCTCAATTTGCCTATGATGTTCACTCTGCTTATCTTGATTTCTGCAAAAAGTATATTGAGAGAGTTTACGACATTACTGAAAATATGATCAGTGAAGGAAATAGTAGCTTAACTTTAGAACATTCTCGTACTTTGTATAATTTACGGAAGGAGCATTCTATTTTTATTCCTGAAACTGTGCATATGGAGCTTAAGGACTTCGAACATACTCTTCGTGTACTTGGAGCCGGTTATGAATTTCAACAACAGACTATTGGTTCCTCCCAGCATAGAGAAGCAAGACTAAAATCAATTGATAAAACACACAAGCTTTTTCTACAGCTGATTGATCAGAATAATGATGATGAGGATCGGAGTATTATGAATGTTGAGGAAATCATTAGTTACATTAGAAATACTGTTGGTATCAACAGGATTAATGAACTGAAACATGATTTACTAGATACCGAGAAGTTGTCATAGACACCTAACTGGTACCCAAATGATATAAAGTTGTCGTTAATATTAGGAGGTAGTCATGGATCCACATAGTGTTATCCAAGTTGAACTGGTGAGTAATGGATTCAGTGTAATAGACTATGTTAGTGTAATATCTGTGGTAGGCGCATGGATTGCTGTTTTCATATCTGTATTGAACTTGAAACAGGTTAATAAAAGTCTAATTGTTTTGGCAGATCAGGAAAGAAGGAATAGACCAAAGATTAGAGTTCAATCTAATGAATCATTAGTATATGTTGATAAAGCTACTGATAGTAATATCTACGCTTTCAAGTTACATGTTTCAAACGAGTCTGATGTACCAAATTCAATACGCTCTGCTGAGCTAAGGATTAATTATGAGCATAAGGACCTTGATCTTCAAATAGTCATTCAACCAATGAGTGGTGAGAGAATGGCTAGTAGCAAAATAACTTTATTAGATGTTCCTGTTTCGTTGAGTGAGCGTGAGACTATTCAAGGTTGGCTTCTATTTGAAGTGAAGAACAGTGATTTAATACATTTGAACATAGAATCATATGATATAGAGATGTTTGATACATTTAAGAATAAGTCGCTTGAATCAGTAATTCTTATGAGTGGAGTTGAGAATCTTGACCAATTGGCGTAGAGAGAAGAAACCATTGAAAAAACACGAAATGAAAATTGTTGAAATTGTATCAGATGCTTCACTAGCTGGACAACATACTGTTGATGGTCGTAACATTCCCCTTGTAATTCTTAATACACAAGACAGACCGGATATTGATAATCTAGTAAGTAATCATATCCGTTATAGACAAGGTGAGGTTGAGACGCACTGGGCTAGGTTTGGCAGGAATAAAAAAATGATTGGTTTACATATGCATTTTTTTAAACCAACTGAGTGTCACATCCTCTTAGAGTTTGATATCACTACTAATGGAATCTTAGTAGATCTAATTATTGGTTCGCAAGCACTTTATATACAGCCTGGAAAGCCTGGGGATAGATTAGCCAATACTATGGAATCTGGGAGAATTATGATAGAAGTTCCATCAAAGGACTTTAGAAGTGAATGGATGAAGCTTTATAAGGAACAAATGACAAAGTACTTTAGAGTAAATCATAAGATAAGCCGGAGAAAAGCAGAAGTGTTGGCGGATAAGTTCATAGATGAAACAAAAGTGATGCGTGATCTTAGAATGCCCAAGTAATCTCCAAAAAAACGGTTATAAGCAGTACATTAATAATGTAATGCTTATAGCCGTTTTTTATGCGCGTAATTTAGTTTTATCTAATGTTATATGAGTTTTGTTACAAGAGATCACGTTTCATCAGTATAGTTAATAAAAGTATTATTCAGTTTCCTTAATGATTTCCTGCAGCAATTCGTTCATTTAATTCCATGAATCGATGTCATACTCATAATTAGATGTTTCTAGGTACTTCTGAAGATCAACAAGACATTTTGTGAGGGATGTATTTTCATTTTCCTCAGTATATAGCATAATGATGTCATTGAAATCCTGAGAGCTAACTTTATAAGCAAGTTAATAATGATGCTAGTATAAACTTTATATTAAATTGTAGTGCTTTTACTTTTACTTAATGTTGTTAAAGTATATATTTATTAAATGATTGGTGTTAAACAAAGCCATATATCATTAATATAATATATTGTCAGGAGAAATATAATAATATGAACTACAATTCAAAATCAACGATAAAAACTAATAACAAAAAAAATGTTCCAGATGGGAAAAAAGCATTGATCATAGCTGAGAAACCATCCGTTGGACGGGACATAGCGCGGGTTCTGGGCTGTACAAAAAAGAACCAATCCTATATTGAAGGTGACAAATATATAGTTACTTGGGCACTTGGACATTTAGTAACTTTAGCTGATCCAGAAGCATATGACAAACGTTATAGTGCTTGGAATTTAGAGGACTTACCCATTATTCCAGGAAAAATGAAACTTGTGGTCATGAAAGGGTCCGGCAAACAGTTTGGCTCAATCCAGAGGTTGCTTGAAAGAAATGATGTAAGTGAAGTGATAATCGCTACAGATGCAGGTAGAGAAGGAGAATTGGTTGCACGATGGATTTTATACAAAGCCCATTCGAAAAAACCAATCAAAAGATTATGGATATCATCTGTAACAGATAAAGCCATTCGTGAAGGATTTAAAAACCTCAAAGATGGCAGGGCCTATAACAACCTTTATAAGGCTGCAGAAGCAAGAGCTGAAGCAGACTGGATTGTTGGAATAAATGCATCAAGAGCTCTTACAACAAAATATAATGCGCAACTGTCATGCGGCCGTGTTCAAACACCATCCCTTGCAATGGTGGCAGCTAGAGATGCTGAAATCAAAGCTTTTCAACCAAAAGACTATTATGGGCTGACTGCACATGTTGGATCTATGAAACTTACGTGGCAAGACCTAAAAGGACAAACGCGAAGCTTTTCTGAAGATAAAATAAAAGACATATTGTCAAAGGTCAAAGGTAAGTCCTTGGTTGTTTCTGAAATTAAAAAGAGTAAGAAAAAACAGTTTGCACCTCACCTGTATGACTTAACTACCTTACAACAAGAAGCGCATCATAGATACGGATATTCTGCGAAAAAGACCTTGTCCATCATTCAGAGTTTATATGAAACGCATAAGGTATTAACCTACCCAAGAACTGATAGCAAACATTTAACTAGCGACATGCGTGGCACTTTAAAAGAACGTATCGAAGCTTGTGGCGTAGGTGACTTAAGACCCCTTGCATTTAAACTCTTAAAAGGAAACATTCAGGTTGGCAAATCAGTCATAGATGATAATAAGGTCAGTGACCACCATGCGATTGTACCAACAGAGGTATCTCCATTTTTAAATAGTCTGGAAACAGATGAAAGAAGAATTTATGAAATGGTCACAAGACGGTTTTTAGCTGTCTTCCATCCAGCATATGAATACGAACAAACTGTTGTAACGGCTTCTTGTGATGGGCACTTGTTTACAATGCGAGGTAAAACGCTTGTTAATGAGGGGTGGAAAGTTGTTTATAATGGAGAGTCGCTGGAGGATTTAGATCATGACAACCAAACCCTCCCAACTTTAAAAGTGGGACAAAGCTTAGACGTTCGTACATTTAATACGAACAAAGGCAAAACAGCACCACCTGCAAGATTTAACGAAGGTACATTACTTAAAGCCATGGAGAATCCGGCTAAATATTTAGAGCATAAAGATCAAGCATTTAAAAAAATACTTGGGGAAACAGGGGGTATTGGTACAGTTGCAACACGTGCTGATATTATTGAAAAACTATTTAAAAGTTTCCTGATCGAGTCTGATGGTAAAGATATTAAGACAACATCAAAAGGGAAACAGCTCCTTGAGCTTGTACCCGAAGCTTTAAAATCTCCTGATTTAACTGCCGAATGGGAAATGCGATTGAACGCAATAGCATCAGGAAAAGAGCAAAAAGGAGACTTTGTACATGAAATGCGTACCTTTACAAAGACTGCTGTTAAAGAAATCTCCTCTAGTGCTAAAAGTTACAAACATGACAATATGACGCGTGAAAAATGCCCAGACTGTGGGAAGTTTATGTTACGTGTAAAAGGGAAACGTGGGGAGATGCTGGTTTGCCAAGATCGTGATTGTGGATACCGAAAATCAATTTCGAAAGTAACAAATGCACGATGTCCTAACTGCCATAAGAAAATGAAAATGGTTGGTGAAGGTGAAGGGAAAAAGTTTGTTTGCAAATGCGGATATAAAGAAAAACTATCTTCTTTTAACAAACGCAAAAAAGAAGAAGGTAAAAAAGGAAATGTTCGAGACGTAAAAAAATACATGCAGTCCCAAAAGTCTGATGAACCATTTAATACTGCAATGGCAGACATGTTAAAAGGATTATTTGATGATAAAGAGTAGTGGGCAATATATGTACGCGGTTAATTATTATGAGTATGAAGAAGTCTTGTGTTCCATTGAAATGAGGTATCTCTTTCATATGAAAATGGACAGTAAAATTTTTTCGTCACCTCTTAAAATAAACCCCAGTGTAAGTCCTTTTATTAGAAGTAGACTTGAAATTGAATACGTTTGTGACCAGCTTGAGTCAGTTAAAGCCTTTGTATCTAAATACCAGATGTCAGGGAAAGATTATGATATTAAGTATTTGAAGCTTATTCGCGGAGATGAATATGCACAAACACGCAACACACTTTGCAAAACCGTAGCGGAGCATATTCCACATGTTCGAAATTTTAAGGACCCAGAATTACTATTTGGGATCACTTACTATGAAAATAAGTGGTATTTTGGAAAACTCCTTAAAAACGATTATGTTTGGCGAACACACAATAATAGACCCTACACCTATTCCAACTCTCTTAAGATTAATTTGGCAAAGGTCCTTATTAATATTGCGGGGGAAGGGGATACAAATAAGACCATTATAGACCCCTGTTGTGGTGCAGGTACAGTTTTATTAGAAGGTGCATATGCTGGATATGCAATGACTGGGTCAGATATTAGTCGCAAAACGTCTTGGAATGCACTAAGAAACCTTCAACACTTTGGTTATGACATTCCAATAACACAAAAGGCCATTGAAGATATTGATAGCCACTATGATGCTTGCATTATTGACTTACCTTATGGTTTGTATAGTCAAACCTCACCCCAAGCACAGTTATCTATAATTGAGAATGCTAAACGTATAGCAAATAGAGTTGTAATTGTCTCTTCAGAAGACATAAAAGAGATGATTCATAAAAGTGGTTTAGAAGTCATTGATGTTTGTAAACTTATAAAAACTGTAAATCGAGACTTTACCCGTTATATTTGGGTGTGTGAGAGTTAAAATTCAATTGGTAAAATAGGAACAAGACCAGACCACTACTGGTCTTGGTATATGAAAAAGTGTACATGAACAATAAGAAAAGGCCTCTGATTTAGAGGCCTTTTTTTTATACTATTTTTGTTGTCCAGTCTTCACAGTTCCAGACATCAGTTACAACATCTCGGTAGAATTCAGGTTCATGACACACAAGAAGAATACTTCCTTTATATGCCTTCAGGGCACGTTTTAACTCGTCTTTTGCATCTACGTCTAAGTGGTTTGTAGGCTCATCGAGAATCAATACATTTGAATCTTGGTTTATGAGTTTACATAAACGCACTTTGGCTTGCTCACCACCACTGAGGACTAAAACCTTAGATTCAATGTGTTTTGTGGTTAGACCACACTTCGCAAGGGCAGCACGTACTTCGTATTGTGTGTAAGCGGGAAAGTCTTTCCAAACTTCTTCAATACATGTGTTATAGTTAGCTTCTTTGATTTCCTGTTCAAAATAGCCAAGTTCTAGGGTTTCACCCATACGTACTTTGCCTTCAACAGGTTGAATAAGTCCCATCAAACTTTTAAGTAGAGTGGTTTTACCTAAGCCGTTGGCTCCAACAAGGGCTATCTTTTGGCCTCTCTCCATCAGTAAGTTCAATGGACGTGTAAGAGGCTCATCATAACCAATAACCAAATCTTTTGTTTCAAATATAAGTTTGCCTGAAGTTCTAGCATCTTTAAATAAGAACTCTGGTTTCGGCTTTTCGCGTGCCAGTTCAATACGGTCCATTTTGTCTAACTTCTTTTGACGCGACTTAGCCATGTTACGGGTAGCAACACGAGCTTTATTTCTAGCAACGAAATCTTCTAAACTTGCAATTTCCTGCTGTTGTTTTTTGTAAGCGGATTCAACTTGTTTTTTCTTCATTTCATAAATGCTCATGAAGTTGTCATAGTCACCTACATAACGGTTAAGTTCTTGGTTCTCCATGTGGTAAATCAGGTTAATTACACTATTTAAAAACGGAATGTCGTGTGAAATCAGAATGAAGGCATTTTCATAATCTTGTAGGTAACGTTTAAGCCATTCTATATGTTGTTCATCTAGATAGTTGGTAGGCTCATCAAGAAGTAAAATGTCAGGCTTTTCTAGAAGCAGTTTTGCAAGAAGAACTTTGGTTCTTTGACCACCACTTAAATCTTGGACTTCTTTGTCAAGGCCAATGTCTGACAAACCAAGACCACGGGCAATTTCCTCAACTTTAGAGTCGATTGTATAAAAATCATTGTTTGTTAAAATGTCTTGTAGTGTTCCTACATCTTCCATTAATTTGTCTAATTCATCTTGTGCAACTTCACCCATCTTCATGTACATGTCATTAATTTCTTGCTCCATGTCAAATAGGTATTTGAACGCTGTTTTTAGTGTGTCACGAATAGAAGTGCCAGATTCTAATGCAGTGTGTTGGTCAAGGTAACCAACACGAACGCGTTTAGACCACTCTACAAGACCATCGTCTGGTTCAAGAGAGCCAGTTATTATATTCATGAAAGTTGACTTACCTTCACCATTTGCACCAATTAGGCCAATGTGTTCCCCTTTTAAAAGACGGAAGGACACGTTGTTAAATATTGCTCTATCACCAAAACCATGACTGAGGTTTTTTACATTAAGAATACTCATGTGAATTGCTCCTTATATTATTGGATTTTAGTACGTGGACTAAATTTTTTATATTTGATTGAATGGCGTACCTTCATAAAGGCACGCACACCATTGTAATTATATAAGCAGAAATAACCAATGACAAGTATTAAATAAGAAAGGAGCTGAATGACCATGAATTTTTTAAAATCATGGACGATCAGCTCCTTTTTTTATCACTTAAATAAAAGTGGGATTATACAACTTTATTTCGTAAATCCATATAAGTCTGTTAGGTAATGATCAAAAGCAAAGTCAGTCATTCTAAACTGTAATAAATAATCCGTTTGGTCTAATTCTTTAAACTCCAGAGAAGAAGCCTCAGTCAGTAGGATAGGATTACCAGCTACTTGGTCTGTAACACCCTCTTCAGTGATCATATGGTAAACCGGTTGAATAGTTGCACCTGCCTCTAATTGGTATAGGTTTTTATCAGGCATTCCAGTTTCAGGATTAACCTGTCTACGTAAACCATAAACTTCATAGTGGCTTAGATCTTCACCCGTTAGTGATGTTTTGGTGATCCATGCGTAAATTAAGTTCATGTATTCTCCGTTATACAGAACAGGGGATTCATATTCAACAACATCCCCATAATCATGTGTCACGAACATAAGAAGAGGTTCAGTGTCTAAGAATGTCCACGCATAAGTAAAGTTTTCAAAATAAGAATTTGTAGATTCATCAAAGTCAACTAAGAAATCATAACCTAAATACTGGGCTGTATAAGTTGCTTCAGTAGGAATCATTGGACTTGTATAAAGGTCAATATATACATAATATACTTTGTCCAGACCTTCTTGTTCTAACACCAATTCAAAGAATGGTCTTTCTTCAGTTGGCTCATATACTGTGTAAGCTATGTCGCTATTTACGTTATGTTTTGAAATAGTTGCTTTAAAGTTCTTTAGAAAACTTACGTAAGTAGGAGAGAAGCCAGTTTTTTCATAGGTTTGTATATTTGTTAAGTAATTAGCTTTATCTCGATAAGGGAAGTAAATTGAAAGACCACTTGTCTGGAATGAAAAGGGTCCATCCACCTTAAAGATTACAGCTTGGTTCACTGCATTAATCAGTGCTTGTGCTTTTACTGGCTGATTCGTCAATAAACCATTTGCAAAAGCATTTAAGTCAACGAGGTCCGTGTATCCCTGTGCTTGTGTGTTACCCCCAAATGACTTTGCAGCAAGTGCAGACCGTGCAAACTCATAAAAGAAAATGTTGTCAACCAGTCTTGCATCTGCATCTTGAATAAGACCATCAAATGTTGTGACTACTTGACTTATTTTTGATAAATCTAATACAGATAAGGTAACATCACTGTCAGTCCCAAGGGACTTGGCATGGCTTAAATATGAACTTGCAATGACTTTGCCAAGTTTAGCACCATCCATGTCCGGAGCCATATTAAGAGCAGTAAGAATTGCTTTGTAATCCCAGCCGTGTCCCGGTTCAAGTTCTTCTGACGCAACCATATATTTGGCATAATCTTTCACTGTATCTGCAACTTCTATACTTGCCATTAAACATGCATCAAATCCAATGAGTTCTAATGTAATATTGGTTCTGGCTTTTGCAGTGTTAAGCGCAGCATCGATTTCTTCTAATTGTAAACTATCAAAACTCGATAACTCATCTACACCAAACCCACCAACTGGACCCCCGCCGTGGTTCCATAGAATTAATGCATATTTGTCAGCTGGGTATGTTTCTTCAGCCCATATAACAAAATCTGAAAGCGTCTTCTTGTAACCAATGTTCTTCATTGGAAGTGATTGAACTTCAACTAACTTACCGTCAACAAGTTCAAAACGTTGTGTTTTACTTGCGTCAATTTGTGGGTTGACCCACTTTTTAGTACCACCCGTTTGAACAATTACGTTAACTTTGTCAGTTAAGGGTTGTCCTTCAAGCATTTCATTCAAATCTGTCGTTGCACTTCCGGCGTAAGAATTTGTTTCGGCGTCGTATGTACTCTCCAAATCTGAGCCATTTAAGTAAACCATGATTGTATACTCGTCTTGAGCATTTGCAAATGACCCAAGACCCATGATTACAATTAACATGAGCAGGATGGACAGCGTTTTAATATTCTTCATAAGAATCCCCCTAAATAATGAATTGTTGCCATAGTTGCAAACATATAACTGTTTACAGTATTTACATATTATATAGAAATAAAAGTAAAAATGAAATAAATATTGGAATATTAATATATAAAAATTTTCCATTATACGAAACTTAATCTTTAAAAGCTTCTATATATGATGTTTTAGAAAATCCTGTAGACTTGGACAATGGTATAAGTTATCAAAAAAACATAGTTTTTATGATCAAAATATAGCACCAGATACTAATATCTGTTGACAATGTAGTCCGAGTACACTAAAATCTATATTAGGTCACTATATCGTGGCGTACAGCTTTGGCAAGAGATCAAAGTTGTTGACAATTGTTTGATCTATGAATGAACAATCCTTAGCACTTCTTGAACTATAAAAGAAGGCTAACAAAATCAGAAAATAAGATCTTTGGTCATGTCAGAGATGTGAGACTCTATTTACATGATGCAAAGCGGTTACTAAGAATCCTAATATGTGAGAAAAAGGGGTCGTACAAAATGCAAATTAAAGAGATTAGAGAAATGATTAGACTGGTATCTCAGTCTGGACTATCAGTTTTTGAAATGGAAAATGACGGATTTAGAATTCGTATGGAAAATGGCACAACTACTCAATCAACAGTACAAACACTTGTTACTGAAGAACCTTTAACAGAAGTAATGGCACCTGTAGCTGTAGAAGCACCAACGCCTGTTGCACCTGTTATTGAAGGCACTCCGGTTAAGGCACCACTTGTAGGTGTGTTTTATGGATCACCAGCTCCAGACAAACCAGAGTTTGTAAAAGTTGGAGATACAGTAGCTAAAGGTGACGTACTATGTATTATCGAAGCAATGAAGGTTATGAATGAAATTACTGCTGAAAAAGCTGGTGTTGTGAAGCAAATCCTAGTAGAGAATGAGCAGCTTGTCGAGTACGGTCAAGAACTGTTCCTGATCGGTTAGGTGATACCATGTTTAATAAAGTACTCGTAGCGAATCGAGGCGAAATTGCTGTTCGTATTATCCGCGCATGTAGAGAACTTGGCGTTGAAACAGTTGCTATTTACTCTGAATGTGACAAAGATGCCCTGCATACACAACTTGCTGACGAAGCTATTTGTGTTGGTCCAGCAAAAGCCGCTGATTCATATTTAAATATGACAAATATTATAAGTGCAGCGGTTATGTCTGGTGCTCAAGCCGTTCATCCAGGTTTTGGTTTTTTATCTGAAAACTCCAAGTTTGCAAGAATGTGTTCTGAATGTGGTCTGAAGTTTATCGGACCAGCACCTGAAGCCATTGACAAGATGGGTGACAAAGCAATGGCACGTGAAACAATGAAAAATGCTGGTGTTCCTATTGTTCCTGGTTCTGATGGACCTGTTGATACAATGGAAATTGCCAAAAGTGAAGCTCAAAGAATTGGATTCCCACTCCTGGTTAAAGCTGCATCGGGTGGCGGTGGCCGTGGCATGAGAATCGTTAGACATATTGAAGAGTTAGAGTCACTGGTGAACGCTGCGAAAATGGAAGCGAAAGCTGCATTTGGCGATGACACAGTCTATATGGAAAGATTCGTTGAGAATCCAAAACATATCGAGTTCCAAATCCTAGCTGACCAATATGGCAACACGGTTCATTTAGGGGAACGTGATTGTTCCATGCAAAGAAGAAATCAAAAAGTTATCGAAGAAGCTCCATCTCCAACACTTCCAGCTGATATTCGTTTGAAAATGGGTCAAGCTGCAATTCAAGCTGCTAAAGCTGCTGATTACGAGAACGCTGGTACAGTAGAGTTCTTACTTGACCAAAGCGGTGAGTTTTTCTTCATTGAAATGAACACACGAATTCAAGTTGAACACCCTGTTACAGAAATGATTACAGGTGTAGACCTGATCAAAGAACAACTTCGTGTAGCTGCAGGTCAAAAACTAACGTTTACACAAGAAGAAGTACAGGTTAATGGGCATTCTATCGAGTGTCGTATTAATGCTGAAAACCCTTATGAAAACTTCAGACCATGCCCAGGTAAAATCGAAAGATTACTTCTGCCAGGTGGTCCAGGTGTTCGTGTTGATTCAGCTGTATACCAAGGTTATTCTATTCCGCCAGTATACGATTCAATGATTGCCAAACTCATTGTCCATGGTGTTGACCGTGAAGACGCAGTGATGCGTATGAAACGAGCCCTTGGTGAGTTTGTTATTACTGGTATTGACACAAATATTGATTTCCATTTTGATATCTTGTCACATGACTCTTATATGAGTGGAGATTACCATACTAAAACACTTGAAAACGAAATAATTGAGTAGAAGGGATGGTGCTTAGATGTTAGGTAAACTATTTAAGAAAACACACTATATTCGTCTGAACCAAGATAGAACGGCAGCACCTAAAGATGTTACGCAACCGAATATCCCAGACGGTTTTTATATTAAATGTAAAGCCTGTGGCAAACTACATGACCGTGAAGCATATGAAGCTCAAAGCTCAGTATGTAGTGCATGTGGTCACCACTTTAGAATAAGACCTATTGAAAGAATTAAAATGGTTACCGATGAGAATACCTTTGAAAAAATGTTTGATGAGGTAGTTGCTGAAAATCCACTTGATTTTAAAGATTATGAAGAAAAGGTGGGTTCAACACAAGCCAAAGCGGAGGTATCTGAAGCAGTTACAGCTGGCACGGCAGAAATCAGTGGTAGAAAAGTTGCCATTGCAGTGATGGACCCAGGTTTTATGATGGGATCTATGGGATCTGCAGTAGGTGAACGTATTACACGATTAATTGAGTTCGCAACGGAAGAAAAAATGCCAGTTATCATATTTACAGCATCGGGTGGAGCGCGTATGCAAGAGGGAATTTTCTCTTTAATGCAAATGGCTAAAACATCGATGGCTTTAAAAAGACATGCAGAAGCGGGACAATTATACATTAGCATTCTGACAGACCCTACAACGGGTGGAGTTACTGCAAGTTTTGCTATGCTTGGAGACATTATTTTAGCTGAACCAGGTGCACTCATTGGTTTTGCTGGTCCAAGAGTTATCGAGCAAACAATCAGACAGAAGCTTCCAGAAGGTTTCCAAAGAAGTGAATTCTTACTGGAGCATGGATTTATTGATAAAATTGTTAAACGCGAAGATCTCCATAGAGCACTGTCGAAGATTTTAAGTGCGCACAAGGAGGTTAAGTATGCATAGTACAGAACAAGAAATCCTAAGAGAACGCTTGAAAGAGCTAGAACAACTGGCTGCTCAAGTTGATCCTTCTTTGAAACAAGATATTGAAAAAATTAGTAAAAGACTAAAATCAGAAGAGTTAGCTCAAAAAGCAACTCTTGAAGTTGTTGAAGAGTCTGTTGCTTGGAAACGTGTTCAACTTGCACGTCACAAAAATAGACTGACAACGCTTGAATATATTTCAAAGATATTCGATGATTTTATGGAACTTCATGGGGATCGTTTATACAGAGATGACCATGCAGTTGTTGGTGGACTTGCTTGGCTGGGAGAAATGCCAGTTACAGTGATTGGACACCAAAAGGGCAGAGATGTTAAAGAGAACATTAAACGTAACTTTGGTATGGCCCATCCTGAGGGGTATAGAAAAGCCCTTAGACTTATGAGACAAGCTGAAAAGTTTGGAAGACCTATTATCTGTTTCATCGATACGCCTGGAGCTTATTGTGGTCTTGGCGCTGAAGAACGAGGTCAAGGAGAGGCAATTGCTAGAAACCTTCTTGAAATGTCAGACCTTAAAGTTCCAGTGATCAGTATTGTTATCGGAGAAGGTGGTAGCGGTGGTGCTCTGGCCTTTGGCGTTGGTAATGAGATTTGGATGTTAGAAAACTCAATTTACTCAGTACTATCACCAGAAGGGTTTGCATCTATTCTATGGAAAGATGCTTCACGTGCTAAAGAAGCTGCTGAAATCATGAAGATAACAGCTGATGACCTGAATACATTCGGGTTGGTAGATAAGGTTATTCCTGAACATGAACAAGGCGTTCATGAAGATCCAACTTCTACAGTTAACTTCTTAAAAGAAGCACTTATAAAAGAACTTGATAGATATTCAGATATGACATCAGAGGAAATTGTATCGTCGCGTTACGATAAATTCCGTAAGATGGGTGTCTGCTAAATAATCTCCTTCCAATTCGGCGAAAGTATGAAAGTGCTTTCGCCATTTTACTATGGATAAGGTGTACGAATAAAGGATTTGGTCATTCTCATTAAACTAAGCTTGGGCAGCTTATATACAAGGTGGAGGTTGAATGTGGGAGCAGTTGGCAAGGTATTAATGATTGAAGATGAAGTTGAAATTTACAACTTAGCAAATTTATATTTCGCAAAAGAGGGAATTGATTTAGACCACGTTAAATCCGGTCAAGATGCAATTGTTTATTTGAATCGATCAGAGCCTGAATTAATACTTTTAGATGTTGGTTTACCAGACATTTCAGGATTTGATATTATAAATAAAATCAAAGAAATCACAGACGTACCAGTGATTTTTTTGACGTCGAAGGGAAGAATACAAGACCAGATAAAAGGGTTAAAGTCTGGTGCTGATGACTATATTTTGAAACCTTTTCATCCACAGTTGTTAACTGAGAAAGTCTTAGCACATCTTAAGAGAAGTAAACGAGTCATCCAAAAGAAAAACAATGATTCGGTATTAAAATATGGACGTTTTGAGATAAATTTTGAAACACAAAAGTTAAAAATCGATCAACGACAGGTGCGATTAACTCAAACGGAGTTTGATATTTTGTCTATACTAGCAAAGAATCCTGGTGTATTTTATACCTCTGATGCGATTTACGAAAAGTTATGGTTTGAAAATTCTATGGGAGATACCCGTGGTGTGCTGGTTCATGTGAGCAATTTACGTAGAAAACTAGGGTTGGCTGATAGTGAAACGACTTACATTATGACTAAAAGAAATTATGGATATAAATTTAATGAGTATATAAGGTCAGAATCCTAGATGTGAGTAAACACAAAGAATTCTACTGAAACAGTAATAAAGCTATATTAGTTCAAATTAAAGAGGGTACATGCAAACTTGCATGTACCCTCTTTTGTTATACAAGTACAACTTACCTTATGCTGAGGCGGGCAGAGAGCTGGTCTGGTTCTAGTGAGATCGGAACGGTAAACGTAAATGTAGACCCGACATTTAAAATTGACTGCACATTTATATTTCCACCTAAGTTTTCTATGATTTGTTTGCAATAATTAAGCCCGATACCTTTGCCATCTTTATTTAAGGTATGACTTCTGTAATAGGCATTAAATACCTTATCGGAGTCTTCTTTGGAGATCCCGCAACCTTGGTCTGCTACAGAAAAATGTATGTAGTTTCCACTAAGGCTATAGGTGATGACAATAGGGGTCTTGTCATCTGAGTACTTGATAGCGTTAGAAATTAAGTTGTCTAAGACCTGTGTGATTATAGGAAGACTTACGGCTAATTTAATTGAGTCAAGATCGGTATTTTTTAGTATTTGTACTCGATCGCCCAAACCTAAATATGCCGCTTCACAGTAGTTAACTATATGGCCACAGGGTGCTATATCATCGTACTTGATGTTAATTTCCGTACAAGGTTTTAGGCTGTCATCGACATCGAGTTTTTTCACAATAGATTCTATGGACTCAATTTTGTATAACATGGTATCCATAATATGTTTAGTCATATGAGTGTGACCATCTTGAATGGCGGCCATACTCATCTTAAGCACTGAGACAGCATTTTTAATTTCATGGGACACTGTATCTATATGTTTGTTAAAAGATGTTTGCTTTAATTCATTTGAGCTGTTTGAATTTTTACTTGAACTGTTCACTTCTTGCATAAGTTTATAGTCTTTCATCATAAGCTGTGTAATGCGGTCGAGTGCGTCAGCCATTTGTGATCGTGTTTTAATACAGATATCAGTCTGATCACGTAATCGACTTAAAATTTTGCCCATATTTGACCTAGTTCTGTTGTTCAGTAGGGAACCATATTTTTGCAGTGCTTTCGAAAAGATCTTGGCCTTATCCCGGTCCAAACACTTAAGTTGGCGAATATTTAAACGAACTTCTTTGATCCAAGTCTGGAACTTATCAGGATGGTTTTGTGCCAACCAGTCCATCTTTTTTAAACAAATGTGAATATATCCAACTGGATAAACCATATCAAGACAGGCATTTTCTGCTCTACTGAGAAGTTCTAATGCTTTTGCATCATGATCCAAAATATCTTCTATTTCACATAAAGCAATCGTTGTAACCGTCTCAAGCCAGTTTAAATGATGGGTATGTGTTAAGTCGAGCGCTTGATACAAATAGTAACGCGCGATGTAGTACTCGCCAATTGCCCTATTAATTGAAGCTAGTTGTAGTATAGACAAAACCATAAGAACTTTTGATTCAGATTGTATAGCATGTTCTTGACCTGTACAAACACATTTATAGGCCAAGTGAAACTGTTCGTATTCTAAATATACACGGCTGTTACGAAGTTGAAGTCTTGACACGTGTTCTGCTGTGAGTCCGAGTTTCTTATCTGCTTCGATTTCGTCGACCCACTCATAAGCGCTTTCTATTGATCCTAAAAATCTGAAAAGGTCAGATATAAAAGCGCGAATTAAAAACTTGTCTTGGTCACTACCTTCTTTTTGGAATACATCGTATAAATCCGCAACGTCTTCAATGGATGTATCAAAAATATCAAGTAAGAGTCCTGACCGAAGCCGCGTTAACTTAACTCGTTCCATCTGTAGCGGTGGTAATGAAAAGGGATTACTAAGAGATTCCAGATATAAAGTAGCATTTTTAAATGTTAAGTATGGATTTTTATAAATCATCAAGCTATCTGGCATAGCAAACTCCTCCGCAAAATTATTGACCTGGTAACTCGCCTAATTTTATCACATAAAAGTTGCATACTGAGTGGTCTTATTTTTATTGTTTGGAATGATAGGAATAGGAAGTGGGTAACAGTTAAAAAGGAGGGAAAATTATGAGAGGGATTAAAGATGTGTCACTAAAATACAAGCTTCCATTTTTATATAGTGCAACCCTGATTGTCCTATGTGTATCCTTTTACCTGATAATCTTCTCATTCCTTGAAACGGAAATGAGACTTGTTATAGAAAATGAACTTGAAATGACTACGAATCAAATATACAGCATGATCAAGGTCTCCGCAGACTCTTCTGTGCGAAATGAACTACGTTCTATTGTTCGACTTAACAAAGATTACGTAAAGCAAAACTATAATGCCTTTTTAAAAGGTGATGTTACTGAGGCAAAAGCGAAAGAACAAGCGCTTGAGTTTTTGATGTCTCAACAAATTGGCACCTCTGGATATGTCTATATTCTAAACTCAGAGGGTGTGGTTCTACATCATCCATCTTTAGATCTGATTGGTTCAGACCTTTCAGAATACGACTTTGTCAAACAACAAATGGAGTTAACAGACAAGTATATTCAATATGACTGGAAAAATCCTGAAGAAACACAATCAAGAGAAAAAGCTTTATATACATCTTATTTTGAAGCTTGGGACTGGGTAATTTCAGCATCAAGTTATAGAGCTGAATTCGATGAGCTTATCCAAGTTGAAGATTTCGAAGATGAATTGTATGCACTTAAATTTGGAGACACAGGGTATTCATTTGTAATGCAAGGGGATGGTAAATCCATTGTCCATCCATTTAGTAAAGGCGAAAATTTACAGACCTTAGGTGCAGGTTCTGGAGAATCTTTGTATGAGGAGATCATTAGACTAAAAAATGGCGTGGTCACATATTGGTGGACGAACTCAGATACGGAAATTCCACGTGAAAAAATAGCTGTAATTAAGTACTTTCCTGAGTATGACTGGTACCTTGCATCATCAGGGTATAAAGAAGAGTTATTCAAACCTATTTCTAACATTGAACGCATACTGATTGCTGGGTTTGCTTTTATGTTGTTATTTGGTATTCTCGTTGCGCTCATCATCAGTCGAACCATTTATACACCTGTTCATGAGTTATCTGAGAAGGTCAAACAAGGCGCCGGTGGAGATTTGTCCATCCATGTAAATTGGGACCGGCAAGACGAACTTGGCGATTTAGGAGCAACCTTTAATACATTTATTGATCGTCTAAAATCTTATCGAGACACAACAGATGTTCTTATAAAGGAAAAAGAAGAGGCTCTGCATCAAGTTCATGAACTAAATGACAACTTAGAAGTATTGGTTGAAGAAAGAACAAAAGCCTTAAACGACTCAGTTTCAGAACTACAGTCTACTAGAAATCAGCTGACACAAACGGAAAAACTTTCAACTGCTGGTCAGGTTGTGACGGGTATTGCACACAGGCTAAATACACCACTCGGTACAGCAATAACTATGTCTAGTTTCTTAAGTAAAGAGGTTAAACAGACTCTTCAAACCTATGAAAAAGGGTCCGTTACAAAAGAAGACTTATACTCCATGGTACAGTCCATAGACACTGGCTTAAAAATGATGGAGAAGAATTTAATAAAATCAGCTGAACTGATAGAAGTAATGAAAAGTGTTGCGGGTATGGGCAAAAAACGAGATGCGTCTGAACTTATAGTAAAAGAAGTTCTCAACGAATGTCTTGACCTGTTTCCGAGTTATAGAAACTCAGAAAAATATATGGTACACATCGCTTGTGACACTGATTTAGTCATGATTACTTCTAGGGCTGCCCTTACCCAAGTACTCCAAAATTTAATTTCTAATGCATATAAACATGGTTTTGCTGGTAAAGAAAACGGAAGTATAAATATTTCTATTCATGAATATGATGAGGAATTAACAATATTATTCTCCGACGACGGGGTTGGTATCACAGAAGATTTGATGGAAGACTTATTCAGCCCCTTTAGTAAATTTGACACCATTGCAAAAGGTGCAGGCCTTGGGCTATATATTGTACACTCAGCTGTTGTAAATGGTCTGAAAGGCTCTATAAAATGTGACAGTTCAATAGGTCACGGAACACGATTTGAAATTAAAATACCTAAACAGAATATCTAAATAAAGGGATAAAGGATTCCAAAGGGGGACATATGAAAATTTTGATCAAAGGCACGCAAATAATCAGTATGGCTGAAAACCAACCTAAAGTTCAAATTGGTGATATTGCTATAGTAGATGAAAAAATTGATCAGGTTGGTGTCGTCAGTAAAGACTTTAAAGCGGATAAAATTATTGATGGACATGCAACTATAACTATGCCGGGCCTAGTGAATGCACACACGCATATCTCAATGTCTCTAATGCGTAATTATGCTGATGATCTACCTTTTTGGCCTTGGCTCACAGAAAAAATATGGCCTATTGAAGCCAATCTAAACGAAGTAGATTGTTATTGGGGAGCTAAACTTTCCATAGCTGAAATGATCCGTTCAGGGATTACTACCTTTGCGGACATGTATTTTTTTATGGACCATGTTGCAAAAGCTGTTAAAGAAACGGGGATTCGCGCAAGTTTAACTAGAGGCATAGTTGGTGGTGAACA
>Ga0209379_10000205_pt1 | contig 64547 bp, 62 predicted proteins | sample tdDd001_FD_187124 | JGI IMG/M metagenome (GOLD analysis project Ga0209379, IMG submission 187124) | Marine sediment microbial communities from the Atlantic coast under amendment with organic carbon and nitrate - tdDd00.1 (SPAdes)... | ecosystem: Environmental > Aquatic > Marine > Coastal >... | reverse complement strand
ATGCTGTGACAACTCATTTTCCAGCTTTATTTGTGCGGCTTGAAATTTATCAGACAAAACGCCATTAATTTGCGATCCAATTGGACACTCTAAATTAACATTGGCATGAAAATCAAACACACTGGGCGATTCTTCTGATTGAACTGCTTTATAAATATCTAAAAGACTTATGTCACTTGGTTTTCTAAGAAGCTGAACCCCACCTACACCAGCTCGAACATGCACCAAAGAGCTGTTTTTTAAAAGACCAATAATACGTCTAATAACAACTGGATTAGTGTTCACACTACTTGCTATTTCTTTTGATGTTGGCATACGGTTTTCAAAATGCTCAACCATTCCCACTAAAGCTAGAATATGTGACGCAACTGGAAACTGTGTATTTCCTCTCATGTGATCTCCTCCTGTTGTAACAATTATAGTTACACCTCGTATGTTTTGTCAATACTCTTTTTTTATTTCTCTTCAAAAAACTTTGAAACCCATTGAAATCACAACAAAAAAGTTATAAGATAGCCAATGGATTTAGTTTCAATCTGGACCAATCTAGTCGAGTTGAAACTTGAATGTATATACAGTTTTCAAGGAGGCACTTATGTCAAATCTTTCTGGTAGTGGTTGCGAAATTTTCATTCCTGAAAATGACCGTCAACCCCTTCGTGATATAGAACGTAGCATTATTAAAAAATTTAGACGTGGTACATGGACTCAGTTCATTAAAGCCATTAAAGAATACGAACTCATCCAAGACGGAGACAAAATCGCTGTTGCCATTTCAGGTGGTAAAGACAGTCTTCTACTTGCAAAGATGTTCCAAGAACTTCGTAAACACGGTATGAAGAACTTTGAATTAGAGTTCATTTCTATGGACCCCGGTTTTAATAAAGCCAACAGAGACTTGCTTGAAGAACACTGCGCATATCTAAACATACCTGTAAAAATCTTCGACAAGAAAATTTTTGAGGTTGTTGACGATATAGCCAACAGCTACCCTTGTTACTTATGTGCGAGAATGCGTCGTGGTGCCCTTTATGCCTACGCTCAGGAACTCGGATGTAATAAGGTGGCTCTGGGTCACCATTTTGATGACACCATTGAAACAGTTATGATGAACGTGCTTTGTGCTGGTAAATTTATGACAATGATGCCAAAGCTGAAGTCAAGTAACTTTGAAAACATGGAACTTATTCGCCCTCTTTATTACTTAAGAGAGAAGGACATTAAAAAATGGGCATCTTGGAATGGATTAAACCCAATGGACTGCGGTTGTGTGGTAGCTGCTAAAAAGACATCTTCAAAACGTCGTGAAGTTAAAGAGCTCATTGCAACACTTGGAACGTCTTTCAAAGACGTAGAAAAGTCTATTTTCCACTCTGCTAAGAATGTGCATATGGATGCAGTGCTGGGCTGGACAACAAATGGAGAGAAACACAGTTTCTTAGACCAGTATGACGATGAAGACCTGTAAGTAATAACTTCGTATTAAAGTTTTTAAGATAATTAAAACACTTAAAAATGAGTTTATAAGAAACAAACTAGTTAAATTATGTCATGTATAAAAGCTTAAAGAATGGGGTTAAAAAGGTCCACATTCTTTAAGCTTTTTTATGTCTAATCCCTAATACTTCCCAAAATCTTCATCATCAAGGGCTATGCTCTCAACACCGTATTCCTTTGTTAATACTCTCTCCCCCATCTTTTGAACGTCCATCGACAATCTTAATGATTTAGTATGATGGTTTGATGCTGTGTTTTTATCAAGTAATTGAAAGGCACTTATCATATCTGACAAGGCTTCTGACTGTGCTGTCATCTCCTCACTGGTCGCTGCACTTTCTTCTGAGTTAGCTGCATTACCTTGTGTTACAATTGAAATTTGATTCACCCCTTCATTGATCTGGTGTATCTGTGAGGCTTGATCATGAGAAGCATCTGCAATTTCCTTTAAAATATGTGCAGTATCTGAAGTTCCAGTCATAATCTTACTCAAGGCTGATGACGTTTCATGGGCGATTTCCATGCCTGACCTTACTTTTACCATGGAGTTCTGAATAAGGTCAGTTGTTTTTTTAGCAGCACTTGCACTTCTAGCGGCTAAGTCCCTAACTTCACCCGCAACAACAGCAAAGCCTTTACCATGTTCTCCCGCTCTGGCCGCTTCAACTGCTGCGTTAAGTGCTAAAATATTTGTTTGGAAGGCAATGGCATCAATGACTTTTATAATGTCTGATATATTCTCAGAAGCTTGGTTGATTGCATCCATTGCTTCTAACATGCTTCCCATTTGGTTGGTTCCTTGCTGGGCAGTGGCCTCAACATCACTACTTAATACATGTGCACGTTTTGCACGTTCGGCATTTTCTTGGGTTTTGTCCGCTATACGTGACATGGTTGCTGTAATTTCCTGTATAGATCCCGCCTGCTCTGTTGAACCCTGTGACAAGTCTTGAGCCGCCGTTGATACTTGGTTTGCTCCTGCTGTGACTTGCAAAGCTGAAGACGCAAATTCAGATAAAACAGTGCTATAGGTTTCAAGAATCGTATTAATTGAAGTACGCATTGCATTAAAATCTCCGAGGTAGTCCCTATCAATATAAACGTTTAGGTCTTTGGCAGACATACAAGCTAATATGTCTGTAATTTCGTTAATATATGATTGAATGCTATGTGTCACTTCACCCAAACTCCCATAGATCCGCTCAAAGTTTTCACCAATTTCTTTGGTGTCATCATCGGTATCTTCCCTGCTTATACTTACATCTAGTTTTCCACTAGAAAGGTCTGATAGAGTATCTATAAGTTTGTTAACTTCATTGGTTTGATACTCCGTTTGTTTTACAGTCTTAGCCAATGTTGTTTTAATTTCTGTTTGATTGATTACAAATTCAAAGGCACCTATAATATTACCGGACTTGTCTAGTAACGGGTTACCTTCGTAAGCTATATGCAAATCTTCATTTTGTGGATGTGCTATGGTTTCACTGTTAGCTGGGCTCCCCTCTCTCATGGCTCTACCACATGCACAGTTTTCCGTATTGCAGTCTCCTGTTTTTATAAGGTTATAACACTTCTTCCCCTTTACATGGTCTAGTGTCATATTTAAAGCGCCCAGGCCTGCATTGTTAATGTATTCAATATTAAAATCCTTATCTATGGTCATAAAGATTGCTGGCATATCCCTTACAAAACGAACTAAGGTATCTGTCACGTTATTCATACCACCCAGTGTTTCCTTCCACTGGCCTTCTAAGTTTTGAGTACTTGCTCGACTTAACAATTTACCCGCCCTGAACTGGTCATCTAATGATTTGATTTCATGATTTACATGACCTATCGATCGAATAATCGAATCAAAGGTTCGAGAAAGATCCCCAATTTCGTCGAGCGAACCAGTGTTTATGTCCACATCAAAATCTCCCGATGCAACAGACACAGCCGCTTTGTTTAGTGTACGAATCGGTGCGCTTATAAAATAAGAAAAGATCTGCGCAATAATGAATATTACAAATATAGTTGGTATTAATACATTTCTCATTTGATTCGCTACAGCCACTTGAATGGCATGGACGTCATCAGCATATATCCCTGTGCTTATGGCCCAGTCCCATTTGTCGAACCCCTTCACATAAGAAATTTTTGTAGATTCTTCATCCGATCCAGTTCTTTTCCATTTGTAAGATATAACTCCAAAACCTTTATCTTTAACTTTTTCGATCAACTGGTCAACTATACGAACCCCGTCTACATCTTGCAAATAGGACACATCCGTGCCAATAAGCTCCGGACTTTCAGGATGCATCAACATAACCGATTCCAAATCTAAGACCCAAAAATATTCTGCCCCCGAATAACGCAGTGCACCAATTTCATCGAGTGCTTTTGCTTTTGCCTCACCTTCTGATTGGTCACCGTTTTCATATGCCTTATAGTGTTTTAAAGCAATGCTATAGGGCACATCCACTAAACGTTCTAATTTTTTAACGGTTTCGTCCTCTACAACTTGTCCAAACTTTGGTGTTATATAAAACGGTACCAACAGTGCAAAACAAAGAATAATGCACAAGGATAGTAACATGAGTTTGAACCCAAATCTTAAATTGCTTAGCCTCAAATACCTTAAAAGTTTCATTCACTCACTCCTTTGTGAATTCCACCCAAACCACTCAACCACACCCCATTAGACCCATTCGCTAACACTTTTATAGTTCTTAAGTATTACTTTCACCATTTTCGAACTATTTAATCACTTATTCGATAACATAAAGAATTACGTTTACTAAATGAACCATTATGGAATTTTAATCCAATACGAAAAGCCTTGTGACTACAGTCTTTGCACTAAAAAAAGACCCTTAAACTGTACAAAGGTCTTTTAAAAACTTTATGATTCACTATTTTAGTCGATTATTTGTTAAATAACTTCTCAGAGTTTTTATATAACTTATTTAGTGATGCAAGAAACTGCTCCCCTTCTTCTTCATCGAAGTTTTCAAATAAGAGTTTCTCTGTCTCCTCTTTGACTTTCATAAAGTCATCTACGGTAGAAGCCCCTTTTTCAGTTACATATAGGCGGATATTCCTTCTGTCGCTTTCGTCTGGAATACGTTCAATGAATCCCTGATCTTCTAGTATTTTTAACGCTTTGGTGACACTTGCTTTACCCACTTTTTTCATCTTTGCAAGCTCAAGCTGATTAATTCCAGGTTTCATTGAAATGATCAGGAAGTAATCAAACTGTCCAATTTTAATGCCAAAGGGTTCAATATTCTTACTTATATGTTGATTGGCATTGGCGGTTATGCTTCTTATAAGAAGACCATAATCTCTAATATCCATTGTTTATCCTTTCAATATTGAATGCCTAACTTTAATTTATTGGAACTTATGACAAACTACCTCATTAGTATACCAGTAAACCATATTCCAAGTAAAGGCTACTTAACACCTTGTTTAAGTTAATTTAATTGGAATATGATAAAGTGTATGATTTTATTATAAGCACACAATAAAAAAGGACTCATGTAAATCACACAAATCCTTTCAGGACTAATATTTAGGAATAATACTGGTCAATAGACTCACATACAAGTCCATTTAATACCTCTGCGGTTTGTTCCACTTTGCTAATGTAACCGTCAATCCCCCGAACTAAATGCATGTACTCTGTTGGCACAGCACCCGAATACCCTGTTCGTATATAAATACTTGTTTTATCGTTTTTCTTTTCGTTTCTTAAGTAATCTACCACTTCGTATCCCGCATTTTCTGACTCCATAACAATATCAAGTAGTACCAAACCCACATCATTATGATACTTGAGAAACTCTATTGCATCCGTTCCACAATCTGTATAATGAATGTCAATTTCCCGCCCCTTGTGTTTTAGGCGTTTTAGAACTATTTTTGTCATTACAAATACATCAATTTCATCATCAACCACTAGAATTTTAAACGGATTCATTACAAAATCACCGCCTTTGGTAGATCAAGAATGAACTTTGCGCCATCAGAATTTGATATGCATTTTATAGAACCTTTTAAGGTACTTTCAACAATTTCTTTAACGATACAAAGTCCCATTCCACTATTATCGTTCAACCCATTTATATCTTTATTAAGAACCTTACTACGTGTGTAAAAAGGTTCGAATATTTTTTCTAAATGGTCATTTTCAATACCTTCACCATTATCCATAAACTCAATTTTGCAAGTATCAGAAGTTTCTTCAATATAAACAGATATATGTCCACCACTGCCATGAAACCCGTGTAGAATGGAATTGTTTATAAGATTCATAAAAACCTGTGATAAGGGGCCTGGACAGCTAAAAATAGTCATTTCGGTATTGCCGGATACTTTATGATTCACATGATTAAGTTTTAACTCATACCGCATACTCCTAAAAACACTTTCCACATAATCTGCTACAACAAATACTTTACAGTCACCTTTACTCTGATCGGTAGATATACGTTTATAAGAAGAAATGAGTGATGCAGCAGCTTCTAAATTTCGATTTAAAAGAACCATGCCTTCTTGGATATCATCTAGTGTTTCAGAGTACGTTTCTAAATCTTTTATTTGACTGCCTTTCTCAGCAATTTTGTTGATATGAGATGCAGTTGTGATCGACACACCAATAGGCGTGTTTATTTCATGTGCTATTCCTGACATAAGTTCTGTTGTAATTTTATTGCGTTCAAGTTTAATTAACTGGTCTTGTGTTTTCTCTAATGCATCAATGGACTGTTTCAATTCATAATTTTTGATGTATAACTCTAAGTCGGTTTCTAAAACCGAACCAAACTCTTTTAACATGTTTTTGTACATTTCATTATATGTTCTTGTTTTACTGTCTAAAACACAAATAGTCCCGAAATAACTACCATCTGGCCACTTAATAGGATAGCCAAGGTAACTGATCATGTCCAGTTTTACATCCGGGTTGTCCTTCCAAATTGCGCTTTCTAGTGCATTAGGCACTTCAAGGGGGGAATCTGTACCTAAAACCGTCTCGCAGTACAAGCCCATACCAAGTTTACACTGTTCCAGTGCTTCATAAGGATTATCATCATGTTTGTTTAGCGCGAAAACCTCGATATCGGTTTCTCGAAGACGCATAATCAGTGCTGAAGGTACATCAAATACTTCTGAAATAAGATTCAAGAGATTTTGCCATTTAGACAGTACTTCTTCTCTTACCAGTTGGTTCTCTTCAGCAATAATAGGAACAACTCTGGATGAATCATCTTCTCTAACTTTAACGGTTGATTGTCCCATGTAACCGCCTCCAATTAATTACATTTTCCGAATATTTTAATCATACTATCTCCTATTCATAATGATATCCATTTGTGTGCATCTCTAACAGATGTATTGCAGTTTGTATCTTTAATTATTTTCATGGTATGAGTAATGATTACAAATTTAAGTATAAAAAAAGAACTAAATGTATAAATATCATTCGATATATTTACATATAGTCCTTCTTCTTACTTAATGTAATATTATGTTCTCTCTTTTGTATTTAACAGACCAGACCAAATCTTTATAATCAATAAAAACTGGTCCTATTCTAATTTTGATCTGTTCAGTTCTTTATCTGTTCGTAATTAAGCTAAAAACCTGTAAGTTTCTATGAAAGTTTGTCCACAACTTCTTGAGCCATTTCCAGTAACTTTCGTGTCTGAGATGAGTCGATTTTAATTGGACACTCAACCATGTCCCATGCTTCTTTTTGCCTATTAAGCATTTTTACAACCACCCCAGGTAACTCCCCTTGCATCCGAGCTTCATACCTATCTTTAATAGCATCTATAGTCGCAGAAAACTTCACACACTGAACGCCTCTAATCCTGAGTAAGTCTTCAACTCTTTCAGCATCATCCATAATATAAATGATGGAGTCATTGGAGTGTGGGTTCGCATGGATTGCTGTTTCTATTTTATTTAAAAACAACTCCCAAGCTTCGTCTTCATTGGTTGATAGACGCAAGTAGTCTTTCCCTGTGACAACTTGTATATTGGTTTTTTCTCGGATCAGTTCTGCTACACTAGATTTTCCAGTGCAACACGGTCCCATAAAAACAACAACCACCTTGTCACCTCGTTTCAAACAGTTGAATAATTCACAACGTTTAACATATATACAGTCATAACCAAACATGCATTAAGTTGTATATACCCTAATTATTCACAAACCTTTTCAATATACTCTGATGTAGTTAGTGATAGTAATGAACCATACTCCAGTTTAAACTCAACAATATCTCCGACTTTATATGTGTTGTGTGCGCCAGACATATTCATAAGCAGGTGATCGCTTGACGAACCTAGGATTTCAATGCCTTCATCCAGAGGAATGAGGTCGTCAGGGTTTACATCTTGTCTACCTACAGCTGCTATGGCACGTAGAATCATACCCTTATCTTCAAATGTAGGTGTATTACCGAAAGCATCCATCCCAATTTCGCCAATAGGCATTGACCCTTTAGTCTTCAACTCTACGATTTCAGCTTGAAGTTTGAAAGCGTCATCGTGTGTACCTTCAAGAGCATTGCCGTAAGCAGTCTCTCGACCTAATACAATGATTTCTCCCATACGCAAGTTATTTACTTTTGATGGCATAGTCCCTTTGTCTAACATATAGAATGAGCTTGAGTTACCACCTGTAATCATTTCTAGCTTTAACTCAAACTTGCTTTCAATCATTTCAGCTAAGTCACACAGTTGACCCAGGTTTTTATCATCTGGTACAACCCCACCATAACAGGTTAAGTTCACACCCAAACCATATAAATTAATGCCTTCAACGCTTAGGATTGCATTTACTGCTGACTCAATGTCTGTTGGTAAAAAACCTTCTCTTAAGTCACCTAAGTCAACCATAAGTACAATATTGTGTACCTTATTTTGCTTAACAGCTGCTAAGCCTAAAGCTTTAATCGTTTCTAGTTCTGAGTTTAAACTAATGTCAGCGTACTTAACCACTGCTTCAGCTTGGCTTTTCATTGGCAATCTTAGAAGAACTTTTAGTGCATCTAAATGACCTAACTTCTTAAGATTTTCAACGCGGGAGTCAGCTAAAAACTTTACGCCGCCTTCTACCATTGCTTTTGCAGCTTCAGGGACAGCACAGAAAGATTTTGTTACACCCATGATTTTAATATCATGTTTAGAACAAGCTTCTGCAACCACTTCAGTATTATGCTTAAGCTTTTCTAGATTAATCGTAACGCGTGGATACATGGCGTTTCCCCCTTAATAACAAGATAAATGATACATTTACAACAGTTCTAAACTTGGTCTTTTATACTTCTTAGTACCTCTGCTCTTTACAGCTTATGCTTAGTTGTACCTGTACAAAAGTGGCTGTCAGTCACCAAGGTGTCTGACAGCCATTTGTTGACTTCATCAAGATCAAATAGGTGAGTCGTAATTGAGTGTAAAACTTAGATCAACTCTAAACTCTTTTTCATCAGAAGCAAGGCTGCTTCAGGATATTCTTTTGAAAGAACGCCTAGTGATGCCATGATATAGTCATTATCTACAAGTATTTTACATTCCGTATTTGGTAAAAGCTTATCTCCTTTATTAGATAAGGCAATTTTTTTCATAATTTCAAGTCGGTTAGGTAGTCTGGTCAGCGCTCCACCCGTGCCAACAATATACTGAATACCAGTTAAGTCCTTGCCTTCTGCAATTGTTGTTTTCCCAGAACCGCCAAATAAATCTCTGAAACCACCCGCATGTCTATGGGACGCCTGTATAACAGCTTCTTCAGTTAACCTTTCCACAAACAACTTTTGAAGGTCAGTTAATGGTATAGGTTGGTGTCCATCTATAAGCTCCTTAATTTGATCTTCACTAAGCTCGAGATCCTTTGCGATTCTCTCGACACCGATTAGGTCTACAACGTTTGCCATGTTGACATAAACGCCGAGGTCACCTTCAACAGTTCGCTTAGCCACCGGTTCAGGACTAATTAGAATTTTATTAACTTCTTCAGAACCTTCTGTAACCGAGTGTAAATCAGTCGTCGCTCCTCCAACATCAAGTGTAATCAAGTCACCAAGTTCGTTTTTCAAAAGCTTTGAGGCTTCCATTACAGACCCAGGTGTGGGAACAATATGTCCAGTCACTACATCGTGGATATGTTCCATTCCCGGCGCATGAATTATGTGCTTTTCGAATACATCTTGAATAACTTCTCGTGTTGGTTCGACGTTGAGAACGTCAATTTTAGGATAAACATTGTCAACAATAAACAATAGATCTGCTTTGCCAACTTCTTCGAAGATCTCCTTGACTTCCTCATGATTTTCGATGTTTCCTGCGTATATTACTGGAACGTCCAGCTCAAGAGCTGCAACAATCTCAGCGTTGTGAATCGCAGTATCACGTTCACCGTAGTCAACACCTCCAGCAATAAGGATAATGTTTGGATTAACCTCCATAATCTTCTTTTTATCAGTTCGACGTAGACGACCAGCAGTCACAAAGTGAATATTGGCCCCTGCACCGAGAGCAGCTTCACGAGCCGCTTTAGCAGTCATATCATATACCAGTCCGTGCACTGTCATTTTCAAACCGCCAGCTGCAGAAGATGTCGCCATAAGCTCATCATATTCCAGAGTGTCTATGTTCATGTTTTTTTTCAGATTATCAATGGCACCATTAACACCGATTCGAACATCACCTTCAAGCACTGATGTAGGTGCTTGACCTTGGGCGATAAACTTTGGATCGTCTGTATGAAGATCATTGAAAGCGTTGACAACTGTCGTTGTGCTACCTATTTCTGCTACTAATACGTCAACCTTCATAATCTCAACCCTCTTTCTGATCCTTAGGCGAGGACACTCCCCGCCTAACCAATACTTGTGTTCTTTTATTTGCAGACATTTATGAATATCTATTAAATTTCAGTGTCTATAAATCTTCTACTTAAAGACCCTGAATTTCGTCTCTACGCTTAACCATTAGAGTAGCAACGTGAACGCCTTTAGTTCCTCTACCGAAACCAGCATCCATGCCGTTCTTCACAGCTAGCTCTGGAGTTACCTGAGTACCACCAGCACAGATTACAAGCTTCTCACGAACGCCTTTTTCTGTAGCATAGTCATGTAGACGCTTCATGTTCTTGTAGTGGATATCATCGTGTGAAATGATTGTAGAAGCAAGGATTGCATCTGCATTCAGTTCGATTGCAGCGTCAACCAGCTTTTCGATTGGGCAAGATGTACCTAGGTACTCAACTTCAACGCCCCACTTCTCAATACCACCATGTTTGATATCGATAACTTCACGAAGACCAACCGAGTGCTCATCTTCTCCAACTGTTGCAGCAACAACCTTTAGAGGGTTCTTTTCAATAGCTTCCCATAGTTGCTCATTCGAGAAGATTTCTGGCTCTTCTGGAATCTCAATCTTAGAAATATCAACTTGGAAGTCAATCTTACCTTTAACCTGGATTCTAGAACCTTCAGCACCATGAAGTACTTCAATATGAACAACTTCAGGATCTTGTAGGTTCATGTGTTTAGCAAACTCAAGTGCAGCAGCTTGTGCAACTCTAGGCTCTGTTGGAAGGAATAGTTCCACAACAACAGTACCATCTGCTAGCCACTCAACTTCTGGCTTGATCATGTTCGTATTTCTGAACTCTTTAGTTTCTTCCATACGAGCAGCAGCGTTGTCCATATCATCAAGTTCATCAATGTAGATGATCTTGTCTGGATCTTCAAGAGTAGAACCACCAATTAGGTCAGATGGGTTTGTAGCACCGTATTGCTCGATATTGTTGTTACCGAAGTGAGCTGTAACAGGCGCCATGTAATCTTCATCACGCTTGTAAACAGTACCAGCACCAACACCACCGTCAACTTGACGTGCAATACCGTCACCGTTCTTTTCAGGGTACTCACCTGAATCTACGAAGAAGCCTTTTTCTACAGCTTCGAAGTAACCGCCAACTTCTAACATTTCTTCTAGGTAAAGAACAGCACGTTCTTGTAGTTCTCTTACCTTGTCACGAAGGAAACCTTCGTCTTTAAGTTCTACCATGTCCATAAGGCCATCCATACCCACTAGTGACTGCTTTGCAGTATCACAAGCTTCGATGTTGTACATATGCCAAGGTACATTACGGCCTTCATCCGGTGTGATTGTTGACTGGATGTCAGCACTCGTTAATTTAGAAATCATCATGTTCATAACGTGAGTTACTGTAGCTTCACGAGATGAAGATGTTACATACTTAGTATTTTGCTGTGCACGCATTCTGTATTCTGTAAAGAATTCACGAAGCGCAACTGCGTAAGGTAGATCATAACGCATGCAAGGGATTGGAGCAGCCGTTGGAGGTACAGTTGACAGACAGATCATGTCTTTTTTCATACCCACTTTATGTGAGAAGATAGAGTTCAGACCGTGCTGTACAATTAGCTCAGGCATAACCTTCCAAGCATCACGTGCTGTTGCGTTTGCATTGTGTGCGCCATCGATTTGAGCCATATCTGCCCATGCCATGATCTTTTTAGATTCAGCAGCATCGATGAATGAACGCACCATGTTTACATTTCTGTAAAGTACGTTGTACTGAGGATCCTGGTGAGCACCGTTAACGCCTTCTTCAGCGAACATAACAGCAATGTCAGGACCAGCAACGCCTGATACATATGAATGGTAGTTGATTGGACGACCAACCTCATCTTCAATCATATCTAGTGCTTTTCTGTGCGCACGCACTTGCTTACGAGTAATCGGAACGCCACCAATACCTTGAGGAGAACCTTCAATTAGACCATCGTAGTGTGACTGACCAGCAGTACGGATAACCATGATATGGTCAGCGCCATGCCAAGCTGTCATACGCATACGACGGATATCATCTTCAAAACGACCAGAAGCGATTTCTGTTGTAATTACTTCTTGAGGTTGAGGATCAAGGTTTTCGAAGTATTGAACTGCAGCAGGAATACCAATGCTGTTTTCTAGAGGCTCTGCACAATCTTTGAAAGTATGGCCACCCATTTGTAGGTTTTCAACTTTCTTTCTCCATGTCCAACCACGTCTTCTTGGACGGTAGTTTTCTAGATCTTGAAGAATTTCAACTACGTCCATTTTTTCTGTAGGATTTAGTTTCTTAGTCATGATTACTTACCTCCCTTGAAGATTGCAACAGCTTCGTCCCAGTGCTTGCCATCCATTAGTTCTAGACCAGCAGCGCGTACGTCCATATTTTTTTCTTTTGCGATGCGGTATACAACATGACCAACACCTTTACCAATCAGACCATGATCGATAGCTTGTTCAACAAGTGGCTTAGCTTCAAGACTTGAGAAGCCCATACGTAAAAGAACTGAACGTTCTACCGATGGTGATGTGTGTGTTTTAGCAAGGTCTAGTAGCGGATCTACTGCTTTACCAGCAAGTTCCCAGAAACGTGCCTTTAGTTCCTCGTCTGATAAACCTTCTAGATGTTTACGACGTGTAGTGTAATCATCACTTCTCTTTAAGTAACCTTTCATCAAATCCCTCCGATTTCTCAACTTAGCCATTTCCACATATGTGTCCTTGGCTGTTTCATGACTTCAACTCACCCAATTAAAGCACATGGTTTACATAATTATTTTATGTTAATTGAATTGCTTTTTATTTTACTTTGTTTTTTAGAAATGTCGTTTAACTCTAATAAACTATTAGTTTACTATTTAACAGCAACTTCCATTTCCTTAAGAACATTCATAACATATGTTTCATCTGTCATTGTGTCTTCTGCTAGGAAAACAACGTCTTCTTTATTAAGGTCACCATTTGCACTTTGCTTAACAGCATTTTTAATAAGTGATCTTCTAATTTTGTCCATATCTAGATCGTTGACCTGAATCATACGTGGATGTTCTGGCATAATGATCGTAGTACCTGGTACTTCTTCTTGTGGATTACCATATTTAACTTCAATACCATTGTCTCTAGCAAATGATAATTGAGGTTGAATATGTTTACCAGCACCAGTGTACTCCGTTTCTTGAACAATGATGATCTTGTCTTCATCCATGTCCTGAGCCAGTGCAAATGCAGCCGCTAAAGATGTGTTACCCGCTGGACCTCTTTCAAGACCTTCAATTTGTGCAAGTACTTCTGTCATGTAGAAAACTTCACCCTGCTTTACAGTTACGTAACGATCCATGTAACGCATAGGACGTGCAGCAGATCTTGGAACGTCTGAACGGTCAGGCCATGTACAGAATGGAATACCAAAACCAGTATGACCAGTTGTAAATGACTTTCTATTAAACTGCTTGTCAGATGCCATGTGTAGGCCACTTAGGTCAACTGAAGCACCAATAACTTCAACATCGTTTGCACCGGCTTTAGTCAGGCCACGTGCAGTACCTGTAAGGTTACCACCACCAGCGTTCGTACATACTACAACGTCTGGGTCACGGCCAACAAGTTCACGCATTTGGATAGCTAATTCGTAACCAAGTGTTTCAACACCAGCAATGCCAAATGGTGTGTAGAGTGAAGCATTAAAGTAACCTGTATCTTCAAGTAGAGTTAGGAATGTGTAGAATAGTTCTGGACCTACAGTTAACTGTACTACTTCAGCACCGTAAGCTTCACATTTTCTAGCTTTTTCAACAATTTCAGGTTGTCCTTTATGTTCAGAGTCAAAACATTCTTGAACAATAATACATTTTAGACCGTGGATAGCTGCCTGAGATGCAACTGCCGCACCATAGTTACCAGAAGTAGCTGCAATAACACCCTTGTAACCTAGCTTTTTAGCGTGGTATACAGAACAAGCTGCTCTTCTTGCCTTGTATGATCCCGATGGATTAGCTGCTTCATCTTTAACAAAGATACGTGCACCTTTTCCTTCTGGAGCCATTTTTCGAGCTAGTTTTGTAAGGTTTTTCAGTTCGAAGATTGGAGTATTACCTACGCCGCCTTCTTTTTGAATTGCCTGTACTTCTTCTATTGTGTAACCCGTTTCTTTCATCATTTTCTCAAAATCGAAACCGATTCCGTCATTTTCAAACGAATCATAGTCAAGACCGACTGCCTTTTTCATGATTTCAGTTCTACGGGCCATTACTGCTGAGTAAGAATTATCCTTCATTTGATTCACCTCCGAAGAGAATTTCACGGAGCTGAAGTCCTATTTGTAGGAGCTCCGGCACGCAGTTGCCAAACGAGTGAGAATATGTTGGATTCATTTCAACAAGTTCACCTTCAGCAATACGGCCTGTGAGTGTCTTTACTTGGACTGTATCGCCGAATTCAGCTTGGTCCGCTTCAAGGAAACCCTTTGTCCAGATTTCCAGTGGTACTGCTTTTGTGTCATCTGGGATTTGAGGTGCACGTTCTTCAGAAGTAAGAACAATACCGTAAACGCGTACCCAATCGCCCTTCTTGGCTGCTGCCATGAGAACACCTTCCTTTTAGCCATGTCATTTGATAAAAAATCAAATACCATGTCGAATATATACAAGTAGTAAGAGCTAGATTGAAATATCACATGCTCGTAATTTCATAATTTAAATCCGCAAAATGACCTCGTGAGAGTCACAGGTCATTTTGCGTTAATCAATGGTTACATTGATATGTTACTTATATGCTTTCCTAATTAAATAGGATATAGTGTGCTAATTACTTACAGAATAGTCTAAAGTCGCCCATTACCGCTCTTGGAATTGGTAGGTCGATCATAGTCTTTAGACCTGGGTCTGCATTGATTACTTGAGGAATCATGTTAACGCACATTGCGATAGTACCTAGACCACCTTCAACCTCTGGAGACGTCTTTAGGTTAACTTCTGGTGTACCTTTGATTGTTACGTAGTCACCAGTGTAAGTGCCTTCCATTTCAGGTTCAATTTGCTGTGGGTGGATCATGTCGATCTTAACTTCGCCATCTACGTAACCTTGACCCGTCATGTTTACGCCAGCAACATTACCAGCAGCAGCGAAACCGTAAGGAGACTTTCTATCAACGTTTGTGATGATAGGCTTCATTTGTTGTTCGAACTTTTCAACTTTCCAACCGATTGCATCTGCGATCATGCCAACAGACTCATGGAAACCAACGTGACCAGCTAGTGTATCGTCTTCAACACCTTTGTTGAATTCTTCAACAGTGATGCCAACGCCTTGTTCTTCCATTACTGTGTGACCAAATGGAGAAAGTGAGTTAACACGCTTAGCTTCGATGTGCTCAACATCTGTCATACAAGCTGTCATAACGCAAACTAGCATATCCATGATGTGACCAGGGTTGATACCAGTACCTAGGATAGAAACGCCATTTTCTTTTGCGATCTTATCTAGTTCAGCAGCAAGTTCTGGGCTTTGTGCTTGTGGGTAAGCCATTTCTTCAGCAGTAGAAACAACGTTAACCTTTTGCTCTAGACAGTACTTAAGTCTAGGGAATGCAGCTTTAGTGTATGAATCAGTTGCACAAAGAGCAACGTCACAGCTTTTTTCTGTTAGTACTTCTTCAATGTTAGGGTTAACGATTACTGGCTTACGGTCGCCTCTTTCAACGCCTAGTAGTTCGTACATGTCTTTACCAACACGTGCATCGTTTCTGTCACATACGCCAACGATTTCGATACCTTTTTTGTTAAGGATCATTTTAGCCATACCAGAACCCATAGCGCCGAAGCCCCAGATAACTACTTTTACAGTTTCTTGTCTCATCATTGTTGAGTACCTCCGAAATATTGTTTGTTATTGTAAACGTTTGATGACACCGTGTCATCGTTTTAACTCAGCTTTACTTATATAAGAAGAAACATGCTCTTCTCTTAAATGTTCAAACTGAAAAAAGTTTTATGTTTTAGCCGCCACTATATATTGCAAGAGTGATGCCAACTTTAAAAATGTCAGAAGATTTCGATACGTTTGTGATTTACTCTCTTCGTTTATGCTGTCATGGCCTGTACTCTACTGTTTTCAAGGTGTCAATGTCTTGAAACTTATAATAGTAAATGTATTACCTTAAATTCACTGTATGCATTTTTATACATAAAAACCAAGATATAATGAATCATTATTCAGATTGTAATTTCTTTACATATCCAGTGCAAATATTCTTGCGTTATAGATGCAATTATTTTTGCACTCTCTTTACACTGGTAAACTAGCAAATTACATCAAATTTTACTTCAATTTTTGGTCTTTTAAGCTCCATGCAAACATTTTTGCATCTAAGGTGCAATTATTTTTGCTATTTTAGTATTTATAATTATTCCTGCAGAAAAATACATACTTATTTTTGAGCAATTTCCATTTAAGTTACCTATTTTGAAACTAATTGATTAAAATACTAAAAAATGATCATTAATAATATAGATGAAAGGAGGCCAAGTATATGGCATTTGATCAGTTACATGCATCTCAAGAAGATTCAATGACAAACTTATTCCTTACTTTTCGCTCAGAAGAGGAACGTTTCGGTTTAAATATTCATGAAGTACGCGAAATTATAAGTCTTCAAAAAATAACAAAGGTGCCTGAGCAACCAGACTTTATAAAAGGAATCATCAATTTAAGAGGGAATGTAATACCTACAATAGATGTACGTAATAGATTCGGTCAAACACGTGGCGATTACGACGCCCATACTTGCATAATTATAGTTGATATGGCTGGACTCAATGCTGGACTAATTGTTGATGAGGTTTTAGAAGTATTATCTCTTTCAATGAAGGATATTTCAGAACCTCCCAAACTCTATAATTCAACAGACTCTAACTTCATCTCTGGCATAGGTAAAAGAGAACAAGAACTTTATATGTTGTTAGAATGTGACCGTCTATTTGACTCTAATCAGTTAGACGCATTTAAGTCAGTTATTGAAAACTCATAAACTTAAATATAGACCTACTCGGACCAGCAATGGCTAAGTTCTACATAAACATTAAAGGAGTGAAATGGAATTTTTGAAATTCCACTACACTCCTTTTTAAAATTAAGTCAACTATTACGTTTTTACTTAGTTTTGGTTTTAGCTTTAGCTTTATTTTAAGCTTTAGTTTTAGCTTTGGTTTTAGCTTTGATTTTAGCTTTAGTTATAGCTTTGATTTTAGCTTTGGTTTTTCTTTGGTTTTTCTTTGGTTTTTCTTTGGTTTTTCTTTGGTTTTATTTTGATTTTACTTTGGTTTTGCTTAGCTTAGATGTTGTTTTAGTTCAGCTCTAACAATCCGTACTTTTTAAGCTTATGTTGTAAATTTTGTCTTGAAAGTCCTAATTTTTTTGCTGTTTGGGTCACATTTCCATCATTTTGTTTATACTGGTAAGCTATTATTTCAGATTCTAGTTTACCAATATAATCAGGTAAACTATCAACACTATCAAAATCAATTTTGTCTGTCTTCATGGAACGTGATTCGATAATCTCCTCCACATGGTTAGGTAAATGTTCTCGGTTTATAACGTGTTCATCGCCTACCATATTCATTGCACTTTCAACGAAGTTCTGTAATTCTCTAACATTTCCAGGCCAAGTGTATCCCTTAAAAGCTTCCATAATCTCCTGTGACATCATCCAAACATCTTTTCCTAATTGCTCGTTATAATGTCTAATAAAATGGTCAACCAGTAAAGAAATATCTTCTTGTCGCTCCCTTAATGGTGGGATTTTTAAGTTAATCACATTTATACGGTAAAATAAATCTTTTCTAAATCCACCTTCATCTACTAAAACCCTAGGATCTTCATTGGATGCTGCAATGATGCGTACATCAATAGGGATATCTTTTTGTCCACCTATACGCCTTACATAACTTTCCTGTAATACGCGAAGTATTTTAGCTTGTAAAGGTAAAGGCATGGAATTGATTTCGTCTAGGAAAAGGGTTCCGCCATCCGCTTGTTCAAAAAGACCGGGCCTATCTGATGCACCAGTAAAACTCCCTTTTGTTGTACCAAATAGAATGGCTTCAAGCAAAGATTCTGGTATAGCTGCACAGTTTTGGGCAATGAATGGTTTGTCTACCCTTTCACTCATTTCATGAATACTTTGGGCAAATAGTTCTTTTCCTGTACCGGTCTCACCAATAATCATGACACTTGAAACCGTCCCCGAAGCACGTTGTCCAATTTTTATAGCATTTAGTAGGTTGTTTTCACGTCCTACAATATTCTCAAATGAATATAGGTGATTCCCCATAGATGATCTTTTTTTAGGTTTGATTAACTGTTGTCTTAAAGACATAATCTCTTCAGATAAATTAGACACTTCAGTTAGATCTTTTGCAATCTCAACCGCCCCTATAAGCTCTTTTCCACTATAAACAGGATAGGTTGTATTACTTGTCCTGATCTTTTTTCCTTTTAAATTTAAATAGGTTTGATGATCTTTTACAATGGATGTTTCATTTTCAAGTGCAGTTAGAAGTGTTGAATTCTCTTTTGTCCAGTTAGGGAAAACATCAAGTAAATGACGACCAATTACCTGGTCATGTTCTAAACCTTCAATTTTCTCCATTGAACTATTATATACAAGGGTTACACCTGTGTTGTCAACAATGTGTACCCCTTCTTCTATCTCATGCAAAATTGCTTCGATTGCCTTTATCATTAATTCATACTTCATAGGACCTCCTGTAAGGTGCAAATATATTTTCACCTACTGGTATAATAACACAAAAAAGCATCTCCGATATAGAGATGCTTTAAAAGACACTAAGATTTACTTGTATTGTTCTGCCACTTCTATTATATTCAACAAATGTTAGATAAACGCTTATATAAGAAATTTACTATACATGCAGAATACGTGTGAACTTTCCAATTCTTGCATGGAGTTCCAACTCAATATCTTCAACTAGACCTGTAATCCAGTCAAACATTGCTCCTCGATATGCAGCAAATAATAGTTCAGCAGTCTCCGATGCGTCATAAGTCTTTTTAAAATATCCACTTTCCTGGAAAGATTCAATAAGTTCTGTGATGGAGTGAATAGACTCGATTTGTGCCCTGTTAAATCGTTTAGTCAACTCTTCACTTTTCTCTAGACTATTTAAAAATAGAATGAAGAAACTCTTTCTTTTACTATTGTCCACTTCCCCATTAGTGATTAAACACTCTTTAGTATTAAGTAGTGCTTCAGGTAATTGTTTAAGCTTTTCTTCAGGTGTGATACCTGAAAGTTTAATTGTGCCCATACACTTATCCACATATCTAAAAAGATATGTTTCAATTACATCTTCAACAAGTTGATCTTTGCTTGAGAAGTAATAATAAAATGCCCCTTTTGTTAAGTCTGTTTTTTTAATGATTTCATTTAATGATATTCTGTCATACCCATACTCAATAAAACACATAAGAGCCGTAAACAATATGTGATCTCTTGTCTCCATAAAAATTCTCCCTTTCTAAACTATCTTAATCGTATTACGTCTTACTAATCGACTACATTCGACATATTTCGATTAGTTTGCTATGTATAATTAGTCCGAAAGTCCCATATCTATATATCCATTATAGGTCATTTTATGTGCTTTGTCACAATTTTTTCATACATTCTATAATTTTTGTACAAAAACTTATAAAACTTAATCTAAATTAGAAATTATATCAAGATTAGATTTTTCGCATGAGTTAAATCCTCTTTCTGTCTGGGACATATAAATGATTTTCCTTATCTTAAGTTATGCTTGTACAAAAAATCCCAAGACAATTATATCTTGGGATTCACTTTCTATATTCATTTTAGTTTTTCATACGAGATTAATTAAATATACCTAAGCAGTAGAAAGGTCCTTATATGTCTCAACAACAAATTGATTTCTACCATTTGCTTTTGCAACATAAAGTGCTCGATCAGCTAAATCTAACAAGTTTAGCTTTTGGAACTTGTTCTGACTTGCATAGTAAAGTCCGCCTACACTTAAGGTGAGTTTTCGTGTTTCGTCATTTATTGAATACTTAATACCCAATGCCCTAATAGAAGTGATTAAATCATCTGCAATTTCCCTAGCAAGGTCAAGACTCATTTTTTCTTTTATAAGAATAAACTCTTCTCCACCATAACGCCCAGCAAATGCTTGATACTTGTCTGCTATTCGTTTTAAGTCTACACCTATCTTTTCAAGACACGAATCTCCAAATAAGTGACCCATACTGTCATTTACCAACTTAAAGTGATCAATATCCATCATAAAAACACCCAGTGTGGTTTCTTCTTGATTGTCACTCACTGTTGAAGCTATACGTTCTAACTCCTTGTCTATTTTTCGTCTGTTTGCAAGTCCCGTTAAGTTATCGTGGAAAGCTTGATGAGATAACTCTTGGTTTATTTCCTCTAAAGTCTCAAGTTTCTTTCTCTCTATTTCAATTTCCTCGTTAACAAAGTCAGAAATAGAATCCACTGTTTCATAACTCGACAAAGACGACTTTTCCAATTTAAGAATTTTGAGTTTTAGTATCAAATTATTTGCATCCATCTTTTGCAAAATATTATGGTGCCTTTTGAAATGATAAAGTGCTCTTTCATAGTTTTTAAACTTCTCATAATGTTTATTTAATAGAAGTTCTATTTCACTCAGTTTTAAAGTGATTTTGCCATCTTCAGCTAGCTTCGCAGCTTTTTTCAGTGTATTCACTGCTGAGTTCGGGTCTGTCTCTACATCCATTTTATATATTTCAATGAGCCCATCTAATATGTAAAACTTATTCTGTACTTTTTCTAACATATCTACTGCATTGTCAAAAAACTCTCTAGCCCGTGCCGGTTGTTCTTTGAGTAAGTATAGTTTTCCTAAATGGATGAGCAGTTCGCTTAGTATTGCTTGATCTTGTTTTCCAGAGTAACAGGCGTAAGCTTCGTAGTAACACTTCTCAGCTTCATCTAAATCCCCATTGCTCATATGAATATCCCCAATGTTATGAATGATCACACCATAGTAACTTGTGTTTTCATATCCTTTAGCTAGATCAAGGCTTTTTTTATAGAGATACATGGCTTCAACCTTGTCTCCAACCTTCTTTTTAATCTCAGCAATATTGTTCAGGGTAGCAATTAGAAGCTGGATGTCATTCACCTTTTCAGCTATTCTAAAAGCAGCATCTAAGTGGCTAATAGCAAGCTCATACATACCGATATAAAAATACACAATGCCACTTAAGTTATCGAGTCGCATTAGACCATCTTCGTCTTCATATTTAGTAAAGATCGTTCTCGCTAGGTCAATACATTCAAGTGCCTTTTCATGAGCAGATGTTAATCGGTAAGCTTTTATAAGTTGAATATACACCTTACCCTCTAATAAATGCAAATCATTCTCTTGTGCAGATTTAAGCGCACTCAAACAAAGGTCTATAGCGACCTCTGGTTTAGATGCATAAACTTCTTCAGCTTGTTCAATTTTTTCTTTAATAATTTTTGATTTGCTCATAAACATCACCGTATATATTATATTACGATTTCCAAATATAGTCTATCAAATATAATGATAAATTTACAGATTATACAATTCGTCTATTTAGATATAGAGATTCTTAATATTAAGAGACCTTTGTTAATTGTCTTATATTTCAACTCTAATTCTCATAGGCCCACATCACCACAAAATGGGTTGTCTCTGTAACAAAAAAAAGTAAAGTCACCGTCCGACCGTGGAGTTGTGCGAAAACCCCGGCCTTAGGTGACCTCACTTTTATGAAACTTTGCGATTAGCTATTTTAGTGGCATCTTGCTCCACGTAGCCATTGTCTTCTTTAAGTGCTTTAGTAATAGAGAACATTGCGAACACCATTACAAATGCAAATGGGAAGGCAGCTGCGATAGATGCTGTCTGTAACATACCAAGTCCATTTGAACTTGAGAACATTAGCACAAGTGCCAGACCTGACTGAATAACACCCCAAACAAGTTTTCTCTTTGTTGACGGGTTAAGATCACCGTGTGATGTCATCATGCCAAGTACGAATGTTGCAGAGTCAGCTGATGTAACAAAGAATGTACACAGTAGGCAAACTGCAACGAATGAAATTACTGAACCTAATGGGTATTGGCTCATTACTACGAAGAACGCTGTTGATGTAGACTGGATAGCTTCAGTAGCTACTTCTACACCTGTATTGATACCTGTTGCACCAAACACTGCGAACCATAGGAACGAAGCAATTGTTGGAGCCAGAAGTACACCAGCAACGAATTCACGGATCGTACGACCACGAGAAATACGAGCAATAAATGTACCTACAAATGGAGCCCAAGCAATCCACCACGCCCAGTAGAAAATTGTCCAGCCACCAATCCATGAGCTATCGCCGTATGGATTGATTGCGAAACTATCTCTAACGATATTCTGGAAGTAATCTCCCAGACCGTTTGTAAACGTATTAAGAATAAGTAGTGTTGGTCCGATTATTAGCGTAACAAGCACTAAACAAGCTGCGATTGCTACGTTTAGGTTAGAAAGGAACTTAATGCCCTTATCTAGACCAGTTACTGCAGATAACATGAATAATACCGTAACAACAGCAACAATGATGAAGATCATTGTGTTGTTTTCAGGAACACCAAACAGGTAGTTCAGACCGGAGTTAATCTGGTATGCACCTAGACCTAGAGACGTTGCAACGCCTGCCACAGTCGCGAATACTGCCAGAATATCAATCGTTTTACCGATTGGACCAGCTACTCTTTCTTCACCTAGTAGTGGAATAAATACACTCGAGATTAGGCCTGGCTTGTTCTTTCTAAACTGCATGTACGCAAGTGCCAGCGCAAGTACAGAGTAGTTAGCCCAAGGGTGTAGACCCCAGTGGAAGTAAGACTTACGAATTGCGAAATCTGCTGCTGCTGCAGTACCGCCTTCAAGTGCCATAGGGTTAATAAAGTGGTTAAGTGGTTCTGCCACACCCCAGAATACAAGGCCGATACCCATACCTGCAGAGAATAACATTGCAAACCATGAGCCAAATGAGTAGTCCGGAGTTGAATCGTCTGGACCCAGTTTGATTTTGCCGTACTTACTTGAAGCGATCCAAATTGAGAACACTACAAATGCCGACATTGATAGTAGATAGAACCATCCGAAGTTTCCGACAAGGAATTTGAATGAGCCATTGGCTGCGGATTCAAAACCTGCTGGTGCAAAAAGTCCCCATAGGACAATTGCAGCTAATACAACTAGTGATACAATAAATACTTGATCTTTTTTCACGAAAATGCGTCCCCCCGTCATGATGACCCAGTACCTTCACGGTTGCGCCTAGTGAAATTCAAGAATTCCGGACTTTCTAACAATCAACTTATCCACTACCGGGAGTAGTATCAAACTTGAAAGCTAGAAAGCCGAAATAAATGTCTGTCATAAATTGTTAGCGTGAAAATCTGGGATAGCTTTTGTGAATATTCCTAGATTTTTACTTTAAATACTGTTTGCTCCTCAACCGCAGTTTCAAGTGCATCTAGCGCTACACCGACTCTGTGATGACGAAGTTTCCACTGTGCTTCTGTTGAAGTAGATGGATCACCTAGTGGGTACGGAATTGAAATTGTAGGAACAATTTTGTTCGCACCAACTGTTGTAGCAACAGGAACTAGGTTACACATTTGTACTACTGGGAATCCAGCTCTTTCGAACTCTTTAACCATCGTTGCACCGCAACGAGTACAAGTGCCTCATGTAGAAGTCATGATAATACCATTTACATCAGCTTCCTTCAAGTTAACGATAATTTCTTTCGCCATTCTTGAAGCTTCAGCTTCAGTAGTACCAGTACCTACAGTAGAATAGAAATATTCATGAAGTTGACCGATACGGCCATCTTTTTCAAACGTTCTCATTGAATCAATTGGAACAATTACGTTTGGATCTGCGTCAGCTGCTGCAGGGTCAAAACCAGCGTGGATCGTTTTGAAAACGCCACCTTCTAGTCTATCCATACCCTCAACACTGTAACGTCCCCAACGTGTTGCAGATGCAGATTGAATTCTATCAGGGTTAGCTATTGGAACAATACCACCCGTCGTTACAATCGCAATTGAAGAAGTTTTCATTTCAGCAATTGGTTCTGCAATCGGTACTCTGTCTGTCTTAGGAATTGGAAGCTCAGTCTGGTACTCTTCACCAGCTAGTTTCTTAAGAAGCATGTCCATAGCACGCTTTGCAGCAGGCTTTCCATCTTCTCTCCACACTTGATGACGGATGCCACGTGGGTAGAAACCTTCTACTTCTGCAAGTAGGTTCTTTTCACCCTTAAGAAGCTTGTCACCTAGTGTAGCCATTTTCTTAGTGTCTTTTCTCATTGCTGCAGCACTTTTACCACCTGGGAAGATGTATAGATCTTTCTTAAACATCTCAACACCTGGGTTTTCAATGTGCATTGAACTAATCGCTTCAACACCAAATTCTGCCTTTACAGCTTTACTAATAACACCACAAGCATTACCGTAACGACCAGCTTGGAATGCTGGACCTGCAAAGAATATATCGAATTCCTTATCTTCTAAGAAGCCAAGGATTGCTTTTACTGCTTCTTCTTCATTAGAACCCATGAAGTTGTCACCACAAATAACTGTATGTGTAACTTCAGCGCCCTCTAGTGCCGCATTCAGAGCAAGAGCAGGACCTACTAGTCCTTCTCTAATTTCTGGCGCGTGATCGGCAAGTTCTTCTCCACCGATCCCAGCGAAAAACTGGTTAATGTATAAAATCGCTTTTTTCATCTTCGCCGAGCCTCCTCACTAAAATTCTTTCATTTGCTTCGTAGACCAACCGCTTACTCTGTCACCACAGAACATTGAGTTGTTTTCCATGATGATAGAACCGTCTTCTTTAACTGATGAGCCAAGAACTTCGTCGCCAGCCCAACCGCCAGAAAGACCATGCTTCGCTAGAGCTTCTAGGTTACCAACAACAGTTTTCATTGCAGGCAGTTTAATTAGCTCTGATACGTTACCGCAGCTTACGATAGCATTTGCTTTTTCATCTAGTGTTACTAGAGGCTGTGATTGACCATCACGACCTGTACATTCGTTTGTCATGCCTACTGTTTTAACGCCAGCATCTTCAAGTGCAACGAAACAAGCGATAAAGTCAGCATCAGGGTTACCGTAACCTTCTTCAGCTAGGATAGCACCATCAGCACCAAGCGACTTAGCCATTTGTGCTACGAATAGTGCAGATCTTTCCTTTTGCTCAAGAGATACGTTCAGATTTGACATGATTACGCCAAGGAAGTTAACTGTCTTTCCATGTTCAGCGTATAGTTCTTTAATTGTAGGGTTGTTCATAAAGTCATAAGTTGACCACTTTGATGAACAAGGCATGAATGATCCAGAGATCATCGCACCATCAAGAATTTCATTTGGATGCATGAAAGTTGGTACAACGTGGTTCATATCCCATCCATATACCATGTCGTTATATCCCATTTCTTCCATCTGAGACTGAGGCTGCATTACGTAAACTACTGACGGGAGAGAGCTCACTTCAGCAGTCCTCTTAGTCACAGGTGGGAGTTCAAACACATCTTTAGACTCAGGTGATAGGTCCTTTACTGATGCACCTAAGTACTCTGCTAGTCTATGAGCACCCCAACGAAGCGCTCTGTTTTTCTTTTGTTGTTCATGGCGCTCGAACTCTTCGTCCGTGTCACCCACTAGACAGATATTTATAGTTTCAGAGAATAGAGTGTACTTAGCACCTTCTCCGCTCATGTCTATAAGACCGTCGCCGAAACTACCGTAGTTCATACCTACTGCAAGAACACTACAACCTTTAAGAGCATGTGTTGTGCCATTACCTACTGGAGCAACGTCACCTGTAATTCCAGGGAAAACGCTTGCATCCGTGCCAACACGAGTTCTTGGTTCGATAGCTTCTTTAACTGGACAAATTCTAATTTCGTCTCCAGGCTTAGCAATTACTAGATCAACGTCTGTAAAATGCTCGTCCTCTTTAATGAATTCAATTGCTTCTGTTTTGTTGATAGTTAATACGCCGTTTTCGAATTTGGTCACATCACCGAAAACTGCATCCTTAACATGGAAATTTCCTATTTCCAATCGCATTTTGTAGCCTCCCATTCATGAATAGATTCATAAACTTTTTTAATATGTTTTGCTGCTTTATTTGATTTCCTAATAAGACTATACCATAATTTTTACACAATTCAATCATGATTATTAAATAATCTTGATTTATTTGTTATTTTTTTATCACGCTCGAAAATGATTGACCAGTATGGTATACTGTATTTGCAATGTTAGGAGGGCACTAAAGACAATGAAAAGAGAAATCAAAAAAAATCGTATAAAAAAATATTTTATCGACGCTTGTCACCAGATTATCTCCGAAGAAGGCTCTTCGGCAGTTACCATTCGTAAAGTTGCTGACCTAGCTGGTTATAATAGCGCGACCCTATATAACTACTTCGAAAACTTAGACCACCTCATGTTATATGCGTCTTGCAAATACCTAAAAGGCTATCTGGTGAAACTGAAAACAGTAGAACTTCCACAGGAAAGTTATGAAAGATATTTCATGGTTTGGAGACTCTTCTCTGAGGAAGCATTTATTAATGCCGAGTTCTATTACACAATGTTCTTTAAGTTTTACTACAGTAACTTTAATGACACTATTAGTGATTACTTTGAACTCTATCCTGAAGAATTAGAAGGTCTATCTGAGACACTTGTTCCGATGATGGTTGAAAGTCAACTTTGGAAACGTGACTACGAAAATCTAAAAGCCTGTGTAACCGATGGCTACATCAACGAAGCAGATGTACGTGCCATCAATGACATGTTGTTCTTAATATTCCAGTCCATGATTATTCAAGCAAGTGAACAAGAAGGCCTTGTGATTGCAGATCATGTTGAAAAAATTATGGATTATGTGACCCGTATCTTTAATGCACACCGAGTAGACAAGTAGTATGTAGTAAGTAAAAATGAATTTTGCCAACAATGTGGTATAAAAAAAGCGACTGTGATCTTATGATCATCAGTCGCTTTACTATTCATTACTTTAGGGATTTTATCTATTCACTCATACTATTCATTAACTCAATTATCGTTTTTGAGACAATAGCTTGTTGCTCAGTCCGGGTAATTAGAGCTTCACCATCACCACTCTGTGGACCATACCATCCAAATCCAGCATGATTTCCACCATCAATTAGGACATACTTTGTATCAGCTGGAAGATTGGCTTTCTTCTCTTCTATTTCTTCAATACTGGCAACAGTGTCAAATTCACCAAATAGACTTACCACCTTAACACCACTATCTACTAATATTGTATCTTTACTTGGGTAGGCACCTAAGAACACTAAACCTTGAACTTGATCTAAATGACTTTCAGTGAAAAAGGCTGCCATGGCTCCCCCCATTGAATGACCACTTACTACCCAGTCGTCAACGTGAGGGTGTTCATCCATTATTTTCAATGCTCTATTCATATCAAGAACTGACAGGTCAAAAGGCATTTGTGCTAAAACAGCAGTATGACCAGCTTTGGCTATGTCATATCCTAGTGGAGCGTACGCTTCAGAATCCACTCGAGTTCCTGGATAAAATATAAACCCTACATTTGACGCATTACCAGAGGCTGGGCTAAATACTATGTCCTCATTTATATTTACTAGGACGCGTTCATCACTATTAAGAAGATCTACTGATTCTTCCATAACTGAATAAGGAATTACTGCCCAAAAATAAAATGCCACTAAAAGTACTGTTAAAACACCAGCTAATATTAAAATACACCACTTAAAAAAGTTCTTATGCTTCCCATTTTTAGTCATTCCCATCATATCCCCTCGTTAACTAAGCTCAATTATATAAACATACTTTAGAATTTTATACTTTTATGATGATTTTATCTACTTAATCAATGAATCTATTTCAAATTCATTATACTACTAAAACTTAAATCAAGGTTTATGGTCATTGCTAAACTATGAATAATTTTACCCTACAGACTAAATCCTGCACCCAGTGTCGAATCAGGTCCGCCTGGTGAAACCCCACGCATGGGTTTAAACTTATCTCGATTAGCAAAACTTCCACGTTGAATAACCCCTTTATCAAATCGAAGCCGAAGGTCATCTATGGTTTTATCCAGTGCCCTTAACTTTTCTTTCTTTTCAGGATCAACTAAGGGGAGCTGGCCCCCTTCTGACTCAGACAAGTCACTGACGCGAACACCTAAACTCCGAATTGGGCGATTGTCCCAAGCCTCGTCAAAAAGACTTGTAATCTCATTAAATATATCTATAGTCACATCTGTCTCACATAATAATTTCCTTTGATGGGTTAGTTTCTTTAAATCGTATGACCTTATATACACAGAAACTAATTTACATTGTTTATCTGCAGCCCTAAGTCTAGAGGCAACCATTTCAGTAAGGGATAATAGGTGTAGTAAGGCGGACTCTCTATCCGTAACATCATACCCAATCGTAGATGAGTTAATATCTGACGATTTTATGAAGAAGGAAATACTGAAATGCAGATATATCAACGGTTGTATATTTTCTTTCTTCCTTATTTAACTTTTGAGAAGAAAATGAATCAATTTGTGACTTGTTTTCAAAGCCTTATAAGATTTTAATTTCTATCAGTAAATAGAAATTTTACTCAATATTTCGATGTGTTTTCTCCATTTTGTTTATATGTTTTAAATCGAAAACGAAATGGATACTATTGGTTAACTAAGTTTAGATAATCCGACAATGTTGGCGGGACCCCAACTAGTATAAAGGCATCACTGATCTTTTTCAACTATGGTGGAGCGGTTACACTAAGTTAGACAGATTTCTTAAGGTCATATAAACTAAGACCATGAAAAAAGGAGATATTATAATGTCTAAAGCTAAACGTCCAAGAAGAAAATTTACAGATGAGTTCAAAGAAAAAATAGATCAACATCAGAAAATGGTTCGTTCAGAACGAAAGATAACTTAAGTGATTCTGAAAAGAAGTTAATCGAACTCCGAAAACGTCAAAACAGCTTGAAATGGAAAATGACATTTTAAAGCAAGTTGCAGAAGCTATGGTACATGCCGTATTCGTAGAGCGTTACTTATTGAAGGCAAGCAAGCATCACGTCGTAGAATCATGCGTATAATGGCTGAAAACGACTTAGTTTCATGCTATACTATAGCAAAATATAAACCTCATAAATCAATCTCAAACGAAGATAAAGTTTCAAATATAGTAGACAAAAAGCTTGATAACCGTGACCTTCTTGATGTCGTAGTGAGTGATCTAACCTATGTTCGTGTTGTTGGCAAGTGGAACTATGTTTGCCTGATACTTGACTTGCATAACCGAGAAATCATAGGATATAGCACAAGTCTAAACAAGGATGCAGAGCTTGCCTATCAAGCATTTGTAACGATTAAATATGATTTGAGTAGAATATCTATTTTCCATGCTGATCGTGGTAATAAGTTCAAAAACAATACTATTGATGGTATTCTAGATACATTTGATATAGACAGATCTCTGAGCAAAAAAGGCTGTCCATATGACAAAACCGTGACTGAGGCCACTTTCAAGACATTCAAAGTCGAGTTCGTCTATCAACATGTTTTCGAAAATATGAACGATCTTCGTCTTGAATTATTCGACTATGAGAACTCGTACAACAATATCAGGTTGCACTCATCCTTATGCTATCTACTACCTATTACTTACAGAAATTCACACCTTAAGAAAGTTGTCTAACAAAGTGTTGACATTCCAATATTTGAACAAAGCTACATAGATCCTTCACTATATGACTTTGCAAAACCCAGTTCTATTAAAAACTGGGTACGAGTTAGTAGTTCTCAGACCCTCGCTGTACAACTACCAATACATTATTTTAAATGTTTCTTATAATGTTGTATAATGATTACAGAAACGGAGGAAATATTATGATAAAATGGTTTGAACAATTTAATCCTGTTACACAAGCTTTAATAGGGACACTATTTACTTGGGGTGTTACTGCACTAGGAGCATCCCTGGTATTTTTCTTTAAGACAATTAATAAAAATTTGCTAAATGGCATGTTAGGTTTTGCTGCTGGTGTAATGATTGCTGCCAGTTTCTGGTCATTGCTCGCCCCTGCCATTGAAATGGCTGAAGGATTAGGTCAAACTCCTTGGTTAACTGCATCTATTGGTTTTCTTGCTGGTGGTGGTTTTTTATTTACAATTGACAAATTACTACCACACTTACACATGGGGCTTGATGTATCACAAGCAGAAGGTATTAAAACCAGTTGGCAAAGAAGTGTATTGCTTGTACTTGCTATCACATTGCATAATATTCCTGAAGGTTTAGCTGTCGGTGTTGCATTTGGTGCTGCAGCATCTGGTAATCTTGGAGGAGCCAGTATTGCTGGTGCTATTGCTTTAGCAATTGGTATTGGACTACAGAATTTCCCTGAAGGTGCCGCTGTTTCTATCCCATTACGTAGAGAAGGTTTTAGTCGCAAAAAATCTTTCCTATATGGGCAAGCATCTGGTATCGTAGAACCAATTTCAGGTGTTATAGGTGCTATTGCAGTCATCACTATGAGACCCTTACTACCATATGCTCTTGCTTTTGCAGCTGGTGCTATGATCTACGTAGTTGTTGAAGAACTAATTCCTGAAGCTCAACGTGAAGTAGGTGGTTCTAAAACTGATATTGCTACTATCGGAACAATGATCGGTTTTTCAGTTATGATGATTCTCGATGTTGCCCTAGGATAATATTGAAAACACTGATTTAGTCCAATTACTAAGTGAAAGAATATACAAATTAATAATTTAACACAGAATATATAAAAGTCCGTTGTATGCAGTTGCATTCAATGGACTTTTTGTATATTAGAATTTACTATATATATCTATAACTTGTACAATATATCAACATTACCTTAATGTATAGCAATCTGGTTTATATCAAATTGCTTCAAACGGTATTATTTAATCTATACCACATTATCTTCATGAGGATACAAGAAAACCTATAATGATTAAAGTATCGACAATTAGTGTAATCCACATAACATTATCTGATAGCTTTTTATGTCTCTCATAGATCCTGAAACGATCCATTTTGCTCATTCTTTCAATATCAATTTTCTTTAATTTCCTAAGTGAAATAAACGCAGGGAACTCGGATGCTAAGATTCCAATACCTGTTACAAGCATTACTATTTTGATACCAATGACTTGAGAACCCAAACCAAGAAGGATTACAATAATCGCCATGATCATCATTGAACTTACCATAACATAACCTCGAATCTTATTTTAGTTATAAACATCCTCGGTTTCATTTTTCACCTAGTTATGTTCCTTGCCTTTACAGCATCGGAAATTACATGCTTTGACTTCCTACTCAGAAACACATAAATGGAAAAGACAACATTTCCGATCAGTACGCCTTATTTGCACTGCACCAATATAGTCTTACTCAATAAAAAAAGCCAGATTATCTAAGAACTAGGTTACCTTAATATCTCCATCTTCCATTGAAATAAATGTAACCCTAAATTTCATCATTGTAAAGTTTATTACAAAAGAAATTTAAGGTTACATATATTGATTACCATATGCTTAAACACTATACTTTGGGCCGAACTAATGAACTGTCATATTCTTTCCATTTCGTTTTGCCTCGTACATTTTTAAATCAGCAACTGATATCAAATCCTCGAGTGAATGGTTTTTATATACAGCTAAACCAATACTAATTGTTACAGTAAACACTTCATCTTTTACTCTAAACTTTTTTGACTCTAATTGTTTTCTCATGCGTTCGCATATCTCAATCGCATCATCTACTTGAGTTTCTTGCAATAGTAATATGAACTCTTCGCCACCATACCTCCCAAGAAAATCTGACACTCTTAAATTGTTCGATATAACTTCACTCACCTTACGAAGAACTTCATCTCCAACAAGATGTCCGTACTCGTCGTTTACTCTTTTGAAATTATCAATATCCATGATACAAAGGATCAGGTCAGTTCCATTACGTTTAGCACTCTGCATAGATTTTTCAGTGATAGCGAACATAAATTCTCTAGAATACAACTCCGTCAATCCATCTGTTATGGTTTTATTATAAAGATCAGCATTTTTTATGGCCAAGGCTTCATTCTTTCTACTTACCTGCTCTTTTAAATTGTACAACACTGTAATTTCACTCAATATCACTATTAAGAACTCATCACAAATACTTGTGCTTACATTAAATACAAGGTCTTGAAAACACATTTCAAAATTACTCTTGCCTGAAAAAGCTTGGAAACAGATATTTTCCAGAACTTCAACCCAATTCATGTAAGCGTCATTCGCTCTACAATGAAGTATCTTGCTTTTACTAATTTCGAGGTCAATGTCTAAATACTTTACAGCTTCCTTATTCATCTCTTCAATTTTACAGCTATGCATTTCATCTTTGTTCATAAGTTTTAGCAACACATAACCAACTGGCATATTCTCTATAACAAAGTTTCTATATTTTCTATATGGCACATTTCTCACCTTCTTGCGTGATTGGGAGACGAAATACTAATTTACTTCAACATGGATTAAATGCTCTATAAATATTGCTAGTGGTATCAATATAGCAAATTGAAGAACAGGTAGAAGTCCTATGCCTGATTGTCCAATAAGCGGCATGACTTCTGAATACGCCCACCTGCTTATATTTAGAGCTTTTGATTCAAAGTAGAAAGCTGCCGCTATACCGTAAGCAGATAAATTTACATAGTCATAAGTGATAAACGTCCATGACTTTTCTTTTCTAAGTAATATAATCATGTTTAAAAAAAGTAATGTTACACCAATATCACCCAATGTGGCTTCTACCATTAACTCACCCATATTGAATACCACGTCACCGTTATAGAAATATGCACATACCGCATACTCCCAAATAGCGTTTAATACAAGGGCAGTAAAAGCCACAATTAAGTTTCTCTTAATAAATCTCATTCAAACCTCACATAGTCCCATTTATAACTCAATTCTTCTAATTCGCAGAGCATTCGTTAATACAGATATAGAGCTTAGGGTCATGGCAACACCTGCAAAAATTGGATTAAGGAGTCCAAAAGCCGCCACTGGAATTCCGAGCACATTGTAAATAAACGCAAAGAATAGGTTTTGCTTAATGTTCTTCATCACCTTAACACTCAGAATTTTAGCCTTTGCAATACCGTTCAAATCTCCGCTTACAAGCGTAATATCAGAACTTTCCATGGCAACATCAGTACCTGTTCCCATTGCTATTCCTACATCAGCCTGAGCTATAGCTGGTGAATCATTTATACCATCACCTGCCATACTTACGAAAGCACCTTCGCCTTGGAGCTTCTTAACTTTCTCAAATTTATCTTCTGGCAAGCAACCTGCCATATATTCGTCAAGGCCTAACTCATTTGCAACAGATCTCGCTGTATTTTCATTATCTCCAGTTAACATCATGATTTTAACACCAAGTTTATGAAGTTTTGTCACAGCTTCTTGAGTGGATTCCTTAATTGGATCATGAACACTAATAAGCCCAAGAAGTTCCATTTCATTCATTACAAACATAACGGTCTGGCCTGTGCTTTGAAGCTTTTTCACTAGAATTTCATCATGATCGGCTTCTATGCCAATTCTTTTCATGAGTTTCTCATTACCTATTCCATAGAGCTTTCCATCTATTAAAGCTGTAACACCTTCTCCTGTGATCATATTAAACTCATCAGTTGGATCTATTGATAAGTTCTCTACTTCAGCCGCTTTCACAATCGCTTGAGCAAGCGGATGTTCGCTGTTAATATCAACAGATGCTGCAATTTTCAACACTGCATTTTTGTCATAACTACTCGTAGATAAGACTTCTTTAAACATCGGTTTTCCAACCGTTAGTGTACCTGTTTTATCAACTAATGCAGTATCAACACGGCGCATTTGCTCAATGGCTTTAGCATTCTTGATCAGAACACCGTTTTGAGCGCCTTTGCCAGTCCCAACCATTATTGATACTGGTGTCGCAAGACCAAGCGCACAAGGGCAGGCAATAATAAGGACTGCAATTGAGTTGACTATTCCAAGTTGCCAGCTGTCAAATACTATTCCCCAAGCTAATAGGGTCAGTAGTGATATCAGCATAACTGCTGGTACGAAATACCCCGCAACTTGATCCGCAAGTTTTTGTATTGGTGCTTTTGATAAAGCTGCTTCGTTAACCATTTCAATGATTCGTGCAAGCACTGTATCGCCACCAACCTGCTTGGCTTCCATAATGAAACTTCCATTCATATTAATGGTTCCACCTGTAACTTTGTCACCACTCACTCTTTCCTGAGGTATTGGCTCGCCAGAAATCATTGACTCATCAACCACACCAGAACCATCAATTACAACACCATCTACAGGAATCTTGTTGCCAGGTTTAACCCTAATATGATCCTGCACAACCACTTCACTAAGTGGTAGTTCTACTTCTTCACCGTTTTTTATTACAAACGCAGTTGCTGGAACTAAATTTAAAAGTTCCTTGATTGCAGAGTTTGTTTTTGAATGTGCAAGAAGTTCAAGCATCTGTCCAAGTATAACAAGTGTTAATATGATTACGGTTGTTTCAAAGTATACTGGTGGATAACCACCATGTGTCCTTATCACTTCTGGAAACACACTCGGCATGATTGTCGCAACAGTACTAAAAATCCATGCTGCTCCTGTACCAATCCCGATTAACGTAAACATATTTAAATTGAATCCTTTAAAGCTTTTAACCGCTTTTGTATAAATGAACAAGGATGTATAAAACACAACTGGTATTGATAATATTAGCTGTACATACAAATTAATTTTCTTACTGAAGAGTTCTTCAACAAAAACATCTATACCAGGAATAAGTTCTCCCATGGCAAGTATAAAAATAGGCAATGAAAAAATTGTCGATATTATGAACTTATTCCTCATATCTTTATATGCTTTTAAACCAGAATCCTCATCTTCGTTATATTCACCAAATGTCATAATTTCAGTTAAGTGCATCCCACATACAGGGCAGTCTCCTGGATCATCATATGTTTTATCCCCTTCACAACGCATAGGGCATATGAATTTCCCATCTGATTTGCTACTTTCAACTTTTATATGGCTTCTATGGTTCATTTCCTCATAGGCACACTGGCACTTTATTTCGCAAGACCCGTCGCAGTTTTTATCTCCACATGCACAACGATACTCATAATGCACATGTCGTTCATGCTCATTAACTTGTTTTTCATGGCTATGTTCATGATTATGGTGTTCATGGTCATGGTGGCTGTGGTCGCCATGCTTGTCGTTATGCAAATGGATCACTTTAACATCTATTTCTTTCAAGAACATCCCGCATTTAGGACACTTTCCTTCAGATTCATAGGTTTTTTCACCTTCGCATTTCATAGGACATTGATACACAATTACACCTCCTGTTGAGTTTAATGAAACACAGTTGTATATTAATTTCTAGCTCATTACTACACTATCGACAACACCTTTAAGAGTCTCTTCAACTTTGCTCGCCATTTCTTTTAGTTCTTTTGAATCATCAAGCAGTCCCATCAGTTCACTTGGTTTAGTTAGCCCTATAAAAAGCCCGTTTTCATTTTCGTAAACACTCATTTTGCATGGCAACATATAACCAGCTTTTTGATTGTATTCCAGTACCTCTATGGCTAACTTCGGATTGCATACTTCAAAAACCCAGAAATCGTAGTCATAGTCAAATCCTTTTTCCTTGAATTTCGACTTAAAATTTATTTCCCACAATACTCCAAAGCCAACTTTCATCAGTTCTTCTTTGAGTTTTTGAATGGTTCTTTCCTTAGAATTATCCGACTTCTTTTCATAAAATATGTTCATTTTGCCCTCCTGTCTAAATCAACTTGTGTTGATCTAATGATTTTTCCAGCTTTATCAACTTTATATGTGATATTTCCCCACCTTACGGTTCTTGTAAACATGGCTTGTGTATATAAATAGTAGATCCATTAGAATAACTTCAATGCGAGTTCACCCACATCATACACTGGCCTTATAATTGAAGCAACATCTTGAATTCTCATGTAGCATATCATTCTTCCATAGTTTATGATCTCAATGATATCCATTGCTGAAATCAGTCCGAAAAGACTTTATATAACAACTACTGTTATCCCAAACATTTATTCACCAACGCTCTATAAGGATTATCATATTTTACAGTTTTATAGGACTTAAAATATTAGTTAAAAATTCTGGATGACCCCATACCAGCAGGATAAACTTCGAATTATCAGGATCATATTCATAATTGATCTTACCGTTTAATCCATTAAGATAACTTTTAACTACTCCTTTTGATATGGCTGATAGAACATCTTGAAGTTGGTATTCAGCAATATTGACACAGATGATTGAACCTACCTTTACATTAGATTTTTCATTATAACTGCCACTTGACATGAACTTATCAAACATTTCACCTCTATGTTTTAAACTGCTAGTGTTCATAATAGTCACCACCGACTTTTCATATAATCACTTTCTAGCCAATCTATAATGATTGTGCATTAATATGGAATACACCTAAAGTTGCATATAATGCTGAACCTACAATGACAACAAACGTGAATCCAAAATTCATTGCAACGACAAGAGCCACGGCGGAACCTAGAATTGATGCAAATCCATTTAATGCATACATGAGTGGAATTTGCTGTTTCGTCATCTTATTTCTACTCATCTTTTCAACCATGTATGGAAAAGGCATTCCCATGAAGAAACCGACAACTAGAATAATAGGAAGAACGATTGCTAGTTTTTCTGGAATTGATAGCATCATAGTTTGAGATGTCATTATACTTAGCCAGTAGTACCCTGAAAGCGCTGTAATACCTACAACTATACCCGAGTAGTCTCTGACACGCTTTACAAATCCAATTTTCCCAGATACAAGAGCCCCAATAGCACTGCCAGTCAACATCCCAACCAGAACAAGTGTAAAACTAAAAATAGGCTTTTCCAAATACCTTTGCATAGACTGTATAAAACCTAGCTCTATGATAATGTATCCCATACCAATCATTAGGAAGTAAGCTGAGTGGTATATCGATGCCTTGCTTCTTCTTGCCCTTGATATTAAAAATGCACCGATTAGCGCTATCAGAAATACAAGGGGAAACAACTCATTTGGTATGCCATTTGAGTATTTATAAAAGAAAGGATTCGAGTCTTTTACTGGCGTTACATTTACATCTAACTGACTGATAACCTCTTCATATGACATCGTTCCGTCATTTAATCCATAGTATAACTCATTTGGTGTACTTGGAAGATGCATAGCTACTACATTCTCCTCGATCAAAAAATCATTTATCTTGTTAAGCTCTTCTTCAGTGAATGGTGATTTCTTCAAAATAACTGATGGCATATGAACAGAATTCACTTGATTGCCATGGTTCTTCATGCCATTTACAATGACAAAATACTTATTCACTTCACTTTCTGGAAGGCCTGCATCAATAAGTGTTTTTATCCATGTATTAGTCACCCGAATGGCTTCAATACCATTGTGAACCATAAACGAAATCCTTCCATCGGGCTTGAGAGCTTCCATATATGAATCGAATGCTTCTTCTGTGAATATATAGTTTTCTACTAGAGACAGTCTTGAATTATCAATAGCGTTTGACATCAGCATGGAAAGGTAAATATGATCAAATGTTTCAGTTGTTTCATCAACAAACTTTCTGCCATCCCCAACGACTAGATTGACACCCTCTTGATTATAAATATCCCCACTAAAATCTTTAGATTCATTAACTGCTGCAATTGTTCCTTCATTAATCTCAACAGCTGTTATTTCTTCACTCCCACTGAGAAGAGCATAAATGACATCTTTACCGCCGCCACTGCCTATTAAAAGTGATTTTTCATTGTTTCCCATTAAATATGATAAGTATGCAACATCAGATTTCATATATTCCAGTTTTGATAAGTCACCGTCAAATTTAAGAATCGGTGCTGATGCTCCACCATCTGTTAGAACGTATCTAACTGTATCATTTTCATCAAGCTTCAATACATCCGTTCTACTAAAGGCTCCCCAATTTGAATAAATTATTTCAACATCAGTTTTGTGGGCTGCGGCTATATAGCTTACTCCTTTATTTGGATTTTTATAATAAGCATCAAAATTTCCGCTCATATTATCAATCACAGTATCCGATAAAAATGATGCCCCTAGTATCGCAACAGTAAGAATCGCAGTATATTTGAGCTTCTTACTTTCCGTATCCCGATTTACGAGAAGAGCGATTGCAACTGCGAAAAAGACAATTGCCAGACCTGTATAAAACTCATAAAACATCATTGCAGCCACTACTAGGACACATCCAATTACAGCACCAATCATGTCAGCAAAATAGAACTCATGTCCAAACTCTGACTGCTTCATGTATATCGCAGACATGACCATACCACCAAAGACAAAGGTTGATGAGGAGCCTACAATATAGAGAGTAAAGCCTTTTACAAATGGTCCAATGAGTGCAAAACCCCAAAATAGAGTAATGGATAGTGCTAGTAAAAGCATATTTCGGCTTATGAAATTAGATAGCAAAAGTGAATCCCTATCTTTCAAACTACTGTGCGCTAAATACGCACCTATACCAGTACCAAACAGCGCAGCCGATACGACAAGATATACCATATTCACAGTAATTACCGTAGAGAAGTACCTTGTAAGTAAGACTTCATTTCCAAAAAGTACTGCGGATATAAGTGCTAACAATATCATTTGAGTTCTTTTTTCATTATTTTTGATTTCTGTTTTCTTTCTAACTATTTTTTCATCATTAAATAAGTTAGAAGCTGATTGCATCTGCTCCATAATTGCCTTCTCCTTCTTTTCTCATAACCTCTACCACAATCTTATTTGGAAGACAAACTAGTATATCTCCTTGCCTATTCGCCCATCCTAACCTAGAACATATTTGCCTAGGACAGATTTTTTTTGTCATTTGCAGTATTCTCACCTTTCCACCATCAATTTCTACATATCCGGTATGATCTTCAAATTCAAACTCATGTATTCCTTTGTAATCTTTATCAACTGTTAGTTCTAATACAAGCTCACTATCATGCTTAACAGAGAAACTGAAAAACTCAGAGTCATAACTTTGATTTGTTGTTAAGAACGCTATAAGCAGTGCAAAACATACCGTTGATATGATTATTACAACGTCTCCACTTTTCATAGTCTTCTGTCACTTTGTTTCTTTTCTAAATCCATACGTATGGATTTTGCCAAACGGTTTACCTCAGTAATAACCAACAGAATAAAAATAGTTATCGTTCCTAATATAATAACCATCATAGGATCACCTCTCATCAATATACGTCGCAATTTCTGTGCCAAGTTTCTAATTGGCATAAAATTTGCATTATATTCTAGTATAGGAGGTGTTACTATGAGACAAACTGGCCGCGTTATTTCTTCGGACTATGACCACGCACTCATTCAAATTGTCCGACAATCAGCCTGTGGTGGGAACTGCAAGAGCTGCGGTGGATCATGTAGTGTAATGGGCGTTTTGATATCAACTTCAAATCCAATCAACGCAAAGCAAGGTGAACTAGTCAATGTAGATTCAGAAACGAATACAGTCTTAAAAATAGCTGCCGTATTCTATATCATTCCACTCATTGTTATTGTTTCGGGAATCATACTAAGCAAACTATACTTTTTCCCAGATGATACAAGCATTCTATCCGATGTGATAGCACTCATTATTGGAGCTACACTATACACATTCAGCCTATTCTTAATACATCTGTTCAGTAAGAAGAAGACCATTGAATACACGATTTCAAGACTAAAGCGGCAATAGAAAAAGGCAGTAAGCATTATAATCACATGATTATGACACTTACTGCCTTTTCACTATCCTCTAATCAGATAAAACATATAGGTTGCTCCTGCACCCAGAAATAGAATATACATGTAAAACATGAACGTAGGTGACTCACTATTTCCTTCAAAAGCTTTTTTTGGCGTAACATCATGTTTTTTGAAAATTATATAAAGCAAACTTCCAAATCCAATCATGACAAGACTAGTTAGATGAGCAACTGTAAAACTTCCATACCAAATCGGATTCACTCTGAAAAACTCCACAAGCCCTCTAATGAGGCCAAATCCAATCAAGTACTCAACAAAAAGTTGACCCTTAAACTTCAGATTGACTCTTCTTTTCCATAAAAAAGCAAATAGAAGCAAGTCAAGAAGAGCTTCATAGATTTGCACCGGATGGACCAACTGCCCTCTTATCAGCATTCCCCATGGATAAGGTGTTCTCATTGGAATACCAAATACGTCACACCCAAGTCTGCCCAGAAACTGACCAAATGCAAGTCCTGGTACAAATGCATCTGCATAATCTTTAAACTTTGCTTTCTTAATCATAAGGTAGATCCCGCCAGCAAGTACTCCACCGAGGATTCCACCTTGTATGGACATTCCACCATTTCTCAGAAGGAATATATCCATCGGGTTTTCGAGGTAAAAGTTCAAGTTGAAAACCAGTGCATAATATAGTCTTGCACCAATTATTGAAAATAAGATGACTATTAACGCTAAATCACTAAATATACCTTCATCAAGACGTTTTCTTTTCACTTCCCAGTTTACTATGAAGTACCCTGCCAATAGCCCCATAGCTATAGTTATTCCAAATAAATATATATGGAATCCACCTATTGATATTACCTTTTGCATTTCATCACTCCTTTATTTATGCACTACCATTACTTAAAAGCAATTATCGTGCCATAAAAAAGTGCCATTTTATGATAGTTATCCTAAAATTAAGAGGCGATTAATAGATAGCAAAATTATTCCTGTGGCATATGACACAGCCACTGTAGGATATAATACAAAAGGTGGTGCCATAAGCACCACCTTGATTAAATCTTAAATATTTTAATTGTCTCATTTAGTGTATTAGCGAGTGCACTTAGTTCATTTGAAGTATTAGATATGTTATCCATGGCTGACAACTGTTCTTCAACCTGTGCATTTATTTCCTGAGTTGAAGCTGTCACTTTTTTGACTTTAGATACTATTTCTGATGAAGTTTCCTTAATTTCTGATGCTGACTGAACTTGATTGATAATTCTTTCATCGATTGTGCTAACATCGGTTACAACCTTATCCACAAATAATGCTAGACCACTCACACTTTCCATCATTGCTACAAATTGCTCCTGACTGCTTCTCATCTGATTACTGTTTAGTGTGATGCCTTCTGATACAATCGCTGTCTGATTTTGCATATCTGAAATCATTTTTTCAATTTTTTTCACTGAGTCCGTTGACTCCTCAGATAGATTCCTGACTTCTTCTGCAACCACTGCAAAGCCTCTACCGTGTTCACCTGCTCTTGCAGCTTCTATATTTGCGTTTAAGGCGAGTAAGTTTGTTTGCTGAGCAATCCCCTGAATTATAATCGTTATTTCACCGATTTGATCTGCTAACTCATTGAGGATTTCTGTTGATTCATTCACCCGTTCATTAGATCTTATCATTTGCCCATTTGATGAATTCATACTTTCTAAATTTTCACCAAGTGACTGAGCTGACTCACTTAACTGTTCCGCACTGTTTTTCACGTCATTAGAAGACTTTGATATATACGTTGTATCTTCAAGAACACCTTGAATTTTCTTATCAATTGAGCTGACGTTAGTTTCTGTATCAATGTTTATCTCAGTAATTTGACCTATTTCATCTCCTATCATCGTAAGGGCTTCATTTGAGTATGCAATACTTTCCTTTAATTTTTCACTTTCCGATGTAACACTTTCAGAACCTATTCGTGTAGATGAAATGATTTTTTTTAGCTTTGCAACTGTTTCATTTAGTCCGCTTGATAATCGCAGAAATTCATCTTTTGTATTAAACTCAAGTTCACCAGTTAAATCACCGTCTGAAACTGCTCCTGCAAATTTTACCGCTGCTTTTAAATGGCTATTTATTCTGCCTGAAAGCAGTATTGCAATCAGTAAACTAATCACTACTGCTATAACAAATACCATCATGACCAGTTTCACAGATGAACTATACATTTCAAGACTATTCATGTAATGATGTTTTGCATCTTCAGCTTTTTCACCGATAATTGCTTTTAACAGACTATCAATTTCATTTGATAATGTAAGTCCGTCCATCGAAACCTTTAAAGCGTTTTCATCTTGACCGCTTATACTAAGATCAATGGATTTTGATTGCAACTGCTTAAACTTATCAATTTTTTCAGTGACTTCATTGATTTTATTACTATTTACTATAACACTGTAAGATTCTAAATTCGCATAAATCCCTTCTGTGTACATTTTGTCAAAATGCATTATATGCTCTTTTTTTTCATTGACACTTTCTGATAGTAAGACATTTTTTTCCGCTCTCTGTACTAGAGCAAGATTATACTGAGCGTCTTTAATATAATTGATTCCTAGTAGTTGTTCATTATACATTGTCTCAACATTTTGATTCACATTCTCCATTAAATTTAGCCCAAAGATGCCTAAAACACCCATTAGAAGAATTAAAATCATGAAACCTGATACAAGTTTACCTCTAACACTTTTCATTTCGTCCTCCATTTATGACAGTAATCCCATATATTTCTTATTCTATACTAGTATACCATCATGTCACACTTTCTCAAATCAAATAACGGCCCTGAGGCCGTCATTTGATTTGGAGTAACTATTATCTATTCATGACCCACTGAAATAACTTCAATGAGATTACCATGCCAATTGTGGAACCAAACATCTCCTGTATAAGCGTTAACGCTCAACATGCCTTTTAAATCATCTTCTTCGTTAACATGGAAAGTGTAGTATCCGTAAAATGCATGACCGCCTTCTTCAGCTATAAAATCTTCATCAAGTTCACCTAAATCCTCATTGGCCTTATCAAGTGCATCTTCTTGCGAAATAACATCTTCTTCATCAGATTTATTAAAGAATCCACCCATCATTCCCATCATGCCATATCCGTTTGAACCATGCATCCCATACTCAGTGTTCCACATCATATTTGGCCCAAACTCAGGATATACATATCCAGTAATTGGATTAACAAGTAACTCCATAGCACCGCGACCAGTATCTTCTTCTACGATTGAGAAGTAATAATCACTATTTGAGTATACAAAAATGTCCTCGATCTCAAAATCACCGTCAAAATATTCTAAGTATTTCATAACATTTTCTTTCAAATCCTCAAGTGGTTTAATGTCAGAAGGATCAAATTCCTGATTACTTCCCCAGCCATTTGAGCCCATCATTCCACCCATGTGACCAAAACCATTTCCATAGTTTCCACTATCTGAGTAACCACCCATCATGCCACCCATATGACCATATCCACCGTTAAAATCACTATCAGATGAATATCCCATCATACCGTAGCCTGAGCCTCGAGTGGTGCCTCCCATCATGTTTGACCAAAATCCCTGATTGTCATCAGAATCCGCAAACGCAATTGTTCCTGCTGCAATCATACCTACCGCTACAAGCGCCGTCATTAATTTTGTTGTAAACTTCTTATTCATATTATCGCCTCCATTAGGTTATCTTATAGGTTCATTATAGAGACCAATTGTGGCGCAATTATGATTTAGTTAACAACTTTCTGTTTATTCAATTGTCTAGTATCAATGCCTGATCTTCATTAGTCCTTTACTTTTTCATAATCATTGTAAATTTTGTGCCTTCATCAAGTATCGATTCCACTACTAATTCTCCTCCGAGGTTATTAATATTCTTTCTAGTAATGAAAAGACCTAGACCATCACCTTGAACATCCTTGACATTCTCACTACGGTAGTATGCTTCAAATATTCTCTCTAAATCCCTTTGGTCAATTCCTGAACCTGTATCTGACACAGAAAGCAACCAACCAAGGTCATCGTTAACTTCCAGTAAGACTTGAACACTACCCTGATCTGTAAATTTGTATGCATTCGTTAGAAGATTATATAACGCTTGGTTTATCAAGGAGCTATCCTGATCCACCATGAAACTGTTGGGTCCATTAAATGACAACTCTAGACCTTTTCTTTTATACTGAACATTCAATCCTTTTATAACTTTTTTTATCTCTTTCACCAAATCATAATTGTTAATTACAACACTTGTATCATCAGACTCATACTCAATAACGTCATTCATATTTGAGATGAGTGTTGATAGATTCTCTATTTCGCTTAAACAACTTTCGAGTCTTGAATCATTCATTTCAACTATACCATCAAGAGCACCTTCACAATTTGTACGAAGTATCGTCAGAGGCGTTCTCGTTTCATGGGCTAATTGGTCAGTTTTTTGCTTTCTCGCAGCTTTTTGAAGCTTTAACTTATTAGAAAGATTTTGTAGACTTATCTGTAGAGCCTTTATTTCAAGTACCTTTGAACTTTTAACTTTTTCTAGATCTCCAAGTTCTATTGACCTTGCAAATCGTGCTGTATCTCTTAGATCTTTTGTGATTCTATTACTTGATAATGTAATTAGGATAAGTGAAATGACAAGCACCACAGCACCAGATATTAAAGTGCCCATAAACATCGCCATTTTGAAAAGTCTAACCGTTTCAGAGCTTTGAACGTCAGCATTTCTTGTTATAACAAGCACACCAATTTCTGTTAGCCAATTTTCCAATGTAATTGTATCTTTCTCAACATTTAACATGCCCCCCATCATCATGCCTCTATGCATATTGAACATTGAGTCTTCAGCATAAGCCACTTGATTTCCACTGGCATCATAAATAGATATTGCCACTATTGGATCATCAACAAAGTTTTCAAGTTCTGACAGAGCTCTTTCTCTGTTTTGAACACCGTCTATTAATACATTTCTAGAAAAAGTTTTGATCGCGCTTACATTTTCGTCATACTGTTCACTTACGTAGTTCCTAAAATAACTATCAATATAATTCGTAGAGATAAGTGAATTAACAATAACCGAAACAAATATAAGAAGCAGCATTATAAAGCTAAGTTGTCTTCTTATTGTCACACGACTCACCTCCAAAGATATATCCTGCACCGTATTTCGTTTTTAGATAATCAGGCTTTCTTGAATTCACCTCAATTTTTTGTCTGATTTTTTTTATATATGAGTCAATATTTCGATCAAATCCATCATATTCTGAACCGAAAGCATCTTCGATGAGCTGTTCTCTTGATAAGAGCTGACCTTTATTTAAAAAGAAAACACTCAGGAGTTTATATTCCTTTGAGGTTATCTCTATTTCCATATCTTTTTTATATAAAGTTTGCCTCTTAACATCCAGTATAAGGTCTCCACACTCTAAATGTTCTTGTGTATCTAAATCTCCATACGTTCTTTTTACAACCGCTTGAGCGCGTTTAACCAGCTCTCTAGGACTAAAAGGTTTAGCTACATAATCGTCTGCACCTAGATCAAATCCCTTAAGTCTATCAATTTCCTGCTGCTTTGCAGTTAACATTATTATTGGCACATTGGATACAAGTCTAATCTCTCGAAGCACTTCGAATCCAGTAATTCCTGGCATCATTACATCCAATATAACTAAATCTGGATGACAATCACTAAAGAGTGACAACCCTTCAAACCCATCCTGCGCTTCAAATACTTCAAAGTCTGCATTTTCTAAATATTTTGCGACCACATTTCTAATATTTGATTCATCTTCAACAATTAAAACCTTATACATCACAATATCACTCCACTTTTAGACAACATTTATTACATAAGGAAAAATAGATCGTTTCCGATCTATTTATTTATACCTCTATTTTCCTTTTAGAACACGTTTCCTTTGAATATATTCTTCCTCAGTGAATTCACCTGATGCAAAACGCATATTAAGTGATTCAAGTGCACTCTTTTGTCCGCCTGTGTTTCTGCTATTTCTAATCAGTAGAAACACGAATAATCCAACCACTAACAATCCAATACCTATACCCCAGAATGAGTGAAACAGCCCAAATGAACACCCAAATCCGTTACCAAAGCCATTATAAAACATCATCTATATCACCTATCCTCCAACACTCTTTTCATTCTTGTATACGTTTCTTCATCAATTTCTCCATTTACGAACCGCTCATCCAACACCTCTTTTGGTGATTTAGAATTCATTCTTGGAACTGAGCCATTATTATTCGCAAACATATAGTAAACAACAACTGCAATTAAAATCCAACCGAAGAACATCATGTTTTTTCACCTCCATATCTCTTCTTTTCTTCAGTATACAAGCGAATTATGGCGGAATTGTGATTTAGTGATCAAATATCTCTGGATAAACTGTCATATCCCATTCCAGTTCAGTTTTTTTAACCCCATCAATGTTTTTGAAAACCATTTTGAAGCTTTTAAACTCTTTAAATATGGTATCTACACCATTAATATGTTTTGGAAGTTCAACATACTGTGAAATATGATGTCCAGATCCAGATTTTTTTACTTTGAAGCCTTCCTCAATTATTTTGCCGTCACCATCGATGAAATAAACCGACTCCTGAAGATCTATTTGATCTAGATCAACACTGTGTGTATCCATTGCTACGTTGAAAATCCAGAAATCTTCGACATTTTTCTCAGGATTATAAAACTGCACCGCTAAATCAACTGCACCAACTGAAGCTTCTTGAACGACTTCCTCCGAACTCGTTTTTATCTTAGCCACTGTAGATTTCGGTGATTTGAGTGATTCTTCCTTATTTTGAGCGTATTCCTCGCCATTTTCTACTTGGTTTTCAGATAGTCCTCCGTCACCTAGAGATTCAGCAATTGATTCACTTGCTTCAATAGCATATTCAACCTTATGAGTCTGAGACCAGTAGAGTGCACCACCACCAATGAGTAACAACACCGTGACTATTATTATAAATTTTCTATTCTTCATCTCTTAACCTTTCTACTTAAAAATATCCTTTATTCATTGTGAATATGAAAGACATAAGTGTAAAGCCCACTCCGAGTATCACTGTGAGCCCTCTAACTGCTTTCATGTTGACTATAAATAGCCCTGCTAACTTCCCGTTCTTATGATATAAATTATGCTCCTGCATAACGGCTAACATCATTGTGATTCCTACTGCATTTGAGGCGATTCCAAGAATGATAAATGGAATCTGATATTCTATTAGGAATAATGCCGCAGCAGAAAGACCCAGAAGGGGCAGTAAATCAGCTATATGGTGCAAACAACAGGCTATCATAGCGCCTGCCGATACTCCCGAACTAGCTGCAACGCTGGCTCCTGCTCCGTGAAGTTTATCATGCTCAAATCTTTTAATATATGTGTAGAGTCCAAGTTGGATTCCAAATCCAATAACAAGTGGGAGGAACCAGTACCACAAACTCTTAAACTGATTCACTGCATACTCAGGCGAGTTTGCGACCGATAATATTAGAAAATATAATCCGATTAATAAACCTACGCCTGCCAATCCTGCCCCCCAAGGATTAAGCTTCGCAAATATACTGTGTTTTTTCAATTTTTCACTCCTTACTCTTTCTTTCAATAAGCAAAACCACACCGCCATGAACAACTAGACATATTATGAGAAAAATCGCCACAAGTCCCATATTCCTTGGTCTGATAAATGGTATAGAATATAGTGCAATTAGCGGCAAAGTGCATAGTAATACCATTAACTTCATATGCTTAAATAGTCTTTCCTTTGATTTCAACACCGGTTGATCCATACGATGCCTCCTTTCAAGCGACATCACCCAGATAAATTGCTTATATCTATACTTGTTCTATACTCTCTAATAGCCATTCCTAGTGCTGTTATAAAGAACATTGTTCCCATTGAGAACAAGAGTATTTTCATTGTTATATTTATAAAAAAAGTGATTGGAAGTATCTGAATCAATACGTCAGTTTCAGGGTTTAAAAGCCATAGATCATTCGTGAAGACAACTTCATGAAACTTCGTAAAGTATTTATCAAAATTTGTAACAACCATAGCACTGGTTAACATAGATATTACAATCGACAATACGCCAGATTTATAGAGTACATCTGCTAATATCGCAATCCCTTTATCATCACTTTTTGATAGTCTTAAAAAGAGTAAAACAATCAATAAACCAATAAATGTTATCCCTTTCATATAATCAAATAAACTCCTCACATCTTTCATATGATCAATCTCTTTTTGGCTGAATATATTGACCGATTCACCGTCTTGATCTTTGCCAGCCAAACTAAAATCATCATTCACGCCTTTGATGTAAGAAGTGATATGCTCTATAACTCGTGGCAACTCCTCCTGTGTCAAATCAATGCTCTTAGTCAAATTCTCTTCTTCTATGTGTTTCAAGTAAATCCCATTGCCAAATGCAAAAAACATCGCAAAACTGAACAGCACTATAACAGGAATGATTAATATAACTATTATTCTTAGAATTCTCATATCTCTATATCACCCCATAACTTCTGTGTTGTCATAGTACTTGAAAGTATCATTCAGTATTCCTTTGAAATCCTCAAGATCAAACAACTCACTCATGTAATGAAATCCAGGCTCATTAAACTTGATAGCTCTGAGGAGTAACTCTGATGTAATTCTAGCAGTAATTTGACTTTCATCAGTACCTATGACTTCGATACGTTTTGTGACATCGCGACTGGATTTCTGCCCTGATGCTTCTACTTGAATGATGATCTTATCAGAACCATAGTTTATTCCTTTTATGGTATTCACAAATAATCTATAAATAGATTTTATCCTTAGCATTTTAAACAAACCAAGCTGAGCCAGTTTATGCATAAAACTTGTCATGAGCTTTGAATCATAGGCCACACTCGTTGATACTGTTTTCAAATTATGCAGTTCGTCTACAATATTCTGATCGCAGAAGTTGAAATTATAGACGCTATGAGATTCGTTTGTAGACAAGAGTTTGATAACTCTCTTCTGCATAAAGGGATTTATTGTGGTCTGTTTCCCTTGCGAACGAACAGTGTATTCTTCTTTGAGTTGATTAACCAACCATTCAACAGCCGACCGGCCATGCTTATCTCCTGTACCAAACATCATTGATATATGGCAACTTTCAGCTGTGTCCAGAGATCTTAAAGCTTGATCTGCAATCAAGTTTGTAAAACCTGGTGATAGTCCTGCTCCAAATATTACAGTTGAATGGTTTTGAGTTCTCTGATAGGTGTTTCTTAAGCGCGTTATTATCTTCATATCTGCTGTAATATCAATGTATAAGAGATTTCTTCGTATGCATTCAACAAAGAATTCCTCGTTTTCATTGTCAACACACATAATTACAGCAGTATATTTATCTATAAACTGATAATCCATAATTGCATTAAGATCAAGGCGAATAACTTTGGGCTTCTTGGGAAGTTGAATCAACACTTTAGTATCTAACTCTCCAGATCGACTTGTCACATCAACCTCCAGATCAAGACCATTTATTAGATATTCAGTAATCTGACTGCCTACATTTCCCTGACCTCCAACCACAAGTATCCTATTATTCAAATCCTCACCACCTCTAGATTAAGTTTCAAATCTTTATATCAATACTTTCACCTTTTCTACGTATTTTCGTTGATTCAGTAATACTTTCTGTTTTCTCAGCTTCATAGGAGCTCTGTTTTTCTTTTCCATGATGCATTTCATGCATTTTCCCACCGTGAATATTCAGTTGATCATTCTGATTAACTCTGATTTGACTATTTTGTACTTTCACTAACGCCTCCTCAAGCTACTTTTTGGGGGAAGGGGCGAAACCACTCGCCCCTTTGGAAATTATGCATCAAACACATCTTTAATGGTATAACCCATTCCGATGTTGTCGATAGCCTCAATAAACTTACCTGTTTTTACTTCATGAGCCAGTTCAACAACTGCTGATTTAGTTTCGACAGAAACTTCAACCTCACTAACGCCACAAATACTAAGAAGGGCTTCACTTATTCTACCTGCACAGTGTCCACAGCTCATTCCATCAATCATAATTCGTTTTTTCATGTTAACCTCCAAATGTTAAACTCAATTTCTTAATGATGATCTTTCATAAAGAACATCATGCCTACATGCATTAGCGGACATAATAAGAATATAGCCCAGCTCCATGACATATTCTCAAATCCCATAAGTGGCAGTGCTCCAATAAGCATTATTGGAAGAAGACAGCACAGAATCATTAGTAAACCGTGCTTCAATCCTAAACCACCCGATTTCTTTGCTCCATCCATTTGTTCATGATGGTTATCATGTTCCATCATTTCACTGTTTCTACTTTTCATACGTACTCCTATCTTTTTTGGATAACCGGCTTAAACCTTCTAAGTCTTAATGCATTTGTCAGTACGGAAACTGAACTAAGAGACATCGCAGCAGCTGCAAACATTGGATTTAACTTAGGACCACCGAAAATATAGAATAGTCCGGCTGCTAGCGGAATGCCTGCAGTGTTATATGCAAAAGCCCAGAATAGATTTTGCTTGATATTTCTAATTGTGCTTTTACTTAACTGAATGGATGTTACAACATCCAGTATGTCACTCTTCATTAATACTATACTCGCTGATTCAATAGCTACATCTGTACCTGATCCAATAGCAATACCTACATTTGCCTGCGCTAGTGCAGGTGCATCATTGATACCATCCCCAACCATGGCAACCGTATAATTCTGCTCCTGAAGTTTTTTAACTTCGTTAGCCTTGTCCTCTGGTAAAACTTCTGCCAATACCACATCAATGCCAACTTGTTTCGCAATAGCAGCTGCTGTACGTTTGTTATCACCAGTAATCATTGCAACTTTGATGCCCATTTCATGAAGTTTTTCCACTGCAAAGGCGCTGTTTTCTTTTGTCACATCAGCTACAGCAACTATACCTGCCATTTTGCCATCAATGGCAATAAACATTGGTGTCTTACCTTCTGATGCTAATTTATTTGCCTCGTCTTCTAGCGTAACTTTAATATGTTCGTCCTTCATGTATTTCAAGTTTCCCAGAAGAACTTTCAGTACACCAAGATCAACATCAATACCATGACCTGGGACTGCTTTAAATGCCTTGATCTTTAATAGATCAAGTTGATCTTCAACTGCCTTATTTACAATAGCTTCACCCAGAGGATGTTCTGATCCCTTTTCAGCTGAAGCGGCTACCATTAGAATTTGTTCTTCTTTAAAACCTGTCGCACTAACAACGTCCGTTACTACTGGTTTACCTTCAGTTAGCGTGCCTGTCTTATCAAATACAACCATATCAATTTTGTGAGCTGTCTCAAGTGGTTCTCCACCTTTAATAAGAACTCCAAACTCTGCTCCTCGTCCTGTACCTACCATAATGGCTGTTGGTGTTGCTAAACCTAGTGCACAAGGGCAGGCGATTACTAGAACTGCAATGAATATTGTTAACGAGAATATAGCTGATTGACCTGATATGAACCATAGCGTTCCAGCAATAATCGCAACAATAATTACAACTGGTACGAAATATCCTGAAATAATATCTGCAAGTCTTGCAATTGGTGCTTTTGATCCTTGTGCATCCTCTACGAGTTTTATAATTTGGGATAACACTGTATCTTTACCTACATTCGTCGCCTTCATTTTCATCATGCCGTGTTTATTGACACTAGCACCAATGACCTTGTCGCCAACTGTCTTTTGAACAGGAATGCTTTCACCCGTAAGCATTGATTCATCCACTGTACTCAGACCATCAACAACTTCTCCATCAACTGGTATTTTTTCACCTGGTTTAACTAGGAGAATATCACCAGCTTCTACTTCTTCAATCGGTATTACAATCTCAGTATCATTTTTTATTACGACTGCTGTTTTTGGAGCAAGTCCCATCAGCTTCTTAATTGCTTCTGATGTTCTTCCCTTTGACACAGCTTCTAAGTACTTTCCTAATAGAATCAGTGCTATAATGACGCCAGCTGTTTCAAAATACAAGTCTCCTGCGTATTCTAACTCTCCCATGTAGATTTTGTATGTTGCAAAGAATCCATATATTATTGCTGCACTGGTTCCCATTGCAATGAGAGAATCCATATTGGGACTTCTTTTAATGAGTGCTCTAAACCCAACTGTATAGAACTTGCGTCCGGCAATTGCTACTGGAATAACAAGAACAAGCTGTGTAAGTGCAAAATTGAACGGATTATGCTCTGGATCAACAATCTCTGGGAGCTCAATGCCAACCAGGTGACCCATAGCTAGGATCAAGAGCGGCAGTGTAAATACTATCGCAACAAGAAACTTGTTCCAAAGGGTCTTAACTTCTTTTTCACGTCTTTCTTTTTCGGTATCTGATGAACTTTCAGCTTCTATATCAAGCGGTGTATATCCGGCTTTTGTAATTGCCTGCTTAATTTCTGATATTCTAGTTTTAGATGGATCGTATAGAATATCTGCTTTTTCCGTAGCTATATTAACTTGAATAGAGTTGACACCACTTAGTGCTCCAACTGCTTTTTCTATATGCATAACACACGAAGAACATGTCATGCCTTGAATTGGAATAATAATATCTCTTGTTTTTGATTCTTCAACAAGTTCGTATCCTGTTTTCGTAACAACATCTTTCATTTGTGGAATTGTTACTTGTGACTCATCAAACTCTACACTGATCTTTTCTGTTGCAAAGTTTACTGTAGCTGACATGACACCATCTAACTTAGAGACGGATTTTTCAACAGCCACTGCACATGATGAACATGTCATACCTTTTATTGATAAAGTCTCGATTCTATTTGACATATAATCACCTCATTCTTTCTACTAAATACTGTGCTTTATGCTACACATGTGTAGCATTTGCCACACTAATCGATTTTCTCAAGATCTTCTTCGTCCTTTTTCTTGCTACTGCAGCAACTCGAGCCACTACCTTCGCTACTATGCTGCGAACTATGACCTCCATGCGACCTATGTGAACCGCCACCGCAGCAGCCGCCGCCTCGCATCATGCGCATTGCCATAAAACCAAATGCTATAAAGAATAAAACTCTAAACAAAATCTCCATTTCGGAACCTCCAATAAATAAGTTTGTAATATTTTCTTTGTGTCAATATATATTCGCATATTCCGTGCCAACTTTATTATTCTTTCAAAATTGATCAAAAAAAAAGAACCCTAAGGTTCATTAGTCAGTTCTAATTTGACTCACAAATATATCCACAAGTTTGGGATCAAACTGTTTATCTTTTTCACTTATTAGTATCTCAATGGCAGTTTCTATATTCCTCCCCTTCCTATAGACACGATCTGTTGTAATAGCGTCATAAGTGTCTGCAATAGCAATGATTTGTGATTCAATCGGGATGGCTCTTCCCACTAACCCATCCGGATAACCAGTACCATTAAACTTTTCGTGATGATGTCGAATATACCTAGAAATTTGTTCATACCCACTAAGACTACTTAATAAGTTCGCACCTAATCCAGGGTGTTTTTTCATGACTTCAAATTCTTCATCGTGTAATCTACCCGGTTTATTAAGAATCCTTTCTGGTATTCCAATTTTCCCTATATCATGTAAAGCTGCAGCGATCCTAACATCTTCTTTTCTCTCGTCATCCATTTCAATTTTATCTAAAATAAGATTAGTTAAATTCACTACATTTGATGAATGCATTCCAGTATACGCATCTTTAGCATCTATAAACTTAACAAAGCTCTTGAACATTTCAAGATACTGCTGTTCCAACTTTTGTCTTAACCGGACTGCATCACTTACATTTTCATAAACAACCATATTACTAGCCAATTTAGTACTTTCCTCAAAAGCGAAAGGTATAAGACTTATGTTATAGTACTCCGTATTCTCGTGATTAATATCTTCATATGCAAACTCATGCAAATAAGTAGTATGGTTAATCCGTGTTTTCTTGAATTTTTCACTTATTCCACTGACATTTAAGATGTTAACCTTATCTACTGGAATATTTTCATCTGTGCTTGTACAAAATGAACGCTTTGCTGATGGATTAGTGAATTTCACCTTCCCATGATTGTCAACTATCATAATTCCGGTTGGAATAAGCTTTAGTATATCACTTTTAAGTTTTCTTTCTTTTTTAAGATCTTCAGTAAGTCTCTCTTGCTTACTGATCTCATACTGGATGTATGCACTATTAGCAAATGCATATCCAAGCAGTCCAACAAGCAGTATCCAGTTAGAAATCTGCTCAATTTGCTCATGAGCTAGACCGACTATAATCACTACTATCACATTTAAATAAGCTACCTTACTTATTCTATTTTTCATTTATAACTCCAGTTATTTCATCTCATATTTATCAAGCCTGTATAGTAAAGTATGTCTGGATATTCCAAGAAGCTTTGCGGCTTTCGTTTGATTGTTCTCAGTTCTATTCATTGCCTGTGCAATCAAATCTTTTTCAACTTCATCAAGTTTTATCCCAGTGTCCGGTAAATAAAACGGACTTTCAGGATTGTCTTTAACTTTAACTTCTTTTGGCAGATCCTCTATTTTTACAACATTACTCCTTGAAAGAATTACCATTCTCTCAACAAGGTTCTCAAGCTCACGTATATTGCCTTTCCAACTGTAATTCACAAGACAGTTGAGCGCATTATCATCGATTACAAGTTTTTCACGCTTCATCTTTTCTGCATACTTATTTATGAAGTGTTCCAGTAGCAGAGGTATATCTTCTTTTCGCTCTCTAAGAGCTGGAATCTCCATTGGTATGACATTGAGTCTATAAAATAAATCCTCTCTAAACGACCCTTGTTCAACCATTTCAGCCAGATTTCTATTAGTAGCAGCTATGATTCTAACATCTGCTGAAAGAGTCTCTGTACCACCAACTCTTTCAAACTCCTTTTGTTGAAGAACCCTTAGAAGTTTCACTTGAATTGAAAGTGGTATTTCCCCAATTTCGTCAAGAAATATAGTTCCATTATCAGCTCTTTCAAATCGACCAGGCTTTCTACTTATAGCTCCTGTAAAAGCTCCTTTCTCGTGTCCAAACAATTCACTTTCAAGTAAGGTTTCTGTCAACGCTCCACAGTTAACTTTTACAAATGGATTCTCCGATCGTGTGCTTGACTTGTAAATAAAATCGGCAATAACTTCCTTGCCAGTTCCGCTTTCACCAGTAATTAGAACAGTTGCATCACTTAATGCAACTTGTTCAGCCATTTGTAGTAACGATCTCATTTCAGCACTACTTCCAATAATCGTATCTTTGAGACCCTTGCTTAGTTCATCTTTTAAGAAATCTATTTCTTTTGTCATCTCTCCAAACTGAAGTGCTTTTTTAACGGTGATTTTCATTTCCTCAAGATCAAATGGCTTTGACAAGTAATCAGTTGCACCAAGTTTAATTGCTTGTATAGCTGTATCTAGTGTTCCATGGGCAGTCATCATTATAACTGGCACATCATTCCCCGACTCTCTAATTGCACTCAGTACTGATATCCCATCTTTACCCGGAAGCTTTATATCCAGAAGTACCAAATCGGGATCAAATTTTTCAATAGCACTTATTGCCTGATCGCCTCTTAGTACTGACTCAATCTGATACCCATCTTGCTTCAGTGCATTGGTTAAAGCCCACACCATATTCTTTTCATCTTCTACTATTAAAATTTTAAATTTCATGTTCAGCCTCGCTATCATTTGGCAATTTAATTACAAACTCGGTCCCTTTACCAGAAGTGCTACTCACTTTTATAGTTCCATTATGATCTTTGATAATCTTGTGTGTTATAGAAAGTCCTAGCCCGGTTCCTTTGTCCTTTGTGGTGTAAAACGGGTTAAATATACTATCTAGTTTTTCCTCTGGAATTCCTGATCCATTATCAACTATCTTCAGTATTACACTGTCAGGTTGTAATGTACCTTGAATTATGATCTTTCCACCTTCTGGCATAGCATCAACAGCATTCATAATCAAATTCATGAAGACTTGCTTCATTTTACTTACATCCATCATGCAACTAATGCTTTTATCAATATCCGTTTCAATAAGAACCAATTTGTTCTCTGCAAACTTATGTGTAATCTTAATGACATCATTAACAAGATCATATACATTGCTATTTAATAGTTCACCTTTCTCTATCTTTGAAAAATTTAGAATTTCTTTTATTACACTATTTGCTCTATCGACTTCATCTATTATGATACTTACTCCTTCAAGATCCACCTCTGATAAGCCCTCTGATTCTTTTATCGTTTGAGCTATGGTTTTTACAATTCCTAAAGGATTTCTTATTTCGTGAGCTACACCCGATGCCATAACGCCTATTGCAGAAAGTTTATCTGCTCGTCGTATTTCTTCTTCAAGCTGATACATTTCAGTAATGTCTTCTATTACTATAACAGTTCCCATTATTTCATCGTCACTGTTTTGAAGCGGATACATTTTTATATGGTTCACAACATGCGTGTTATTATTTTGTACGCGTATGACTTCATCAAATTGATTGATGATCCCATTCCTCACTCCGTTTAACGGCTCATGTATAACTTCAAACACTTCATTCTTGTAAGCCATAAAATTGCGATTAACCTTTATGTTGCTATAAGCTTCTCTTGCTGCATTATTGATAATCTTAATATCATTACTGTCATTCAGTGCAATCATAGCATGCGACATACTATTAAGAATGTTTTCGTTTAATATCTCAATCTCGGTTATTCTTTCAAGCTGTTCTGATAATAGTATGTTATTTCTAGAAAGCTGCTCAACTAAATAACCTGTAATCGAGCCAATAAATAGAAACATAATTATTTCTAATATCTGATTAACAAATCCTATATCTTCAAATCCCCAAAAGAATAACACATGTGGCAAATACAAGAATGAAATCACAACACCGATTACAACTCCTCCGCGCAACCTAAACTTGAAGGCGCCAAGTATTATTGGGATATAGTAAAGCCTCCTATAAAAGTCATGAATAGCCCATTCCTGGTTTATTGTTAAATAATGTAGCGCTGTTACAAGTGCAACAAGCACTGCCAAAACAGCAATATCTCTTCTTCTATTTTCCACAGTGATCTCCTCTTTGCCAATTGTAATTGTGTCATTTCACACAGTTGTTGTGTTATAACGTACAGTTAATCATTTATTACTGAAATAAATTTAACTATATCCCCAACTCTATTTTCCACAAAACTGTTTCTAAATCCTGCTTTTTCAATATTTTCAACAGTGTTTCTATTAATGTTTGCACCAATCATTCTAACCACTAGTGGATTCAAAAGATCCATTAATAAACCTAGTAATAAATTCTTACTTCTAACATGTTCAAGCATTATAAGCTTGCCTCCAGGTTTTAGAACGCGCTTAATTTCCTTTAGACCCTCAATAGGATCTGGTACCGAGCAGAATACATATGTTGTGAATATATAATCGAATGTATTGTCTTCAAACTCAAGATTTTGAACATCCATATTCAAAAGTTTAAGCGATTTTCTCATAAATCTAGCCTTTTCTTTGGCTTTGTCGAGCATCTTTTCACTGAAATCAATGCCTGTGATATCAACTAAATCTGGATAATACTTAATATTTTTCCCTGTCCCAACACCTACTTCCAGAACTTTTCCCTCAACTCCATTTAGGATTTCTTTTCTCCAAGTCTCAGGTGTCATCATTTCCATTGGCTTATCCATAATATCGTAAAATTTAGACACTCTATTATATCTATTTCTTATTTTCTCAGTATGCTTGTTCATATTCTCACTCCTTATCCTCTTTATACTCTTATAATGCATAAATCATGCCACTTATATTTTTGGCATGATTTATGCATTAATTAAAGATAGGAGGTGTAATTATGAACACGAACTACGATATAAAAATCAATGATAACGTACTTGCCTATCTACAGAAAAAAAACAAGAATATTATCACGCTTACAGTTAATAAGAGTGGAGGCGGATGCTGCCCTACAATCGAGGTTGCTGATATTGATTTAAAAGAGCCCTTAAACCTAGTTATTTATAACAGGTTTGAAGTTGGCGATATAACTGTATTTGTTAGCAAAATCGCAAGAGTCACTGCACCTGTTTTACGCTTTCAACTCCAAAAAACACTATTCATTTCTAGTATTGTTCCTGCTGGAATAAGTCTGAAGGGTCATCAATAAATCAATATATTTGCACAGTTGTGAAAGAGTGATTAATTTCTGGTATGCTCTTTCACAATTATCCCTTTTAATCAGAGTACGACTTCGCAATTGGAGGAAAATTTAAAATTGCTATTCAAAAAAAAGACAATCGATAAGTCAATGTCATCTAAAACTACACAGCCTGAAACTCTGTCTCAAGCAACCCCTAATACTGAATATGTAATCAAAGATATTCAAACTAACGATGAGGAACTCACTAAATTTTTGTTTTCGCTCGGTTGCTATCAAGGTGAAAAAGTAACCATATTGTCTGTCTTAACTGAGAACTTTGTTATCTCAGTAAAAGATGCACGCTATGGAATTAATCAAGAGTTAGCTGAGGCAATCATCATTTAAAAATGATTTTGATATAGTGATACGAAAGCAAGAGAGAGTATTAAATCAATCTTGCTTTCGTTTTCTCATAAACTCTAGTATAGGATTATCTCATTACTATTTAGATACGCATATACTATGCATATTGGACATAATTTATTAACCTGCTTTATCCAGTGCACCTTACTATGCATGATTTAAGTTATACTTCTAATTCCATTGAATCTTAAAGCTGCACAACTTATAATCCTTTCCCGCTATCTGTAACATCGAACAAGTCAACAGGAAATGGCTCAAATATAGTCTGGTCCATCAAATAATCTACTTTAAAACGAATGCTCCAACTCCGCAGTATCCCTAACAAAACCGAAAAAGGCACTTTCTTCTGATTGTATAAATCTAATGTATCTAGGAAGTATACTTTTTCCTCACTTGATAAACTCTCCTTAAAGTAACCAAACACATGTAAAAGTGCATTGATATTTTTTCCTCTGTCCATAGTTGAGAGCAAAAGTTTTATAAGAACGTCTTCATAGGCCTCAGCCACTTGTTCAAATGACTTCTTATCATGATTTGCAACAAGTTTTCCCAGTGTTTTAAGATGACCAGGACTTAAAGCCATAAACAAGTACTTATTATTGGATTGATAAGATACTAACCCCTTCATTTGGCCTTTAGTTTTAACTTCTTTAAATTTGCGAATAGCAAATACAGCAATCAGAAAACTTTCTCGTAAGTTATAATTACGCATTCTACCTTCATTCTCAACTGGAACATTTGGAAAAATGTCCAGTACTTTCGCCCCAAATATACCGTTGGTCTTACCTGGAATAATGTTAGACTTTCCGATGCCTTTATACATTTTTACATCATTCATTCCACAAGATGGAGACCTATGTTTGAGTATAAATCCATCAATTTCGGACTTATCCAAATCCTTTAAAAATGCATCAGAGAATTCAAGCATTTCTTTAGTCTTCTCCTCACCATTTTGTGAAAAAACAAGGTGGTCTTGTGCCTTTTCATCTCTAACAATTCGTAGGGCCTCACGTGGTGATGGTAACCCGATTGCCATTTCTGGACAAACAGTGATGAAGTTTACATATGGTTTTAATATTTTTACGACTTCACTGGTAATCATTGAACCATCAAACCTACAATGGCCATGTTCAATACATTTACTAATTACAATGGTTGGTTTATCAAATTTATTCATCTTATACTCCTCAAATTAATAGTCGCCATTATACTTTCCTACACCCACCTATTCAGCATTTACAAATTATACTTTATGTAAGACTCCCTAAGGCTAATGTAGATTATTTCCCAATTCGAACTTTTTCCTATTATTATCTCAATACTATAATATATTCCCTAATGTTGGGTATGTATTCAAGTAGATCATCATAATAAAAAGGGGTGTTAGAGTGAATACACACACATTATCAGGCTATGACATTTACGATTACATTATTTCAGGAGCTCGGCGCATTATCCATAATGAAAAGACTCTAAATACAATCAACGTCTTCCCTATTGCAGATAGCGACACAGGGAGCAACCTGACATACACAATGAAGTGCATCATAGCAAAATCAATTAGGTCTGAACATATTGGAACTACCTTATCTTCTATCTCGAAGGTAGCTTCAGAAGACAGTTTTGGCAATTCAGGCACAATTTTCGCCTCATACTTAACTGGGTTAGCACAAGAAGCCAATGATAAATCTGAAATGACACCAATTGAGTTTGCCGCTGCTGCAAATACTGCTACATTATATGCATATGACGCCGTTGCAAGGCCAGAAGAAGGAACCATGTTAACAGTCATGCGTGTTTGGTCTGATTACTTAATAACAAACGCAGGTGATACAACAGATTTAAAACACTTATTCTCATCAGCTTTTAAACAAGCTCAAATTGCTCTTGAAAATACGAGGAATCAGCTACGTGTCCTGAAAGAGTCAAACGTTGTTGACGCCGGTGCGCTTGGTTTTGTTTATTTTCTTGAAGGCATTTTAGAATTTATCGATAAAAAAGCAACAGAGTTTTTTAAGGAAAAAAGTTATGGCAATGTAAATCTTGAATTGAGTCACAACAAACCTAATTACAGATACTGTTGTGAGTTTTTAGTAGAATCTGCTCAAACAGCTTCTACTAAGTCTGCGAAAAATATATATCAGTTGGCTCTTGAACGGTTTGATCACGACATGGATTCGCTTATTGTTCAAAACACTGGAGACTTTATGAAAATCCATTGTCATATGAACACGCCTGACACAATAGCAGATTTCCTAGCCCAACATGGAAAAATAGTTAAATCGAAAATTGACGATATGCAAGTACAACACTCTATAGCACATAATAAGAAACATTCTATAGGTATCGTAACAGATACAATAGCAGATATACCTGAGTCTTGGCTTCAGGATTACCAAGTAACGCGTATCCCGCTTCACTTATTAGTAGACGGAAATGCATACGTTGACCGTTATACTGTTACTTCAAATAATTTATACACATTACTAGATCATGCTGTAAAATATCCTACATCCGGTCAACCAGGTGACCTTTATGTTGAAAAAACCTTAGAAACATTACTCACCCATTATGACCATGTATTAGGTATCTTTGTTTCAAGTGAAATGAGTGGCCTATTTGACAAAGTTGATAGGGCAGCGCATAAGTTGAATCAAAATCTTGGACAAAAGAAATTACACATTTTTGATTCAAAAGCCAACTCTGCTAGTCAAGGACTCATCATACATGATGCAATACAACTGATTCAAAAGAACTATTCAATTGAGGAAATTGTAAATAAACTCACTCTTGATTTAAACAAGTACCATATTCATGTTGAAATACCAGATTTACATTACGCTACTCAAAGTGGCCGCGTGCCTAAGATCCTTGGTGGTATTGCAGGCATGTTTGGACTCAAGGTGGTGATTTCAATTAATGAAGACGGTAAAGGCATAGTATGTAAAGAACGTTCATTAGATAAAATAGTTAAACAAATTAGAAAGTCTAGAACTTTGGAAAATTACGTAATCGTTCATAGCCAAAACCCAGAATCAGCCCAAGCTTATGCAGACATGCTTGAAGATATAACAGGCATTGCTCCACTCTTCATTAATGAAGTTTCTTCCGTTGTAGCTGCATTTGTAGGAAAAGGCTCTGTAGGCATTGGTTATAAGGACGTGTAAGGAGACTAGGATGAACCCATATCTCTTAAGTTTAGTAGTTGTATTTCTTTATTTTTCAGCCATATTTCTTTATGCACAAAAAATCGATAACTACTCCATTGTTGATATAGGATGGGGGCCAGGTTTTGCTGTTATTGCATGGACTCACTTTTTTGTTAGAAGCAATGATTATAACCTTCTTCCTGCCCTACTCGTTACCATTTGGAGCCTACGTTTATTCATACACATTGCAAGACGCAATATTGGTAAACCTGAAGATTATAGATATGTAGAAATGCGAAAAAGCTGGGGTAAACATGTAAAACTTAATGCTTATATTAGGGTCTTTCTATTACAAGCAGGATTTCAATACTTGGTTGCCATGTCCATTACGAGTGCCGGTGCTACTCTAGCTACACCCGCTTTAATGTACATTGGTATGTTCATTTTCTTTTTTGGTTTGTTATTCGAAACCATTGGAGACCAACAACTTAAAGATTTCATTAAAACCAGAACCTCTAAAGAACAAATAATTGACACAGGACTTTGGAGGTATACACGTCATCCGAATTATTTTGGTGAAGCGCTCCTATGGTGGGGTTTCTTTATGGTTGCACTTGCCTATGGTGCCCCGGAGATATCAGTCATTGGTCCAATCACCATAACAATTCTTGTCCGGTTTATTTCTGGTGTGCCATTTTTAGAACGACGATATGCTGACCATAAAAATTATCAGGAGTACGCTAAAAAGACATCGGTATTTATACCGATGCCTCCTAAAAAGCTTTAATGATTAGCTTTCATAATAAACCTTATATTGATTCCGATTAGCAATGATGCCAAATATATTTAGCATCATTGTTCTTTTTTTAGGGCCGAACCTTGGTAACATACACGTATACTCTTTATCTGTAGACTGCAGCTTAAGTCTTTGTTCATTACCGGACCCTACAACCACAATTTCTTGAATATGAGGCCATTTGATATCACGAGCTTTTTCGGTACTATTGCCAACCTCTCGTATAATATCAATTCCTTCTTCAGTTAGTAATACAACCTCATCTTCACCATATAAAAAGACCTTTTTCTGAACAAAATTCAAAATCAGTGGCACAAGTATTATCATCATAGATGCAAATGGTAAGTCTAACCTTCGCGCAATGACTGAACAAGCAATACCCACAATGACATTAATCCCCTTAGGTATGACCATTCCAGATGCTTCTAGTCGCATGTCCCTTGCCTGTACCCAGTTACTAGAGTCAAGACTTTTATTATGTGCTAAGCTTAAGAACTGTTTAAATTGGCCTTCAACGTTATGATGGTCTTCCCCAACTAGGTAATCCATTGCTCTAGTTTTATACTTCCTTTGATATGTTTCCATTTTTCCTGATGGTACTTTTATGGTTTTAACGACCTTTAGGTCACACGAACATCTCTGGCAAAAAAATTCACTTTGTTTATTTAACTCACCACAGTAGGGGCAAAGTAAGTAATTCAATTTAAGAAGTGTCCCTCCGTGATCGTTAGAGTCTAGGACTTGCTTATGAACTTGATATAACTCATTAGAATCTGATTTTAAGTCTTTAAGGGCAGGGTCAGGTTTATGATATCTAGATATATTTACTTCATCTGAATCTGAATCTGAATCTGAATCTGTATCTGTATCTGTATCTGTATCTGCATCAGATATTTCAGGTTTTACTGACTCTGAATCCACTTTTTCTTCTAATGTATCACTCTTAGAACCATCATAATGATCTCCATCATAACTAAGGGGTATATTAAATGAAGATGTAACACTTAGACTTGCATCACATCCAACACAATACTTTTTAAATGCCTCATTTTCTTTCCCACATACCTTACAAATTTTTTGCATAAATCTAACCCCCTCCGTTTCATATCTTTATATTACTGTATTGTAAAATAAATGCAATTAAAAAAGTATTAAAGCAATAAGAAGAATAAATTATGAGCATATGATAATAATATGCCGAAGATCTGTTGCCATCTTTAGAAATTTGCCTTACACTTAATTTGTGAGTAAAAATAGAGAATCAGTTGGTATACATATAGTGGACATAGTAAACATAATAATAATTTCTAACGGATAAATAGGAGGGTTTTTATGAAGACATTGGACTTTTTCAGCCAGCGTCATAGTGTAAGAAAATTCAAAGACGACATGGTTCCACAAACAGACATTGATAAGATTATTAAAGCAGCTACTTTAGCCCCATCGGGTAAGAACATTCAAAATTGGCACTTTGTTGTTATTAAAAATAAAAACATGATTGATGACATGGCCAAAGCGGTTGAAAAAA
>Ga0209379_10000204_pt1 | contig 65431 bp, 59 predicted proteins | sample tdDd001_FD_187124 | JGI IMG/M metagenome (GOLD analysis project Ga0209379, IMG submission 187124) | Marine sediment microbial communities from the Atlantic coast under amendment with organic carbon and nitrate - tdDd00.1 (SPAdes)... | ecosystem: Environmental > Aquatic > Marine > Coastal >... | reverse complement strand
TTAACTCGTGTGAAGCACCACTAACAAACTCTCTACGCATCAGCTCAAGACGTCTTTCTTTTTCAATTTCTTTTTGTAACTGTGAATTGGTTAATTTAAGCTCTTCCATATTCCCTTGAAGGTTCATGGACAGGGTATTTAAACTTTGAGAAAGATGTCCAATTTCATCATCTGTACGGACTTCAATATAGTTACTAAAATCAAGGTCTGCCATTTGACTTGCAATGGAGTTAATTCTTAAAAGAGGTCTTGTAACAATACGTGAGACAAAATAACTTAGGAATATACTCATAATAATGGCTGCCAGCACAACTATTGCATAATAAGATGACAAGGTTTCAACGGCCTCCAGAATTGGGAGTTGTGATGCTACTACAAATGCATAATGGACTTTATCCTCTTTCTTTAATGGGTATACTCTGGCTAAATAGCGGTCCCTTGATATCGGTTCACTAAACACAAAAGCTTGTTTTTCAACACTTGGTGTTATTTCATCCGACTGAGACTTCTGCTGGCTTGTCTGGTCTACGTTATAATTTCTATTCCAGTAATCCACAATAGACCATACCCCGTGGCTTTCCACACCTTTTATAATAGCTTCTTCATTGGGCAGGTTCACATCATACAACTTACCAGCAATCCGGTCTAAGTTGTCATTTGAACCATCGTAGCCGTATATGGGTTTATAATCGATAATAATATCGTCGCCTATCACCAGACGTACAGGTGACATATGGAGACTGTCTTTATCTCCAAGCAAGTATCCTTCTGCATGAATAACAGCTCCGGCCTGAACGTCTTTAATTAAACTGAACTCTTTATCACTAAGAGCGGCATTTAAGTCTAGACTAATAGACACACCTGAATAATCTTCTATGGTTAATGAATACTTTTCATCGTTAAGCATGTTAATGGACTCGTCAACTATAGCTAGACGCACACCGTTTGCTCTTTCAAACGCAGACGTATTAAATCTAAGCTCTCGACTTGACCAGTCGGATTCAGAGTAGAGCGCACCAAAACCCTCCATCTTCTGATCGAGGGCCTCTGCTTTTCTTGTCGTATAAAAATTTTCAAAAAAGGCGGTCTGTAAGTATAAAGCCCCTGTTATAAACACAATAAAAATTGCCAACATGAGGGCGAAGACCTTGGTCGATATTCCACCACGCAGCATTTTATTTCACCTCAAACATGTATCCAGCTCGAATGATCGTTTTAATCATACCAGCAGATGCATTCATTTTACTTCTTAGCTTTTTGACATGGGTGTCAACCGTTCTTAAATCACCAAAATAATCAAATCCCCACACTTGATCTAAAATCATTTGACGGGTCATTACCTTATTTTTATTTTTCATCATAAATAAGAGTAAATCATACTCTTTTGGACTTAAGTTAATGGCTGTTCCATCAATTTTTACTTCTCGTGAGTTTGTGTTGACGAGTACACTTGCAGCTTTCACGAGTCCCTCTTCACCGGCAACGCGTCCTTCTGCTCTTTTAAGAAGTGCGTCCGCACGAGCTACCAGAACTTTAGGGCTAAATGGTTTTGTGACATAATCATCTGCTCCTAAATCAAAACCCAGTAGTTTATCTTCGTCTTCACTTCTTGCAGTTATAATAATTATGGGCACATCTGATTTAGACCTGAGTCTTTTACAGACCGTCCACCCATCCACTTGTGGCATCATTATATCTAATAGGACTAAATCGATTTCTTCTTCTTCATATATTTCAATGGCTTCTAAACCATTGGTTGCTTCTAATATTTTATATCCTGCACTCTCAAAGTATGTTGCAACGATTTCTCGCATCCGAGCTTCGTCTTCAACAAGTAGTACTGTATGCATTGGGCCACTCCTTATCAGTATTAATCAAATTCATACCCTTCTTGTTTTAATTTTTCTATAACATAAGCAACAACCATACCTTGTATTGGATCGTTTGACGTATTCTGCATTAGCTTTTCGTAGTCTGCTCTTGAATACTCCCCAACAAGGAACTCCAAACTTTCAGTCACAATTTCACGTTTCCACATATCCAAATAGCCATCGAGTACTTCTTCAACAATTTCCTTTGCTAAGGTTTTATCCATCCCTGACATGACGTCATCTCTAACAGCCATCATTAAACCTTCATCAAACCTAGACGCATCAAAAACCATAAGCTGGTCTTGTATATGTACTCTGACTTTTCTATAAGCCTCATCACTTAAGTCTTCAACCTCTTCAACTTCAGGTATTTCTTCTTCCACAGTTTCTGGTATAACTGATACGGGTTTTTCTTCTTCAACTTGTCTTGAACATCCCGCTAAAACCAATACTAAAAACAACCCAATCAGTAAAGCCTTTTTCATTTAGGCCAACCCCTTCTTTTTGATAGCTCTTTGCTGCTCAAATAAGTATGCCATGATGACACGTTCTTCACGTGAATTGACTGAATCAAATTTGACACGTACATCATGTCTTCTAATTGAATCTTTAACCATGCCACAGCTGATAACTGTGCCTTCAAGAATCAACTCCGTATTTTTAATGTTAATCTTAACTCGAACTGCATCCCCAGCTTTAAACGTCTCTAAACTTACAAACCGAATACCACCTGCACTTAGATTTGTAGTTGTCATGGGTTTAAATGGATCTTTCTCTACCTGTGTAAAGCCATCAATTAAAACTGGCATTCTAAAGTACTGTCTTCTGTTAAATCTTTTTGCCTTTCCTTCTAGTAGTAACCTCGCGCTAACTACAGAACCCGACAAAAATCGTGTAATAACAGATACCTCTTGTACAAACATAGATGCTTCTTCAAAGTAAGTTAATCTAAACTTTGAACCATTATGCATTATCAATGCTTTACCACCAATAATAGGAACTTCAATAATTATTTCTTCATTAGAAACAATCTCTTCAACACGCACTTTATAACTCTCTTTATCTGGATTATCTTGTGTACTTAATTCTACAGTTTGACCTGCTTTTAATCTATTTTCCAATTCTCTTACCCCTCCGTGCTCATAACCATACTCCTATTGTATTCGAAATCCACTTGAAGAGCAAAAGACTCTGAATGATTCTTTAGATTAAATTTTTCCGACTTTGTTAAAGCTTTTAATAAGTCCCAATTAGTAAATTTATAGTCATAAAAAAGGGCTAAGAGAATATCTCTTAACCCGATTTATTATTAACTTCTGATATGGCCTTGGCCCCTAAGTATAAACTTAGTTGTTGTTAAAGCTTGTAAACCCATTGGACCTCTTGCATGAAGCTTTTGAGTACTAATACCAATTTCTCCACCAAACCCAAATACACTACCATCGGTGAAACGTGTAGACGAATTTACGTAAACAGCGGCTGCATCCACACCATTTAGGAATTTTTCAGCTGTGTTTATATCCTCTGTTAGAATTGATTCTGAATGACGGGTTCCGTATGTCTCGATATGATCCATAGCCATATCAAGATCTGATACAATTCGAATACTTAACTTCAGTGATAAATACTCCGTAGCCCAATCTTCGTCCGTGGCTGGTGTTACGCTGGACACTATGGTACTGAGTTTTTCACAGCCAACTACTTCTACCCCTTTTTCTTGAAGGGTATTAACAGTTGACTCAATCCACTTCGTATTTACACCTTCGTGAATTAACAGGGTTTCGATGGCATTACACACACCCGGTCTTTGAATTTTTGCATTTTCAATAATTGGAAGCGCTTGTTCAAGATTTGCAGCTTTATCTACATATACATGACACACGCCAGCACCAGTTATAATCACTGGCACACTCGCTTGAGATACAATTGCTTTTTTTAGGCCCTGACCCCCTCGCGGAATGATCACATCTACTAAATCATCCATGGTTACAAGGTCTTTTACTAAAGCCCTATCTGTGTCAGAAATCAGCTGTACTGCACCCTTAGGCAAACCTGCCTGTATACCCGCTTCATTTAGAATTTGGCTTAATGCTTTGTTGGTTTCAAGAGCTTCTTTGCCACCTCGCAAAATAATACTGTTCCCTGATTTAAGGGCTAACCCTGAAGCGTCAACTGTTACATTTGGACGCGACTCATAAATCATGCCAATGACACCAATAGGAACTCTTACCTTAGAAGCATGAATGCCATTTTCAAGTTTCCATCCGTTTTCTACTTCACCAACCGGATCACTTAAGCTGATCATTGTACGAAGTCCATCTTGCATAGATGAAAGTCTTGCTTCATTTATAATAAGGCGGTCAATCATAGCACTACTTAGTCCATTTTCTTTACCTGATTCAACATCTAATGCATTGGCTTTAAAAATGTCTTCTTTGTGTTCACCAAGTGCAATAGCCATCGCCTCGAGAATTGTATTTTTTTCTTTTGTGCCCATAACAGCCAACTGCCTTGCTGCTTTTCGGGCACTTTGAGCCATTGCTCGAATATCCATTTCTAAGCCCTCCTAAGAATCATATTATCGACATGGATTATGACATCATAGTCTTTATATCCAATTTTCTCTTCAATTTGGTCTGACTTAACACCAATCAAGCGTTTCAGCTCGTCAGCAGGATAATTAGTAATACCCGTCCCTATAACAAGCCCATCCTGGTCAACGACCTCAACTGCAACACCGCGTAAAAATGAACCTTTTACTTGTGTCATTCCTGAAGGCAGTAAACTTTTTTTATTTTGAAGTGCTTTTTTAGCACCTGCGTCTACTACTATTTGACCTTCAACACGACTTCCAAATGAAATCCAGTGTTGTCTGGCTTTCATCTTCTCCTTTTGGCCTAAGAATAGAGTGCCAATAGAATCACCCGCAACCACTTTCTGAAGGACATCGGGAACACTACCGTCTGCTATGACCATGCTCACACCAGCTGCCGTTGAAATTTCTGCTGCATTAATTTTAGTTGCCATTCCACCTGTACCTAACTTTGTGCCAGCACCACCAGACATATCATGTATTGACTGATCGATCGTCTCAACAATTTCAAGGCGTTTGGCGTCTGGGTTGGCATGCGGATTGTCAGTATACAAGCCATCTACATCTGACAAAATAATAAGCAAGTCAGCTTCAATTAAACTTGCTACCAGTGCGGAGAGGGTATCGTTATCTCCTACTTTTATTTCATCTACAACTACCGCATCGTTTTCATTAACGATGGGGACAACGTCTTGACGCATCATTTGGAAAAAGGCGTCTCTAGCGTGTATAAAACGTCTACGGTCTGAAAAGTCGTCTTTGGTTAAAAGAACCTGACCAATTGTCTTTCCAAACTCAGAAAAGAATTTCTGATACATATGAAGTAAAACACCTTGACCGACTGCTGCAGCGGCCTGCTTCTCGGGTAGCGTCTTGGGGCGTTGACTTAATCTTAGTTTTCCCATACCAGCACCAATGGCGCCTGACGTTACCAGTACAATTTCATGTCCGCTGTTTTGCAAATCTGACAACTGTTTCACCAATTTGTCTATTCGACCTAAATTGAGGAGGCCAGTGTCATATGTCAAAGTTGAGGTTCCGACTTTAACAACGATGCGGCGGACGTCTTTCATGATTGTCTGCTTGTTCAATTTTAATCACTCCTCATGACAATTTTGTTACATTATATATGATTTATATACAACTGCCTAGCATAAACATGCATTCTTATTAGGATTTATCCTATCCTTTGTAAGAATACTATAAAGGTATACTTTCCGTCTTATTTTTCTTCAGCAATTACTTATCCACTTCAACCCTTGTTATTGCAAGCGTTGAAAATCATTATCAATTATCTTTTATAGTTTTTGTCTAAACCTTCTTTTTGTAATGATTATAATATTGTATTTATTCCACACTATGCTATACTAGATTTAGAAACAAGGCAGTCCCCACCGGGGGACACACTATAAGGAGGCAACTTAAGATGGAAAGAATCGTTGGCCAAAAGGCCCCAATTTTTAATATGGCAACTGCAACAGGCGACGGCAAAGACTTTGGTCGTGTAAGCCTGGAAGACTATAAAGGCAAATGGTTAGTGATGTTCTTTTATCCACTGGATTTCACATTTGTTTGCCCAACTGAAATCACTGGTTACTCAAAGCGATATGAAGAATTTAAAGCTTTAGGAGCCGATGTTCTTGGTGTAAGTGTTGACAGCGAACATTCGCATAAGGCATGGATTAATGGCGATTTAGGCCAATTAACATTCCCACTTGCATCAGATATGACTAAGCAAGTATCCCAAGATTATGGGGTGCTCATAGAAGAGGCAGGAATCGCACTACGTGGTCTATTTATTATTGACCCTGATGGCGATGTTAAATACTCTACGGTTCATGACCTCAATGTTGGCCGTAGTGTAGATGAAACACTTCGAGTTCTAAAAGCTCTACAAACTGGCGGATTATGCCCTGTAGACTGGTCAGAAGGCGAAGACCTCCTCTAAAGTACTGAACTCTCTCTTTAATACATCCCCAAAGAACTCAGCCGACCCCGACCCCTGGCTGAGTTCTTTCTTTTTTTGCACTTAAAATAACTAAAAGCCTCGTCTTTGTCCCTTCCATGGAGGTGACTGGTTACGCATATACTCATCACTTCCCGGCCCACCTAACTTATGCAGTTTCCAAATACCATAAATGTAAGTGACAAGCAGCACAAGAATTGTAAGGGGTAGCCCCATAAGGATGCTGTAAATAGCAAGTGCCTCAAAGCTGCCTTGTCTAAACAATATAAATTGTAAAACCACACGTATTAAAAAGAAAGCTACCCACCCGGTGGTTACGTTCGTATAAGCTGGCTTAACATCTTGACGCCAATACCACTCAAGTGGCCATCCGCGGCTTAAATGGCTAACCCATGCCGCTAATGGTTTTCTCGCAGCAAGTGAAATCAAGGAAATCACAAAAATAAAAACGTTCCCTAGGAAATCTGGAATAAAATAAGACTGGGCATTTCTATTTATATAAGCTCCCAAACACGCCACCAAAACACCCACTATCCCAAGAAAAGCATATTTGCTTGACTGCTGTCTAAATTTACGAATACCAACACTTAGGGAAGAAACAATCAGTGCCAATGTCAACGCAAAAATCAAACCAAACCATCTTATTGATACTAAAAATACTAAGGTCGGGAGAATTGCATCCACCGTTGACCCACCCAAAACCATTTTCAATTCTTCAATGAGTTCTTGTAACAGTTTCATATTTCCCCTCCTACTCTTACTTTCCTAGTCTATTTATACCTTTTCAAAGACCCCTATCCCATTTTATGGCTTACCTCTGTTTAAGATGACTAAACTTCTGTCATATTGTAGGTCATCTTAGCAAATACCAAACTGAATTTAATGCAATAAAAAAAGACCTTGTATTGAATGACTATCCAATACAAGATCCTTATATACCAATTTGGAATTACTATTTAAATTGACACCTATTTATTCTTTTTCATTGCCTGATATTTTTTCATTTGGTCGAGTCTTACATGATCAACCTGACTTGTCCTAGGCACACGTTTAGGTTCTTCTACTTGTTCCCGCTTTTGTAGTTCATGTATCAACATGTCAATTTTATCGCTAACTTGAGTATTTTGAGCGACTATATAACATTTTTGAACCCTTTCTAAATCATATTCAGCAAGTCCTAGTATAATTCTAGCTTGTCTATCATTTATGGGTTCTTCTATCATTTCCATAACTTTTTCAACCAATTGTTCTCGGTCGGATATTGGTTTTTTTGTAACCGGAGGTGCCGATGACTCACTCTCCTCAATCCATGCACGTACAGAATCAGACTGTTCATGAATTGACTTAGTTAATACTTCGGGATCAAGGGATTCCGCTTCATCTATCGTCGCGACCACATCATCGACCATTTTCTTTGCAGTCTGGTAACTTGCAACGCCTCTATTATAAGGGGTTGGTTTATTGCTTTCAGTGATATTGGGTTCTTGGATTTCTTCACTTGCCGTCAAAGATTGATTTGAAGCACCCATTTCACCAAGGATTTTATCCAAATTATCGAAATCTGATTCCAAATTATTCATTTCATCAACATCAGCTATTCCATCTACTTCAGTTGGTGTATCTAAAACATCAAAGTTAGGTGTTTCTACATTTATTCCTTCAGCAAGATCTTTAATGACAGGTGAGGGTTCTTGTAATTCCTCTAACTCAATATCTCTAATATGATTGTTGCTGCCTTCAACAAATAAGTCTGATGTACTTTCAGCATCTATCAAACCTTTTCTAACAAGGCCCCTAAGCGCTTCAAGGGCAACTGGGGCTGATACCCCCATCTTCACTGCAATTATATCAGTGGTTAATAAATGGTCGAACTCAGGGCGTCCGGCATATCTTGCCAAAACCATACCACATAATTTTTCATAAGCCGTCAGATCATTTCTATCTACCAGCGAGTTTTCAACAGCAAACCACGTTCTCATCCTGATGCCTCCAGTCTAAATCTTACTTCTCTATCATAGCTTACTGTCTCCTATATGCGCAAGAGGCTGGCTTCATTAAGAAGCCAGCCTCAAATTATTTTTATTGGTATTTAAATGAAACATCAAGCAGACCTATTACAGTACTGCTGTTTTTTCCCCTTTTGCTTACGTACTTCAATAAGTGACTGTACTTTTGCAATATACTCTTCATCACCTGATATACGCGTTAATGAAGTGAGGAGATAGAAGTTAAATGATCTTGGAATGATCTGATGTTTCACACAATGAATTAACTTTTTAGCGATTTGGAAATTGTGTACGTGTGAGTGTTTTTCTTTGAAATCGAAGTCTGCGTTATGAACAATATAGTTATGTCCAGCTCTATATATCTTATAGGTTCCTTCTTGATATACTTGCATTCCCATAGCGACACTCCTTTCGGCCTGCAGCAAACCGCCGCTTGGCCGTTTCACTGTATTGCCCAAACATTGCTGTTTGGGTCTACCTCCAGTCATTATCGCTCTGATACTCACCTCCGTATAAACTAGCTCCCTGTAATATAAATATCGACAGAATATTCAGAAACTTTAATTTCTAAATCAAGGCATATACTTGTAATATGCCAATTTCTGTTTGTGCAGTATAATACAAGACTTTCTCAAACACAGCTGTATTAACTGATACACTTATTATAAATGATTCATGTTACAGGAGTATTGATGAATGTAAACGCTTTGTTTAAATTGTGTTAAATTCATTTTGCTTATAAATATAGTATTTTTCTTCTATACTGTAATAATTCTACATTGTTGTTGGTTATTCCTTCATTTTTGCTTATTTTTATTCGAATGTGGAATGAAATTTTAGCGTATTGTAATCTACCCATAAAAAAACGGTTTATTTACTCCAACCTTATAAACGCCTTTATATAACACGTTTATAGATTTTTATAACATAAACCGTTTTAACATTAAAAAATCGTATTAAGCAAGAAGAACTCTATGGAATTTTTTCTTACCTTTTTTAATAAGGACACCCTCATCCCCAAAATCAGCAACTGTGATTTTGTGATCAATCGTTGTAACCTTTTCACCGTTAATAGCAACGCCACCTTGTTGAACGTTACGACGTGCTTCACTTCTAGAAGGTGCAAGTCCCACTGCATTTAGTAGATCTAGAATACCCATGCCTTCACCTTCAAAATCTGCTTTTGCCAGTTCCGATGTAGGCACATTAGACATGTCCGCGCCACCTTTAAAGAGTGCTTTGGCAGCATCTAGAGCCTTCTTAGCTTCTTCTTCACCATGAAGAATTTTTACGAACTCAAATGCAAGAGTCTCTTTTGCCTTATTAATTTCAGCGCCTTCTAAACTACCAAGACGACGTACTTCATCCATTGGTAGGAATGTAAGAAGCGCTAGACAGTTTTCTACATCTGCATCTTCTACATTACGTAGGTACTGGAACATTTCGAATGGTGTTGTCTTTTCTGGATCAATCCAAAGAGCACCTGCAACGGTTTTACCCATTTTTACACCAGCTGATGTTGTAAGCAGTTTAAATGTTAGGCCGTAAACTTGCTTTTGCTCTACTTTACGAGTTAACTCAACACCTGCAATAATGTTTGACCACTGGTCATTACCACCCAGTTGCATGTTACATCCAAAACGACGGTTAAGTTCAAGGAAATCGTACCCTTGCATAATCATGTAGTTAAACTCTAGGAAAGTCAGACCTGTTTCCATACGTTGCTTAAAACATTCTGCTTGAAGCATTCTATTCACAGAAAACTTTGAACCGATTTCACGTAGGAACTCAATGTAGTTCAGGTTGTCTAACCAATCTGCATTGTTAGCTGTAAAACCTTGTTTTCCATCTAAAACTAAGTACTTTTCAAGTTGTCTTTTGATCGCTTCACCATTTTCTTGAAGTGCGTTGTTACCCAGCATTTTTCTCATGTCAGTTTTGCCTGTTGGGTCACCAACTTTAGCAGTACCTTCGCCAATAAGTGCAATCGGCTTATGTCCAGCTGCTTGCATGTGCTTCATAACCATAACTTGAATGAAGTGACCTAGGTGTAAACTGTCTGCCGTTGGATCAAATCCAATGTAGAAGGTAACACTCTCTTTGCCAAGAAGCTCTTTAACTTCAGCTTCATGTGTAATTTGCTCTACGAATCCTCTCTCTTGAAGGATATCAAATACATTTGTCATAATAATGACCTCCTCTTTCACACATCTTTTTAAACGACTCTATCTGTGAAGTCTATCTTTCCAATAGTTAATGACTCGTGGTACTATTTGCAACGCAGCATAGGGATCTAATCCCCATATTTTCTGGGTGAGATTTTTTCCTTAGACAAGGCGCAAGTTTCTGGATGAGATGGGAGCGTACTTACGTACGTGACCAGTTCATTTAGAAATTTGCAACGCAGTATAAGGGAAAAAGATCCCCAGATTTCTGGGTGAGAAATTTTCTCTAGGCGAGGCGCATGTATTTTAGCAAAGCAGGAGCGTACAAGCGTACGTGACTGATTTGATAAAATATATGCAACGAAGCATAGGGATCTAATCCCTAAATTTCTGGGTGAGATTTTTTCCTTAGACAAGACGCAAGTTTCTGAATGAGGTGGGAGCGTACTGACGTACGTGACCAGTTCATTTAGAAATTTGCAACGCGGTATAAGGGAAAAAGATCCCCAGAAAAAACAAAAGAGTCTTAGCGTCCGTATAAAAGGACGCGAAGACTCGCGTGGTACCACCTTAATTCATCACCGTGTTTTAACCATTGCACGACAACCTCTAAACCTTTATCGCAGGCATACGTGGTTATTTCTAACCATAGCTCAGGGGTGTAATTCGATAACCTCCACCGGGTATGTTTTTCACCAACCAACATACTCTCTAAACTCCAGTGTAGACTCTACTAATCCCATCATTGCTTTTCAATATGGTCTGAATTTCATCAGATCTAATTTGTGTATATCATAAATCATGATGGAGTGTGTGTCAAGCCTCTAACATCTAGACGATTTCAACACGTTCTAAGACTTCATCAATTTGAATGCTCGATTCTTTTACCAAGTCTACGAAACGGCTATCCACCTGAACCACCGGGCGTGTTGGGAAATTCACATCTACATAGACGATACGTCCCTCTTCTCCCGTACTCAGTCTAACCATTTTTCCAACAAAGAATTCTGAAAGGTTACTTAAAAATACATAACAGACTTTTGAATCCAGCGTTGTTCCAGACTGCCATGAAATGAATTCTGCAGCTTTAAATGGTGACACTTTTGGTCTATATGGACGGTCAGTGATCATCGCATCAAAGATATCACAGACCATAATAATCTTGGCAAATTCATGAATCTGACCAGATTTTAATCGTAGTGGATATCCACTACCATCTAGTCTTTCATGGTGTTGTAGTGCGCTATACTTAATATTGTTTGTCACACCTTTTGTCTTCATTAAGACACTATAACCAAACTGAGCATGACGTTTGATAACTTCAAACTCATCTTCAGTAATAGGTTTTTCTTTATTTAGAATGAAATCTGGAATCTTCATTTTTCCAATATCAAATAGGAGCGCTGCTTGTCCCAGCTCAACCAACTGCTCTTTATTATAACCAAGCCATTTACCAATCATACTTGCTAAAATTGACACGCGAAGTGAATGTTCAAATGTATAATCATCTGAAGCCTTAAGTTGGCTTAGACGCATTAGAACATCGTTATTTCTAATCATGTCCGGTAGTGCTTCTTCAATATTGTCTTTTACAGATCCTAAATCAATGTCATTCGACTCTTTAAGGTGCTGGAACATCTCTTTAGTTTCTTCAATCATTTCTTCGTGTTTAACGTCTATTGGAACATTACCTTCGCCTGTCAAAACATTGATAACCATATTCGCATTTACAACGTTTGTTACAACTGGCTCATAATCTTCGTCTTCTATTTCTTCCAGTTCTGCTTTAAATTTTTCCACATCGTATTGTCGTCCAGCCTCTGCTGCAGCTTTTTCGACCGTGTCTGCATCCAGTGAAGCAGATGAAGGTTTGATCGTCGTTGCTTTTTGTGCAGTATACGATGGTTCAAAATCCGTAATTTTAACAGCAAGTATACCCAGGCGTTTTAACAACTTAATGTGGCGTTCACTCAGTTCTGCGCCCGCACCAAGTAATTCAACAGTTCCATCTTCATTAAAGATCGGCTCTGCCAATATCATTCCCGGTTCAACTTTTCCAATTTCAATGTATTTCAACTATGATCACCTGCCTTATATAAAAATCCAGACAATAGATAAATTCTCCATTTGGACTGAATGTCCTTTATTTATTACCCGAATTCTACAAATTAATACGGTATTTCTTACATTTTATCATTGCATTGTTAAATAAGGTACAAAAACCTTGAATTCTCTTCGGATTAGTGACTTTTGTCCAATAAAAAACTCCTGTAAAACAGGAGTTTTTTCATTCTATATACTTGATGTCATAACATCTTCAAGTTCTAACAACATTCCATTTGGAACATAATCAACATAAAGTGTTACCCAGTATCCTATTTCATCGGCCTCTACAGCTTCAACGCGACCAACAACACTATAGATGACTCTACTTACTCTAATATCGACGCCTATAAATTCGCCGGATTTCATTGAAGTTAGAGTTCTTATTCGAACCACTCGATCAAAAATTTCTGTTAGATCAATTTCAATAGGTGGTGCAAAGTCAGCATAGCGTTCATTGATGTAGAACATTTCGCTGAGCTCATTCTGATTAGCCAGACGTCCGTCCACTCTCTTATCTTTTAAGTTCGCAGTCATGCTCATCCCACCTTTACATTTGGATACGCTGCTCCTTTTTTTCGACAATATTCGATTTTTATAATTATACATCATTTATCGGCAAAAGCCGAGAAAACTTAACCACATCGTAATAAATTGTCAGAAAATAAAAGAGAAACCTTTATAATAATGTACCCAATTAGTGCTCATTTCAATCTTACAGCAATTTAATATTAAACAATGACACCGAGTTTGTGCACTGGAATATCCAGTTCTAATGTGCAATCTGCTTTAGCGATTACAATAGCAACAGATGAGGGTCCACAAGATTTACTAACATCTAATGCCCCATCCTTTATCAGTTCATAAGCCCTTCCATGATACTCGAACATTTTACTTAGTTCACCAAGTATCCCCTGTGAACCTACAGGAAGTATTTCTTTAACATCATTTGAAGCTAAAAGACTTTTAACGGATTTGACATTTAAAAGTTGCTTTGCATAAGTAAGCACCTCTTCACCTACAGACGGTCTACCAACCACGTAAATTATGTCCCCAGATTCAAATGCATGCATTTTAACATCTTCAACAAGACCATTCACCACTACACCAACAGCTGTCATTTCCGTTTTCATGTTTTTTTCCATGCTGGTTAAAACGGGGATGTCTAATTCAAACTCTTTTAAACACGTATGTACCCCTTGCAAAATTAAGTTACCTGTTGGTTCTGGTTCGTTGGCTATTGGCACAGTTACACCAATAACTTTTGCCCCTAAGGTCATAACCTCAAGAACCGCTACACGTGTAGTTACAATCCCTACAATATTTTCAGGGACCTGGAGTACATCACTTGATTTCAGACCAATTGCACCACAGGAATCACATCCTGTAATAAAACTTAGATCGTCTGAAATAGGATGTACAATAACATCTCTATAATGCTTCATCTTTAAATCCTTCAACAAACTCAGTTTTTGAAACTGCATTATATACAAGAATTGAAACTATGACATTGGCAGCACTTACAGATGTTAACATGGGCATAAACCCAACTGCCATTTGAATACTGAACGTCGGTAAAATAATTAAGGCAAGTGGCATAGCTATTCCATTAAGGAGTATTGCAACCACTGCACCAAAATATACATTCGCTTTTCGTGTCACTGTACCATACAACATAACTGTTAAAAACATCATCACAGCGATTATGATGTGGGTATGTATTCCCAAAGGGAAACCTGATAAAAAAGAGGTCATCAAGTGTCCTAAGAAACCAACAATACCACCAGGTACACCACCCATTAATAGACCTGCAAAAAATGCAGGCAGTGAATCAAATGCTATTGTTGTAAAAGGACCCGGTAGTTTTATATTCGCTCCTACAAAGGAAAGCGCAACCATTAGCCCCATAATTATTAGTCTGTTGAGTTTTTTACTGTCCATTATGTATAATTCCTCCCTATTATGATAGTACACAAACTTACAGACGAAGAGAAACCTGTACACTTGTACAAGTTTCTCAGCATCATTAAGATTCATTATACCATTATGTGTAGAATATCCTAGATCTTCATAACATAATTTACTTTATTTCTTTTTCTTGGATCTTCTACCCATGACAAGGCTGGCGGCTTTAACAAGCGGATTACTTTCCAACTCACTTATATAAGCCTGTTTACCAAGTTTACGTACAATCTCAGAGTAGGTTGGATATGCGTAAATCATATCCGCAGCCTTCTTCAGGCTAATCCCATAAAACTTAAACATTAGTAACTCATGAATAAGCTCACCGGCTCTATTGCCTAAGATATCCGCACCATATACCATACCTTTTCTATCACAATATACAATTGCTCGTCCAAGTGTTTCACGTTCTGTGATTGCACGGTCAAGCTCTGAGTAATCTTGTTTGTAAATACGAAGGTTTGACCCAAGCAGTTCTCTAGCTTCTGCTTCATTCATTCCCATATGTGCCATTTCAGGATCTGTAAATGTAACCCATGGTACATCTTCATAACTCACTTTGCGTTTTACGGGTAAACAAATGTTCACAACTGCAGTAATACCATGATTTTCAGCTATATGGCTAAGTCTGTATGGACCCACGGAGTCGCCTGCACCATAAATCCCTTTTTGAGAGGTTTCAAGGTGTTCGTCCACTACCAGTCCACGTTCAGTATAGGCTACACCAATTTTTTCAAGACCCAGATTACTCAGGTCAATTCTGCGGCCTGTTGCAATAAGTATTTCGTCAAACTCTACAACCTCATCACTTTGGTCGTAGTGTGTAATTGTAATTTTACCCGGATCAATGCGTTGAATTTCTGTATTGGCTCTGAATCGGATACCTTCTTTATGAAGTCGCTTCATTAATAGTTTTCCAAGTTCGTGGTTGTCTCTTTCTAAAATGACTTCACGTCTAAGAATTACAGTCACTTGAACACCTAAGCGCTGGAAAGCTTGTGCCATTTCCATACCAATTGGCCCACCCCCGATTACTACCATGGTTCTTGGTAGTTGGGGCATTTCAAATAGGTTCGTATTGGTTCTATACGCCACATTCTCAAGTCCTGGAATTGGAGGAACAAAAGGTATAGATCCAGTACAGATTATAAACTTATCTGCTGTTACAGGTCGTCCACCTACATCCACTGTGTTTTTATCCATAAACTTGGCTTCACCAATAATCACATCAATCCCTTTGGACTGCATGATTTCAGGCGTTTCATGAGCATAAACCCCATTAATTACATCTCGAACATTATCCATAATTCCAATGTTCTCAGGGAGCTGACACATGCCAAAGCCTAAGTCTGTTGCTTTGTGCATTTCTTTCGCAAGTTTCGCCCTTTTAACTAGAGCTTTACTTGGTATACAACCAGACCAAGTACATTCCCCACCTAATTTATATTTTTCAACGATAGCAACACGTTTTCCAAATCCAATCGCTGTCAGTGCAGAGGTTATACCGGCACTACCTCCACCTATAATAAGTATGTCATAATCAAATTTCATAATCTTCCCTCCTTTTGGTGTAGTTTGTAAAGTGTATACCCTTATTATTTAGAATCTATACCTAAAGTTTCACAGATTTAAAGGAATACGATTTCTATATGCCAATTTGTACTTGCACAATAAAAAAAGACGTACAACTGGTGTACGTCTTATCTATACTTTTTAGATTTAGTTTTCATCTTCCTTGTCACCCAAATCTTCAAGATCATCCTCAATAACAAGCATTTCAGGTACATCAGGATCTGGACTAATCTTCACAAACACAGTGCGTGTTCTTGGACCATCAAACTCTGCGAGATAAATACCTTGCCAACGTCCAAGTAATAAATCCGCATCGTGAATAATCACTGGGAGGGAAACACCCAACATACTGCTTTTAATATGTGCCGCTGAGTTGCCTTCAACATGTGCATAATTTTCAATACGGGGTACGAGTACTTCTAACGTTCCCAATATGTCACTGACTACATCTGGGTCAGCGTTTTCATTAATAGTAAGTCCCGCTGTGGTATGGGGAATAAACACATTACACATGCCACTTTCCACACCACTTGCTTCAACCGCTCGATACACATATGGAGTAATATCAATAAACTCTTCGGGTTCAAATGTTCTAATGCTGAATTCAAATACCATATGCATCACCTCTATATCTCTTTTTGAATGTCTACTTCCATCACGATGACCTCAAATCTATGATCGGTGTCGAGTAACTTATCAATTTTCTGATATGTCGACTCAAGTACTTGCTTAGAAGAAGAGACGGCTGCAACACCCAGCTCAGCGATGTTCCATAAGTCTGCTTCATCTACCACTGAAACAGATACATTAAACTTATTCTTAAGTTTACTAGTGACACTATTTAAAACCTGTCGTCTGTCTTTTAACGAGTACGCTTCATAGATCTTAATCTTTATATACCCAATTCCAACATACATGTAATCGCCTCAATCTTGATTATAGAAGTCGCTCTAATTCAAACTCGTGTTTTATCTCTATACCAAACTTGCCATGGGTTGGTATTTCAGGTTTGATTTGTCGCGCCATGTCTACCGAGTTTCTATAGAAGCCACAAATATCAAAGCCCCGCTTCTGATAAAATTTGAGGGAGTTTGTATTGTCATTGGTTGTGTAGAGCCAAATACGTCTACACTGTTCTTTAGTAGCAATTTCACTCACCAAGTTAATTAACATTGAGCCTATGCCTTGACCTTCTCGAATGCTGTCTAAAGAAACTATTTCACACTCACCAGATGTAATAGAAAATGTGATTAAACCAATTATTTCATTATGTTCTGTGATAACAAATCCATCTAGATCTGCAACCACATGAATTCTACCTCGACTAATCATCAGCTCCGAACCCCAATTTTGGCGAATAAATGCCTTCACCTGAGGTTTAATACTGTCATCAATCCTTTGAAAATCTATCATTTGTTTCTCACTTTCCACCAATATAGGCCTGCCTTGAGTAGTCCTCAAAAAGACATAAAATTTGATTCTTGTCTAATTCTAATGCGTCGGACACGATATCAACAATACCCTGTGAAAGGTTTTGCTTCATTTGGTCGGAACGCCCTTCAATCATTTTTATTTCAACGAAAATCATAGATTTCCTATCGTTATGCATGGCTCTATGAATAGGAAGTGCTTCATATAAAAGAACCTGACCTTGCTCTTCTTTAAGTTCTAGTTTTTCGAGCATACACTGTCTTAGGGCTTTCACCATATCCGCCTTCACTCTTGCGCGTCCATCATTTTCAGTATGAATTATGATCTGTGGCATGACCCCACTCCTTTATATAAATCCTATATGCCTATTTATAAATTCTATTTTCTAAAATACTAGATACTTGTTTATATTTGAATGATTCTTTAGAATCATCATACCATTTATATACCCTCTTTTTAATGGATTTCGAGTAAAATCTTTAAGTTAATTGATAACTGATTTCACCACCTGGGCTTTTTAAATTCCAAGAGTCGATACTTAAACTCCACGAGTCACTTTTTTATTTCCGAGTAAAATGGTATGATATGTTACGGAAACAGTTTGCTCATTATGGCATACTGTGTGTGTAAAGATCAAATGCGCTCAGAAAGGGTGATTTTATGAAAAGCACAAATCCTAATAAAGTCGTTATAATTGGTGCAGGATATGTTGGTGCAACCACAGCTTTCACACTCATGCATTCAGGTTTGGTATCTGAAATGGTACTTATCGACATAGATCAGAAAAAAGCAGAAGGCGAAGTTATGGACTTAAATCATAGCTTGTCATTTTTAAAGCCCATGAATATAAAAGTGGGTGGATATGAGGAAACAGAAAATGCGGACATTATTATTATGACCGCTGGTCCAAGCATTCCTCCCGGCGGTACACGCCTTGACTTAGCACGCAACAATTCAAAAATCATGCGTGAAGTTATGGGCCAAATTGTACAGTATACCCGCGATGCCATCATACTAGTGGCATCCAATCCCGTTGATATCTTAACCCAGGTTGCAGCTGAATCTGTCGGATACGACCCTAAAAAAGTCATCGGTTCAGGGACAGTCTTAGACTCGTCAAGATTTAGGTACTTACTCAGTGAACACTGCAACATCGATGCAAGGAACATCCACGGATATATTTTAGGTGAACATGGAGATAGTGAAGTCCCTGCATGGAGCCTGACCAATATTGCAGGCACACAAATCGATGCTTACTGTAACCAGTGTGAGGGTCAATGTACTGGTTTTAACAAAGATGAAATTCTTGCAAAAGTAAGAGATGCCGGTTATGACATTCTTGAAAGAAAAGCTGCCACTTATTATGGTGTGTCTATGGCCATACGGCGAATTGTTGAAGCTATTCTTCGAGATGAAAATGCAATATTAACCGTTTCCAGTGTACAAACAGGCCACTATGGCATTTCAGACATTGCACTAAGTGTACCCACCATTGTAAACGCAGAAGGCATAGACCAAATTCTAGAACTGCCACTTTCAAGTGATGAACACACCTTACTTCATAAAAGTGCAGACACCTTAAAAGAAATTCTCAAATATGCAAACAGTTGAAATGCTTGGCATATCTATACTATTTAAGGCCCCATTGTCGAATTTTGTCAAATGGGGCCTTTTGACACTTGTTCAATAAATTTTATCACGTTATAATGTACCTATTCGCTCTAGTCTTAAAACTAGGGTTACAAGTATCAACCGAACTTGACTGTACAAAATGCCCTTTTGTGCTTCCCTCAATTCGATTTATGATCTTATATTTGTAATTTATAAATCACAGGGGAGGATATTATGCGCAACAAAAGTCTTAAAGTCAAACTAACCGTTTTACTCATTGCAGCGATTCTGCTGCCACTCATCATTTCTGGTGGAATTAATCTTAACAACAATTTTCGCTTCATGGAACAATCTATTTTTAATCAGAATCAACAGTTAGTCAGTTCCCTTAAACGACAGTTAGAAACTCTCACAAATGACCTTGAGGAAAATCTACACACTTTAGCAAAGATGGACGTCCTTAAGCAAATGAATGTGAAAAATATGTCAAACCCACTTTCAACAACTGTGGACAATGTGTCCATGATCTCACAAATGTATGTGATGGATGAAAGCGGTATGCAAATTTATAAAACGTCTGGAAAACTTGGGGACCGCGCCAGTCGGGAGTATTTTAAACGCGCTATGCAGGGTGAAACCTATTTTTCAGATGTGATTATTTCTGGTTCAACGGGGATGCCAATTGTTGTACTGGCTACACCTATTGAGCAAAACGGCAAGGTTGTAGGTGTCTTAGGTGCTTCTATTGACCTCTCTTCTTTAAGCCAGCTTTCCACAGCAGTAAAAACAGGTAAAACAGGGTATGGATTTATTGTTAGCACAAATGGTCAACTCATTGCCCATCCAGACCAAAACCTTATTACAGAAATGACGGACGTCTCAGAAGTTGATCCAGTCGCAAAGGTAATTAAAGGAGAGACGGGCATCTCTCAGTATGCTTTTGGCGGCTCTGAAAAACTAGCAGCCTTTACATTTATGCCATCTACGCGCTGGGGGATTGTTGTTCAAACACCAGTTGACGAAGCCTTTGGTTCTATTATTAGAGAAAGAAACAACATGTTTATTATGTTATTTGCTTTTACAGTCTTTGGTTTTGTGTTGGCCTTTGTACTTTCAAAGTCCATAACAACACCACTCATTCTCTTAAAAGACCAAACTGAACGTATTGCAGGTGGAGACCTTAGGGGTCAAATGCCTAAAAAACTTTTAAATAGACAAGATGAGTTTGGACAATTAGCACATGGGTTTAATACAATGCAGGCCAATACCAAAAACATTTTAGAAGACATCAAAGACATCTCAAATAAATCTAAATCCGCATCAGGCATGATCTTAACCCTAGCGGAACAAATGAGTCATACAAGTGAAGATATTGCTCAAACCATTAATGCCATTGCTGAAGGGGCTACCTCTCAAGCAGCAGAAACGTCTGACAGCTCAAGAGTCACAGAAGAGTTATCTTCATTTATTGAAAATATTAATGACAGTTTAAAAGAAACGGTAACTTTATCTGAGAAAATGACTGAAAGTAATTCAGAAGGTCAAGATGCTGTACAATCCTTTAATACCCTGTATCAAGAAAATATGTCTATTACAAAGGAGAGCATCCAAGTCGTTACCACTCTTTCTGAGAAGTCTTCCGTTATTGGATCTATAATTGAATCTATTCAAAGTATTTCAGAGCAAACCAGTTTACTTGCATTAAATGCCAGTATTGAAGCAGCACGTGCTGGGGAACATGGCCGTGGTTTTGCAGTCGTTGCAGATGAAGTTCGTAAACTCGCAGGTCAGTCTAACGATGCAACAGAAGAAATTCGTGAAAGAATGGCAGAAATTGCAGAACTCATTCAAAAGGCGGACACCTCTATGAAAGCGTCACAGAAGATAAACGATGAAACCTCAAACAACCTAACAAGAACCGTCAATCTTCTGGATGATGTTGGACAGTCCTCTACGCAGGTGTCCAACCACATTGAATATTTAAGTACCGACATGCACCAAGTTGAAAGTGCAAAAAACAAAGTGCTTGATTCCATATCAAATGTTAGTGTTGTAGCGGAAGAATCAGCTGCAGCAACCGAAGAAGTAGGAGCGTCTGTTGAAGAGATGACTGCATCTATTCAGGAAGTTACAAATTCCATTGAAGGATTAAATTCACTTATTCTCGATCTAGCAAAGTCTACTGAAGCATTTAAACTTTAATCTACATAATAAAATAGAGCACGGTACTTATATGTGATTATAAGTATCGTGCTCATTTATTTTTTTGCAAAGTTGCTATTCGTTTAACCTCACCTGAGTTAGAACAATCCCATCACTGCATAAATAGCTATGGGTGCAAACACAGCAGGTAACATATTTGCCACGCGTATTTTTACAATGCCTAGAACATTTAGGCCAATAGCTAGAATAAGAAGGCCACCCACCGATGACATATCTGCAATCATGGCTTCTGTTAAATAATCACGTACAAATACGGACGCAAGTGAAATTGCTCCTTCATAAAGAAAGACAGGAACAGCTGAGAACATAACCCCAATACCAAAAGTGGATGTGAAAAGAATAGACGTAATTCCATCTAGAACCGATTTTGTAAATAGGGTTTGGTGATTGCCAGAAAGGCCACTTTCCATAGCACCTACAATGGCCATTGCCCCACTACAGTAAATCACAGTTCCTGTAACAAAACCTTTGGCTATCCCTCCGCCACTTTTACTGAAGCGTTCTTCGAGTTTATGCCCTAGTCCCTCAAGCCATGCGTGAATGTCCATCATTTCACCAAGCCAAGCCCCAACAGCAACAGAACCAATAACAACTAAAAAGTTGGCTGATTCCAGTGAACCCGAAATCCCTATGGCAATGACCGCAAGACTCATCCCCTGCATAATTGTTTCATTTGTATTCTCTTTGATACCACGGCTTACCAGTAAACCCACTAAAGAGCCCACCACGATTGCAAGACCGTTTACAATTGCACCTAACATATCTTCACCTCTACGATTAATTTGTTTCCAGTATAACAGAAACTCAAGTCAATAGAATGAAAATACTTATGGATGGGAACATTAATTGCTCTATATTAACTTAAAGGTCTTTTTTCTCAAACAAAACAAGACTTATCCCTAAAAAACCTAGACTTTCAATAAGCAACAATCCCACATTAAATGCTTTGATTGTATATTCGCCCCCCGTTAACCCTTGGTCGATCAAACCAAATGGACTGATCCACGACCAGGCAGCAGTCACAGGGGAAACCTTTAGTAGGGTACTGATGAAATACATAACCAGTACCATCCCTATCCCTAAACTGCTTATGTTTTTCGGATCTTTTAAACCAACACTAAGCCCGGTTGCCAAGGACACTATGGTTGTCATAAACAAGAACAAATAAATGTGTAAAACCATCAAACGAGAAATACTATAAGGACCAATCAGTTTATTCACTTCTTTTTCTATATTGGGGTACTGTTCTATCAAAAGCGCCTTTTGGTCAGATGTTTTGACTAAACGCATAAAGTAACCCGGTGTCATTGTGAACATTTCATAGTGGAAGCTTGAGTCAGACACATACCTCTTTTTGAGGGTTTCAAATTCTAGTTTTCGTTCATTAATCGATTCTATAAAGAGATCTTTTTGATCTCCTGGGATGTTAAACATGTCCATATAAGTTTCAGGATGAGTTAACAAGTCATCAAACAAGCTTTCAGGATCTTCTTCAAGGAGTGATATTAAGTCTTCTAACACCGATGGATCTACATCTAACTCTTCTAATGCTCCTGGGTCAGATTCCATAAGGCTTGTAATGGTATGCATCATCCACCCTTTAAAAAAATCTTCATCCAGTGTCCAGACACGACTTATTTTTTCAGGGGATTCACCCAGTTCTGCTTCTACAAAGCTCAGGGCTTTATCCTCTTCAAAGTAAATCATAGCAGCATCTTTTGAAAAGACTGAAAAACTCATAATGGTTACCACAAACAAAACCAAGGTCATGCCAAACACCCTACAAACCGCCGCAAACCACTTGGTGACGATAACTGTGCGTCGAGTGACAGGTCGAGTTAATAAGAATTCCGTTGTTTTGTCTCGGAGCTCTCCCCCTAAGTCAGAAATAATTGTGAGGGCTGCAAATATACCACCCATTAAAATAACGTAAATTGAAGCATAGGTAATATAAAAGCCGGGCAGGGAGTTCAACTGTTCGGGACCCATTGCAAATAACCCTAAAATGCCTTTCATCATAGGATTTTCAAACAGACCCACAAGGTCTGAAAGGCTGGAGGATATGGCTGGATAAAATGCCATTCCGAAAGCAACCAGTAAGGGAATTGTAATCAACCATGCCATGTAACTTTTTCGTGATTGATACATAGACATTCTAAATATATTAAAGTTCATTATGCCTCCCCCTCTTTTTTATAATAATGCATGAAAATCTCTTCTAGTGCCGGTTCTTCCATTGTAAACGTCTTAACTGGCCACTCAGACAAAAGCTTAAAAAGCTGCGGATAATTACCGTCAAAATCAAAGGTGAAAGCCCCACTTTGAAGCCTTTTTAGTTCATATAAACCTTTTATGTTTAGTTCATTCATAAAAACACCTGTATCTATCGTTTTTATGTTTGAGTCTTCAAGAGATACACGTACTTTCTTTAATTGTTTTTGCCTAAGTTTATCCACACTGGAAACTTCTAATATTTGTCCCTGCCTAATAACGGCTACCCGTTGGCAATATCTTTGCACTTCACTTAAGGTGTGGGATGAAAAGAAGATGGTTGTCCCTTTACGATTTTCTTCTTGTAAGAGTTCGAAGAATTTAGCTTGCATTAAAGGATCTAAACCTCCCGTGGGTTCATCCATAATTAAAAATTTTGGACTGTGTAAGAGGGCTTGTATGATCCCAATTTTTTTTCTATTACCAAATGACAATGCGTCTATAGGTCTTGATAAATCGAACTCAAACCAATCTGCCAGTTGCTGAATACGGTTCATGTCTACCCTTCCGTAAAATCTTGCATTGTACTTTAAAAACTCAAGTCCACTTAACTGACCATATAAGTTCACTTCACTAGGCAAATACCCAATCTGTTTCATGATCTCTGTTTGATCTTTTATATGGTCTAAACCTAATATTTTAGCTTTGCCAAGGTCTGATTTTATGAGACCTAATAAGGCACGAATGGTAGTAGATTTCCCTGCCCCATTGGGTCCAATAAAACCAAAAAATTCACCTTCATCAACATCTAAACTTAGATTTTCTACACCACGTATATCCCCATAAAATTTTGTTAGTCCTGTTATTTCAAGAGCTTTCATGGTTTTCCTCACAATCTCATTTAAGTATTTACATACCTCGTACCCAAGTGTTTAATACAAGTCACTCTTGTGACCATATTCTAATTTTGGTCATACGATAGTTAAAAAGTAAAGCCTTGCGGCTTACTCTTCATTAAATAATTTGTCCACACATGCATCGACCATAAAATCTAAAACCTCATCGTAAACATGTTCTCCGATTTCTAACTTGTGAAGTATTAAAAAGAACAAACTTCTAAAAATACCCGCAAGTTTGTCTGAACCCACCCTAAACATAAGACTGGCCTCTGGTCTATAAGTTAAAAAACTTTCAATGAAACGTGCATCACGTGCTAGGTTTTCTAACCGTCTTGCTTCAGGAAGTTTAGACCATATTTGCTCAATCACATCCGTTTTTAATGTCATTTTGATGATTGGGTCCTCAGCTGCACTTCTGAGTCGTGATTTAAGCAAGTATTTAAACAAATCTGGCGCTGAACTTTGACTTGTTTTTATTTCTTCAAGCATTTGAACTTGAATAACATCTTCAATATCCTCTAATATGTCGATAAAGAGTTCTTCTTTTGAGTCATAAAATAAATAAAATGAACCTTTAGCAATACCAACGCTTTCCGTCAACAAAGATACACTGGTTTTCTTAACGCCGTACTGGACAAAGAGTTTTTTTCCCGCGTTTTTCAAATCCATTTGAAGTTGTTTTTTTTGTGCATCTGTAAAACCTTTTGGCATAACCCCTCCTGTGACCATTTTTTATTTTCGGTCATATACATCATATTCTTTAAAACTCAAAAAGTCAAATCAATAAAAAACGTCCTATATAAACTGAGTTGAACCATGTCAAACTCAGTTTATATAGGACGTTAATTTTAATATTAATACTTATGCTGTTTGCTGGTTAGCATTAACTTTATGCTGGTATGGCTTAATTACAAAGCCAACACCTGCAGCAACGATCAGAATACCCGCTGCAATCATAAATGCCAGTTCATATGAACCTGTTGCATCAGCAATTCTACCACCTAACATAGGGCCAAAGAATCCACCTACACCCCATGCTGAGAACAGGATGCCATAGTTTAGACCTAGGTTTTTCGTGCCGTAGTTGTCACCACATGCAGATGGGAATACAGATAACATTGATCCGTATGCGAAGTAAATCATACATGCTGCCATAAATACTGGGGCAAAGCTTGTTAGACTATTGAACATAAATAGTGCGCCCGCTTGTAGTAAGTATAGCAGTGTCATAGTTTTACCACGACCAATTTTTTCAGAAATAACGCCTGCCATTGGACGGCCCAGTGCATTGGCAATTGCCGCAAATGCAACCAACTGGAATGCAGCGCCTTCACCAAGTAGCGACTTAACAATTGTCTTAAGTCCACCAATAGTCATAAGACCACCTGTTGCACCTGCAAAGAACATGAACCATAACATGTAGAATTCTTTTGTCTTTAACATGTCTTTGTAAGTTAAATCAACGCCAGCAGCCTTTTTTGTTGCTGATGCTGATACAGCTGGTGTTTCAGGGTTACGTACAAGTTGCGCCAGTGGCACAGTTATACATAGGAATAAAACACCTAAGATTTTAAACGATGTGAATACACCGAATTCTGCAAGTAGGTATTTTGAAAGCGGTACAATGTAAAGAGATGCTAGGCCAAAACCACCTACAACAATCCCTGTAATTAAACCTTTTTTCTCTGGTGGGAACCACTTTACAGCCGGAGGTGTTGTTGAAGCATAGCCAAGACCAATGCCCGAACCTGCTAATACACCAAATGAGAATACTAGACCCCATAGGCTTGTAAGGAAACCTGCTAATATACAGCCTGCTCCGATTAATACGCCACCAATTGTTGCAACCCAACGTGGGCCAATTTTATCCTGTAGCTTACCTGCTGGAATCATCATAAGTGCAAACATTACGATTGCAACCGTATACGGTAGCGATGATTCTGTTTTACTCCAGCCTAGTGAATCTTGAAGCTGGCCTGCGAAGATACTCCATGCATAGAGTACGCCAAACGCTAGGTTGATACCAGTACCCGCCAGTACGACGATCCACCCTTTTTTGTTGTTCATCATGTGTTACCCTCCCGATAAATATAAAAAGTATGAATCCCTTAATACACACCTTTGGATTGTATCACATTCTCCTTAAATGTGCATTTAATTTGTCGCTAATTTACCTTTAAAACAGCGATGTTTGTTGGCATAATTTCATACACCCAACATTGAATACATGTATGTGGCTCCCATGTATAAACATAACTCAAAAAATGTAAAAGGGACTTGCACAACATACTTAGATTCTACAGCCAGGACATATCTGTGTACGTCGTTACGTAAGCTAAGCTATACTTACACAATAAAATTGCCAGTGATAAGGTACAGTCACTGGCAATACAATTTTGCTTTATTCTGTTATATTATTATAATTTTTATGTTTTTAAGATTTTTTATGGGCCTTTTTAAAATCATACATGTTTTTATCAGCCACACTGACCAGTTTATTATAGGAATCTCCATCTTCAGGATAAGATGCCACCCCATAACTAAAACTACAAGTCACCTGAATATTACCACAGTTTATTGACTTATCTTTTAAAGACTCTTCAATTACGTTCAGCCTGTCACATAAAAAAGCCTTGTCGCTTTCGAGGAAAATACCAACAAATTCGTCACCACCATAACGACCAAAAATATCTGTTTCTCTAAAGGAAACATCCAGCGTTTGAGCAAACATTTTAATAATGCTATCTCCACACTGATGACCATAGGTATCATTTATATGTTTGAGACCATTTAAGTCAAAGACTGCTAAACAAAACTTCTCATTATATCTTTTGGATCGTTTCAACGTGCGTTCAGCATACTCTTCAAAGAACCGTCTATTATATAATCCAGTTAACTCATCATGCCTTGATAAATATACCACCTTGTCATATAACTTGCGGCGGGTTAAAGCTATCTCTAACTGCTCTCGCATATATTCTGAAAGGGCAAGATCTGCGCTGTCAAATGCTCCAAGCAGTGTAGAATCTAAGTTCATTAAGCCAATGACTTCTCCTTCAACTATAATAGGTGAACATAAGCTTGCTTTCACTGTCATACCGGAGTTAGAGGATGACACGTCAGGCACATCTTTGTCGTTGTACTGGGAAATATCATTAATTAATACCGACTCACCTATTTGTCCCTTGGACGCCCTCCAAACATAAGAGTTAGATAGTTCAACCTCAAAAGATTCAATTTCATGTCCATATCCATTCCAAGCAACCGGTCTAAAGAAGCCATCATCTTCTAACATAAGGACGGTACCATGGTCAGCCCTATCTATGGCTGCTAGGCCTTTTTCAAGAATTAAATGAAAAAGATCCGTTTCACTCCTGTTGTCCATAATCGCATGGGTTATTTCCATCATGGCGTCTTTTAAGGTCATTAACTTTTGAATGTGGTCACTTTTCTTTTTATCTTCTGTTATATCTCTTAGGGTACCAACAATTCCTATTGGGGTATCTTTTGTGTCTTTTAACAGAACCTTCTCTAACATACACACATGCGCCTTCTTGTTTTTAGGTTGGATAGACGTTTCATACTTTATCACACCCCCATGTTTCACAAGATCTTCATCTGTTTTTATGTACTTTTCAACTTCAAGAGGACTCGCCACATCATAAGATGTTTTTCCAATAATCTCAGCTCTTTCAATAGCCAACATCTTTAAAAGGGCTTTATTACAGTGTTTATACTCCCCATCCATGTTTTTCATAAACACGGGAATTGGAACAGAATCTATAACGTCTTGAATAAGCTTTAATTGGTCACGAATGTCCTTTTCCCGGTCATACCAAGAGGTCACATTCTGGATGATCCCAAGCAGTGTATTTCCATCCGCCATGGTTTGCATTATACGCAGTTTCTTTTCAGACCCATCCTCTTCAAACAAAGATACATCTGTTTTATACTGGTCCTTAGTACTTCTAGCTTTTAAGGCCATTGAGTACAGTTCATTTTGAGTTTCATGGTCAAATCGTGTGAGCGATGACCTGTCCAGTCTCTTAAATTTTTTATTTTGATCTGAATTAAGAATTTTTATTGCACCTTTAGATGTGTATACCATGTTACTTCTGAAATTGTAGGTCCAAAATCCCATTTTCGCAAAGTCTTCCATGTATTCAATCGTCCGAGTTTGAACGCCACTTTGGGCAACATATCCTCGGTTTCGATTGTTTTGCTGGATCTCAGATCGATTGTAATTAAAAACTCTATTACGCTTCATAACTTCCCCCGTTTAAGAAATCCTCGAAGTTAACAGTTTTGCTTTTACTCTACTATCATACCATACACACTTTTCGACTCAATCAACCAAAGTAGTTAACTGGCAACTACACTTATTTTAAGTTGTGTTTATACAAAAAACTGATGTTAGAAAATATCTAACACCAGTCTTTATTTTGACAGATTATAATGTAAACCAGTTTTTATACACTTCAATAACTTTGTTAAGTTCAGCTTCATTGATGACATATGGGAACATGCCATACATGTACTTTATAAAGGGTCTACTATGAATGCCTTGTTCAATAGCATAAGCTTTGAATCCTTTTAAAACTTGTGCGTCATATACCTCAATACATAAACAAGATCCTAAAATACGAATTTCTTTTATCTTGTCTGAGGTAAAGTCCTTAAATGCTTCATTCAATCGACTTTCAATCCACTTTATTTTAGAAAGATAATCTTCTCTTTCAAATATTTCAATTGATTTCAGGGCCACTGTACATGCTAAAGGATTTCCCATAAATGTTGGGCCATGCATAAAAGCGTGGTCAGGATTATCTGAATAAAAACCATTAAACACTTTTGTATTTGCAACTGTAACAGCATGTCCAATATAGCCTGCTGTTAGCGCTTTGCCTAATACAACAATATCTGGACAAACTAAATCACTGACAAACATGTTGCCTGTGCGACCAAATCCAGTTGCAACTTCATCAAAAATGAGTAAAACATTATATGTGTCACAAAGTTTTCTAGCTGCTTCTAAAAAGGCCACATCATATAAACGCATGCCCCCTGCACCTTGAAGTAAGGGTTCTACTATAAATACAGCAATTTCCTCATGTTTGTCTTCAAACAAAGCTTTTAGTTCGCTCTCTACAGGGTTCACATGGTAAATTCCTTCTTTTTCTGGAAAGGCTAGATGGTAGTCTTCATCGTCTCCAACAGACATGGTTTTAAATGTGTCTCCATGGTAGGAATGTGTTAAAGATGCAATACTTCTCTTTGCCTTTTCCCCCCTGTTGTAAAAGTACTGGACTGCCATTTTAAGAGCCACTTCTACACCTACTGATCCTGAATCGGAATAGAAACAGTGGTTTAGGTCTCCAGGTAAAATGTCTACCAGCTTTTCTGTAAGTGCTTTAACGGGTTTATGGGTCAAGCCCCCTAACATAACGTGTGAAAAATGGTCCACCTGATCTTTTAATACTGCATTTATTTCAGGATGGTTATAACCGTGGATTACACTCCACCAAGACGTTGTTGTATCAATGAGTTTTCCTTTTTCAGTATGCAGGTAAACACCTTGCGCACCAATCACTTCAATCGGTTCATCCATTGTCTTCATTTGTGTATATGGGTACCAAATCATGTACTTAACCTCTTTTCTTAAAATATCTAAGTACATGGTATTACTTGAAGGACACCTTTGTCAACTTAAAAAACACCATTGGTTAACAATGGTGTTTTCATTACCTTTATAGATTTATAAGTATAAGCGCAACCATTGTCATTGCAATTGCCACGTAACTCTTTCTCTGAAGTGTCTCACCATAAATGAGTCTGCTAAAAATAAGAATGAGTGCCATTGAACCCGCACTGTATACTGGGAAAACCACCGCTGTGGGGAGGTCATCTAAAGCTCGAATCAGAAAGAAGGACGAAAACATATTAGGTATCCCAACACAAACTCCAGTTATTATATCTGTTCGAGTTGGTTTTTTGCCTTCTTTTAGGGTCATGGTTAAACTGACTAAAAAGGCGACAAAGAATACTATCAATAGAAAGTAAGCTTTTTCGCTGGACTGTCCATACTTCTGAAACAGTTTATTCGAAAACTCAGCCATACCTCCAAACAGGAATAAGAGCAGTAGAGCACTATGTATGGATTTTGTTTTCATGTTTTTATTAAGACTCACAACCAGGATAGCTGACACTGCTAACAGTATGCCTCCGGACTGTATGAGTGTGGGAAACTCTTTCCAAAGAATAAGTGACAAAAGCATAGGCATGAGTATACCTAACTTACCAAACATACCCGCTAGTCCAGCCCCACTGTCTCTTACACTTAACTGATAATATAAAAAAGACAAGAAAAAGCAAACACCCGCAGGAATACCAATTCCAAATCCGGCTTGCCACGATGTAAAGGAAACCTGTTCCGCCACTGCCATTACAATTGAAACAGCCACAGCTGCTAAGTAATTTGTGCTTGTCACAGCATAACGGTTTAGGCCCCGCCCTTCTGAGAACTTAAATATCAGCGCTATCGATGCACTGCAAAGTGTTGCAAATAATAATGAAATCATGATATCCCCCTCTTTAGAACCAAGAACAGTATATCAATATTTCGAGACTCGAACAATATCTTACAAGTTAAGAAATGTCTTTAAAGCATCTTTATTTTTACGTACTTCATCATAGCCCATATCAAAGGATTTATATAAAATCTCTTGGTCACGTTCGATCCTGCCAGCAGGAATTTTAGTTTGGGGTTCAATAATAAAAGCCCTGCCTTCTTTTTCTAGATCAAATATTTTTTGTCTAGCTTTGTTATAGTTATCATGCCGTGTATTTAAGAGTTTCTCCATCATTGGATACTTCCTATACTTTAACTTGGCAAACTTATTTACACTGGACTCTTCTTTCACAAAGCTTCGGGGTTGGGTTAGAATTACTACAAACTTTTCAAACCCATCTTCAAGGGCCTTATCAATCGGAATAGAGTCTGAAATACCCCCATCCAAACAAGGTTTACCCATAATTTGAACGGGTTTTGATATAAAAGGTAGACTTGCTGATGCTTGTAGGGCACTCATTAAGTCCATATCTTCTTTATTGTTAAGGTATACCGCTTGACCTGACTCAATATCTGTCACAACCACTTTAAAAGTCTGTGACGACGCATAGTAAGTCTCGTAATCAAAAGGAACAATACCTTGTGGCACTTCGTCAAAAATAAAGTTCATGCCAAAGAGCTCCCCTTTTAGAAGGAGTCTTCTATAACTCATGTAACGTGCATCTTTAACAAAAGCTGTATTTACTATTTTATTACGCCCATGTTGATTAGACACATACGACGCCCCATTACATGCCCCCATTGAGACACCTATTACATAAGGAAACCGTATGTTTTTTTCTAAGAAATAATCGAGTACACCGGAGGTAAATAGTCCCCTAAATCCGCCACCTTCAAGTATTAATGCTGTCTTCTTCATGGAATTCTCCTTGTTTACGAAACCCTTGGTGCGTTGTAAACCGTAAGACTAGGGAAGGCGACGTCAACACCTTTACTCTCCAGAAGTCCCATAATTTGAAGGTTTACATCTTCTCTAATGTCCAAGTATTCCAGCCACATTGATGTCATTGTAAAATAATAAATCTTCAGTTCAAGTGCTGAATCTCCAAAACTTTCAAAGTTTACTATGATTAGGTCATTTGCCACTTTAGGATGGTCTATTAATAGTTGCCTGATCCCTTCAACGGTTTGGGCCACTTGTTCTTTTGACGTGTCATAGGTAATCCCTAACTTAAAAGACACACGTCGTTGGTCTCGCCTTGAGTAATTCAAAATTTTACTCGCTGCCAGACTTTCGTTTGGAACTGTCACAAGACCTTTATCAAAAGTTCTTATCTTTGTCGCCCACATGCTGATATTTTCAACAGTACCTTCAACACCATCTGCAACGATCCAGTCTCCAATATCAAACGTTTTATCCCCTATAATCGCAAAACCACCAAAGAGGTTGCCCAACATACTTTTTCCAGCTAAAGCCACTGCTAAACCTGTTATACCTAAAGATGCAACAAAACCAGTGACATTAAAACCAAACTCTGATGCAATCATTAATGTACCAATTGACCAAACAACAATATTGAGCATTTTTGATACAAAAGGCGCAACCAAATGGTTGAGTTCAATCTGAAAAAGTATCTTAAACTCAGCAATTAAGTGATCAATTTTGGATGTTAACCTTGAAAAAATCCAGCACGCACTCACAATAAATACGGTTTTAAGAAGATGGGATGCACCCGCTCTTAATGATTGTGATAGGGGTTCATGAAGTTCTGTACCCAGCACAGCCATATGAAAGGCCATGATTAATGTAAAACCCTTGACTAAAAATCTCATTGGTTTTCTAGTCAGTTGTACTAGGGCATCATCAATATCTGTTTTGGTGCGTTTTGTTAGTTTCTCAAGCAGTTCATAAATAATGTGCAGCACTGGATTCGTCAGTAAAAACATTCCGAAGAATACGGCTGCACTTGTATAAAAGTGATTCATAAGTCGCCTCCCAAATAGTATTCAAAACTATTATAGCTTAAAGTTTGTCATACTAGAAGAGACGACTTTATTCTATTGCTCCAATCGCCACGTTTCTGCTATTGCCAAAGACTCAATAGCGTTAGCTGGATATGCGTCTGCACCCAATTGATGGTGCAAACTTGGGTCGTTATTAATGGCCAAACCCCCTATCATAATTTTGATACCACTCCACCGGTCTTTGGACTTAATATACCTAACCATTTCCCGGACTTTATCAACGTTGTAATCCATGGTCACAGACAAAGCAACAATAAATGGATTGATTTGGTCAAGCATTTCCCCCAGTGAATCTTTTGGTATGTCTGCACCTAAAAATCGTACATTCCAACCTGCATTCTCCATCAAATCAGACACCATACGTGCACCTATTTGGTGAAACTCATTGGCACCCGTAGATACAACCACATCTCCCTTTAAATGGTCAGCTGTGTCAAACTGCATGTGAATATGGGCCATTACCCTTGAAACAGCAGACGCAGCTATATGTTCTTGCGCTACTGAAATGCGTCCTTCTTCCCAGTGTTTACCGATCATATACATAACGGGTTGAATCAATTCGAGATAAACTTTATCTGTGTCCTCCGGTAACATGTACAAGTCTAAAATAATATCTAAAACAGCTTTGTGTTTTCCAAGCAGTAAGTCTTTTAGAACACTTTGGTGGTTATCGGTCCATAAAACGTCTGGTACTATTTTCAGAAAATCTTCTCGTTGGCTAAGTTTGCCAATGTCTTCATGCCAGGTAAGCATCTTGTTGTAAACCTGAATAATTGGGGCTAAGTCTGGGTTCTTTTCATCACTCAGTGCCTGCACCCAACTCGTCAGTTCCACTTGAAAATAATCTAATAAAAATCCTTTAGACGTATAGGCTTTATAAACCCAGGGAAGGGTCTTAACCAATAACTCATGTTGACGATATGTAAACACACTTTGCATAAAATCAATGTGATTTTGGTGGTTGTCTTCTAACATGTCAACAGAATTACCACCTATCAGCTTTAAAATATCCTCCCGTGATTCAAGTTCACGATTCACTGTACTTAACAACTTACTAGAACACATTTTATAAGCAATTACAGCATTATCATCAAAATCAAACACCTCTTCAGCTGCTTTAATAAGATCCTTAAGTTTTGCTTCGTACATTCTACAAACTCCTCTCAACAGGGATATGAATTTCTACCTTCGTGCCTACTTCGGATTCACTCTCAATTGAAATGGTACCCCCAAACTCATTTACCACGGTCTCATATGAAATGGTTAGTCCCAGCCCTTGTCCTGCCCCTACATCTCTAGTCGTAAAAAATGGGTCAAAACATTTGTTTCTGACATCTTGATCCATACCAATTCCGTTGTCCACAATAGTTAAAATAACCTTGTTTTGATGATACCGTGAACCAATACTGATTCTTTTTTTCTCAGCCCTTTCACCCATATCTTCAACAGCATGAAATGCATTTTGTATCAGATGGGTTAAAACAGAGTTCATTACTTGACCTCTTGGAACCATTGGAATGGATTTATCTAAATCCGTTTGAAGATCTAGGCCAAGGGGTTGTTCATTTTGTAGTAAGTCTATAGTAATTCCAATACCTTTATTCAGGTCGTACTCCACATCATCAGACAACTTATCAACCCCTGAATATTCTCTAAAGCTCGAAACAATGTCTTTGATACGACTTAGACCCTGTTTGATTTCACTTTTAATGTCCGGGAGTTCATCCATGGCAAAGGCTAAGTTTTTTAGGTTATATCCATCTAATTTGTCTTCTTTAAATGTCTTTTTTAATACGTCTTCAGACAATTTACTTGAATCATCTATATAGTCCCATAAAAAATCAATATCACTTATGACAATTCCAAGTGGATTGTTAATTTCATGGGCAATACCTGCGGCAATTCGACCTAGACCCGCCATACGCTCTTTTTGAATCAAAGACGCTTGTGATTTTTTCAGGTCTTTCATGGCTTTATCTAGTTCTTTGTTTTTTCTATCTAAATCTCGCGTAATATTTATAAGGTCTTGATTTAAACTAGCCATTTCATTTAAAATATTAGATCCATTTAAGTTTTTAAGCTCAGAAAAAAGAAGAAAATCTTCATTATGACCAGCAACTACAACCGTAAGATTATCAAAGAGTAGTGCATGTTTGACTTTAGTACTAAAGAGGTGTCCCTCTTTTAACATGGTTTTGTCCATTGAATTAAAAAACTCTGTAATAAACTGGCCTTCTACGTTATGAGACAAACCCATGGTCTTACTAAAGGCCTTGTTATAAGTTATAATTTTTAACTGTCCATCGACTTGAACATACAAAATATGGTCACTCTGTTCAAGATAGTTTAGTATTGTGTGCACAACCCCCACCCCCTACATATCATATTCTTACCAACCTTATATACAAGTCACACAGATTTTAGGATTCATACGGATGTACTTGTTACACATACCTAGTTCTACTTACACATATTCCAGTCATGTCGCTGGTCGCTGAGCATATGTCACATTTTATGCAAAAAAAAGAACCCACCGAATTAAATATTCAGTAGGCTCCTTTTAAGACTCAAAAGAGTTTATATTTTATACCATGTGACAAGCAACGAAGTGACCTGGCTTAACTTCTCTTAGCTCAGGATCAGCCTTCTTACAAGAATCATTTGCAAGAGGACAACGTGCAGCAAAACGACAACCAGGTGCCGGATTGATTGGAGATGTGATTTCACCTTCAAGTGTAACACGTTCACGCTTGTGTGTAAGGCTTGGTACCGGAATAGCCGATAGTAGAGCCTTTGTGTATGGGTGTAGAGGATCAGCAAATAGATCCTTAGATGCAGCCTTTTCAACCATTTGGCCAAGGTACATAACACCGATATCATCTGAGAAGTGCTTAACTACAGAAAGGTCATGGGTAATGAACATGAAAGTCAGACCTAGTTCTTCCTGTAGATCTTGCATCAGGTTAAGAACCTGTGCTTGGATCGATACGTCAAGTGCCGATACAGGCTCATCACAAACGATGAATTTCGGGTTCAGTGCAAGCGCACGTGCAATACCAATACGCTGACGACGACCGCCATCAAGTTCGTGAGGGTATGCATTTAGTAGACGCTCTGACAGACCAACTAGAGTCATTAGTTCTTCTACTTTCTTCTCAAGCTCTTCTTTGCTGCTTACAAGCTTGTGAATTAGTAGTGGCTCACCAATGATTTCAGAAACTGTCATACGTGGGTTTAGAGATGCAAATGGATCCTGGAAAATGATTTGCATTTCACGACGGATTTTTTGCATTTCTTGCTTTGACATATCTACAATGTTTTTGCCTTCGAAAAGAATTTCGCCAGCAGTTGGTTCGTGTAGACGTAGAATAGCACGGCCTGTTGTAGACTTACCACAACCAGACTCACCTACGATACCTAACGTTCTACCTTTTTCAATTGTAAAGTTTACACCGTCAACTGCGTGTAGTAGACCTTTAGGTGTCTTAAAGTGCTTCTTAAGACCTCTTACTTCTAGAAGAGCGTTTGATGCTGCCATCTAGACCACCTCCTTCTTGCCTTGATCAGTCCCTTTGATTGAAACTTTATCAACTAATCCTTCAAACATTAGACACTTAACACGGTGCTCGCCTTCAACCACAGAGTTCTTAGGAGCTTGCTGTGCACAAATCGGCTTAGCGTAAGGACAACGTGGGTGGAAAGTACAACCAGATGGTAGGTCCGTTGGATCAGGCATAAGGCCAGTGATCGGAGTCAGTCTAGTTACCTCTTCGTCTAGGTTCGGGATAGAACCAAATAGACCATGTGTATATGGGTGAGAAGGGTTTTCGAATAGCTGCTGGATAGGAGCGTATTCAATAACTTCACCAGCGTACATGATAGCAACCTTGTCACAAACTTCAGCAACAACGCCAAGGTCATGTGTGATCATCATCATAGCTGTGTTAAATTCCTTCTTCAGGTTACGCATCAGGTCAAGAACCTGTGCTTGGATTGTTACGTCAAGAGCTGTTGTAGGCTCATCAGCAATCAGTAGCTGTGGGTTACACGCTAGAGAGATGGCAATAACAACACGCTGCTTCATACCACCAGAGAACTGGTGAGGGTAGTCATTAACACGCGTAGCAGGAATACCAACAAGTTCTAGCATATCGCCAGCCTTGTCCATAGCTTCCTTACCAGCGATATCTTGGTGAATTTCGATTACTTCTGCAATCTGCTCACCAACTGTCATAACTGGGTTTAGAGATGTCATAGGATCCTGGAAGATCATAGAGATCTTGTTACCACGGATCATACGCATTTCTTCTTCAGGAATCTTCATTAGGTCACGGCCTTCGAACTCAATCGTACCGCTTGTAACTTCACCTGGAGGGTTTGGTACTAGACGCATGATGCCAAGAGCAGTCGTCGTCTTACCAGCACCTGTTTCACCAACAAGACCAAGAGTCTCACCAGCGTCCAGTTCCAGATTGATATTGTTAACGGCTTTTACATCACCGTCTTCTGTTAAATAGTGTATAGATAGATCATTAATTTTTAAAAGCTTAGACATGTCTGTACTCCTTCCATTAAGACTTCAGACGTGGATCCAGTGCATCACGAAGACCGTCACCAAGCAGGTTTAGTGCTAGGATTGTAATCATGATAGCAACGCCAGGGAACGCCGTGATGTGAGCTGCATAACGCAGGTACTGACGACCGCCTGAAAGCATTGCACCCCACTCAGGAGCAGGAGGCTGGATACCCATACCGATGAACGATAGACCCGCAGTAGATAGAATCGCACCTGCAACACCAAGAGTTGCTTGAACGATTACTGGAGCTAGTGCGTTCGGGATAATGTGCTTCGTGATGATTCTAAAGTCGTTCGCACCAATAGCACGAGCAGCTTCAATGAATTCCTGGTCACGAATTGAAAGTACAGACGCACGAACGATACGTGCATATGATGGAACCGATGAAATACCGATTGCAAGCATAAGGTTGAATAATGATGGTCCCAGAGCAGAAACAATAGCAATCGCAAGAAGGATTGAAGGAATCGCTAGGAACACGTCCATACATCTCATAATAATGTTATCTAGACGACCACCGTAGTAACCTGCGATAGCACCTAGAGAACCGCCGATACCGATTGCTAGACCTACTGCAATCAGACCAACTTGTAGAGATACTCTAGCACCGTGAACCATACGCGCGAAAATATCACGACCAAATTCATCTGTACCTAGAATATGCTCAGCAGAAGGACCTTCCATACGTGCTTTAAGGTTCTGCTTAATAACTACTGAATCGTAATCTGCAATTACATCTGCAAAGATTGCACAGAATACAATCGCACCAATGATTGCAAGACCAACCATTGCCATTTTATTTTTCTTAAGACGTCTCCAGACTTCAGCCCATTGACTTCTTTTTTTGTTCTTTGCCTTTGGCTTGTCTAGATCGACAGGCTTAGCTGCATTAGAAACACTGCTCATGTTTTTGCCTCCTTTTTTGCAAGGTTTTACTGGTATTGAGACTTAATACGCGGATCAACGTAAGCGTATAGAACGTCAACAAGTAGGTTTACAAAACTGAATGTTGTCGCCATGAAAACCACCGACGCAAGTACTGTTGGTGTATCTTTCGCACGGATCGCTTCAACTAGAAGACGACCAACACCTGGCCATGAGAATACTGTTTCTGTCAGTACAGCGCCACCTAGTAGGTAACCAAACTGAAGACCGATAACTGTAATAACAGGAATAAGTGCGTTTTTAAGTGCATGCTTATTGATAACCTTCTTTTCTGCAACACCCTTAGCACGAGCAGTACGGATGAAGTCCTGACGGATTACTTCAAGCATAGACGAACGTGTCATACGCGTGATGATCGCTGCAGAACCTGTACCTAGCGTGATCGCTGGAAGGATGATGTGAAGGAATGTACCAGAACCCGATGAAGGTAATACCCCAAGGTTAACTGAGAAGAATAAGATCAGCATTAGACCTAGCCAGAAGTTTGGCATAGATACACCCAGTAGGGCACCGATCATACTCACATTATCAAGCACTGAATACTGTCTTGTTGCGGAAATAATACCTACCGGAATACCGATAGCAATTGCAAGTGCAACACCTACACCCGCAAGTTTAAGTGTATTAGGGAAACGTGCGAAAATTTCGCTGAATACGTCTCTTTTAGTCGTGTATGATTTACCGAAGTCGCCTTGAACTGCGTTCTTAACGAAACGGCCGTACTGTACGATGAATGGATCATCTAGTCCCATATCAGCTCTAAGTTCTGCAACTGCTTCTGGTGGAGCAGATTCACCTAGGATTAGCTGTGCTGGATCACCTGGAGTCATGTACATAATCGAAAATACGATAAATGTTACACCCAGGAGAACGGGAATCAGCATAAGAAGACGTCTGCCAATGTACTTTAACATGGATATCCTCCCTCTCGATCTCATAAGGATTGGTTTTTTTAGCCGAAAAGACTTACGCGGCCATGGCTTTCAAATACGCAGTGCCTAGCCCGCATTATTCATGAAATCTATTCGCAGTAGATTTCGTGAATGATTCGGGCTTGGATTAGAAACACCCCTACAAAGAATGCCTTCTAATGGTTTAAATCGTGCATGATTGCCTTAGTTCGTGAAACGAAGTGATTACATACGCTTCATAACTTTTTAAACAGCCCGTAATAGTTTTTACTTTTAGTTAACATGCCCTTAGACCCCAAAAGTGAGACCCGAGGGGTCTCACTTTTGTTTTGATGTCTAATGGGCGAGGACTTAGTCCTCGATTATGATTGTACTATGCTCATTAACGGTGAGCAGCCGATTAAATTCTTATTTTGTATAGGCTACTCGAAGATTATTCGAAAGAAACGCCGTATACGCTGTGGTGACCAGCTGGGTGTAGCTTGAAGCCTTTAACGTTAGCTTGTGCACCAATGTTTTGAGTTCCGTAGTATAGCATTACGTCAGGAGCTTCAGAAACGATGATTTCTTGAGCCTTAGCGTAAGCATCTTTACGTTCTTCAGGGTTTGTAGCCTTACGGCCAGCTTCTAGTAGTGTATCAACTTCTGGGTTTTCGTAGAAGTCACGGTTACCAGCTCCACCCTTTTGTGAAGAGTGGTATAGAGCGTATAGACCGTAATCTGCATCAGCAGTTACTGTAGTCCATCCAAGGATGAACATGTCGTGCTCGCCTTTAGCCGTTCTTTCTAGGTATGAACCCCACTCAAGTGGTTCGATTGTTACGTTGATACCAACTTCAAGAAGTTGAGCTTGAACGATTTGTGCAATCTGCATACGAACAGGGTTGTCGTTAGTCCAGATTGTAGTAGTGAAACCGTCAGCTAGACCAGCTTCAGCTAGTAGAGACTTAGCCATTTCAACGTCGTAGCCGTAAGCGTCAACGTCAGCATTGTGACCAAATACTCTTGGGCCGATTGGAGCGTTAGCTAGCTCGCCAGCACCTTCAAGTACAACATCGATGATCGTTGGAACGTCGATAGCGTAGTTGATTGCTTTACGAACCTTAGCGTCAGCTAGAGGGCCTTTAGTAGTATTAATACCAATGTAAGCGTAAGAAAGTGATGGAGACTCAACTAGTTGTAGCTTAGCATCGTCAGCAACTCTTTGCTTATCGATTGGTTCGATATCGTATGCAACGTCAATCTCGCCTGTTTCCAGACCGATTGTTCTGTTAGTACCTTCAGTGATGTTTCTGAATACTACATTCTTAATAGTAGCTTCGCCACCGAAGTACTCTGGGTAAGCTTCTAGAGTGATCTTGTCACCAGCAGTCCATGAAACGAACTTGTAAGGGCCAGTACCAACTGGGTTTTGACCGTAGTCATCGCCACCTTCAGTAACAGCTTTTTCGTTTAGGATAGAAGCAGCAGTATGGCTCAGGTGAGAAAGTAGAGGGCCAAATGGCTCGTCAGTCTTAACCTGAACTGTGTAATCGTCGATTACAACGATTTCAGTTACAGCAGCGATGATGTGAGCAACTTTCTTAGACTCAATCATTCTATCTAGTGTGAACTTAACGTCAGACGCCTTTAGTTCTTCACCATTGTGGAACATTGCGCCTTCACGTAGTTTAAATTCTACAGTCGTGTCATCAACAAATGTCCATGACTCAGCAGCGCCAGGAACGATTTCCATTTCTTCGTTCATTTCAACCAGACGGCTGTAAACTTGCTTAGATACACGCGATGACGGTTGGTCATTTGTTGCATGTGGATCTAGAGATTTTGCATCTGCACCTTGTGCAATAATGATTGTGTCTTTAACTTCTGTTGCTGCACCACTATCAGTTGATGTAGCACCCGTGTCTGAGTTACCGCCAGCACAGCCTGTAAGAGCCATAACTAGGATAAGCATCGCAGACAGGATAGTAACTAGTTTCTTGTTAAACATGTTGTACTCTCCTCCTCAAGCATATAAGTTCACATCATGTCGTTTTCGGGCCCGTTCAACACTCTGTTAACATTCGGGATCAATGTCGACGAATCGAAATAATAAATTACCAAATCGCAATCCAGTGAATTTTCAAACAATTCGCTCAGACGATTCCCTCGCTGGGTATATATTACGGATTACGGGGTGGGTTTGCAATAGGAATCGGTCTGCGAATCGTTTTCCCAAGCCTGTATCCTACTCATTTCAACCGGTACGGGAGTTCTTAATTATCGTTAATTAATATGTAACAAAATTAATAAAGTTATTATCATTTTTGTAACATTTTTTACTTAAACAAATCCAATAACTGTTAAAATTATTTCCTTTTTGTTGAACCAAGCAGTGTTGAGCCTCGTTAACATTTTGTTAACATTTGTGACAATCCCGACATTGTTACATTTTCGTAATTCATATATAGATTGTTCTGAATATTTATCCAAATCCGATTTTCGTACTAATTTGCAAGGATAAATAGATCTTAAAATGCATAAATTATGACTTTAGCATTAGAAAACTGCAAGAATCATGTAATTTGCCCGTCGCATTGGGTATACAGTCAATAAATTACCACTAGTACTAATGTCTCACAAGGGGGTTGTTATGAAACACATCTCCATAAGTTATATAACCTTTACTATATTTGTTGCGGTAGCCTTGTCATTATTGTCAAGCCAAGCAGTCGATGTAGACTTTTTTGATGTGGTGCTTGAAGCTTCATATATAGTACTGGGTCTACTTGGTCTTAGAATATTCTACAAACTACAAATGACCCTTCCTTTTATAGGGTGGACATTCATCTCATCTAGTTTTATTGTGGACTTCTTAGATGAGTTTGAACATTCACCCCTGGTTCTGCTGGTGGTAAACGACTATTATGAAGAACTTAGTTTTGTAGCTGGACTGCTGGTCCTTGTTATAGGTCTTTATATAGAAGTAAAACGTCGCGAAGAAGCCATGGATCAAGTTGAAACACAAGTAATCACCGATTCACTCACTCAGGTTTATAATCGTTATAAGTTAAACGCCATGTCTGACTTCCTAAATGACCCCGCCAACTACCCATTAGGGCTCATAATGACAGACCTTAATGGATTGAAGTTTGTTAACGATTCATTTGGACACAGTGCTGGGGACCATTTGTTAAAAATTGCAGTGAACATTTTAAAAAACGCTTTACCTGAAAACAATGATCTTGTATTTCGAATTGGTGGCGATGAAGTCCTTTTACTAGTTCCAAGTACGGATCAAGCTGAACTCGATGAAGTACTCAACAAAATTGAGTTTGCCTGTGACCAAACAAACTTTATGGAAATACCCGTGTCCTTTGCCCTTGGTAGCACCCTACTAAAAAATGAATCAGAAAACTTTGAAGCAGCCTTAAGAACAGCTGATGACCGAATGTATTTGGACAAACTGCTGAATGAATCTAGCCAAGGACACCAGTATATAGATGCTTTGAAACAAGCTCTGCGTGAAAAAAGCTTTGAGACCAGTGAACACGAACACCGAATTATTGCCGTGTCTCGTATCATGGCTGAATATATTCATTTAGACAAAGAACTCATTGACTCACTGGAGTTATCCGCCATGTTCCATGACATCGGAAAAATTGCAGTTCCAGAATCCATTATCAAAAAATCCAGCCCATTGGATACTGCAGAGTGGACTGCCATTAAACGTCATCCTGAAGTTGGGAGTCGTATCATCAATGGTTTGTTCCCCTCAAAACATGTTGAACACGGTGTTTTATCTCACCATGAATGGTGGGATGGATCAGGGTATCCAAATGGTGAAAAGGGAAGTAACATCCCCATCATCGCACGTATCTTATCAATTTCTGATGCCCTTGATGTTATGTTGCAAGGTAGAACCTATCAGGCACCCGTCCCGCTGGATGATGCCTTAACTGAGCTACGCCGCTGCGCCGGAACACAGTTCGATCCAGAACTGGTCACGGCATTAGACGAGATCGTTATAACTGACTTCCAAAGAATCTCTACAGTCATCTAAGAGGTGATATCGTGAAAGTAAAGTATTTAATGATAATAATCATGATAAGTTTAATGTTTATCCCCATGTCTACACTTGAGATAAACAGCTTGCGAAATACAATTGAAAGTTATGAAGATCAATTGCTTGTTATCCTTGACGAGAAACAATCGCTTATTAATGGAGCTTTAGTCTTGTACAGAGAAAACACACTTACATACGCATCTATCATTTCAACCGACGACCAACTAAAAGCTTTAGTTCTTCCTTTAAAGGAAGAAAGTGATCTACCGTCTACTATTTCGCCTAATTCTTCTGTCTCATTGTTAAGTAATATTGCTACTATGTACTTTAATGAACTTAGTAATAATCATAGTGAAATCAGTCAACTCGAAATAGTCAATCGTAAGGGGCTTGTCATTGCCAGTGGCCTAAAACATGAATCTCCAGTGTATTTGAGTGATCCATATTTTTATGACGCCCTTCAAGGCATTCCAAACTCGGGTTTACTTTCAGGGATAGATTCAACACATCCAACCATTATCGGGACCTATCCCATCCGTTCGGGTAGCCAAGTCATTGGTGTAGTTCGTGTCAGTCTAAAACTAACAAATGGAGCTGTTGAACGTATAGAAAAAGCCTCTAATACCGAACTTCTGATCACGAACAGAACCAAGCTTATACCAGACACGCTCAATAAAATAAACCTAGAAAGTCCAGCTGACCTAACTTTACTTGACATATTTGATGTTCAAGATGAAAGTAAAACTGTTGTACTTAACTCGGATTATAAAGAAGCTTTGTTGTCAGAAACACCCATTACCAACTTATATACCAAAGGACAAAATAGCAGGAATTACCACACCCGGTTTGTTCCACTAAGCAATTCAAAATACAACCAGTTTGCATCTTACATAATGACACTTGAAGGGGATGATCTGGTTGATAATATTAATGCCCGGAAAAAGTCTACAGCGACTCTAATTTTGACGGGTTTGAGTCTCGCTACCCTATTCATTGTTTCATTTATTCACAAAATGGATCGGATTATATTTAGTATAATGGATCAAATCCAAGCAATGGTTCATTCTAATAATGTTAGACCGATTGTAACCAAGACTCCTATGTCTGATATGAAAGCCCTCGTCGACTCCATAAATGCTTTAATACACACAGTTATTAAGCGCGAAGAAGAAAATGCGTCTCTGTTGAATCTCACATTGATCGATGGTTTAACTGGACTTCGAAACCATAAAAGCTTCTACCAAACTGTCGAAAACTTAACTTTAAGTCCAAACACTTCAAAATTTGCTATAGCTGTCCTTGATATTGACGACTTTAAGATTGTTAACGACACATATGGCCACCGCGTTGGTGATATGGTCCTCATGGAAATCAGTGAGGAAATAAAAAATATTTCTAATGATCGAATTAGTGGATTTAGGTATGGTGGTGAAGAGTTCACCTTACTTTTTAGTGACAGTCCCCATCATGAAGTGGACCGGATTTTAAATAACCTACGTTTAAATGTTCGTGAAATTCACAATCGTATCCCTGAGATGTTAACACATCCAGTCAGCGTCAGCTGTGGTATTGCCCAGTACCCACTACATGGTTTAACCAAAGAAGCTGTTTTTGAAGCTGCTGATACGGCCATGTATTATTCAAAGTTAACTGGCAAAAACAAACAAACAACATATCATGAGGAAATCAAGGATATCTACCTAGTTTCAAACCAGAGTGTTTCTTCCGCTTCTGCATCGGGAAGTGCTTATAAAATGTTACTTGAAACCCTTGCTGCAAGGAGCCCAAATACAAAAGAATGTGCTTACAAAGTAATGAACAGTGCTTTACATTTGGCTAAGGCACTTCAATTAGACGAATCCACTACAGAAAACCTACGTATTGCTTCACTCCTTCATGACATTGGAAAAATATCTTTACCGGACAAACTTCTGGAGAAAAATGATCACTTTGATAATCAAGAACTAGATATCATGCAAAAACACGTAGATTTTAGTGTTCAAATTGTTGGTCAGATTAATGCAGACAAAAACATAGTTCAAGGTATTTATGAACACCACGAAAACTGGGACGGCTCAGGATATCCAAACGGTATAAGTGGCACAGATATTTCACTTATCGCAAGAATCATTAGAATTTCTGATGCTTATGAAGCTATATTCTCAAGGTTCAAAAGTCGATCTAAGAGAAACCAGCGCTTAATTTTAAAAGAACTTTCATATGGAAGTGGCACTTCTTTTGACCCAACACTTCTAGACCTGTTCATTTCTTTAAAATCCGGTGCTTCAGATGCTTCAAGTGATACACTCCCTTCACACGGGAACTTAACTTCACATGGGAGTATAACTGAGATCACTACTTTTCCTCTACCAAAGAAGAGAGCCCACACACCGGTTACCCAAGTCAACATGATGATGGTACAAACCAATTATGACATTACACATATTAATAGCAGTTTTGAAAACTTAATTGGTATTACCAATGAAGCTGCAATTCATACCAAGTGTTACAACACTTTGATGGGGCTTAATAAACCCTGTAAAAATTGCAAACTTCTAATTGCAGCCAATGAACAGACCGTACAAAGTCATATGAGTAAAAAAACACTAAGAAATGGACACTTACAACAAATTAACCAGACTTGGATTCCTGTTCTCAACCAAGGTACACTGCTAGGTGTGATTGAACTGATTTCTGTCATTACAGAAGACTAGTTTAAGTGAATTGCTTCAGTTAATTGCTTCAGTTACCTTTTTTAACTCATTTCTTTCATAACTCAAGCTATTAACTCTATTTCGTTGCTTAATAAGATACTAAATAAAAATGGGTTTATGTAAATTTCAAGGTCTACTTCTACCTTAGAACTTTACATAAACCCATTTATATTAATGTCATATAATTAGCCATTTAAACGATACCCAGCTCCCCAGACCGTTTCTATATACTCAGGGTCACTTGGATCTTTTTCAATTTTCTTTCGAATTTTTTGTACATGAACTGCAACAGTAGCCGTGTCTCCAAAATCTTCTTCACCCCAGATTCGATCATACAACTGACTTTTACTAAAGACAATATTGGGATTTTCACAGAGAAATAAGAGCATATCAAACTCTTTAGCGGTTAGTATGACTTCTTTCCCATTAATGAGTACTCTTCTTGAAGCAATATGGACTTCTAAACCTTTTAAATGTAGAATGTCTTCCTTTTTACTCTGGCCAAACAAGCGGTCATAACGACTTATGTGTGTATTTACCCTTGCTACCAATTCAGCTGGACTAAAGGGTTTTGTCATATAGTCATCTGCCCCGCTTCCAAAACCACGAATCTTGTCGATATCCTCAGACTTCGCAGACACTATTAATAGGGGAATCTCCATTTGACTACGAATCGCTTTAACAATCTCATATCCATTCATGCTGGGTAACATAAGGTCAACAATAATCAAGTCATATACACCCGTTAATGCTTGTTTTAAACCCACTGCACCATCCGATTCCAGGTCAACATCAAAGCCATTTAAGTTTAAATAATCTTTTTCTAATTCTGCAATATCCGTATCATCTTCAATGACCAGAATTCTTTTCATACACTTCACCTCATATCTATTACAAACTAATGTGCAACAGGCAACTGCAATACAAATATTGCTCCACCTTCACTGTGGTTACCGGCAACGATTCTACCTTGATGTGCCTCAATTAACTCTTTCGTAATAGCTAAACCAAGTCCTGTACTGTTTAGGTTTTTTGTCCGTTCATCGTCTACCCTGTAAAAACGGTTAAAGATATAAGGCAGTTTGTCTTCAGAAATGCCACCGCCATTGTCTATAATTTTTAAGCTTACAGCATTTGCAGTACTTCTTAACTGGAACGATACCTTGGGTTGAACGTTGTCTTTTGCGTATTTCATAGAGTTATCAACAATATTTCTCAGTGCCCTATGAAACATTTTTCCATCTATATTTAATTGAAGATTTTCATCAATTTGATTGTCTATTTCAAACTCAAATCCAGCATCATTCAAGGACATACTAAACTCTTCTAACATATCCTCTAAAAATCCTTTGGCATTTACTGTATTTAGTTCAAACTGAACTTGGTCAATGTCCAACTTAGAATATAAAAATAAGTCGTCGACTAATCTGTTTATATACGCCGTGTTACTTTGCATTACATGAATGTACTTTTGTAGTTTCTCAGGATCAGTAATGGCCCCTTCTTCTAAAACCTCTAAGTAACCATTAATTGTGGTAATAGGGGTTTTGAGGTCATGTGAAATGTTCGCAACCAAAAGTTTGCGATTTTCTTCATATTGCAGTTTTAACCGCTCAGTCTCTTCAAGTTTTTCAGTCATATCGTTAAACGCATAAAATAACCCTCGCATATCCCCACGTTGTGTTGCTGTTACACGTACAGAATAGTCCCCGTCCGCAACAGAATCAAAGGCTTTTTTCAGGTTTATAAGGGGTTCGATGAACCTGCTAGAAATTTTCCTAAAGAAAATTCCTTGTACAATCTCTTTAACGATGTGGAAGGCAAACATAACAAGTAAAATTGTTGTAAAGTTTTCTCTACCACTCCACTTATATAGGGCAAACAAAGTTATACCAATCAAAGTTAAGAATAAAACCGGCATAAACCTTAAAACACGTCTATAACGTGTGAACTCTTTATGGTGTCCATAATAGTTTCCGTATCCACTATGGCGACTGTGATGATGATGTGGCTTATCTTCAAGTTCAAATGGACACGGCTCGCCATGATAGTGACTGTGTTTCCGATATTTTCTACCTTTGCCTTGACGTTCTCTCATGGTACACCCCCTATTACTTCATACTCTATCTACATTATACTGAATTGGCCTGCCGGTTCATAGACACAGCAGGCCAATTCGTACAATTATACTAAGGCAACTTCACCTTTTATCTCAACAGTATGGTTTTCATCATTGGTATCTAAATACCCACCCTCCATACGCACGTTTAAGCTTTTGATTTTGTTATTTTCATCAATTTGACCATCGAGTAGAACTTGAAGAGACTTAAGGGTTTTAAAATCATTAAAGTGTTCACCTTGTCCATGTTTGTACATCATGTGACCCATCATATGTTTACGAATATCCTCTGGAAGATCTTCTAAAGACATTTGAAGTTTTAACGTTTTTCCTAGTCCTTCTGTTTCTTTGATTTCTAATCTGTTAAGCAAGTCGAGTAACATGGAGAATTTGTCCAGTCGTCGTCTCATCGAAAAACCATGACCTCGCCCATGTTTAAAACCTTTTCCATGTGGCATATCCGAGCACATACCCATTGAGTGACCATGTGGTGTATGGCACTCACCACCATGCATTTCCATCATTTTTTTATTCATACCCATACCTCTATGGCCATGGTGGAATCCTTTATGGTGGCCGCGATGACCCCTGCAAGACGTCTTGTCAAAATCATATTCTGACTCATTTTTCATGTTCATACCGTCATGATGGACTTCTGTTTTCATTTTACCTTTCATGGTACCTTCTTCGAGATTCTTTTCAAAAGTTTTTTCCATACTGAACACGGAAACATCATCTTTTTGAACCCCTACTTTTGCTTCACCTTTAAAGATTTTTTCTTCTTTCATTGTTTGAACTAGGTCATATAGTGTTTTAATCTTATTCATTTTATTTCCTCCTGTTATACGTTTAATTCATCTATTTGATTGGTTTTCTTTGATTTCTTAACTTAAACCCAGTATAAAATGAAGACTTAAAACTGCCTTAAAGCAAATTTAAAAATTCTATAAACTTTTATGAACCAGAATATAAAGTTATACAGCTTACCCTATTTTCAAGTTGTATTTGTACAAAAAAAAGAAAACATCTTATATAACCAAGATGTTTTCTTACACATGTATAAATTATGACTTACAATTAAGTCTTTATTTTTGTTTGTTTATTTCATTTAAGAGTTGACCACACTTATGGGTCACATTAGTTGCACCCATAAGTTCAGACATAAGCGCTACACCACCTACATCTAGATCTAATACACTCGAAACATTAGAAACATTTATCCCTCCAAGGGCAATTACAGGTATTTGAACCGACTGGCATATTTGTTTTATAAAGTCTAAACCCCGCCCAGGTTGTCCAGCTTTGCAGTCCGTTTCAAAGACGTGGCTTGCCAAAACATAACTTGCACCACGGTTCTGTACGAGTAGAGCTTCATGTTTACTATGAATACTCACACCGACATGTAAACCGTAAGTTTCAGTTAATAACTTTATTTGATCTTTTGAATGAGATAAAAAATCATTTAAAGTAAAATGAATAGCATCAGCATTTACAGCACAAGCTACCGACACATCACTATGGATGATTAACCGTTGCCACTCTTCTTTTGCCAGGATCAATTGTTTCGCATACTTAAAAAGAGCATCTGACGTTAGGTCTTTTTCTCTTAGTATTACTTGAGCAACCCCAGCATTTAAGGCTTCTGTCACCCTTTTAACAAACACCTCTTCTCCACATATGTGACGATTGGTTATCAGGGTTAACATGGCGCTTGACGCTCCATTCTAACATCTTGCATATCCAACCAATCTTTAAATACAGGTTGGTAACCTATGGACTTTAGAAACACTTTCATTTCTTCTACAGTCCTTGTATCTGATATTTCAAACTGGGCATCTGAAGCTTCTTGATCTTTCGAATGTCCACCAACCGCTGTTGAAACACCTGCAGACAACTTCGTTGCACCTAAGGCAACCAAATTATTTCTAAAACTCGCCTCTTCTCGGGTTGATATAGTAATACCAACCGAAGGCAGCAAACAACCAAGTGCCAACATAATTTGAACAAAAGCATGATCATCCACGGGGTGGTCTACTTCATATCCACCTACACATGGACGAATACGTGGCATAGACACTGCCAGTTCGAGTTCTGGATAGTGTTTATGCATAAAATGAGCATGCCATGCTGTTTTAAATGCTTCAAGTCTCCAATTGTCTAGACCAAGTAAAGCACCAATATTAACAGAACGTATACCTTGGCGCGCTGCTCGTTCTGGTGCCTGAATTCTAAAGGTATAATCTTTTTTAGGACCAGATACATGAACTGCATCATATATTTGTGGGTTGTATACTTCTTGATAAATGGTTAAACCATCCACCCCTGCATCTATAACTTCTTTATATTCTGCTTCTGTCAGAGGATAAATCTCAATCGAAATGGATTCAAAATACTTTTTTAAAACTTTAACTGCATCCACTATGTAAGATACAGGTGTATGATGTGCTGACTCACCCGTTAAAATCAGAATGTGTTTTAATCCTGTTTTCGAAATTTCTTGGGCTTCTTTTTCTATTTCCTCTGTGGATAAGATGTGACGGTCAATTTTGTTATGCACATTGTACCCACAATATGTACATCCATTTATGCAGTGGTTAGCCAGGTAAAGGGGGGTATACAAAACAACTGCTTTACCAAAATGCTGTGTTCTCTTTTGATGTGCTCTTTGAGCCATTTCTTCCAAACACCTTCCACCAGCTTCAGAAAGTAGGACTGCCATGTCTTTTAAATCTATGACTCTTTTAGCCAAAACCCTGTGAACATCATTCACCGATGTTTTCTGGAGCCTTTTAATAAATTTTTCATCATCAAAACGCTTAAGTTCATTTATAAAAGACAGCATTATGCGCCACCTTCACGTAAAAATCCTGTGAGAGGTGAAGATGCCTGTGCATACTTTTGTATTTTGCCCATCTTTGCAAGATAGCCAATACGGCCCGCTTCAACAGCCATACTAAAGGCTTTTGCCATCATGACAGGATCTTGTGCAGTAGCAATTGCTGTGTTTACAAGTACTGCATCTGCACCCATTTCCATTGCTTGAGCTGCGTCAGAGGGTTTACCAATCCCTGCATCCACAATAACTGGTATATCAATTTCATCAATTATAATCTGAGTCATTTCTTTGGTTCTAATACCTCGATTGGTCCCAATGGGTGCACCCAGGGGCATAACCGTTGCTGCACCCGCTTCAACCAGGCGTTTAGCATCCATTAAATCCGGGCTCATATATGGTAAAACTACAAAGCCTTCCTTTGCAAGGACTTCAGTGGCTTTAATGGTTTCCATGTTGTCAGGCAGCAGGTACTTCATATCTGAAATAACTTCGATTTTCACCCAGTTTCCTGCCCCCATGGCTCTAGCTAAACGTGCAATGCGAATAGCTTCTTCTGCTGTCCGAGCACCCGATGTGTTTGGCAACAAGGTTATATGTTTTGGTATATACTCCAAAATATTCTCTTCTTTAGAATCAATATCTACCCGGCGCAGGGCCATGGTTACGACTTCTGTTTTACATGCTTCAACCACTTCAGGAATAATCGACTTACATGGAAACTTGCCTGTACCTATAAAAAGACGGCTATCTAATTCTTGACCACCAATAATTAACTTATCCATATGTATCTCCAATCGCGAACATCATGTCCGACCAATATATTTAAAAGATAAAAGAAAAATCCTTTATATACCTTCACCCATTATTAAACGTAATACCATGTTAGCTTGGTGCCCCGCAGCCACAGCAACACGTGGTGCCATAAGACCTTGCCCCACCTTTGCTTCTGCCTTTAAATCACCAATTACATAAACATTTTTCATTAGTTTCTGTGTTTGTATCAAGTTGCTTGATCCATATCCAGCGAGTCCTGATGCTGCAACTATTGGTTTTTCGGGACACTTCTGTCTCCATGTTGAAACCATCATCGCTTTTGACGGTGCCCCATCAAAAGCTTCAACAGCAATATCAGCTTGCCCAATGTGATCCATTAAGTTGTCTGCCTCTAAAAAGACATCATGGACTTCAACTTCAATAAATGGATTAATTTGTTCCAGTTGCTTTTTTAATGCATCGGTTTTCTTTAATCCAATATGAGAAATCATATAGTGTTGCCTGTTCAAATTGCTTGGTTCTACTACATCAAAATCAACCAGTATAAGTTTTCCCACCCCAATACGTGCTAAGGAAACAGCTATGTTTGATCCCAGACCACCAAGGCCTGCAACCGCTACACTAGCTGCTTTTACTTTTTCGTGAACACCTACGGTGTGCCTAGAAACCATTAGGGCCTCTAACTCTTCTTCTTTAGGCATTTCACCACGCCTAATCAAAACAATCCGGTCTTCATCTTTAAGGGTTTGATCCACCTTAATAATAAATCCGTTTAAAATTACAATGTCCGCATCCGGTTTGACTTGTTCACGCATCTCAAATGCACTTTTAGTTTCTTCCACATACATTGGTTTTTCATTAACATAAATCTGCATTATCCACCACCTACAAATGCGATGATTTCAATTTTATCTCCTGTAACAAGAACATGGTCTGCAAATGTTTCTTTATTTACGATGTTTTCATTTACCTCTACAACGACCTTCTGAGCGTCTAGATTTAAAGCACCTAACATTTCTGTTACACTTGTTCCTTCTGGAAAATCCCTATGCTTCCCGTTGATGATCATGATTATCCTCCTATTTACTGTATGACACTACATAAACACACCGGGAAAGCTTGGAAAATACATTTATCTTTTTGGCAAAGAAAAAACGCATATCCATTAACGTAAAGTACGTTAAAGAATATGCGCGCAAAAATCAGTCTTCCAATTGCAGCTATCCCTACGTTCGCTTTAACGAAATCAGGTTCAAAGGGTTAGGACACTCGTCCCTCTCAGCCAATATTGGCACCCCCAGCAGCGTGTTATGCGATTATATGAAATCAAGGTCATTATAACCCTACTTGAACTGAATGTAAAGTCTACACTTGTTCGAAATGAACTAGGGTATAGTCTCCACCCCTTGGTTGCTCTTGCATACAGTCTCCAAATGTTTTTAGAATATCTGCAAATATACCCGTCTTCATGAAGTTATCTGCATCTTCTTTTGACTCCCACGAACCAATTGCAACTGCTTCGCCTGATTCTTGTGTATAAAACTGAACACGGATAAATCCAGGTTGTTTTCCAATTTTCTCTGCAACGCCTTCTTTCCAGATGGCAACTGCTTCATCTAGTCTTTCCGGTTTAAAGTTGTATCTCATGATTGCATTATGCATACTAATCCTCCTTATACTCTAAGTACACGTTTTAAGGCTATTTTCAAATAAGTGCCTTTATTAGCTATAAAAAGATTCAGCCCAGCAACCCCTATAAATAGAGGGGATACCAACATGAACAATGGCTCTCCAGATAAAAGTAAAGCCACACCCAAAAGTACGTTAAGCCCTAAAACTGCTCCCAGTAGGACCCGTTTACTTGGCTTAATTTCTATAACCCCTTCAAGACAGATACCCTGGTCACCTTCAACCACTTGACCCCTAAATTGTGACAAACTGGTGCCGCGACCTCTACATGAGATTTCAAAACTTCCATCCGGTTCAATGTATCCAGTTAAAGCCTTATAGGCTAAAATGCTGGAATTTCCCTTATCAATTAAGGCTTGAAGTTTATCAATCACTTCTATTTTGGTTCCTACATTATAAGGTAATTGAAAGTCTTGCATCATATTTCTCCCGTCTCACGTGTAATGTTTGAACATCTTAATTATACCAAATTCGTGGTCTATATAACAAAAGATCTAAAAGCTCATTCTATGGAAAAATCCTTTTAACATGATGGGCATCATCATATTTATGACATCCATCATGTTAAAAGGATTCGTTAACTGAGTTCTATTACTCCATGCAAATGTTTTTATAGATTAGCTTTCTAACTGGCTTGGTTTATTGTTCTTTTTGAGACTTTTTTGCACATACATTCTTTCATCAGCCGTATTAACAAGATCCTTATAAGTGACCTTATTAAACTCCACTGATCCGCAGTAGCCTTCACTATATTCAAGTTTATATGGACTTGCTTCAAACTGGTTCAGTCTGGTCAAAATTTGGTCTAACTCTTTAATATATACATCCCTTTTTTCTTGACTAAGCGCTGAGGTTATCACAATAAACTCATCTCCCGCAAAACGACCTACCATTTTTTCACGCACAAAGACTTTGCTTAAACTTTTAGAAAAAGCAATTAATGCTTCATCTCCTTTGTGGTGGCCATACGTGTCGTTAATCTTTTTAAAGTCATTTAAATCAAGCATAATGACACCAAATTCTTGATGGGTACCAATAAGGTAATCAATGTACTCGTCTAGTCTTAAGCGACTGTACAAGCCTGTTAAGTAGTCAAAAGATGTAGATGCCGTTTCAATATAAATATAGGTTACAACTAAACAAATAGCCATCATAGGCCACATTATAAACACACCATATATTAATACTTGAAATCCAGCTGTGACCGCTGGCAAACACACAAATAATAAGATCATGTATATTATTTTCTTTTGAATAACCGCCCTGTTTTTAAATGCCAAATAACAAATATAAATCAGCATTAAACTGTTATTAACTATTATAAGCCACATAAAAGGTTCACGACTGTAAACATTCTCGGGACTTACAGAAAAAACAATTGGGACAAATAAATTAACTATAAGAAGTAGGGTGTTAAGTATCATAGGTTGAACATAATACCACTTCTTCTTTAAACGCTCCATCGATCCAAACATCCTATAATCAACATAAGACGCCCACACACAGGTAATCAGTGGTCCCAACCATGCAAAAGCCATATTGGATACATAATTGGCATACCAGTTAAAAGTTCCTGCCTTTAAGTCAAACATCCATGAAACGATTTCTAAATTCAGCATTAATATGTTCACGAAAATTAGCCGCTTAAATAAGCGGCTAGAATAACTTAATGTATCTCGACGTTGGCCCATAATCATAAGTATCAAGAGGAGCATCAAGGTTGAGAATATATTTATATCAAATTTTAAAAATAAGTCCATCATAAGGTTCACCACTTTATTTGTACAGTGTTACATACATTATTATAGTACAAATTCTACAGTGAATGTGAATTTTATGGAGTCTCTACTCTGCAAGGGTCTGGTCTCTATTAAAGACTTCTGCTGGTATACCTGAGTCTACAATTTTCCCAGTATCCATAACAATAACTTTATCTGCACTTTCAAGGGCATCTTTTTTATTGTGTGTTACAAAAATAGTTGTAATCCCTGCTTGACGTATTATGGTTTCTAGCTCCCCCCTAATTTTGTCGTGTAGGTGGGCATCTAAATTACTAAAAGGTTCGTCCATCAGTAACAATTTGGGTTGAGGGGCTAAGGCTCTAGCAAGGGCAACACGTTGTTGCTGACCACCGCTTAACTCATGAGGGTATCGGCCTCCCAAACCACTTAAATCAACCAAAGATAACATTTCTTCAACACGTTTCTTTTTCTCATCACGACGCATTTTCTCAAGTCCAAATGCAATGTTTTTTTCTACAGTTAAATGGGGAAATAAGGCATAGTCCTGAAAAACCATTCCTAGACCCCTATCTTCTGGTAACAAGTTAGTTGCTGAGTCTAAGAATACTTTACCCCCAACGTGAATTGCTCCAGTGAGAGGGGTTTCAAGACCTGCCAATACACGCAGAGTCGTACTTTTTCCCGAACCACTTTCTCCTACAATGGCAAGGAGTTCGCCCTCATTCATCTCAAATGAAACATCATTGAGGATTAACTGTTCAGAATTTTTATATTTAAACTGAATGTTCTTAATCTGCAAGTGCACTATTTTTCCTCCTCACCCTGGCTTGATACCTATTTAAAACAAATATCAGCACTAAAGAAATAACAATAATCAGTATGGATGGAATCGCCGCTTCATGGATCATCTCGTCATTGGCATACTCAAAGGCTTTCGTTGCTAATGTATCGAAGTTAAATGGCCTTAAAATAAGGGTTAGTGGCAACTCCTTTAACATATCAATAAAGACCATTACAAAACCACCAATAAGTGCCGGATGAATCATAGGTAAGTCTATTTCAAAGAATGTCTTAACACTGTTTCGACCTAACATTCTTGACGCTTCATGGTATTTCCGTCCAATTTTATTGAGGCCTGAGTCTACGTTATTGTAGCCAATCGCCAGAAATCTGAGCACATAGGCAAACATCAACATTACAAGGCTAGTACTTAGTACAAGGGTCTTGTTTAAGTGGAACCACTCTTTATACACTGGTGATAAAAAACGGTCAAGACCAACAAAGAGAATAATTACCCCTACGGATATAACTGCACCCGGAATTGAATATCCAAGTGAAACAGCACCCGAATGGAACTTAGTTAACTTTGAATCCGACAGTCTATTGTGGTTGGCTACAATAAGGGCCACCACTAAAATGATAATCGTTGAAACAATCGATACAAATAGGGTATTACCTATGAGTTCAAGCAGATCTTTAGAAAAGAGCCTTTCTTGAGCCAGGTATGTCCAGTGGAGTAGCTGTAATACTGGAATGACAAACCCAAGGGCCATTATGGTCATGGCATAAGTAGAAGCTAGGTATTTTTTCCACCCTTTTAAAGGGATTAAAGCCATACTTCTTTGTTTTGTTGTGGTCATGCTGTATTTTCTTCTACCACGTACCAGTCTTTCACCTGCCAAAGTTACAAAGACAAATACCATTAAAATTGCGGAGAGTCTTATTGCTGCATTTACATCCCCCATGGAGAACCATGCTTTAAAAATAGCGGTACTGAATGATGGCACACCGTAGTATTTAACAACGCCATAGTCGTTTAACACTTCCATAATAACCAAACTCACCCCACCAATAACGGCCCCTCTAGATAGGGGTGCAATGACAGAGAAGAAAAGTTTAGATGGTTTATGGCCCAGTACCCTGGCACTTTCTATTAGTGATGCCGTATGGCGCGATAAAAAGGCCCGTGTAACTGTAAAAACATAGGGATACAAAAAAATAGTAAATATAAAGACAACACCAGGCAAATGCATGATGTTAAAGTATTTCTGACTCAGTTTTAATCCCATTTCGTTTCTAAGAAAGGTTTGAATTACACCTGTATACGTTAAGAGTCCATGGTAGGTGTACGACCCAATATATGCTGGAATGGCTAAAGGTAACATGAGCCCCCACTTATACACTTTGCGTAGTGGAAAATCAAATACCGAAACAAGCCACGCTAAACTTAAACCAATGAGGCCGGTAAGTAAAGCTGTAAATACAACAATCAAAATTGTATTCATCATGTATTTATTAAGCATGTATTCTCTAATATGGTCCCAGTTGTCGCTTCCGCCTCCAAATAGTAGTTGATACACAAGTACTATAACTGGAAGTAAAAGCAGGCCGATGCTGGCGGTTGCCAGCTTCGACCATATATCTGCTTTTCTATTCATTTTGACCCCTTTGTCTTACGACAGGTTCATCCTATTGCCAGTTAACTTCGTTGAAGATTTCTACTGCACGTAGGTTGTTTTCACCAAGAACTGTTAGGTTAATGTCTTGAGTCTTAAACTCACCCCATGACTTAAGCAGGTCTGATGGTTCAACGTTAGGATTTACAGGGTATTCGTAGTTAGCGCTTGAGTAAAGACCTTGAGCATGCTCAGATGTTAGGAACTCAATAAGCTTAACTGCATTTTCTTTGTTCTTAGAATGTTTAGCAAGACCAGCACCACTTACGTTAATGTGTGTACCTGTTGTGTCTTGGTTAGGGAAGAAGATACCAACGTTGTTTGCAACATTAACTTCTTCTGGGTTTTCAGAGTTGATCATTTTACCAATGTAGTATGTGTTCATGATAGCTAGGTCACCTTCACCAGCTACAACAGCAGTTGCTTGTGCTCTATCGTTACCTTGTGGGTCACGTGCCATGTTGTTAACTAGACCAGCTGCCCACTCTTTAGTCGCTTCTTCGCCTTTAACTTCGATGAATGATGCAAGTAAAGACTGGTTGTAGATGTTTGAAGATGAACGTACTAAGATCTTACCTTCCCACTTTGGAGATGTTAGGTCTTCGTATGTTGATAGCATATCTGGTGTTACACGGTCTTTAGCGTATACGATTACACGGCCACGCATTGTCAGACCAATCCAGTTGCTGTCTTTATCTCTTAGATTAGCTGGAACATTTTCGTTTACTAGGTCACTTTCAACTGTTTGTAGTAGACCAGCATCTTTCGCACGGAACAGACGACCAGCATCTGCTGTTACAAGTAAATCCGCTTCAGTGTCAGCATCTTCACGTGTCATACGTTCAATCAGCTCGTCACCTTTACCTTTGATTACGTTTACTTCAATACCCGTCTCTTCAGTAAACTTAGCATATAGCTCAGCGTCTGTGTCATAGTGACGGTCTGTGTATAGGTTAACAACACCAGGCTCAACTGTCTCTTCTGCTTCTTCAGTTGTTTCTGCTACTGTTTCAGTCGTTTCTGTCTTTTCAGCTTCAGCTGGTGCTTCTGCAGGCGCTGCACATCCAGCTACCACTGTTGCAATCATCATGAAAGCAAGTATAAGTGTAATTAATTTTTTCATTTTTTCCTCCAAAGTATAAAACTATGTAAATGCCCATTTACTTTTTTAATACCATCCTGATGCCTGATAACGAATTTCAATATCACGCTCAAAGTGATTGTAAATGATATTCATTATCGCGTCAATGGTCTTTTATACGAATTACGAAAGCTTAAAGGTAACGCGATCACTTGAACAATTGTTCAAACGTTGGTATTTCAATACTTACACTAGATTTGTGTATTATAATAATCATTTAAATTTTTTTGGATATTAACCTCAAGTCCATTCCACATGGACAACACATTTTATACTCGATCGTAATCAAATTGATGCATGTTCAGGCAATAACTCCTGAAATCAGAGAATCCCACATAAAAAAACAGACCCCAACATATGTTAAGGTCTGCCTTTGATAATTTTATTAGAGTTTTTCTTTATCCTACTTTTTCTTCCAAGAACTCTTTAAAGATACAATTCTATTAAAGACTTTTTTCTCATCTGTAGACACTTTAGAATCTTCACAGAAGAAACCATGACGTAAGAACTGGAACTTGTCTCCAGCCTTGGACTGTCCAAAGTAAGGTTCAAGTTTACAGTTTTCTAGTCTAACAAGTGAGTTTGGATTTACAACGTCTTCCCCTTCTTCGTTTTGCGTTAGAAGGTGGTCGTATAAACGCACTTCAGCGTCGATATGGTCTGCTTCAGCAACCCAGTGCAGGGTGCCTTTAACCTTACGACCTGTAAAGCCAGAGCCCGACTTTGTTTCAGGGTCGTAAGTACAACGTAGTTCAATCACATTACCGGCTTCGTCTTTAATCACTTCATTACATTTAATAAAGTAAGCATGACGTAGACGCACTTCATTACCTGGGAACAGGCGGAAGAATTTCTTCACAGGTTCTTCCATGAAATCTTCACGTTCTACGTAAACCACTCTACCAAATGGGATTTGACGAGAACCCATTTCAGGGTTATCTGGGTTTAGGCCTGCCTCTAACATTTCTGTTTGACCTTCTGGGTAGTTTGTAATAACAACCTTTAAAGGGTCAATAACAGCCATTGCTCTAGGGGCTTTCATTTTTAAGTCTTCACGTACAAAGTGGTCTAGGTTTTCAGAGTCAACAACACTATTAGACTTTGAAACGCCAACTTCTTCAATGAAGTTTTTAACTGCTTCAGGTGTAACGCCACGACGACGTAAACCCGATAAGGTATGTAGACGCGGATCATTCCAGCCGTCCAGTGTACCGTCTTCAACAAGGGCACGGATATAACGTTTACTCATTAAAGTGTTTGTCATATTAAGACGTGCAAACTCAATCTGTTGAGGAGGGGTAGGCCATACACCAATTTCTCTAAGAACCCAGTCATAAAGTGGTCTGTGATTCTCAAACTCAAGAGAACAAAGTGAGTGTGTAATGCCTTCAATAGCATCTTCAATTGGGTGAGCATAATCGTACATCGGGTAGATGCACCATTCGTCTCCAGTGTTGTGATGTGTATTGTGTGAAATTCTGTATAAAACAGGATCACGCATGTTTAAGTTTGGTGAAGTCATATCAATCTTCGCTCTTAATACACGTGAGCCGTCAGGGAATTCACCCTTTTTCATCTTCTCAAATAAATCCAAATTTTCTTCAACAGAACGTTCTCTAAATGGGCTGTTCTTACCTGGTGTCGTAAAATCACCACGGTATTCACGCGTCTGTTCAGGTGTTAAATCACAAACGTATGCCATGCCTTTACGAATAAGAATCTGAGCATATTCATACATTTTTCCGAAATAATCTGAAGCATAGAACAGGTCATCCCATTCAAAGCCAAGCCACTTAACATCGTCTTGGATTGCTTTTACGTATTCTGTATCTTCTTTTACTGGGTTAGTATCGTCAAATCGCAGATTACACTTACCGTTAAATTCCGCCTTAATACCAAAGTTAATGCAAATCGCCTTGGCATGACCAATATGCAGGTAACCGTTTGGCTCTGGTGGGAATCTTGTATGTACCCGACTTCCATATTTGTCGGACTTCATATCTTCATCGATAATCTGCTGAATGAAGTTCCTCGATCGAAATTCAGTTCCGCTTTCAGTATCGACAGTTTTAGCGTCTGGACGCTTGTTTTCAGTAGTCATCTTCATCCAGTCCTCCTTATAGTTTTTCATCGCTTATTATTCTATCATAGTCCCTTATTGAATGAAAATGAAAATTGCCTAGACACGTTGATCACCTTAGCTTAGACCCTCGTATGTCTATTCATTCGACATTTTTCGATAAAATTATTACATTTTTCTAGTCAAAATGTGATTTTGTAAGGGATTCGGGTATTTATTACCAGACTTAATATGTAAAAGGGGAAGTTAAAATGTCAAATGGGCAAACTGATATTAAAAATCAAATAAAAGATCTCTATACGTCATCGCCAAATATACTCGACCACATCCCTTCAGCCATATATGTAAAAGACCTGAAGGGGCGATATCTTTACGTCAATTTTGAGTATGAATCTCTCTTAAAAATAAGCCGTCAAGACATTTATGGAAAAATGGACCTTGAAGTCCTTCCAGACAGTATTGGCAAACTCTCACGCGATTTGGATATGCAGGTTTTAAAGTCTGAAAAATCCATTTCTTATGATGAAACATTAGAACTTGAAGATGGTCAACACAACTACCATTCAACCAAGTTCCCCCTTTATGACAACACGGGGGTTCTTTTTGGCATGTGTAGCTTTTCTACGGATGTGACCAGCTTACTCCAAACAAAAGAAGCACTCCATGAGTCTGAGGAAAAATTTTCTGCCATATTCAATAATACCTTCCAGCTCATTGGTCTACTCACAATAGACGGGATTCTTATTGAAGCTAATAATACCAGTCTAAATATGATTAACGCTAAACCTGCTGATGTGATTGGCAAGTACTTCTGGGATACACCTTGGTGGAGCCACTCTACTGAATATCAAGAAAAACTTAAAAATGGTGTACATAAAGCAGCAGGCGGGTCTTACGTACGTTTTGAAGCCACACATACCGACGCGAGTGGAGTCCCAAATTATATGGATTTCAGCCTATCCCCTGTATTTGATTCCAGTGGTCAAGTGAAGTACTTAATTCCCGAAGGAAGAAACATAACAGACTTAAAAATGGCACAAATGAAGCAAGTCCAAAGTGAAGCTAAGTACCAAACCCTTTTCGATTTCTCATCCAACGCCATGCTCATATTAGAAAACGAAGTCATCACAGAGTGTAATGATGCAGCTGTTAAGATGTTGGGATTTGAAGATAAAAGTGCTTTAATCGGTTTAAAACCTTCTGATATTTCTCCAGAATATCAACCCAATGGCAGCCGGTCAGAAGATGTCATCCACAAGGTTATTCAAGCAGCCTACAGTCAGGGAGGAACCCGTTTCGAGTGGTACCATATGCTACGTGACGGCACCATGATGCCAGTAGACATTTCCCTTACTCATATTCCAAACAACAGTAGGAGAACCCTTCATGCAATATGGACTGACATGAGTGCGCAAAAAAATGCTGAACTAGAAATACAGGCTCTTAATGAGGTTTTAAAAGAACGTGTAGATTCCCAGTCAAAGGCTCTGGAAAAAAACAAAGCCCTCATTGAAAACACCAAAGAAAAGTTAGTTATTTCAGAGCAAAAAGCCTACTTATCAGAACTTATACCTGGTATTTCTCATGAAATAAACACCCCTATGGGTGTCAGTGTCACTACGGCTTCTTATTTAAACAAAACGCTTCATTCAATTATTGAGAAGTTTAAAAACAATGAATTGACGAAAAAGGAATTTCTTCGTTTTCTAGAAGACGCTGAAATTGCTTCAAGCACGGTTCTTTCTAATCTGGACCGGGCAGCTAGTCTTATATTCAGTATTAAAGACATAGCAACGGACCAGGTGAGTGAATCCAAACGACTCTTTAACATCAGAAAATATCTTGACGAGATTTTACTGAGTCTTCACAACGAGCTAAAGCGTTCCCCTTATACCGTTCACATAACTTGCCCAGAGGCATTAAATATCAGTTCCTATCCAGGCATTTACTCACAGATATTTACCAACTTTATTATGAACTCTCTGCATCATGGGTTTGACCAAAAGGAAAGTGGCAATATCTATATTTATGTTGATGTAAAAGGGTCTACTCTTTTACTGGAATACGCTGACGACGGTCAAGGAATGGAAGCAGATACCCTGTCTAACATCTTTGAACCCTTCTTTACAACAAGAAGAGATGAAGGAAACTCCGGACTGGGCATGCATATAACCTATACTTTAATTACAGAGAAACTGGGTGGTACAATTCGTGCCATGAGTCGTCCCGATGAAGGTGTCCATTTTTACTTAGAAATTCCACTGGAATAAAGATTGGACAAATGAATGGCAAAATAAACTAAGTATTCCTATAAACTTAAAAAAGTCTATGGATGTAGTTTTATCCATAGACTTTTCTATTTGATTTTTCAAGTATTCGTCTTGTGCGGTTTTAGTGGTTTCCTTCCTACTTAACTTCTTTTAAAACTTCTAGAAGAAATGCATATACACGTTCAACCGATCCAATGCTCATTTTCTCCATTGGTGTATGCACATCGTAAAGGTTAGGACCCAAAGACACCATATCAATATCTCCAACCTTTTCTTTTAGAAGACCGCATTCTAGACCCGCGTGAATTGCATCTACCTTAATGTCTGTATCGTACATCTGTTTCCAAGTTTTTGCCATGATATCCCTAATTGGAGAGTCTACTTTATAAGGCCACTCCGGATAATCTGATACCAGTTTCATTTGAGCACCTGTTAGGTCACAGATGGTCTGAATTCTGGCATTAATCTCATCTTTAAGGGATTTCACAGAGCTTCGTACTGCACTGGAAAACTCAATTTGATCTGGTGTCATGGTCAGAACACCAATATTGTTTGAACTTTCTACCAGTCCAGGAATGTTTGCAGACATGGTCTGTACACCATATGGAATCAGTCTCAAAATAGATCTTAAGGAAGAAACACATTCCTTTGTAAGAACAACTTTGTCTTCAGGCAGCGCAACAGGTTCAATAGATAATTCTAAACCAGCATCTGATGTTTCGTATTCTGTTTTAAAGATCGATTCAATTCTATTCAACAGACTTTTTACTTTATCAAAATTCAAAATTTCTGCGTCCGTTACACCAATTTGGAGCTCTGCATACTTAGCAATGGCATTCATCTTGTCACCACCTGAAACAGCAATCAACTCCACACCACAGTGTAGTGGCAACATTTCTAAAACACGTCCTAGTAACTTAATAGCATTAGCACGATTTTGGTTAATCTCCATTCCAGAGTGACCGCCCTTTAAACCTTTAATTTTCACTAAGTAACTTGTTTCAATAGGTGCCTGCGTTTTTGTAACCGGTAAAGTCACAATTGTGTTTACACCACCCGCACACGAAGCTAATAATGTACCCTCTTCTTCGGAGTCAATGTTAATTAATATGTCCCCTTCTATGTTTTCAGACTTAAGGCCAATAACCCCATCCATACCTGTTTCTTCAGCCACTGTAAATAGGGCTGTTAATGGTGGATGTTCCAGGGTGTTTGACTCCAGGATTGCCATTGCCATTGCAACAGCTATTCCGTTGTCAGCTCCCAGCGTTGTTCCTTTTGTCTTCACAAAATCCTCTTCTATATGTAGTGGAATTGGATCTTTAGCAAAATCAAAGTCTAAGTCTTCTCGTTTTACACACACCATGTCCATATGGCCTTGCAAAATAACATGGGGTGCATTTTCATAGCCATTTGTGCCTTTTTTCTTGATGATGACATTTAGACAATCTTCTTGAATCACTTCAAGTCCAAGGGTTTCACCAAACTTTACAAGGTAGTCACTTACTGCTTTTTCATTTCCAGATTCTCTTGGAATCTTGGTTAATGCTTCAAAATGCCTGAATACGCCTTCAGGTTTAAGGCCAGCTAAAATCTCAGTCATATTTCTTTCCCCCTCAGTGCTTTTCTAATGTTATAAATTTATTGTTTCTTAGGATATTGATGTAGGTCCCCACGCGTTCAATAACTGGATCTACAGTCTCACCAAATTGCTCTGTCATTAAGTCACAAATTTCACCAATGGATCGTTTGCCGTCCATGTACTTCCACGCTTGACTGCCTACTTCATCCAGATCCACGCGCATTTGCTCAGGTGTTTTTTTAAAGAGTCTAACCAAGCGATCGATTGGATCTTTTCTAGGAATTTCTATATGGATGAATCCATCCTGATCTTCATGCCACTTCATTTTATTGGTTCTAATAGGT
>Ga0209379_10000203_pt1 | contig 65458 bp, 54 predicted proteins | sample tdDd001_FD_187124 | JGI IMG/M metagenome (GOLD analysis project Ga0209379, IMG submission 187124) | Marine sediment microbial communities from the Atlantic coast under amendment with organic carbon and nitrate - tdDd00.1 (SPAdes)... | ecosystem: Environmental > Aquatic > Marine > Coastal >... | reverse complement strand
CCATGACGGCTTCCCGACTAAGTACTCCGTACACTTCATGTACATACAAGAGTCCAGCAACTTCGCCAGGAATACATATTGATTTTCCACCTTCTCCTCTTTGGTTATTGATCACTTGCCCTTGATCATCAAGCTTCCACATTGAAGGTTTGGCACCTTTTGGAGCAATCTCTCTAAAATCTATAAATATCGGATCTGGATTTCCTGACAATTTGACGTTCATAAATCCGCCGCCTCCAAGACCAGAAGCATTTGGTTCACATACACCAAGAGCAAATCCAACAGCCACAGCAGCATCAAAGGCATTTCCGCCTTGCTTAATGATCTCCACTCCAATTTTAGAAGATTCAAACTTTGCAGTTGCAACCATGCCATTTAATCCAATGTCTGATCTATTGTTACGAAGAATATTGCCCTGATCATCTTTTAATTTAAAATTTTCTTTATCGCTTCGCTTATTCTCATTCATAAAATCCTCTAATCTCCAAGAATTATTCTTTCAATAAAATTCGATATTTTCTCAACGACTAGTTCATTCATTTCTTGACCAAATTCTAATGAAGCCTTTGTGGCATCACCCAGTGCGCCATTTTCTGTGACCTCTTTATAATCCCAGAACATGCCACTATCATAGACGTATTCTTTATCCAGATATTTTGTGGTTTTCGTGAATTGAGCAGCCTCTAGAGCGTCTTCTCTCACATGGTCAGGAGCCAAGAACATCGTTTGCGATGTTTCCACTTCACAAGCATGCCCCTTAAAATCAGAAAAACCGTTAGCCTGACTTAGTTCTTTTACAAGACTGCCACCCATACTTGATATATAAACATCCATACCAAATTCCTTTTTTGCTTCTGTAGCAAACTCGTGAATGGATCTTTTATTTCCGCCATGTCCCGTTATAAAAAGCACTTTTTTGAATCCATGCTCGTGTAAACTCCAACATATATCTCGCGCAATTCTTATATACGTTTCAAGAGAAAATGTCAGTGTTCCAGGGAATTTCATATGATGATAGGAAAGACCAATCGGCAACGTCGGACCAACAAGTATTTTAGGACCAAATCGTTCTCCGATGAGTTTTCCCATGGCGCGGGCTCGAACTGTATCTGTTGCAAGCGTGGTGTTCGGTCCATGTTGCTCCGTTGCACCAAGGGGTAATACCACCAATTTCACTTGATCTTTTACAGCTTCCAGTTCAATCCATGTTAGTTCTTCAAGAATGAGTGCACTCATGTTATTTACCTCCGTACATATGACACAGGACAGTTTGACCATTATCCATAATTGTTTCCTTCGGTGATTCAGTCTTACAAATATCCATACATTCTGGACATCGTGGATGGAAGCAACAGCCACTCGGTACATCCACAGGGTTTGGCGCCTCCCCTTTAATGCCATCTAAAGTAAACTTCACTTCAGGATCTGGATTTGGAGCCGCACCGAGAAGCGCTCTAGTATATGGATGATACCGATTTGCAATGATATCTTCGGTGTCTCCTTGCTCGACTATTTTCCCAAGATACATCACTGCAGTACGGTCACTTATGTACCTGATGAGTGAAATATCATGAGAAATCACGATCCCCGCAAGGCCGCGATCTGCTATCATTTTTCTTAGAAGCTTTAATATACCTGCACGAATTGACACGTCTAGCATAGAAACAGGTTCATCAGCAATTAGAAATTCTGGACTTAATACAAGTGCTCTGGCTATCGCCACACGTTGTCTTTGTCCACCACTCATTTCGTGTGGGAACCGGTCCATAAACTGCTCTGCAGGTCGAAGACCTGACTCATTAAGTATTTCTTTTGCCATTTCGTATCTCTCAGCTTTATTTGCACCAATCCCATGAATTTCAAGGGGTTCCATAATCGTATTTTTTATTTTGAACCTAGGATTTAAAGATTCATAAGGGTCCTGAAACACCATTTGAGCGTGCTTTCTAAACTTTTTCAATTCAGATCCATGCAGATGGGAAATGTCTTTATCACCCAGCATGATTTTCCCATCTGAGGCTTCATGCAATCCAAGTAGAAGTTTCGCAGTGGTCGTTTTTCCACAGCCACTTTCTCCTACAATGCCGAGCGTTTCACCCTTGTTCACATATATATTGATTCCATCAACAGCTTTTAATGTTTTCGTCTCACGTACTTTACCTTCACGTTTTACTTTGACAATGAATTCTTTTTTTAAATCAATAGCTTCGATTACTTTATTATCCGCCATAAAATCGCTCCTATATATTTGATTCCCAAACTTCAGGAATGTCAGCTTGCCTTCTTAGCTCATCTCGTTCATCACTTCTAGCACAGTAAAAATACCCTGTATCAACATAAGTGATCTCTGCTGGAATCTTGCACTTTTCTTGAGCAAAAGGACAGCGCTCCATAAATCGACATCCAACCAGTTCTTGTGAAAGATCTGGTGGTGTTCCTGCAATAGAAATCAATTCTTTTTTCTCACCCGTTAATGACGGAAAGGCATTTTTCAGGCCCATTGTATATGGATGATTTGGTGACTTTAACACCTGAACAACATCACCATACTCAATAATCTGTCCACCATACATAACCGCAACTTTGTTGCAGGTCTGTGCAACAACTGAAATATCATGTGTTACAAGTATCATTGAGCCATCATAAGTTTCCAGAAGGGAATTGATCCGCTCAAGAATTTGCGACTGAACAATAACATCAAGTGCCGTCGTGGGTTCATCTGCAATAATGAGTTTTGGATCTAAGGCCAGCGACATGGCGATAATAGCTCTTTGCTTCATGCCACCACTATATTGATGCGGATAATCATCTAATCGGCCACGTTCAAGACCCACCAAGTCAAAGAGTTCCCCTGCTTTTTCCATAGCTTGTTTTTTACTTACGTTTTCGTGTTCCATGACGGGCTCGATAATTTGTTTTCCCACTCTGTACACAGGATTCAATGAGTTCATTGCACTTTGCGTGATAAGAGAAATCTCTTTCCAGCGCCTTCTGCGCATTTCTTCCTTTGACAAGTTCACCAAATTCACACCGTCGAAAATAATTTCTCCATCTATAACTTTTCCATTTGAAGGCAGTAAATTAATTATGCCTTTTATTAATGTACTTTTCCCACATCCACTCTCACCAACAAGTCCAATAATGTCACCATTTTCGATTTTTAATGAGACTTGATCAACAGCTTTCAACGTTCCATTTGAGAGTTTGTATTCAACTGATATATTTTTTAGGTCTAGTAGTGCCATATTATCGCTCCCTCAACTTCGGATTGGCTATTTCTTCAAAAGCTCTTCCCATTAAATATCCTGATAAAACAAGCAGTGTGATTGCAATTCCTGGAGGCAGTATCCACCATGGTGCTTTAAACATTGCTTGTGATGAATAACACGTGAATAAAATTCTTCCCCAACTCACCTGCATCGGATCGCCGAGTCCCAGGAAGCTGATGCTTGATTCTGTCATGATTGCCGAAGCCATTGATGTTGAAACATAGATCAACGACACAGGTACAACATTTGGCGCGATGTGTCTATATAATATTCTCCAGTCACTCGCTCCTGTTAACTTTGTAGCTTCAATAAATGTACGATTTTTAAGTGATAATGCCTGTGATCTAATAACCCTTGATGAGTTACGCCAAGTTATTAAGACTATAGCCAGGATAATATTTTGAACACCAGGGCCTAAAACTGATACAAGTATAAGTGCAAATGGAAGGAATGGCAGACCATACATAACATCGACAATTCCCATTAAAACACGGTCAACTTTACCTCCAAAGTATCCGGAAATAAGCCCAATATTGGTTCCAATAAAGGCCACACAGACCGCTGAGATCACGCCTACAAGAACGGCCACCCTCGAACCAATTATCATTTGAGAAAAGACGTCTCTTCCCATATACGTTGTTCCAAGTAAATGTTCAAAAGACGGTGGCATAAGGCGCTTAACGGCGCCATCAGGACTGAATTGAATTTGCATTGGGTCATATGGGGCAAGGTAGTTCGCAAAAATCGCTATAAAAACAAATGTGGTGAATATTGTCAACCCGATAATGCCAACTTTGTTTTTGCTAAAAAGTTTAAATATATTCTTCATCTCGATCGTCCCTCCTAATCTAGCGAAACCCTTGGGTCTAAGTAAGCATAAAGAATATCAGCCACCAAGTTGAATGTAATTGTGGCTAATCCTATAAATAGGAATGCTCCTTGTGCCATAGGGTAATCTCTAGAGCCCACTGCAAGGACGATTTCTCTTCCCATTCCTGGCCATCTAAATACTGTTTCAACAAGTACAGAACCACCAAGTGCCATACCCGCTTGAACGGCGAAAATAGTAACCACTGGAAGAAGTGCCGTTCTCATTGCATGTCGTCTTCGAATTTGTTTTTCAGTTAATCCTTTTGCAAATGCAAGTTCAATGTAATCTTCTTTAACCACTTCAAGCATCGATGTACGCATAAGAAGTGTTGGTGTTGCCATCGAATACAGCGCTGACGTAATGGCTGGTAAAATCAGATGTCTTAAAAAATCCAAGCTGAAAATTTTGTCCCAGAAACTCGTAAAATCAGAGCCCACTGTGGTCATACCACCTAGTGGCAGCCATTCTAGCTTAAATGCAAATATTGAAAGAAGGATCATCCCTGTCCAAAATACAGGTGCACACCTAATAATGAGTGCCAGAATGGTTCCAATTAAATCTATCTTTGAGTTTCTGTGCCATGCTAAGAAACTGCCTCCGAAAATTCCAACAGAAAAGGCAATAATCAGTGAGGTTGTTGTGAGAACCAACGTATTTAAGAACCGTTCACCGATAACATCTACAACAGGTTTACTGTACGTAAATGAATTTCCTAAATCTCCGGTAAATAGGCCTTTCATATAGATGATATATTGCTCTGGAATGGACTTATCCAGACCATACATTTCCATCATGAGTTGCTGTGATTCCTGATCAAGACCTGAGTCAATATACATACTTACAGGATCACCAGGAATGACTCTGAACATAAAAAATACTATTGATACTAGAATAAGTAATGTAAAAAATGCAATAATGACGCGTTTACCAACATATTTTGCTAATCTCATATTCGTCCCAACCTAATCATTCATGATAGTAAAAGGAATGGCCCTGAAAGCCTTTCGGCTTCCAGGCCATATTGTAATATTTATTCCATAAATGGTTTTGCTTCAAAATTCTCAGGATAATACAATTTGCCTTCACTATCCCACTTGTAGCCTGCATCTTTCAATTCAGCCACAGCTTGCTCTAAGTTAAAGTCCAACTTCTCAACAGCTGGATTTGTCCAGAAATCGTTGTCTTCTGATACAAGTGTGAATGTTTTTAGCGCTCCGCCATCGAAGACAACATCAAGTATTGTTTGTCTCGGAATCGCCATTGTAAGTGCACGTCTTGCAGTTACGTCTTCAAATGGTGCTTTTCTCAAATTGTAGTGGATAACGTAACTTCCCATATCAGGCAGTTCAACGATTCCAATATCTTCATTTTTCTTCACTTCTTCAAGATCGAGCGGCATCATATTATATGATGTCATATCAACTTCACCAGCAATAAGGCCTTGAATAATTCCAAATGTTTGAGAGTAAGGCGTTCTTAAAATACCTTCAATTTTTGGCACTTGGAAGTGTGCCTTATTCGCTTTCAATGCAAATTCTTCATTCGGTCTCCAGTAATCAAAGATAAATGGACCCGATCCGATAGGTGCACTGTTTTCCCAAGTTAGAGCGCCTTCAGCACCCTTTTCCTCGTAGATTTTGTTCCAAATATGTTTTGGAAGAATAAGACACTGTGACAATGTATTTGACATAAATGGCGCATATGGCTTTGACAGTTTAAATGTCACTGTATTGTCACCCGTGATTTCAACAGTATCAATATTTCTAACATGTGCACTGTACGTTGGTGACTTTACTTCTTTGGCAAAATCGAATGTGAACTTCACATCTTCAACAGTCAGTGGTTGTCCATCATGGAATTTAACGTCATCCCTGATTGTCACTTCGATTGTTGTTTCGTCAATCTCATTAACTTCAGTAGCCAACCAGTTTACAACCTCACCACTTACATCAAGTCTTACTATTGGGTCATAAATATTTTTAAGCATATAAATATCCTGCCCTGTTTTTGTTGCCAGTGGGTTGAGTAAATTGATATCGTTGCCTTGGCCAAGATTCAGGATCTTGTCTTCAGTGATCGGTGTGATATTCATGAAATTCCAGAAACTATAGACGCCAAGACCAATGCCTGGTGTTAAGTTTTCGAATTTCGCTTTGTTATATGCATTTTTTAGTTTTAGTTTAAACATAGGTGGTTGAGGCACATCTTGCGCAAGCAATTTCTGCATTTCTAGCGCCGCCGCTTGCCTTGCTTCCATGTCTAAATTTGTAGAGAACGCTTCAGCCAAGTCATCGTAAACAGGATTTTCATAACCCGCTACGTTATAACCGCCTTCTGCAGCTTCTGATGAATCATGCATTGAATACAACCAGTGGTATGGATCAACACGTTCCGGCTTTCCGCCCCACTTCACCATGAATACGTCATGTTCATGCGCTTTCATACCTTCAGCTGACATGGTTGCCCATTCCCTCGTTTCAACGTTGACGTCAAAACCAAGTTTTTTCCAATTTTCTGCAATCATAAGTCCTGCTTCATAACGAATCGGATCTTTTGTTTGAGACTGAATCCAGAAATCAATCGTTGGAACTTTCTGAGCTTGGTCCAGTGCTTCCGTTTCTTCTACGGCCCCCACAATGGACGGCTCTTCATTCTTCGTGTTGTTTGAACATCCAGCTAAACTTCCCATAATTAATGTTAGTACCATTAGCAGTGCAACAAACTTTGAGTTCTTTTTCATTTTTCTTCCCCCTTCAACAATAGTCACTAATCTATTATTGCAATCTTCATGCCAATAATTTTATAAGGCTATTAGCGAATATTCCCACTATTCTTGCACAAATAAAATGTATCAATTGTATTATATGGTTTATATAAATACAATTGATACATTTGTTTAAGTGGAAATCACTTTTATTCCATTATTCGTTATTTGTGTCCCACCACGGCCTTTGCTGATTTTAACCAATCCCTTTTCAGCTAAAATGACCAGTTTATTACGAACTTCTTGTTCTCCGAGAAAAATATTATGCTCACGCAATTGACTTGATAATTGTTTACGTCCAATTTTCCGATTCTGTTTTGCCATATCATATAAAATCTCTAAAATGACAGTGGCAGTATCTTTATTAAAACTCTCAGTTTTAAGAGTCCCTAGTACAGTCATTGATGGATCAATATTATTAATTGCAGTTTCAACCGACTGATTTTTCATACTCTCAGGAAGGTCATCGATTTCTACATTGTCATAACCAAGGTTTATCAAATACTCCCCGCAATTCGATAACTCGCGTATATTCCCATCCCAGCTGTACTTTAAAAAATATTCCTTCACATTGTCTGATAAATTGACCTTTTCCTTTTTGGTCTCCATAAATTTTTCAAATATTTCAAGTACATCATTGCCGCGTTTCCTGAGCGGCGGTAAATTGAGTGGCAATATACTCAATCTATAATAGAGATCTTTTCTAAACTTTCCACCTGCAACCTGCTGTTTCAAATCTATATTGGTTGCTGCAATGATCCTCACATCAATCTTAAGGATTGAATTTCCACCCACACGCATAATTTCTTGCTCTTGTAATACACGGAGGAGTCTATTTTGAAGGTGCAATGGTATTTCTCCAATTTCATCTAGGAAAAGTGTTCCACCATTCGCTGACTCAAACAGTCCTTGTTTTCCGCCTTTTTTTGCACCTGTGAATGCACCATCCTCATAACCAAACAATTCACTCTCAAGTAAGTTTTCAGGTATGGCAGAACAGTTGATGGCGACAAACTGTTCTTTGTTTCTTCTTGAGTTGTTGTGAATCGCGTGAGCAAAGAGTTCTTTCCCCGTTCCACTTTCACCAATTATTAAAACTGTAGAATCACTCTTTGCAATTCTAACCGCATAATTCTTGATTTTTTCCATTTCTGGACTTGATCCTACAATATCTTTTATGTTGTATTTTGCACGATGTCCCTTTTCAAGGAGCTCTTTCTTATACATGTGCATTTTGATTTCTGCATCATTGTACCTTTTAAGTATGATGAGCCCGTAATTGTTTTTTCCGAATGTCATTTTGGGGAGTACTGTACAAATAAGAGGGGTACTTCCAATTTTAAGAATGGTTTCACTTGGTTCTTCCCCAAATACAACACTATTTTGAATATCAATCACTTCTGTGATGTTTCGTCCAGAGATGGTTTCTCTATTCTTCCCCAGAAACTTCTGTACACTTGAACTGCATGTTGTAATCACACCCATGTCGTTATAGATCAAAACGCCTTCGTTTAAATTCTCAAATAAGACATTAATAATGTTATCAAACATAGATCTTTCACTAATGACTATTGAAACGCCATCATCGTCATCACTTTTAAAACTTTGCCGATCCATGAGCTTGTTGAGGTATCTTTTTTTATCAAGCTTAAAAAATGCAATCACTTCCAAGAAGGTTTTTACATCTATTGTCGTATTGAGGATATCGATCACTTTGCCACCATACCCCGGTAAAATATCAAGTTCACCTTGTGACAAGATAATTCCCAACTCTTTATAATTTTCAATTCCAGGATAGTACGGATGTAATTCGAGGTCTGTACGACCATGAGCATAAATTAAATATATACTTTCGGACACTGTTTTTGGCCCTACATTTACAACGAGAGCTTCAGATCCGAACGGTAAACTGTTAATCCGTTCCACCCCAACGGGATTTAAATTTTTGTTCACCTTAAGCACTTTTGCTTTTTTTGCGACGTAAGGCATGATGAGATTGATAATCGTGTGTGTTGTAATGAGCACCATGTCATATCCACCAATGACACTTAAATCACTGGATCGTGTATTTACATGATCAATCTGAACATCATCACCGAAGAACTGATTTAACTCATTGGCGTAATATGCACCAATTTTCTCAGCTATGGCAACCACAATAATTTTATTCATATATTCTCCCCAATAATCCCTAATTTATAAAATATCATGACAATCGAATAATCTTGATTATTTCTTGATTATATCAGAATATTTCACAATATCATTTAGAACCATTTTCTTTAAAAGGCTCAGATTCCTATTTTAAGTATTTTCATCCTTACGAGTAAGCCTTGAATGATTCCATCTATTAAGAAAATATTATTCAATTATAAGTACTTTGTAGTATAATAAGTGGAATATGAAAGTATATAGTTCGGAGGAATTCCATGAGAGTTGTAAAATTTAAAATTAACGAAAAATACTATGATGAGTTTAAAGAGATTTGTGTGCGTGATAACGTTACAATTAAAGGTAAGTTGAATGTTCTGCTGTCTCAAGATGTCAGCCCACGCAACATTACAGACTACTATCCTGAAGATGCTAACCAAAACACAAGACGATTGACTCTGAAAATCAATGAAGAGCTCTATAAAGGCATTATGAAAAAATGTGGCAAGTATGATTTTGCCCCAAGCAAGTATGTGCCTTATTTGATTTATAAGTACCTTTGTTATGACTTAAAAAAATAATAACCCAATACCAGAAAAACCACTCCTGGTAAGACTATGTTTTGCATACGCCTTATTAAGAGTGGTCTTTTTTTATCTATTTATTGGGTTGGTCTTCTTTTCCATCACTATACCGCGCAAATCGACCTTGATCTTTAGGGTGAACCGGGTCTGACCTATCCCAAGGCCAACCACCGAATCTTGTTTTCTGATAGTCTTTATAAGCCTGTCTTATTTCTTCCTGTGTATTCATCACAAATGGACCATATTGCGCAACAGGTTCCTCTATTGGCTCGGCTTGTAGAATCAAAATGTATGCTTCATTACCTATGTTTTCAATGGTAATGTCTTTTGGTTTTAAGTACGCCTGATGATCCACTTCAAGATGTTCACCATTGACCTCAATTGACTCTCCTTTGTAGAAATAAAGAGTCCGATTCACCGATTTTGATCTTGTCGGTAAGTGAATGGTTCCTCCTGTCTCCATTTTAATGAGATAAATATCAAGGTGATTTATCGGGTCTGCTGCCCATGAATTCGGCGCTGGAGATACTGCGGTATGGTTCTTGTATATACCTGCAATCAAAGTCACTTCTGATTTTTTACCCTCATGATTTTCCTCACTAATTTTGGGAATATCTTCACTCCACAACATCTTATAATGTGGTTCGACAAATTTACTTTCTCTAGGTAAATTAAGCCACACTTGAAATAAATGAAGTGTATTATCATTGTTAGAATCTATAAGTGGAAACATCTCAGCGTGTTGCATACCACGTCCCGCCGTCATCCACTGAACGTCTCCCTGACCATATCTACCCGATGCTCCACTGGAATCAAAGTGGTCAACAAAACCTTCAAGAACAATCGTAATTGTTTCAAAACCTCTGTGTGGATGCTCAGGGAAACCAGGTACATCATGTCCATGGTACATTTTCCATTTATTGCTCAAGTCAAAATCTTGCCCTAAGTTTCTTCTTGAAAGCGGCATAGCTGGACCCAGTGTATCTGTTCCTTCAGGATAATAATCTTCATGATGGGCACAAAATAAAAACGGATCCTGTGTTTCCCATTGAAAACCCAGTCGTTTTTTATGTAATATTGCTTTCATATAAAATCTCCTTCCATGATCAATAAGATCATCACAGTTAATAGATTTATACCTCTCATGCCTCTCTTAAATCACGTAGATCTTTCCATCGTGAACTGGCTATCCTGTTTTTAGGCATAAAAAAACAGCCTAGGTATCCCTCAGCTGTTTCCTATCAATTACTCTTATACAATTTCTTTAACACGACCCACAGTTCCACTTTCCAACATAACTTTAATGCCATGTGGATGGTTTTGTGAATTTGTTAAAAGACGACTCACAACACCTTCTGTCAGTTTGCCTGTTCGCTGGTCATGCTTCTGGACAACTTTTACTTTAGTTCCCGGTTTAATATTCGTACGTTTCGTTCCTGGCATTGTTTTCTCCTCTATGCTGTTTGTTCATATTATCACTATAATTTATGGTTTGCTGCTACGTTAGAGTTCATAACGATACTTTCACACAAATATGTTACACCAAATCCATTCATCTGAAAAGCTACATTTTTCATTGTAATCCTATTAAATTAACTATGAGGTAGTCACCTTTTGGTAACTACGATACCTAAAAGTGCCTACTTCACACAAATCTCAAGATACTCTAGAATGGTACTTGTCATAATGAAAAAATAATACCTATCTTTATCAGTTTAATTAGTGTATTATTACATCTGGAATATGAGTTCGTGGTTTAAGTGAAATATTGAGTCAACATATTTGCCCTATTTCTTAAAAACCACATTACAACGTTTACTATTGGAATACTAAGAATGCAGGTGGAATATTATGAAGACAATCGCCCTTTGTTTAGATGAGAATCTTTTAGACCTCAATTTAATGAAGTTCAAATTTGATGAACACTTTGGAGATACAAATACTTTATTAAGTTGGAAAAAGAAACTTAATGAATTGGGTGAACAACTCAATTTTGTAGAAAAATGCAACCAAATGAATTCGTTAGTCCTTGCGGCATTAGATTTTGTTGCGAAAGAAAATGGAGTATATCTTATTTCTTATGAAAAAGAAAATTTTCTAACATGGATGGCTCAATTGCCACTACGAAAAGATGTAGTCAATAAGATGTATCAATTAGAAACAGAAGGCTATCAATTTGAAATTGTAACTTCTAAATCAAGAGAATCTTTAAAAACAAAATTTTCAAATGCAGGTGCAGAATCTTTTATAGAAAATGTGATTAATCCCAATGACCTGAGTGACACTGTATTTGAACAATCTAAATATAACTTGAATGCTCTAATCGCTACAAATGCGACATATGAAATTCTCGATAGAAAAATAGCATCTTAAAAATAAGTAAAAAACCGGTATTCCCCTCATACAATTCATTTGTACGAGGGGAACGCCGGTTATTTTTTTATGGCAGATAGATCAATGATTCTCATTGGGATGGTAGAACTTAATTTTTCTTCTCTATACTATTTGTTCATAGTTTATTTGTTGCTCTCTCTTTCCCATTTCATGAATAAACACATCTACAAGTTCTGGATTCAACATTCGTCCTTTTTCTTCCACCAGAATTCCTATGGCTTCTTCAGAAGACATGGCTTTTCGATATGATCTATCTGATGTCAATGCTTCATATACATCTGCAACTGAAATGATTTGGGCAATCATCGGAATTTCATCTCCTGATAATCCCTTCGGATACCCACGCCCATCATATCTCTCATGATGATAACGAACACCCACTCGAGCTTCCATGAACGTATCAATCTCGCTGAGTAGTTTATATCCTTCTTCCGAATGTGTCTTAATTATTTCGTACTCTTCTTCGGTGAGCTTCCCTGGCTTATTTAATATACCAGTAGGTATGGAAATCTTACCGACGTCGTGAAGCTTGGATGCTAGATCAAGATTTACAAGATCATCAAATCCAACCGCTCGACCAATCATTAATGCATATTCTGAGACTGAAAAACTATGATGGTAGGTGTATGAATCATTCATTTCAACAACACTAACCAACAATCTTATCATTTCAAAATATTTTTCATCAAGCAATTGTGCATGATGCTCCGCTGCTTCAATATGGTTTTCAATATCCCCAGCCATTTTATTGACTGATTCTATTAAGCTATTAACTTCAGGAAGCACACTCGCTTTCTTCAATTTTATTCGTGCGTGGTATTTTCCACTAGATATTTCTTGAATAAATTTTATGATTTCTATCAATTTGAATGATAATTTTTTTACCGTTAAATCTATTAAAATAACAACCACAAAAGCTGCGGCTATCACACCACCCAATACAAAATACATTTGATCGTTAAAGATAAAATCCAAGAATTCAATATAGAAGACAATATTAAAATAGTTTTCTGTGCTTCCGACATTAAGTGGAATACTCATTCTAATTTCTCGTTTGTTTAATGATTCTACATCAGGATATTGAGCCACCTTACTCAAACTTAATTGTTCGATATCGTGATCCGTAAGAATTTTTGTAAGCTTGCCAATCTCTTCCTCTTCTAATATTCGTCCAACCATATAACAGCCCGTTGAATTTTCATTTTCATTATCCTGAAATGGCATCGCAGAAATCAACATGGGATTTTCATCTATCCAGTATATTTCAGAAGACGCCTCATTCTTGTATAGTGCTTTTTTGTAAGTTTCTAAATATCGAACATCAGAAACAGCATCAACTCCATAACCTTCAGAAAAACCTTCGTCCTCTGTTGAGATGTATATATAATCGATATTAAATGCACTTGTGTCTGTAATATATCCTGTTGCGTTGTCATACAGCCAATCTGAGTCATTATCATTCAACGCTTCAATTGCCTCTGTCCACACAGCATTAGAAGTTAACACGGCTTCTAAATCTGCATAATTGGTCTCCATAAAAAATGCAACTTTTTCATAGATCGACTCACTATAACTGTCAACAAACTGTTCCCACGCTCGCATATTTACAAATACAATTAAGAGACTTACTGCGACTAAGGCGCTTATGATTATCAATATAAGCGTATTACGAATCTTTTTATACATAAACACCCCTATATGTTCTTGCTTAAATTGTACGAAAATGATAATACTATAACTTAATTCAATCTCAGAACCCACTCTTTCACTTAGTAATCATTTTATATTTTCGACATAAAGTTTACAAGTGACTATAGTAACAAAGTCCCAATAGCATATAAAAAGACATCCATTTCTATATGGATGCCCTAAATATTTCACGACCATGATTAATTATTGACTTTTTGATTCAATGAACATCCACTTACAACATTTTCGCTCTAATAAATCCAAACACTGAAATAGTATTATTCCCATGAAACTAAGAGCTAAAATACCTGCAAACATTTGCTCATAATTAACCATGATCCAGCTGTTCATTATGAAATAACCTATACCGTATGTTGTTGCGTAGTTTTCACCAAAAAACAACACGGAAATACTTATGCCAAGACTCACACGAATGGCGCTAAATATTTTAGGCATGGCACTCGGCAGGATCAAGTCTTTATATATCTGCATTTTATCTAATTTTAAGGAACGAGTTACATAATGTAGCTCTCTAGGAATTTCTTTCACACTGTCTCTGGTCGATATGAATACCTGAAACACGATAATCGTAAAAATCAAAATCACTTTAGACAAGTCACCAAGACCAAATAAAACCATCAAAATTGGAAGAAAAGCAATTTTAGGAATCGGGTATAACAAGTATATGATCGGTGATATGAATTTGTGAACATTCACCCGCATCCCTGTCACCAGTCCAAGTGGAACTCCAACAACGATCGCAAGTGCTATTCCGCATGTAATCCGGTACAAACTATGTAATAGATGCAGTCCTAATTTCCCATTCAATATAAGGCTCATAAAAGTTTGAATCACAACCCAAGGCGCAGGTACAATTTGAGCACCAATAAAAGCATGTAAAAGTGTCCATAAAATAGACACCGCCGCAACACCATAGAATTTTTCTTTCACATTTAAAGCTCTCATCGACTACACCTCATTCAGCGCTTTTCGAACCTTTAACACTGTATCATAAAACTCTACCTGATCACGGACGTTTTTCAATCCAAAATTCGGATTATCAATGGTATGCACAAATCGTCCAGATTCCATGACGAGAATAGTTTGTCCTATATATACAGCCTCTTCTATACTATGAGTGACCAAGACTGTTGTACGTGGTCTGTTCTTATGCAGATTGAGAATTAGATTTTGCAGTGCTTCTTTTGTCATCGCATCTAATGCGGATGTGGGCTCATCCAACAATAAAACGTCTGGATTTGTCACCAACGTACGCGCTAAAGAGACTCTTTGTTTTTGTCCACCACTCAGTTGTGATGGATATTTATCAGAGTGAATTGTAAGATCCATTTGCTTCAATATATCCCGAACGCTGTTTTGTATAACACTGGGTTTTAACTTTTTCGCACGAAGACCGATCTTAATGTTATCCGAAACGGACATCCATGGAAACAATGCAGAATCCTGCATGACCAATCCAGTATTCACAGAGGTCTCAGGCAGCGATTGATTTCCAATAAGCAACTGCCCAAAATCCGGTCGAATCAAACCAGCCAAAACATTCAACAGACTGGTCTTTCCACAGCCAGAGGGTCCAACGATTGCGACTGTTTGATCCCTACCAATCGCCAAACTGACATTGTCAATCGCCTTTTCCTCTCCATATTGAACCGTTAATTCTTGAATCTGGATCATACACTTCACTCTTTCATTTACATCTATATTCCTATATTTAAGTATTATTCAACAAATGCGCTATCTACAAGATCGCTGGCTTCCACGCTAAGTTCTAACTCCAGAACCTCGTTTGTCCAGTCAATAATCTTTTGTATGTATGCCTCATCTGGTAGTCTTGCCATTTTGTAAGTTGGTAAGAGCATAATATCTTTCACTTCAGGTTTGATATTTGGAATTCTTTCAACAAGAACGTCACGTGCAGCCATTTCGTCCTTTTGAATCTCTTCCACAGCTCTATTATACGCTTTGTGGAATGCTTTGACAGCCTCTGATTTTTCATTTATTGCTTGACCTGTGAATACCATTACATCAGGGAAGTTTTCGTCTGTTGGCTCGAATACTAATTTTTCTAAGCCTTTCATGACACCTATCGTTGCCACTGGTTCCGGGAACAGCCCCATATCCAGTTGTTTGCTGGCTACAGCCTCAAGGCGTGCAGGAATTGCATTAACATAGACCTTCTCAATTGTATAATCAGGACTTAACCATTCGTCCACAAGAAAATTGGACACGCTGACTTCCATCATACCCACAGTGATACTCTCTTTTTCAATACTTTCCTTGTTTGCAAGTATTGGGAACATCCCATCCGTTGTCATTGTAGCCTTAATATCAAATCCACCATTCACATTGGTTGCAACAGCGACCAAGTCTGTCATCGCCCCATCAATAAGATTGGTTTGAAGTGCACTTTGTCGATCTTGTGCGTTTGAATAAATCTCTATAGAAACGTCCACACCTTCTTCTTCATAATAGCCAAGCTTATCTGCTAGCAAGATTGGTGCTGTATCTACAGCTGGCATAAGTCCAATGCTTAGTGTCATGTCCTGTGCTTCTACTACAGGTTCTACTTCTACTTCTTGTTGTGTTTCCGACACTGGCTCTACTTTCGCTACGTCCTGCGACTGGCACCCTGCAAGAGCAACCACCATAATACACATGCATAATATCCATATTTTTTTCATAATTTAACGCCTCCTTGTTTTTAACATCGTTAATAGCTTAACATGTACACCTAAGCGCATCAATATATTGGAAGTTTTGTTCATTTTGTAAATTGCTTTTGTCTTTTCTTCAAATTTAATTTATGAAATAATAGGAGTATTAATGCACTAGAAAGGTTTGGACTCAGTGAATAAAAGAAAAACGATTATAAACTTCATTAAGAACTACTATATAGCACTGCGTGTTCTGTCTCTGACACTGGCTTTTGGTGCTACGAGCTTTGGCCTTGTTAGTGCGTACAGACAAGGCTTGCTATTCAACAATAATGTGTTATACGACTGGTTGCTCATCATTTTAATTACGATTGCCGGCCTTGCATCACAAGCTGGAGCCAACTTGGTTAATGATTATTTTGAGGGATCATTTAAATACGTTGATCCATCAACAAAGCGACTTAAATTCCTCGGAAAAGATAGATCTTACTTTGACGTATTTGTATTTTTAAGTGGTATTGCAGCACTTGGTCTTGCCGGATTGATCGGATTATATCTCATCTATATCACAGACTGGAAAATGCTTGTTATTGGACTCGTTGGACTTATTGGTTCCTATGCATATACAGGAGAACCTTTCGTTTACAAAACCAAAGGCCTCGGCGTTCCTCTATCGTTCATTCTAATGGGACCTCTCATGGTTCTTGGCGCCTACTACCCATTTTCAAAGAGCCTTGACCTCTACCCTATTCTTATTGGTCTGCCAACGGCATTCTTTGTTCCCGCACTCATGATCAGCAATGAAATGCGCGACTTTAAACGCGACCACCGTCTGAGCATGGGAACATTAAGTGTAAGAATCGGAAGTCAAAAAAGTCTACTGCTCTACGACACATTGGTTTTCGGTGCCTTTGCACTGACTTTTATTTATGTTCTATTAGGGATATATCCAATTACAGCTCTAACTGCAATTGTTACATTGCCTATTGCATTCAAGGGACACAACTGTGTTTCGAAATTTGAGCGACTCAGTATTCCTTATACAAATAAACTGCATTTAAGCTTTACAGTCATTATACTGATCTCATTAATTTTTACTTAAACTCAAATAAGCATTATACTGTTAAACCAAGTCTCGGTTGCTCTTTGCAACCGAGACTTTCTTGATTCATACAAAGATTATTGCTCATCATGGATCTACATATTCGTTTCAATTCAATGAATAAGGGTAAATTTTCTATATGAATAGTTTTTTGGAAGAGGGTGATTCAGGTGACTACAAGTATCAGTAGATTTAAAATATATACGAGCATTGAAGAGGTAGATCTCTATCGTTTCGTTGATGAAGTTGACGTTTATTTTGATCCCGACATTGTTAATAATTTACGTTCAATGTCGTTTTCAACGTACGATATTTTAGTTTTATCCAGTCAAGATGCACCTTCGCTTAAATCCTTTCCAGGAATAGTTATTATCAAAGTTCGTTCAAATGATGCTATAGAATTCACGGATGATCTTCACCACTCCTTGTATTTACAAAACCGTGGATTCAAGAATAACCTGATCACATTGATTAATATGCAATTTAAACTCTTGAAAATAAAAAACGAAAAAGATCATTTAGCCAGTCATTTGGTCGAGGTTGTTGATGAATTTAGCAAGTTGAAGAAAAATTTACACCAGGAATCCGAACTCACACATAAAAAAGATGCGCGCCTAGCGCTCTTAAATCACGAAACGAAAACACCATTAAATTTAATAGTAGGGCATTTGGATCTATTGATAAAAACTGAACTCAACGAAAAACAGAAGACGTATATTGGTCAAATTTCAAAAGCTGTTCGTACTCTAAATGAGACTTTGGAAGGTATTTTATTATATGAGAACACATTAGAAGAATCAACTATCAAAAATAACATTAGTTTCAATTTTGAAGAAGACCTTGCTGAGTTACATAAGTCTATGAAAAGCGCTGCAGAAGCGAGACACCTTCTCTATACGGTATTCTACGATCCAGCGCTGGCTAAATCATTTATTGCTGATGGAAAAAAAATCAGAATTTTAATCAAGCAACTCATAACAAATGCTCTGAAATTTACCCATGAGGGCTCTATAAAATTTGAAGTCAATTGTATTGAACAAAACAACGAGCAACAGATCATTGAACTCTGCATCGAAGATACAGGAAAAGGTTTTAATATTGAAGATCTCCCTGAACTCTATAAACCGTTCCAACAAGGCGAACATCATTTGCAGCGCGAGTATGATGGCCTAGGACTCGGTCTGACCATAGCCAATAGCATGATTCAAGTATTAGAAGGATCGGTTGAGGTCAATTCTGAAATCGGCAAAGGAACACGTTTTACGATTCGACTGAATCTGAATATCGACACAGATGCTGAAACAAACCTGGATATTCCACCAACAATTCTTGTCGTAGATGACAATGCCTTAAATCGAAATGTCATGAGAACACTTTTAGAAGATGAAGGCATCAGAATAATGCTTGCACGAAATGGCAAGGAAGCACTTGAATTGATGAATCATCACAGTGAAGAAATTGACCTTATACTCATGGATTTAATCATGCCTGTTATGGATGGATTTGAAGCTTCAAGAAGACTCCGTGAGCTGGAATATACAACCCCAATAGTTGTAATATCAGCATCAATTACTGAGATTGACGCCAATCAGTTAAGACTATCCAAAATCAACGATTTCATTGTAAAAGACCATCAAATAAACAAATATATGGACCACATTCGAAAATATATCCGTGTTCCTGAACATAAAAAACAGGTTGAGAAGTCTCAAGTTGACAACGATGATCTTATTAATACACCTTTGAAGTCCATCAAAGTAAGTGACTTATTGCATCGATACGATAATCGATTAAGCCTTATTCTAAAGATTCTAGAAGGTATTCTGTTGCAGCTGGATTTATTTAATGGGCACTGGTTAAAACTAAAAAAAGATTCACATGATGACGATTTAAAAATATATTTTCATAGTCTTAAGGGATTACTCAGGAGCATTGGAAATCTTAATTTGAGCCAAATGATCGAAGATCTAGAGAAGGAGCTCCACCCAGATGAATTGACTAAAGAATATTACGACCAAATCCTTGAACACATCTCCGTATTAAAAGAGGATATTACTCTTTTATCAAGTCGAATTAAGAATAAACTTAAGGAAAACACTGATGAAACCGTAGTAAATAATATATCAGATGATCATTTAGATGAGCTTTTAAACCGCTTAAATACACATCTCAAAGATCATGATGTGAATAGTATTCGTAAAGTTACAAAGGATATTCAGTTAGGAACTGATGGGACTGCTTGTGCTGACTATTTTTCGAAACTTATTCAGTTGCTTGAAAATTACCAATACGACGAGGCCATCAATTGGTTAATCAAAGATAACAAAACTCGAGGTGATCGCAATTGTTCATTCTAGACGACAAAAAAATATTGGTTGTTGATGACTATAAAGAAAATCTTGATATTCTAGTGGAAAGTTTAATTGATAAGTATCAGATATTTGTTGCAAAAAATGGACTCGATGCCATTGAAGTCGCAAAAAAAGTAAATCCTGATTTGATTTTAATGGATATAATGATGCCAATCATGAATGGCTACGATGCGTTAAAACACCTTAAAGCCGACTCTTCGACTCAAGATATTCCCGTTATATTGGTCAGCACACTCAGTGAGGTTCGCGATAAGAAAAAAGGATTTGATCTTGGTGCTGTTGATTATATCACCAAACCATTTGAAATGATGGAAGTGGCATATCGGGTCAACATTCACCTTAATCTTAGAGAAGCCGCTAAGTTTTTAGAAAGTCAAAATCGAATACTTGAAGAAAAAGTCCTAAAGCGTACGAAAGACAACGAGAACCTTAGAGATGCTATGATCGAAACCCTTGCAGCACTAGCAGAGACTCGAGACTCAGACACCGGAAATCACATACGACGAACCCAACACTACATCATCGCCTTGGCGAAGTCATTAAAAGCCTTAGGGTATTCTAAAGACATCATTACAGATAATTTTATAAACCTACTCTTTAAAACCACACCATTACATGATGTTGGTAAGGTGGGAATTCCGGATCGCATTTTACTTAAACCAGGTAAACTCACTGACGAAGAATTTGAGATCATGAAAACACACGCTTATATAGGTTATAAAAGTCTTAAAAGTGCTGATATTTTAAGTGATAATGAATCGTTTATTGAGCTTGCAGCCGAAACCGCTTATACACACCATGAAAAATGGGATGGAAGTGGATATCCAAGAGGATTGATCGGCGAAAGTATACCGCTTTCAGGAAGACTAATGGCTGTTGTCGATGTTTATGATGCTTTGGTCAGCAAACGAATTTATAAGGAAAGCATGTCCCATGAGCAAGCTGTAAAAATCATTCTAGGCTGTAGTGGAACACACTTTCAGCCTGAAATAGTAGAAGCATTTATCGCTGCAGAGGACGAATTTCTACACATAAAAAGTAAATTTGAAGAATAAAACCGTGGCCCCTTTAAAAGGAAACCACGGTTTTTGTTTATTTTATCTTTTTAAATCCAATAACGGCTGCCCCCACTGCACCAACATATTGTGCAAGTTCATGGGTTACCACCTCAAGTCCCAGCTTTCCCTCTAATTCAGAACGCATAGCCATAAATTGCGCCAATCCCCCACTAAAGAATACGGTTCCCTCTAGTGGCAATCTTTTTGCAAAAATAGCTGTCCGATCACATATAGAGGAAATGACCCCCTTCGCAATTGCATCGCCAGAGTGGTCTTGTGCCAATAGACTAATCACTTCACTCTCTGCAAAAACTGTACACATGCTGCTTATTTTCACAGGAGAAGCATTCACGACATATTGATCAAGATCACAGAGGTCTTGATGCAGTATTCTCATAATAACTTCGACAAATCGCCCTGTTCCCGCTGCACATTTATCATTCATTAGGAAATCTTTTATGTTTTGATCTCTATCAAGCAATATAACTTTACTGTCTTGACCGCCAATGTCAATGACAGCGCCAATCCCTTGATGTAAAAAAGCTGCGCCTTTCCCATGACAAGTGATTTCAGTAACTTGTTTATTTGAGAATTCAAGAAGACCTCTACCATACCCAGTGGTCACTGTATAAACGTCTCGGTCCTTCTTTAGTGTGTTATAGATTTCATTCATTGTTCGTTTGGGATTTGCACCCGTTGGTAAAATAACCTTTTCAATTATTCTTTCACCATCGAACAACACACCTTTTGTTGTTGATGATCCTGAATCTATTCCTATGCTCAACATACTAAAGCATCTCGATAAATGCAGCCATTCTTGTATTAAGTTGACCTATATCAGATGTGGAATAATCCGTCTCAACACTGATATATGGGATTTCTTTCTTATCATTCACGAATCGTTTCACATTCATAGTTTCAATAGCATATGTATGACAGGCTTGAAGAATAACATCAACAACAGCATCCACTTGATATTCTCCAATGGCTCTATCAAGAAGTTTAAATCTATTGTCATTTGGAGACATGCATGAACATCCTATTTTCAAGTATTTTTCAGCGAGTGCATCATATACATCTGCAGTGGTCTCATCAACCAAGTCTTCCACAGCTTTGGCACCCATGCAGTTTTCATAGAAAACCACTGTTGCACCATTGTCTTCAATGGCCTTCACAACTTTTTCTGTGACACCGCCGATTGGACATCCTGTAATAAGGATTCTTGGCTTCTTCTCCAGCTTTTGACCCGCTTCATATTCCTGCATAACTTTTGCAGTAAGTGCATTCACTTCTAAGATCGTTTCCTCACGATCAAATTTGAATGTGCTTCCATATAATACTTTAAGAATATCACCACCACTGATTGCGGGCGGATTCAGCTTTCCAAGTGCATAGAAGTCTTTCAATGCTTGTCTTTCTCTATTTTTCAAATTGATGGATTTTCGAACACTTTCATCATCAATCGTTGTGTTAAATTGTGTCTCAAGCTCTTCTTTAAGCTTGATGATTTCAGCTTTCCACATGTCGTGGGCCTCTTGTGTGGTTGGATTGTTTGGTAGTTGCATAACATGAACAGGCTTATACTCGCCCATCAATTCGAACATTTTCTTTTTACCATCACATGTCGTTTCACCTACAACCATGTCACTAAAGAAAAAGTATGGGCATTTATCAGTCTTACCAAACCCGTAGCTTGATTTTATCAGTGGGCACAGGTTTCTTGGCAAATCCTTTTCCGCTTCACCAACAGTTTCATCTGATGTTGCACAAAGTGAAACCGTTGCTGCACCCATTGCCAATGGCAACTCTTGAGGCATAAAAGTACAGAACGTTCCTATCATCGGTCTATTTTGATCTTTAAATGCTTTTGCAGCAATAAATCCATTTCTTCTTGCTTCAGAAAATTCTTCAAATATCTGTGGCAGATCTTTTTTGATATCCATATGTGCCTCCTCATTCAACAGTTTCCGTAAACAGCATCATCCTAAATATGTCATAAAAAAGAACAGCATTCCAATTGAATATTTTATTACTTTAAAATTGAGTATTTAAAAAGTTTATACATACGAAATCGGAATAATCCTTAACTCATTTAATACAAAAAACAAACCAAGTCGACAATGCCAACTTGGTTTGTTTTAGTAGGATAAAGTTTCATCCGCATTGTTTATTTTTCGAACTCACCCATTACATATTGATTCTTTCCGAGACTTTTTGCATGGTACATCCGCTCATCACTCTTTCTAATCAGAGTCTCTACATCGTTGCCATCATACGGATATAAACTAATCCCCATACTCACACTGACCGATACCTCATTATCTTGTAGGGTGATTGGCTCTGAGACACTTCCCAGTAATCTCTGTGCAACATTCAGAACCTCATCAGGTGTTGTATTATCTACCCAAACTAAAAATTCATCGCCTCCATATCGACAGGCAATATCTGTATTTCTAAGGGATCTAATAATTCTTTCCGAAATGGATATTATAAATTCATCCCCAGCATCGTGCCCATATGTGTCATTTATAACTTTAAAATCATCAATATCAATAAATATGATACTATGATGCATTCCTTCATTGCTCTCTTCTAAAAACTGAGTAACCAATTTTGAAAAATGCTCTTTTTTAAACAAACTCGTCATGCCATCTCGTGTAGCAGTGTGATGAAGCAATACATTTTCATCGGTGATAAATGAATATTTTTCTGCGATAACCAATGAATGAAACAACATAAACATAAAAATTCCAATCGATATGAGATTACTACCTGGTGGCACAACCATATCTCCAAATGTAGCACATACAACAAATGCTAAACCAATAAAGGAATAGACACTGCCGCGCCTCTTTTTTCTAATGGCCACAATTAAAACAAATAATATATACAGTAGAAAAGATGCAGCTATACCCATATAAAGATTGTCGAATAGCTTAAACTTATCAATCGGAAAAACGAAAACTGTGAGATTGAGTAAGGTTACAACAGCGATATTGATATAAATCACTATACGATGGAAATCATCCTCAAATAATTTAAAAAGAAACAACATAAAAAATGCCAACATGGAATACCCAAGCAGATATTGAATTTTAGTTAGCATGATCCAATCAGGATTATTCATCCAATTATTTATTAATCTCTCACCCATGAGTGGAATTCTAAATGCCACAATAAAATTGAATATGGAAAAATAGAGCGCCGCTCTTTCTCCTTTGATTAATAGGAAAAGACTCAAATTATAGATTGCTATCATTAAAATACCACCGAATAGGATCATCTGAGTTACAATATTTATTTCTCTTTCTATCGTTATATTCGCTGATTTTCCAATACTAATACTTTTCCAAAGCCCGCCAGGTGAGTAATTGAAATTTGAAATTTGAATTGTAATGCCAATCTCACTGCTTTGAGGTTTAAAACCCGCAACAATCGGCTTCCAACTTATTTTTTCTGCGTCTTTACTGGTTCCTACAACTCCATTTTGTGCAATAAGTGTATCACCAATATATAGCTTATATGCTGTCACCATATCGTAAATATACAAGCTGTAACATTCATTTGGTTTTAAGCCTTTGATCTGCAATTTATATGTTCCATATCCAACAGATTGATTATTTCCCCAAACATGCGGAACCTCAACCACATCACTTTTATTCACGATTTCTACTCCCGGTTCGAGTAACACATCATTATAAAAGAGCCACTGTCCCTTTAATGGAATATTATGCTCAAGATCTTCAGGAGATAACTGTAGAGTACCTTCTGTTGCTTTAAATAGATCCGAATAGTCTTCAACGTCATTAAATAGAACAAATGAGAGCATCAACGCTACAGATATGAATATAATCGTTATAAAAAATGTTCCATTGATGTTTATCTTCCAAGACATATTAACTCCTAACATTGACTTAAGTGGAATCCTTCATAACTGTTGAATAAGACAGTCTCAAACTTATAGATTATGCTGAAGACTGTACAACTCATCAATATTTAAACGAATCGCTTGGAATACAGATTCATTAAGCTGATCAGGAACGAATTCAGCCAATATTTTTACAATGTTTTCTGAACTCATTCCATTACGATATGGTCGATCTTCAGCAAGTGCAGTAAATATATCCGCAAATGCGATAACATCCATTTCTATTGAGAAATGATCTTTACTCAACTTCATAGGATATCCAGACTTATCACGTTTTTCATGATGATTGACGGCCCATTTTGTTATATTCTTCAACCCTTCAATATTGGAAAGAATCAGCGAAGAGTATAGAGCATGACGTTTCATCATTTTATACTCTTGCTCCTCTAATTTCCCCGGTTTATCCAACACCTCAGTAGATATTCCAACTTTTCCTACGTCATGGAGATAACCGGCAATTTTAAGTTCAAAACAAATCTCAGGGTCAAATTCTAGCAACTCACCGATTCGACGCGCAAGGATACCCACAGACTGAGAATGCGTCGTGGTCCATGAACTCTTATAATCAACCACTCTCGCAAATAAAAGAGCCAAATCTTCCATATCATTATCTTCTAAATTATAGTATTCATTATCAACGGACATAAACAGTAGATCATAAAATGACGACTGATTAATACTGTCCCAAAAATCTTCGAGCTTCACTATGTCATTGAACGTTCTTTCTAAAAGTGGCGAAAAGATTGTCCCAAATCGTTCATTAATAGAATCACTAACAATTTTTCTTTGCGTATTTAAATCCGTATTTGCAGTCAACAAAATATCCACTCGATCAGCTAAATGAAGGAAGTAACATTCAAGCGGCACCTCTGATTCTTGTACTTTGCCACTTAAAACATCCTGATGCACAATATGATGATGACGGATGATTTTACCGATTTGATCAAACGGCTTGAATTCTTTAATAATTTTTTCTCCTAGAATCTCATGCGGCTCTGGATCCTCCACATCAATTTTAATAAGCTGATCACGCTCTACGACTGATAGAGCCCCAATATCATGAATCGAAGCTGCTAAAATTAAATTACTAAGTTGTTCGTCCTCTAATCCATATGCATTCCCCAACTGATATGCAATAATCGCTGTTCTGCGGTGGTGATCCTTCAATAGAAAATTATACATATCAATTGATTTTATTATTGAAATTAGAACATTTTTTAAAGAAATTGACTTCTCCATATCAGCACTCTCCTATGGTTGTAATAACTATGCCTCTCTCTTAAGATGCACATTTCTCAAATTTTATGTTAACTGAAATGCTATTTTTTTAAATAAATTCTCAACTTCAATAAACGCATCAACAACATCTGGGTCAAAATGCTCCCCTTTCTCAGATATTATAATATCTACCGCTTTCTCATGTGAAAATGCCTTTTTATATACGCGCTCTGAAGTTAATGCATCATACACATCGGAAAGAGCCATTATTCTTGCAGCTATAGGAATGTTCTCCCCTTTTAATTGACTTGGGTATCCTGTACCATTCCATTTTTCATGGTGGTAAAGTGCAATATCACAAGCAATATCAAAAAAACTATTGTCGCCAAGTTCTGAACTTGCTGCCTTTAAAGCATCATATCCAATTTTAGGATGTGTTTTTATAATTTCAAACTCTTCTGTTGTCAGTTTTCCTGGTTTCAGCAGAACATTGTCTGGTATACCAATCTTCCCTATATCATGTAAAACTGATGATCTATGAAAATCACGTATATATTCTTTAGTAAGTATATTCGTGAATTTCCCGCTAGAGCGTAGTATCTCAGCCAGCGTTAATACAAAACTCTGTGTTCGATTAATATGTTCAGCTGTATTTGAATCTCTTGTTTCAACAAGGGATGAAACGGCTTTTATAGCTGCATCTCTTGTCAGATCGACCTCTTTTGTGCGAATGCGGACCATTTCTTCAAGAACATCTTTCTTTCTGCTCAGCAACTGGTTCGCTTCTCTTAATTTAACATGTGTATTCACACGTTCACGAACTTCTCTAATATTGTAAGGTTTTGATATGTAGTCTACTGCACCCAGTTCGAAACATTTCGTTTTAATGATTGGATCTGTAATGCTTGAAAGAAACATCACAGGTATCGTCTCAAAGTCTTCTTCATTCTTTACCAACTTTAGCACTTCAAATCCGTCTATGTCAGGCAGGTTAATATCAAGAAGAATCAGATCAATTGATTTTGTTTGAAGCATTCCTAAAACATCTTTACCGCGTTTTGCAATATAAATATTGAAAATATCCCCCAAAGCGTTTACTAATATAGCAATGTTCACAGGTGAGTCCTCGACAACCAATATGCTTGTGCTTATTTTATCCATTGGAATCGTCTCCTCTTCTGTTCAAGTCTCTATAATGACTGTATATTGTCTCCAAAGCAGTATCATACTCGTACTCTTTAATCTGAGAAATAAGCGACTTAGCCCATTCTTCTTCAATATTCTGATTACTGAATATTGATAATGTCTCCGTAATGACAACAGCATTTTTCTCTTCTAATGCAATTCTTAGAGCTGTGATCCATTCCTCGAATGATAGCTCGTTATTCTCCACTTTTCCTGGAATGACGTTTTGCTCCATGCTTGTTATATTGTCAACCTCCTCAATAAGCAACTTCATCCCAATATCTAGCTCATCCAAGTATCTTTTAATCTGTTCCTCATCATTCTCTTTCAGAGCGTCATCCAACTTTCTCACAGTATTATGAAGCATCAACATGCCTAAATTCCCAAAAATGCCAGCCAAGCTATGGGTCTGTTTTTTTGCAGATACAACGTCTCCACTGTGAACCATTGTTTGTAATTCATTATGAATGTCTTTATATTCCTCCACTGTATCAGTGATCAACTTGTAGTACTTGCTAAAATCACTATTTAGAAGTTGCAAACCAAACTTAGTGTCCAATATTTTCTGATTAACATCACCAAATTTTTCTTCTGCATCAACGGATGACATCTCCAATTTAATTTTGAGCCAATGTGACACGTCCCTGTAAAAGGCATTTACATCTATAGGTTTTGATAAATATCCGTTCATTCCAATTTCGATGGCACGATTTTTATGTTCATCTAATACATTTGCGGACATCCCAATAATCGGCAGTTCCTCTTGTGAATATGACTCTCTAATTTTCGCTGTTGTTTCATATCCATCCATTACAGGCATCTGAATATCCATGATCACTAAATCATATTGCTTTCGTTCGATTTTATCTAATGCTTCTTTCCCGTCGTTTGCATAATCAATCTCACAATGAAGACGTTTCATGAGTTCTGACACAATAATCTGATTGTATTCATTATCTTCCACGAGCAATACTTTTGAATGTTTCATTGACATCATTTTAGGCACAGGGATCTGCTCTACGTTTAGAATCGGTTTACTGGATAAACTGCTAACATACCCCACGCCAGATGCAGATAATTCTTGTGAGACTGATGCTTTGTTCATTTCAGCTGCAGCAATTTCAAAATCTAGTTCAAAATAGAAGTTTGTGCCCAATCCAAGCTTGCTTTCAACTTTAATCTCTCCACCCATTAATTCAACGATGCTACGTGATATGGATAATCCCAGTCCTGTTCCACCATATTTGCGTGACGTGGTCCCGTCAGCTTGTTCAAACACCATAAACAGTCTGCTCTGATCTTCATCGCTAATACCAATACCTGTGTCTGATACAGAAAATCGCAATTTTACGCGACCTTCTTCATTTGATACTACAGTGCTATTCAGCTTCACATAGCCTTCGTCTGTAAACTTAGTTGCATTGCTAAGCAAGTTTAAAAATACTTGGTTTAGACGCATCGGGTCACCAATAATGTATTTTGGAATGTCATTATCATATTGGAACGTAAAGTGTATATCCTTTTGCACAACATTTTCGTTAAACATACTCATTAAAGAATCAATAAGTAATTTTAATCTGAATGGGATTCTCTCGATATCCATTTTGCCCGCTTCGATCTTAGAAAAATCAAGAATATCATTTATAATTCTCATCAACGAATTTGTGGAATTGTGAATGTTGAGTAAAAATTCTTCTGTATCTTTATCTACAACACTCTGAAGTGCTAAATATGACATTCCAATAATCGCATGCATTGGTGTTCGTATTTCATGACTCATATTTGCAAGAAACTGGCTTTTCAACTCACTTGCAGATTCAGCCTGTTCTTTAGAGTCAATCAAAACTAGGCGATAATCGTCATTTCTCGTCCATAATATCGCACTCAAATATGCAATTAAAGCTATACTTAGTACCAGAATAAAGTCATACTTTGAATAGCTCAAAATCATTAAATTTCTAACTTGATCAAGCTCCTCGTCGCTAATATAAGTCACAAGCATCCAGTGCTGGGTTGTGATAGCATCATCGGTTGCATCGAGTTCATCTGAAGACAAACATTTATACGCAAAAACACCCTTTTCACTTATAAATTCACCTGAACCACTTGATTGCATGATCTCCCATTCTTTTGGAAAATAATTGGAAAACGAAATTTCTTTCTTTTCATCGAACATGAAACCCCATTCATTTTCCTTATCATTGCATTTCAACCAGTATCCTTGTTCATTTAATAGCATGATTTCAGAATTATAGGTCTGATCATTTAGTATTTCATTATCTAAATGATATAAAAACGCGTCTCCAAAATAATTTAAAATAACAACTCCAATTTTCTCATTTTTATCATTAAACACAGGTTTAGCAAATCGAATCATCGGCTTATATGGTAACTCTACTTCTTTATTTTCAATATTCAAATCAAATGGTGATACGTAAACACTTTCATTTTCAATTTTCAACGCCTCTTCAAAATAATAACGATGTGCCTTATTTTGAAGATCTTTCTCAGGAATTACTTTTATCTGCTCATTTTCATAGTCCACACGGATAACTTCATTCCCTTTTAAATCTAAAATCCGTAATTGGTTATATATTTCTTTCGTTGACAAGTAACTTACAAAATAATTGATCAACTCATGATAATACTCAGATTCTTGAGACTCCAAAAAACGCATAACATCTGACGTCTTACTGATCAAAGTTATATCGTTATATATTAACTCTATATTCTCTATAGAAACTTCCTCTATGGTTTTAATATTATTTCGTTCATCTCTTAGTATACTCTCAAGAGTGGAATGATATTTTTCATTAATGAGCATAATAAATATCAGGGATTGGATCGAAAAGAGCACAACAAATACGATAATAAATATCCTCTTGTTCGCTCGTTTCAATAAATCTATATTCATAAGTTGATCACCTCTTTATGCAGACTTCCCACTATAAATAGTTATACCTCTTTTACACTTTAGTAAGCATGTATAGAAATATTTAGGTGATACAGGTTTATGATGACTCGAGAATAAAAAAAGACACCCAAAACGGGTGTCCACATGTTATTTCTCACTATTCTTTTCAAATCGCTCCACAAACTTCTTTCCCCAAACATCCATCGCTTCAAGAATGGGGATTAAATCACGGCCTTGTTCGGTCAATGAGTACTCTACCATAGGAGGTACCTGATTGTAGGTTTTACGATTTACAAGTCCAGATTCCTCAAGACCACGCAACTGTTGTGTCAGCATTTTCTGAGATATATTTGGGATCAGTCTTCTAAATTCATTGAAACGGACAACTTCATGATTGCCTAAGTTCCAAAGAATTAAAGATTTCCATTTCCCACCGATCACTTCAAGTGTTACTTCAATTTCACAACGATAATTTGTACAACTGACTTTATTCGTTCTATCTTCTGGCATATTTCACCCACCCATTTCTTACCTTTTTGTTACTATCTAACTGAAAAGTGCCTTCTTTTCAACCATATTTTGTTCCTCTATACTTACTTCAGAATCACTTATCCAGTAAACACATACAATTTTATCATACAAATAGGAGGAATTAAAATGGCACGTTTTACAATCCCAAGAGATATCTACTTTGGTGAAGGAACAATTGAAGAACTAAAAAATTTAGATGGCCAAAAAGCGATGATCGTCATTGGTGGCAGTTCTATTAAGAAATATGGAACTCTAAACAAAATTCAAGAGTACCTCGCTGATGCTGGTATGGAAACTCAATTATTTGAAGGTGTTGAGTCAGACCCATCTATTGAAACAGTACAAAAAGGCGCTCAGCTTATGAGAGAATTTAATCCAGATTGGATCATCGGCGTTGGTGGTGGTTCTCCAATCGATGCTGCAAAAGCAATGTGGATCTTCTACGAATTCCCAGAATTCACATTAGAAGAAGCAGCAAAGCCGTTTAACCTGCCTAAACTTCGTACTAAGTCGAAATTTGCAGCTATTCCAACAACAAGTGGTACTGGTACTGAAGTAACATCATTCGCTGTTATCACTGATGGTCAAACAGGTATTAAGTATCCAATTGCTGACTTCAACATTACTCCAGACATCGCAATTGTTGATACGAACTTGGCTCAATCAATGCCTGCAAAACTTGTGGCACATACAGGTATGGACGCACTTACACACGCATTCGAAGCTTATGTATCGACAGTGAGCAATGCCTTTACAGATGCTCTTGCAATGAAGTCTATTGAAATGATCAATGACAACCTACAAAACTCATTTGAAGGTGATTCCAATTCTCGATCTGAAATGCACCTTGCACAATGTCTTGCTGGAATGTCATTCTCAAATGCAATCTTAGGTATTGTACACAGTATGGCGCACAAGACAGGTAAAATTTTCAATATACCTCACGGATGTGCTAATGCAATCTACCTTCCATATGTTATAGAATTCAACAAGAAATCAGCTCTGGAGGAGTATGCTTCAATTGCGAAAACGCTTGGTCTTACAGGTGCAAACGACGATGAGTTCGTTCAGTCACTGGTTGATCTAATCAAAGCTTTCAATAAAAAAATGGACATTCCATCAACACTAAAAGACTTTGGTGTGTCAGAAACATTCTTTAAAGAGAACCTTGATTCAATTTCAGCAAGTTCTGTTGCCGATCCATGTACAGGTACAAACCCTAGAGCCATTTCGGTTGAAGAAATGAAGCAATTATTCACTTGTGCTTACTACGGAGAATCTGTACAGTTTTAATACTATGTGTGAACCCTTTATATACGATGATAAGCAATACCTCAATATAAACTAATTAAAGGGCATCCGCTTGCGATACAGCAAGTGGATGCCCTTTATTCTTTGTATAAATCAGTGATGTTCCACAACATTCTTAATATCTTCCAAATCTTTTTGCATAGCTTTCTCTGTAGAGGACTTCATCATACCTCCAAATACAGTACTCATGAGTTTACCCATCAATGACTGTGCCTCTCCTTCAAATCCCATTGTGAGTATTTCATTACTACCTTGGGAGACAATTGATAATGTTGAAACATAGATCATGCCATGGCTTTCAGCTCTTGTTTTATAGTATTTGTTGGGCTCAGAATCAGTAATCCACATCACTTCAGTGGCTTCTTTGCCAAACATCGTCCTTGTTTCTCGCCATTTTAGACCATTAAGCTGACCTTCTGACTTCTCAAGAACTTCAATTTTCTCAATCGCACTAATATTTTGCTCAGAATGTTCAATGTCCGTAATAACACTCCAAATGTCTTCTTTTGTCCCTTTGATTGGGATGGACGCACTTACTTTCATCATATTCTCCTCTCAGCAATATCACACTGTGTTGTTGATATCAATTCTCAGTGTATTGATACCCAGAATTGAGTCTGCTAAAAAAGAGGTTTCTTTTATATAGCAGGCTATTTTAATCCCATTGCTAGGCTGATATTGAATAGGACTTGTTTAAATGGATAAACTATAGATGAGGTGACTTATGAGAAAAAAAACACTTTTTATCCTGATGATTATTATCACAGGCATGATATTTAATACCATAAGCTTTTCAGATGATTTTAATAAGCAATCTATAGCTTTGCTTGGAGAAGACAACGAAGCTATCCTCAAAATGTTTGGAGACTTAGGTTATAAGGTTCAGCTCTTACTAAATGACAACGATCTATACTCTTCAATTGAGGCTACTGATATTTTAATTGTCAACGGGAGTGACACTGCACTAAACGCTGTCGCGATGAAAGTAATTCAGGACCGCGTGGCAGAGGGCATGAATCTACTGATTGTCGGTCAATCAGAATTGGCAGAACGTTTCGGTATAGTCTTTGAAGACCACACACATGCCGATGACCATGCTGTTGATATATTGGATGATACCCTGGATATTTTCTGGTCTTCAGAGTTAAGATATTCTCCCGTTATGGCTTCAGATGACTATACTGTTTTTACCACCTATAAAAAAGATCAGAGCCCTGCTATTTTTGGTCTAACCAGCGGTGCGGGTCGGATCATCTATGCAGAAACACTTGTCGATAATACTGCAGAACATTCCTATATACGGTTTCCATACCTTATCAATCACATCATAGATTACTTCAACTTGGTGTCATCCATTCGGGTAGATGATGTAAGAGTTTACATGGATTGGGGGTATCACTACGAGCAATCACCTCAAGCACTGGTGAAAACTTTGAAAGATGCTGGTGTTTCAGAAGTGCACCTAAGCGCTTGGTATGAATTGGAAAGAGTGGACAGCTTTTATACAACTTTCATCGACCTTTGTCATGCAGATGGAATACTTGTCTATGCATGGTTTGAATTGCCTATGGTGAGTAAGCTTTTTTGGGATGAGCACCCAGAATACAGAGAAAAGAATCTACTTGGCGAAGATGCCATCGTTGGATGGCGCTATTTAATGGCCGTTGAAGACCCTTCGTGTACGGCACTTGTAAACCAAGAAATGAAATCTATTATTCAAGCTTTTAACTGGGATGGTGTAAATCTGGCCGAATTATACTTTGAACCTGCAGAAGGCTTTCATCTTAAAGAGGACATCACACCTTTTGGAGATTATTTTACAAAACTATTTATTGAGACATATGGCATTAATCCGAAATTAATCTTCAATGAAAAGTCCGGTTATTACCACGAAAAAAATAATGTAATGTTCGATCATTATGTTGATCTGAGAAAACAAATCATTACAGAATTAACCGTTGATTACATCAGGTTTCTTGATTCCTTATCAAAGGATCTCGACCTCTATATCACAATGATTGATGATTCCGTGGACTCAAAGATTTCAAACAACATCGGTTCCTCAACAACGCTAATCATGAAAGCACTTGATACAATCAATACAAAACTTCAAATAGAAGACCCATTCTTTTTGTGGGATGTCGGTTCGGAGCGTTATTTGGCAATCGGCAAAGATTTTAGCCATCAATACAACCAGCGGTTTGAATCTATCGATATAAATGTCGTAGAAAGAAATTACGCCTACCCCACTCATCAACAAACGGGAGCAGAGTACAATGCAATTGTCAGCGACGGATCAAAATACACGCTTAATGCACACCTCTATGCAGCAAATACTGTCTACGAAATGGATTTTACTAATACGCCCTACATTATCGGCAGTCACATTGATATTGACTATGACACTCATGGCTTCAGCTATGACAGTTCCAAGACTTTCAAGGTCACAGGAGATTATGCTGACAAAGTCATCTATGTGGACGATCGACAATGGCTCGGTTATACAAGTGATTATCTTTTAATGCCAAAAGGACGGCATAACGTGATAATTTCAGAACAAGGACCTATTAATTCAGATAACCAACTACGTATCACCGACAGCAATGCTGACATTGTTGCTATTGTTGAAACTGACGACTCGCTTATGATGGCCTACCAATCTAATAGAACAGCCATTGTTCAGCTCAACAGACGTGTCACCAATATAAGCGTTGATGGTGAACCCTTAACACCTCAGTACTATTACAACGGTGAAAGTTTTGCCGTCAGGTTGCCGGAAGGTCATCACACAGTGACATTTCAGTCAGAACTTAATGAGGATATTCTTATTTCTCTTAATGGAAAAATTGAAACTTTCAACAACACACTCATTAATGAAAACAACCATGTCATGATTCCACTGCTTGAGTTGTTGGACAAGATGGGCTATACCTATACAATCCACGATGTGTATAAAACCGTCAGTGGCCAAAACAATGGTTCTGTATTCTGGCTTCAAATAGGTAACCCCAAAACACAATTTAATGGCCTTGATATCACATTGACAGTCGCACCCTTTGAGCAGAATGGCATATTTTACGTCCCCATAGAACTCATCAAAACCATTTTGAATCATAACGTTGTATGGAATGTGACTCATAAAATCATCGGATTAAATTCTATGGATTAAATCAAAATAGAAAGGACACCCATCAACCTAGATCCCTTTCTATTGAAGAAATGAACCTATTATATACGATGAAAAGCCCACTCATGACTCCGAATGGGCTTTTCATTATTATACTTATTCAGTTAACCGCATTGTCTACGAACAATTACACTGCCATTGATCTGCACCATCTTTTAGACTGGATACAGATTGTTCTAACTCCTCCATACTGGCACCAATCTCTTGATAAGAACTCATTTGTTCATTAACCACATTACTAATGTGTTCTACAGACATACCACTTTTCTGAATTGACGCTAATATTTCACTCATCAAATTTGCTATGTCATCAGAGATGATCGACTGCTCATTGGATGAATCAGATATTAAATTAATTTCTTCAGTAATATGCTCTATACGCTTTAAAATATTCTTAAATTGATCATTAACATCATATGATTTTACTACACTTTTTTTCGCAACCTCTTGGCCTTTTGTAATTGCTATATCTGCACGATTCGCCTTATCTTGAATCTCCTTAACTGAAGCGCTGATCTTTGATGCAGATACTTTACTCTCCTCTGCCAATTTCCTGATTTCATCAGTCACAACAGCAAAACCTCGACCATGTTCTCCAGCTCTTGCGGACTCAATCGCTGCATTAAGTGCCAGTAAATTTGTCTGTTCCGAAACACTGGTTATAAAAGACACCATTTCACCTATATGCTCAGATGATTGTTGAAGCTCCTTTATTGAGTTATAAGCTTCTTCGGTGGATTTATTCACTTCGATGTTCGATACTACAACATCGTCAATATCTTTTTCTCCCGTTCTTGTAGCGGTTAAAATTTCGGTGCTGCTTACAAAGGCTTTCTCCGCTTCTTGTGAGATCACTTGAGTTCGGCTTGCCATCTCCTCAATGTTTGCAGTCACTTCCTCAACGCGCTTGGTGTTGTTCTGGAAGTAACGTGACACATCACTTAACTCATTGCTAATATCACCGACACCTCCAATCGCACGAGCACCAGCAACAGCCATTTGATTGGTTGATAGCGCTAACGTTGAGAACGTATTTTTTGAGTTAGACATCATACTTTGCATTTCATCTATGAAGGCGTTTATTAATTTCGCTAACTCTCCCACTTCATTTTGACTGGGAATATCTATCTGTGTTCTAAGTTCTCCATTTAGAACATCCTTCAGCACCATGTTAATTTTATTCATGGGATTAACCACATGTTTGAATATGTCCAACAAAATGAACAGACTCACTAAAGTTGTACTCATCGTCAAACTTATAAGAAAATTGGTGCTGATCATCATTTTTTCTGTGATTTGTCCGAGTATAAAAATGCCTTGAAATCCGAAAGACATAACAATGACCAACAGTAAAAATAGTATTTTACTCTTTATTTGGATTTTATTCAGATAACTCATTTCGTTTCTCCTCTATAGCCACTTTCATTCTATTTAAAGCCTCTTCAAGCACAGACCTTGGGCAAGCAATATTTATTCTTACAAAACCAGCACCTTCTCGGCCAAACCAATGTCCAAAATCGAATGCCACTTTGGCTTCCTCTACAATAAATGCCTGCAATTCTTTGGCATCCATCTCTAGTGCCCTTAAATCGATCCATACTAAATAAGTGCCTTCAGGTTCAACGACACCCGCAATTGGAAGTTCATCTTTAATATAGTTTTTTAGAAAACTTAGATTATCTTCTAAATAACCTAAAAACGCATCAAACCACTCTTCACCCTTTGAGTAAGCTGATTGAAAAGCAGCTATCGAAAATGCATTATTGTGATTCATATGATACTTCTCGACAAAGTTCTGATACTCCTGAGCAATCTTTTCATCAGAAATCACAACAGCAGCTGTACTCAAGCTGGATACATTAAATGTTTTTCCCGGCGATAGACAAGTCATAGTAATATTTGCTATGGCCTCCGAAATAGACGCCATTGGTGTGTACTTATGAGGCTTATACACAATATCTCCATGGATTTCATCTGATATTATTCGCACGCCATGTTCCACACAAATATCTCCAATTCTTTTAAGTTCGTCTTCTCTCCAAACCCTGCCAACTGGATTATGTGGATTTGCCAAGATGATTAGTTTCGTCTTTGGATCTTTTGCTTTATTTTCTAAATCATCAAAATCGATTTCATATTTTCCAGCCACCAATTTCAAAGAATTTTTTACAGGCATCCTGTTATGGGATTTAATAATTTTAGCAAATGGATAATACACCGGTGTTTGAATAATAACCTGATCATTAACTTCGCTGAGTAAATCAATAAGAATAGATATTGATGACAAAACGCTTGGAGCGTAAAACAGATGCTGCTGGTCTAATCTCCAATTATGTCGTTTCTCATACCAGTTTATAATTGCATTATGATGCTCATTCGTTTTGTATTCATAACCAAATACGCCATGTTCAGCTCTTCTTACTAAATCAGAAATCAATGACTCTGATACTTTAAAATCCATATCAGCAACCCATAAAGGCAATACATCCTCATTACCGAAATAAGTTGTTAATTTTTCCTTACTCCATTTTTCTGTTGGAACAGCTCTTCTATCAATTACTGAATCGAAATCATACTTCATGACTACACTCCTTTCACCAATTCGCATATCATGCCCTAAATACCAGCAAAATGCATAACTATATAAATTCCTTTTTATATACTCAGTATAGTTTGTGTAGTCAAAAATAGAAGTATGCACTTTTTTGTAACTAGTTACTTAAAGGACACTATAACTATTTTCAATCACTGTGATATGCACTATTATAATCAATCTAAATTTCCAAAAAAATAAAACGACGAAGTGAAATTACAATCACTTCGCCGTTCAAATCTAATATTATTTTCTCTCAAATCCCCAAGCACACATCAAGTCAAGAATAGGTACCAATGTTATTCCTTCCTCTGTAATAGTGTACTCAACTTTTGGAGGAATCGTTTTGAAATCTTTCCTTTTAACCAAACCATCCTTAGCCAATTCCTTCAATTGTTGACTCAACATTTTATTGGTCACTGAAGGTATGAAACGTCTGATTTCACCATAACGCTTTGTCCCATTTTTTGCTAGAAACCAGACAATTAATGGCTTCCATTTTCCTCCCATTTTCGAAAGTGTATACTCAATACCACACTCATCACTACCTAAAACATTAAGGATTTCAAGTTTTTCATCCACGCCAAACCTCCTTATTTCAATCAGCACATCTATTAACAGTATCTTTTTGATACTAGTCACTTAAAAGTGCATACTTCTTTTTTATCACACTTGTATTCTATAATGAACGTGTCAGATAAATCAACTTAAAATTAATTACGAGGTGAAAAAAATGTTTAATGTAAACAATCTAACTGTTGCATGGGATTTCTTCAAGTTAATCTTCACAGAACTAATCCTTCTATTTATTATTATCAGCTTTATCGTTGCGTTACTACAGCGATATATATCAGCGGATACAATCAAGAATGTATTATCAAAACCCCATAAGCGTATGCAGAATGTTATCGGCGCAGCTCTTGGAGCAGTGACACCATTCTGTTCGTGCTCAACGATCCCGATTCTGGTCGGCTTATTCAAAAGTGGTGCACCATTTGGTGGGACAATTTCATTCCTCATAGCTTCACCAGTGCTTAACCCAATGATCATTGTACTATTCCTCAAATTCTTTGGAATCAAGCAAACGGCAATCTATTTTGTTTTTACATTTATATTCGCCACTTTCATAGGTTACCTGCTTGAGAAGCTTGGTATGGAAGATCAAATCAAAAATGTGACCATTCAGGGTGAAGGACATAGCGAAATAACTTTTGAAAAGATTGAAGGCACAAAGGCTGCACGACATAAAGCGGTTTTCGCTTATGCTGCAAAAGATACGTTTGGCCTATTTGTAAAAGTTATTCCATTCCTAGTATTCGGTGCAGGTGTTGGCGCGTTTATCTATGGTTTTGTACCACAAGAATTTATTACAAAATACGCTGGCCCAACCAATTTCTTTGCTGTTCCAACAGCTGCAATTATCGGTGTCCCAATGTATGTAAGAACTGAAACCATGATCCCTATTGCAAAGGCACTTAATTCCTCTGGAATGAGTATTGGTGCAATTATGGCACTCGTTATCGGTGGCGCTGGGGCAAGTATTCCTGAAGTTACATTACTGAATACGATCTTCAAGAAAAAGATGGTCATTGCATTCATACTATCTGTGTTTAGTGTTGCTACATTCACAGGTATCGCATTTAATCTAATGTTTAGTTAATAATTGAAAAGGAGAAATACAATGAGTGAAAAAAAGAAAAGCATTTTAAAAAATCTATTTAAAAGTGGCGGCGGCTGTGGCTGTGGCGTTACAATAGTAGAAGAACCAAAAAAGAACGGCAAATCTGACTCGAACAACTCGAACAATAAAAATAAAAAGTAATCTACAAAAGAGTGCTATATCCTTCTATGATAATAGGATATTGTCAAAAAAACCTTCGTCACTATGACGAAGGTTTTCATATGTTCTATCACTATAAATCAATGCTCTACTTCAGATAGCGCCTTCACGATTAACGCCTTAAGGTCTTTATATTCAATCGCTCCAGGTACCCTTACTTCTTCATTGATCATAATCGTTGGAACAGAATTGATACTCCACGCCCTAGCCAACCTAATGTCTTCTTCAATTCTCATCAAAACGTCTTCACTATCAAAATCCTTAATGAATTTTTCTATATTGAGTCCCGCTATTTCAGCAAGGTCAATAAGGACATTTCGGTCTCCAATATTTCTGGCTTCAGTCAAATGGGCTTGTTGTACAAGGTCAAAATATGTCCAGTGCGCAGCTTGTCCACCTTGAAGTTCAGCAGACTTACACCCCCTCAGACCATTTAACGATGATGGATACTCAAAATCTCGTGACTCCATTAAATCTGCATTTATTTTACCGTCACCATTGATATTTGATGCGCGCCAATGCTTCATGATCTCTTTTTTTGCATTTTCCATTGATCCAAACATACGAATCGTATCCTTAGAATCTTTAGATAGGGCAAATGAATGATGAACAATCTCTAATTCAGGAAACTCTTCGGCTAACTTATGCATTCTTGATGATAACACATAGCACCAAGAACAAATCACATCATGGAAAAAATCAATTTTTAGTTTTCGCTCCATAACAATCACCTCTCAATTTCATTTCTTATAGACACTTGCATAACACATTTAAAACGTTTCTCATTTAACTAAAACTCAAGAACCAGTTTTTCAAGCTCACTGTGTGCTTTCTCCTTGATCTCACCACCGCCAGTTTGAGTCATATTTGTACCTTCTAGATGCACTGAATTGAAATCTTCAACACCCATAAAGCGAAGTACTGATTTCAGATAGCTATTTCCAAATTCCATACCTTGAGCAGGTCCTTCTGTATAAATACCGCCAGAAGCATGTACATGCAACGCTTTTTTATCTGTAAGCAATCCCACAGGACCATGTTCTGTATACTTAAAAGTTCTATTCGCGATCATCACTGTGTCAATGTAGACTTTCACTTTAGGTGGCAGAGATAAATTCCACATTGGTGTTACAAAAACATACTTGTCAGCATCAATAAACTGATCTGTGTAACCGTTGATCGCTCCAACCTTTACTTTTTCGCTCTCCGTTAATTCACTAAAGTTTTGGCCTGCACCTAGTTTTCCCCACCCGCTGAATACTTCTGCATCTATATATGGAATTTCGAGATTGTACAGGTCAAGTTCAGATACCTGATCTTGAGGGTTCTGAACCTTGTATGCCTCAATGAACTTTCGTCCCGCTTCTAGGCTATATGAATGTGCTTCTGCCTTAGGATTTGCTGTGATAAATAATACTTTTTTCATTTGAACTGCCTCCTTGTTGTTTGAACCCGTTTTATCTCCATTAATAAGTTTATTAATCATGCCAAACATGTTTTCATCCTTTCAAACCAACCCTTTGTACTAATTAGTGATATCTGAGTAAAAAAATATATTTTACATATCATCTTTCTGTAAATGGCATCACAGTCATATCACTAATTAGTGATATTGGCTTAAAAATATACTCTTCATAAGATACATTCATATCTCATGAAGAATACTTATACGCCATTCAATTTCTTTAACAATGCCAATAAATCAGCCTTTTCATTCATGTCTAGATTGGAAAGAGCTTCTTCAAGATCAATCAAATGTTCCGGAAATATCTTTGCAATTATATTGTGACCTTCCTCTGTTAATCGAATTAAAAACGCTCTACCATCTTCAGAGTCACGCTCTTTAACGATATACTTGGCTTTCACCAAGTTTCGAATAACCACTGTCATATTACCACTCGTAGAAAGAGTCTTTTCAATGATCTCACAAATTTTCATCGGGCCTTTATGATACAAAGCCTCCATAACGCCAAACTGCGCAATTGTCAGTCCATGAGTTGAAATTCGATTTGTTAGATTTTTTTCATCTTTTTGCAACGATCTATGAATCGCAACCACCAATTTCAGATTCAGATCGTTTAATTCCCCGTATCTGCTCGTTTTCTTCTTCATGGCTTTAATATATCACTAACTAGTAATAACGTCAACATTTCTTTTTATAATCGATTCTTAATCCACACAATATCTTCATCAACGAACCGATGCGTGAATTCCTCTACATTAAATCGACAGAACTTATATACACATTGTACGAAAAAGCCTGTTGTAAATACCAAATAAAGCGTACCTATTCCAACGTTGCCCCCAAACACTAAACCCAGGGCAAGTGCACTGACCTCTAGAATGGTGCGGATTGCAACAACAGATTTATTGGTTCGTTTAATCAATGCAATCATAAGGCCTTCTCTGGGACCAGAACCCAGCCCGGCACTCAAGTAGAAATATGACCCAAATCCAAGTAGGATCATTCCGACACTCAGCATAACCAACCCGGATAATATTGAAGTGCCTTGAGGAATGACTTCAAGCGGCATTAAGATATCGACGCCCCGCCCAACAAAATACATACTGCAGATTGTACCCCATCCAATTCTTTCACCCAGGATTGCATTGACGATGACTATACCTAACCCAACCAATATACTTGCTTTTCCAAATGTTATATTCAATTTCATAGAAAGACCCTGATGGAAAACGTCCCATGGTGAAAGTCCCATATTTGCTTTGATCATTATTGTGACGGCAAGTGCAAATAGGGCAATTCCACAAAATAAACGCAGTGCTTTTCGAAATATATCAAAATACATAATGGATCTCCTTCGCTCTATTAAAAGTATTTGTGTAAGTCAATTTTAGCAAAACAAAGTATTTCAATTCATTGCTATTTTTGCTTAATTCATGGCTCATGTTGCTGAAATCAGAGGAGAAATTCATGATTCACCTGTATCTCTCTACATTATCATAATAAAATGCTCCCGATAAAATAACGAGAGCATTCTTTTACATAACTTTTCTATTTTGCTGCTGTACGGAAGTCCTCTTTGATCTTTAAAAGTAATTCTTCATCACCTAAAATACGAATACCCGTTTGAACCAATGCACCCATGACCTTGTTCATTTCTTCGTACGCATACGGTTGGATGCTTGCCTCAGCAAATTCAGTCGTATGACCTGCAACGCCTGCTTCACAAATGGCAAAACACGGATGGATTGTTGGACAAACATGGCTGACATTCCCAGCATCAATTGATCCCAGTCCTTCAGATTCTTTCTTGATTTCCATCACTCCAAATGCCTTCAGGTTCGTTTCGAATTCATTGTTTAGAACACCATTAGAAACGAAATTATCATAACTCTTCTCATAGTTTCGAATGCTCAACTCAGTTCCTGCCGCCAAGGAAGCGCCACGTGCGCAGTTCTTCACTTTTTCTACAACTTCCTGTAGATAGGTTTTCGTTGTAGCGCGTACGTAAAATTGAACTACGGCCTTATCTGGTACAATGTTCGCAGCTAAGCCGCCTTCTTTGATGATTCCATGAATTCTCGTTGATGTTGTGACATGTTCCCTCAACGCATTTATATTGTTGAATGTACCAATGGCAGCATCAAGAGCATTAATGCCCTTTTCAGGACATGCCGCTGCATGGGCTGTCTGTCCCTTAAACTCAAACTCAATGGCCTCCATTGCCAAAGAATTGATCGAAACATAATAGCGGTCCATCGGGTGGGCCATCATGACAACGTCTATATCGTTAAATACACCTTGATCAGTCATATCGACTTTGGCTCCGTCTGTTTCCTCAGCGGGTGTGCCAATGACAAGAACTTTTCCGCCTATTTTCTGAGCAAATCGACTTAAGGCTATACCCGCTCCTGTGCTTACTGTTCCTAGAATATTGTGACCACACCCGTGTCCAATGCCCGGCAAAGCGTCATATTCCGCTAAATAAGCAATTGTTGGACCTGGTTTACCTGAATCATAAGTTCCTTTAAAAGCTGTTCTAATACCTATAAAATTCTTTTCAATCTGGAAACCTTCTTTTGCCAACAGCTCAGTATGGGCCTCGCATGCTTTAAACTCTTCATTCCCAAGCTCTGGATTCTTATATATAAACTCGTTTAACTCGATTAGATCATCTGATAGAAGATCTAGAACTTCTTTAATCTCTTTCAATTTGTCCCCTCCATTTTTAAGTCGAAACTTAAATTGATCCGGTTTGCTTTCTTGTTTATACGATGTCGAATTAACCTATTTAAAAAGGTCCATATCCGATCGTATTTGCAATAACTAGGAAGATAGCTCCTGTGGCTAAAAATAATCCCATTAGCGGTGTTATGAATTTCAACCACTTTTGATAAGAAATCTTAGTTACCGACAGAAGCGCCAAAATCATCGCTGGCAGCATAGAGTTTGTAAATCCATCTCCAAATTGGAATGCCAAAACAGCAACTTGACGGTTTATTTCTAGAATATCCGCAATGGAAGTCATGATAGGCATAGTGACTGCAGCTTGACCACTTCCTGATGGAATAAAGATATTCAGTACAATCTGAACAAGATACATGACGATAACTGCCATGGATTTTGGTACACCTTGAATGCTCATTGCCAGGCTGTTGACAATCGTGTCAATAACCAAGCCGTTCTGTAGAAGAATCAGAATCGCTCTTGCGATACCAACCGCCAATGCGCCTAGAACAAGAGCCTGAGCTCCAATTATGAATTCCTCGGCAATTTTACTCGGACCAAAGCCGCCTACTAACCCACATAGAATACCGATGCCCATGAAGACTGTAGCAATCTCCATAATATACCAACCAGTAGTGAAAACACCCCAGATAATCATGCCAACACCTGATGCCAGCGTTAGAAGTACCAAAAGCTGTCTTCCAGTAATTTTTCCTAAGTCGTTCAAGTCAATAATTTGACTTTTCTCTTGTTCTTCGATGTCACTCACGTAGCTGAACGAAGGATCCTTCTTCACTCTGTTTCCGTATCTACTGATATATATAGATGTAATGGCAATCAAAGTCACCAATACAACCAATCTAAGTCCCATTCCAGAAAAGAGAGGCAGTTCGGCAATCGTCTGGGCAACCCCCACTGTAAATGGGTTCATAAATCCTGACGTAAATCCACATGCAGCGCCCATAATGACCATTGCCGTCCCTGTCAATGAATCAAAGCCAAGCGCTCTTGCCAGAATAATTCCAATAGGTATGAATACAATTGTCTCTTCTGCCATTCCAATGGTTCCACCACCAATTGCGAAAATAGTTACGAACAACGGAATCATCAATTTCTCTTTGCCATTTAATTTCGTCGCAAGCTTTCCAATACCTGCTTCAATCGCACCCGTTGCTGTAATAACCTGGAATGCGCCCCCAATAATGAGAATGAAGAACACAATATACGATGCATCTACCAATCCCGCAGGAATTGAGCCTACAATATCAAAAAGACCTGCTGGATTCTGCTCTACATAATGAAATGTCCCTGGCACAACTACGGATTTCCCAGTTACCTCATCAATCGCCATTTCAAACTGTCCTGCCGGTACAACATACGTTAAAAATGCAGCCAATAAAACCATAATGATCAGTATCACATACGTGTGTGGGAAGCTCCATTTCTTTTTTTCATTGATCTCTGCTGCAACTGCATTTGAATTCACTTGAGACATCTTAATTCCCCCTTTTTTATTATTACGTGTTTATGTACATCAACGCGTTAGTTTAAAAAAACTCAATTGAGTCCTATATAGTATTCCAATTTCCTCCTTTCATACATTTAAGTTAACGTGTCGATACATATAAACGCATAGTGTAAATCTTTACTCAAAAGATTTAAATGTAACATAATTTAAGATCCCTTGAGCTATTAATGTGAATTTGTTAAGATTCACGGAATAATAGATTTCCTTGCCTTCTTTTCGTGACATCAAAATTCCGGCTCTTTTCAATATCTGCAAATGATGAGATATCGTCGGTCTTGATACACTACTCTTCATGGCGATATCACTTACATTCATTTCTTTATTACCAAGTATTGCGACAATCTCTAACCGCGTTTCGTCTGATAATGCCCTAAAAACCTCGACATCAAAATACTCATTTTGCACGAACTTTGACATGATTCACCTGCACTTAAAATTTATTATTTTATTCATAATGCCATAATCAAAATGGTCCATAATTTATTATTACCGCTACAGTGAGTAAAATAATGCCCTCAATGTACCACATACAAAATAAAGGCAAAATAAACTTAATCCACTTCTTCCAGCTTACGCCGCCAAGTGCCAATGCAGCCATTGTCATTCCAACGGTTGGAGAAATCATATTTGTGAATCCATCCCCGAATTGAAATGCCAGTACTGTAATTTGTCTCGGCAGTTCCGACAAGTCACCAACATTCATCATGATTGGTAACGTCACTGCAGCTTGACCTGTTGAAGACGAAATGAATATATCCAAAATGCTTTGAACAATAAACATCGCACTCGCACTCACTGCTGGTGCAACACCATGTATCAAGCTTGAAAAACTATATATGATGGTATCTAAAATTCCGCCATTTTGCATCACAACCATGATTGCGCGTGCAAGGCCTATAATCAATGCACCGTAAACCAAGTTTGACGCGCCTTTTGTGAACTCTGTCACAATTCTTCCTGATTTATGTCCATATGCCATCCCAGAAGCAACGCCCATAATTAAAAACATCGTAGCAATTTCTGTAATGTAGAAATCTAATTTCAAAATCCCGTAAATCATAACAGTGAGTGAAATAATGATAACTGCTACCACATGCTTATTTTTCTTGCTTAATTGAACATTTGATGCTTTTAACATCATATTTTCTTGTATTTCACTGGGATCTAACCGATTATTCTCCAATTTACTATTAAGAAATAAAATACCCGTTCCCATGAAGACACAATATGCAAACAATCTGAAGCCCATTCCTGAAAATAAAGGAAGTCCGACCATTTGCTGTGCAATCCCTGTATTGAATGGGTTCATAAAACCGGCAGTGAATCCCGCATTGACTCCAATCATAATAATTGAAAGTCCAATCATTTTATTATAGCCCAACGATATTGCCAATGCAATCATCAGTGGGTAGAGAGGTAGCGTCTCTTCGCTCATTCCAAAAGTAGCACCACCTAGGGAAAACATGATCATTACAAAAATAAGAATCCGCTTCTCCTTCCCCGAATAGTTCTTAGCCAGGTTGGCGATGATAACGTTAAAGGTTCCGGTGCCGTTTATTATTCCAATACTCCCGCCAATCATCAATACAAACATAATGATATCGCTGGCATCGTTCATGCCTTCAGGGATACTTTTAATCATCTGAAAAACTGAGACGGGTGATCTGTCAACGTACTGGAAACTGTCTGGAACAACATAATTCATTCCCGTTTCCACATTGATTTCACGGTCGAAAGTACCTGCTGGCACTATATATGTCGCAATGGATAATGCGATTATTATAAGTATGATAATAACGTATGAATCTAGAAATTTGATTTTCATTGCTTCCCCCACATAAATTTTATGTGTTTAAGTATATCAACGTATGATTTATAAAGCAAGGAATGCTTAGAATCTTCTGAAATTAAAACTTTATAGATGAAAAATGAGTCATCCGGATAAACTCCAAATGACTCATTTTCTAAACTTTACACATACTTTGCCATAATTCGGTCAAGCGCACCATCATGATGAAGCGCAGCGATTCCTTCATTGAAGATCTGTATATATATGTCCATATTTTTTGCATTTGTAAACGCCATATTGCTGACATTGTCACGTTTTACAACCTTCTTAAAAGAAGCCTTTACGATATTTTTATCCTTGACGATATTCTTGAGATAATAATCCCCTGTCATTTCTTCCAGAATGATGACATCCAACTGCCCTTTCAGTAACTTGTTAAACAAGATGTCTTCGTTTATTGATGCGTCTTTCACAATTTTTCTTTCGCTGCCAAATGCATCAAAGTATTCATACTCTTCGATAACACCGACTCGCTTTCCTAACAGATCCTGAAACTCTGTCACGTTCAGTCCAGAATCACTATTTATGTAAAAAGCAAAATTTTCTTCATTTCTATAAGCATTTGAGAAATTCATAATTTGCGCACGATCGGACGTTTTAGAGATGCTCGGAATAATGTCGCACACACCTTTTCGTATCATATTCAACGACGTTTCCCACGGTGTGATCAATACCTCAAGATCAATATTGTGACGACCATAGATTTCCCGCATAATATCTATGTCAATTCCATGAATCTCATTCTTTTCTGGTTCATAAATTATGTATGGCGCATAGGGTGACGTCGCCAAACACAATTTGGCATTGTCTTCATCTTTCTGGACATGCTGTACGAAATCAAAATTCAAGTCTTCCAACTTTTTAAGAGCACCACTAACTCGGTTTACTGTTTCCGTTTCTTCTTTTATCGAGTACCCAATTTCTTCCGCCGACTCAGAAACCTCTTCAACAGAGACTGTCATTCCTTTTACCAGTTCATGAACCTCTGCAAAACGTTCAAGTAAATCCTCACTGCTCACTTCCACTTGTTTGTTCCCACCAGTCATTTGTTCAACTGTTTTTTCCACATCATCCAGGCCAGTTACTGCTTCACTCAAATGCTCCGCTTCAGTTTCGATACTCGAAGTCGCATCCACGATCCCAGTTCTCGTCTCAAGAGCCAAGCCCATAATGCCCTCAATAAGATGTACAATTTTAGAAACCACATCGGCTGTTTCAATAGACAGTTTTCGAACTTCCTCAGCGACAACGGCAAAACCTCGTCCGTTCTCTCCAGCTCGAGCCGCTTCTATTGAAGCATTTAATGCGAGAAGATTTGTCTGGGAAGAAATACCGTCAATACTATTGATAAGCGTCTCTGCTTCTCTCGTTCTTTCTTCAAGTGACCGTACATTCTCAACAGAAACATTGAGTTGTACACGCGTTTTGTTGAAAATTGAAACCGCTTCTTGGATTGCTCCACTTTTTTCACGTACACTTGTCAATCCCGCTTCTGCTAGATCAGCCAATTCCTTCGACAACATGACGTTGTTCTGTAGATCTTTAAATACGTTGTCTACAATCCCATCTGTAGATATAATGCGTGCCGTTTGTTCCTGTGCATTTGCTGTGAGTGACTCTGTCCGCCTTAAGACATCATTCATTTGAACTTCAAGTTCTTCCAAGGAAAATGCAAATTCACTAACAAGTCGCATATAGTCAGTAGAGAGTTTCGATATATAGGCCTCTCTTCCCTCTTCCACTTTGTTCTTCTCCTGCACTTCGATATTACTACAACTTTGATACTTTACCTTCATCTGACTTCTATAGTACAGATGGTAGAACAATAATAAAATAAATGATCCCAATGCAATATAAATCATAGCGCCCCTCCTATGTTAAGTCTTTTTCTGAATCTTTTTTCCAACTTCCTTTTTATAGTATAGAGGACATAAAACTCCAAATCAAATTAATATTTTAAAATTCGAAATATTCAAACGTATTGATACAATAAAAATACCCTTACCAATTTCTTTGTAAGGGTATTTGAACTTCTCACATTATTTTCGGGCTTCCTTACTTCGTTTTCTAGCTGCAACAATGACAGATATGATCACGACTAGAAATATTGACACCACAGCAAGAATAAACTTCTGAATTTCTTTAGCGGATAACTTGCGCTCAATATCAATGTCTTTTCCAGCTGAATAACTCTCTGTCTCAAGCTTTTCAAAATCGGATCGATCAACACCAATAAATTCAGATCGAAATGCACCGGTTCCACTAACAAAAGCCGTATCTCCATTAAGCTTCGCAAATAACTGAATGTCTGATAAATATTTCGATGCAAATTGAACACTATCCTTCGTTGGGCCAGCAACAACCAAAACCATCTTATCCTCTGCATATGGTGAGTATAAAAGTTGGATTGTTCCCACATTCTTGCTAAATGCATCAAACAGCTCAATTTGATCATTTTCTTCAAATCGATCTCCTTCTTCAGTCAAAGAGATATTGAACTCAGGATTTAGTGTTTTAATGAAACTGTTATTTTCCAGTGTTCCAATGACGATTAAATTCTTATTATGTACCGCTTCATCAAATTCTGAAGCATAAATAAAATCAACAACACCGACCTCATTAAGATCTTGACCCATATAGGCCAATACATCGCAAATATTCTGTAACGCCGGAATACTGACTTCATCTGGTAGGATTATAGTTAAATCATTCCAATATCCATTTTTAACAAACGGTGCTGGATACCTGCTGAAAGAAAACAAATCTCTCTCTTCATTTGGCAAATACAAAACGGTTTCATTTGAAATAAAGCCCCAAAGATTAGTGTCAAATGACGCAGACTCACAGTCATAATTGGTTGGTATAAGCGACATATCGAACCGTAAATCATAGGTTTGAGCTTGACGCACTTCTGCCGGAATAGGAAGAATGAGTGCGTCATCTTGTACAAATTCTCCATCAAATTGTTTTGAACCTACAGGCACACCGTTGATATATATACTAATCGACGATTTTTCGAAATTCACAATATCAGAATAGCGAAACTTCACCATAATTTTTGCTTCCTCTGAGATATACCACGTTGAAGGAATATTAACAAAAACACTCGAACTCCCCCGCTTTGACCCCTGAAAGAGAATATTACCATAACCAAGCGATTCTAAATCTATATATTCACTCGGTTCGATCTGAGTATCTACAAATTCCTGATCTAATGAAACCCACTGAGTACCAGACACCATTTGCGCAACCATATCCGGCAGAGTAAGAGCTTGAACTGCTTTTAAAAGGACTTCTGGATTTTCTGATACGATTATAAGTATCCTTTTCTCATCATTAAACGGTGAGTCAATTTTCTTTATCACAGCTTCGTTTACAAGACGCCTCAGTTCATGATTTGTAAAATTAGTCCTCAACTCTTTCGGTAAGCTCTGTTTATCACCAACATAGATGATATTGTGCAACGTCTTTGGCGTTTTACTATATGCATCCACTCTAAAGTTAACGTTTTTGAATCTATTCACTTTCCCAGTGTATGCTGATAGCATCATTGCAGCCTGTAAGTCAGCTTTTCTCGGAGTGTCTGATACAGTCAATAAAAAATCCAGAGGTAAATCTCGACTTGTCTTAATGAATGGATACGGAAAATCCAACAAATCATCACTATCTGAGAGTTCGTCATACTCTAAATGAACATGAGTGTCTTTGCCCAGCACCACCCAGTTTGCCATATTTGAATCATCCTCACACAAATTATCTGTCAATCGATGATAGGATACAAAACTTATATTGTTAAAACCCTCTTTCAGTAATTCTGGTGCTATTGGAACTTGTACTTTTTTAATTCCAGTATCCTGATCCTCAATCCAAAAAGATTCAACTGGCGTATTATTCACATATGTGGTCATTGTTGAGTATTTATATTCTGATATGCCACTAGAGCTATATATAATATCAACATAGTTATTGCCCGCAATTTCCCAGTGTTTATCTATCGGTACAAAAATAGAGTAGGTCCCCATTACGCCTTCCATGCGAATATCAGAACCAACAAAATAGTTTTTCGACTGTCTTGCGTTGCTAACTTCCGAATCAAGCAAAACAAAACCCTCAATTTCATCTCTGAGTGTTTTCCAGTCAAATTGATCAAATTCTGTCTTATTTATGAAACCTTCAATTTCGTTTTCTCTCAATGCCTTCAATTCTTCTTCTGCGGCTTCCTGTGTAGCATATGGCCCAACAAACACTGTAATAAATCCATCGTTCTTCCACAGCACATCAAGAGATTCTGCTTCTAAACGTTCCGTTAGTTCCAACGCCTCTTTTTCATCGCTAAATATCTCAGTCTGAATAAAATACTTCAGATCGTTATCACCAAAAGTCATGGTGCTCGAAAGGATAAACAGACTCATTACGAGAACCGTACATCTGGATATTTTTATTATATGTCCTCTCATAAATCTGCTCACCACCCATTTGAATTAAAATCTTTCTGTTTTATACCAACGCGTTTTTCGCTTGAGTATGTTGTCTTTTAAATTTTGATAAAAACCATAAAAAGATACAAAAAGCCACAACTGACAATATGAGAAATACATAATGAATATCAGCGCAATATTCTCAAATGTACTTTCTCCTTTTTCAATCGATAAAGCAATCGAAATTTGCAGTGAAAATACGAGGTATGTGAGAAGCCACACGGTTACAAACTGTCCTGTAATACCTATATGGTAGTCTGTAAAGATCCCCAGAAAGAAAATAACATCGGATACGATAATTGATGATAAAAATAGGAAATACACAGAAAAATAGTAGTATAGATCAAAGAGAACCCGTGCTGATCCCACTGTCCTTATGCTCTTCATATATTTTGTTAATACATAAATATTGCCGTTCACCCACCTTGTTCTTTGTTTAAACCAAACATGTAAATTCTCTGGTTCTTGTTCATAAGTTTCCGCGAGTGGCATAAATGAAATTTCATGGCCCATCTGGTAAATTCTAAAACTAAGTTCCGTATCCTCAGCAACAGCCTTTACATCCCAACCACCTAGATCTTCAAGAATCTTTCGCCTTACAATAAAATTCGTTCCAGGAATAGAACATAACCGAAAAAGCCGCCATCGACCCGCTTGTGCCATCCACTGAAAACTCAATGTCTCAATATTGATAAATCGTGTCAATATATTTCGTCTCTTATTACGTGTCCTGAATTTTCCAATCACAGCACCATAGCTCGAATGGGTATGAATCTCATGTGACAAATAACGCAGGGCCATTCTATTGGGTGTGTTGTCCGCATCGTATACCACAATGTATTCTCCATTAGACTGCCTAAGGCCGTAGTTTAGGGCATTCGACTTGCCTCGTCCCCCTTCTTCTTTGGGTACATTAATAAGCTTAAGCCGGTCTTCGCCAAACTTCTCCTGATAAGACTTCACAATCTCACCAGTCCTGTCCTTCGAGCCATCGTTAATAACATATATTTTATATTTATCTGTCGGGTAATCTAAGCTGAGCATCGCTCGAACGGTATTTTCAATAACTTTTTCCTCATTATGTGCAGGGATCAGTATTGATATCTCAGGGAACCCTTTCATGTCTGTTAGAATATTAAACTTTTGCGCTCGAACTTCGCTCGAATGTAAGTATCCAAAATATGTGAGCAGAATATTCATAGCAAGCAATAACCAGATCGTCGTCATAGAATACAGAAATAAATAATCAATAATGATCATAGGCTACTCCTTCATTTTTCTATCGGTTTGCTTTCTCGACTTTAAAAGTATTCTTGCAAAGGCATACACAACCAATCCAAGTACACCTACCAATAAAAAGGCTGTTCTATTAAAAAAAAGTCTCAGTCGTTTTCGAGCGTCCCCTCTCTCTTCCGGATATTGAACGGTTATTTCTCCCTGATCAGAAATTAGTTCATACTCACCAAACTTAACCCAATGGAAATCTTGTCTCATATCATAATATTCAACATTTTGGGATTCGAAAAACTCGACAACCTCTTCTAAATACTCAATATCGAGATAAGAATGAAAAAAAACGCCCGCCATATGATGTCTAACAATCTGTATCATTTCATAATTGTGTTTTATTTTCTGTATAGAATCTGGATCGAAAGGATCTACATAACCAAGATTCTCAGGAAGCAGCTTATTAAAAAGTTTGGTATCACGAAGTTCATATGGAACCGTTGATGATGAAAATCCCCAGTCGCTGGATTGTATCTGACCGCTATATGTTGAAAAATATTTTTTCAAACTCGCATAAGCGCCCTGACTCATTGCATAATGCGGTGCTTCAAATCCTAGAGGATAAATTTCATTTTCAACAGTCAACATTATCCCTCTGCCGATTGTATACCGAACCCAATCATCAATATTAACCTCTAGAGGTTGGTCCTTATCCCCATCCCAGTACTCAAAACCCTCGCCTTTGATATCGGATTCATATATTGTATGCGTATATCCATTGAGTATAATTGTCCCGCCCCGCTCCTGCATGTACTGGATTGCTTCGACAAAGTCAGGTAACTCATCAAACTCTGTAACATACTTCTCACCAGGCAGACGATGTGCCGGAATTAATCCAACCATAAACGGAATCCCTTTGTCGCCCAGATAGTCTGCTATAGCTCGAAGTTTTTTTGTATCTCGAAAGGGATGTACATCTTCGATACGAATGTATACTTTCTGGTATCCTTCGACCTTCCCAGGTAGTATCTCCATCAACACATCTGCAAATATATAAAATAACGGCTCATTAAGATCAATTCTAGATACATACCATAAGTTGTCATCATTCAAAACAAACGGAGATTTAAACAAACCCGTGTCGAGCCACGATAAGACCTCAACTTCATCTGAGTATATGCTCACCGCAGAAAACTCTCTTTTAACACCAATAGGATATACGCTCTTGTCTCGCCTAGAATCTTGGTCTCCCCAATATGTCACAGTTGCAAAATCGTATATTGGTCCTTCATAACGAATATGATAACGGTCGGTTTCATCCAGTAAAAGTTCAATGCCTTTCCCCACCCAACATATTGTTTTTTCAGATATCGCTAAATCTTTGATCATGTCCTGATTTCTGAAAATGCCCTGTAAACCAATGACAAAAATATAATCATACTGATCAATTTGACCAGACTGATACTCCGCTTGATCTATCTCGTCTACCACAACATTAAAATGACCCAACAACTCACGGGTCGTTGTAATCGAATCCCGTAAATCTGCAAAATAGTTTCTAAAGTCATATATTAGAAGAATGCGTTTGGGCACCTCTTCAGTACTCGCTGAACTCATTTGATTGCCTAAAGTAATAGTTGTTACACATGCCAACAGCAGAAGAATAATTAAGAGACCTTTTCTTCTAAACATCAAACTCAATCTCCTTTTCAGCTTTCTTCTTATATTCGAATTCAGATTGAATATCATCAGTTAACGCTGCAAGACCGACACGAACTTCAATTTTATACTCTTGAAATTCCTTGTCTTGAAAAGAATTTATAGATGCCAGCTCTTCTTTCATTCTTTTCTTAACAATCTCTGCACCAACCATAGCTGTATCTGGCATTAGAACAGCAAAAGTTTTCTCTGAAATACGATAAATCGTATCTTCAGTCCTTGTACACTTCACAATGATGGCTGTCACTATATCAAACACTTTTGAATAGCTCCCTTTACCATAAAGAGACATCAATTCATCAAAATACTGTATTTCTATAATCGCCAAAGTCATCTCGCGTTTATGCCTTTGAATCAAAGCCATTTGCACCTTCATATTTTGATAGAATTCTCTTGAATTCCCAAGACCAGTGAGTTCATCTTTGGTCACAAGAGCTTCCTTTATCTGAGTACATTCTTTCAAAGTGAGTATATAGGCTCGAATATTCTCTCCAATAATACCAGCGACCAATCCCACCAGAGGGAAAGCCGCTATCCAAACATAGCTCATTGGTATTATGGACTCTGTACCCAACATACCTTGGTACAATATAACGCCTGCATAAAGCACGACTATCATGATGGAGAATAACAGCCCCTGAATTTGTCCAAATATCATAGCAATAATTATGGTCCCCCATAATAAAAACAGCATGAAAGAGTGACTCAATAAATACTCACCACTAAAGTCAATCAGTGCCCCAACTAAAAGTGCGGCTATTGTAAGAACTGCAATAAGAACATATGTGATATTAATATTATTTTCCATTGGCGGCCTCCTATCTAATGCATTTGAGCCGTATTACATCAAATTAAAATGCCAATAGTGCCTGCAGATTGTCATATGAAAACACTTCAAGTTCCTCCAAATATCCAAAAGCCCCATTCAACGGTGAATCAAACTCGTGAACCTGAAATTGCAGAACCTTTGACATCGCTTTTTCATACAATAACGAATCTCCTGCACTTTTTGCGATCCGGGCTATAAGAGCATAAGCTGCCGTAGATTCTATCGTCGATAGCGGTTGTCCATCCAACGAATACTTCGCATATATTGCACCTCGAGTGCTGAACTGCTCATAAATCCAATCAATAGATCTCTGATCAAGTTTTCCTGTTTCACTCAGATGCAGTAACGTTGAAAGTGAGTCCAATATATTAATCTCGGGATTCTCGTTATAAGAGTTGCGGTCGTAATCATAGCTGCGATGATACAGGGGGAATTCGTCGGAAATCATCCCTCCTTCAATAAGACGATGTCCTTTTACCAGAGTCTTTTCCCATGACTTATCATAAGTTGAAAGAATCGCCATGGTCCGAAGATCGATATAACTCAAATCGACGACCGAGGCGCAATCGTCATATTTCTGACAATAATAGTTCACAATGCTCGAATCACGCATTGCATACTGCTTTATGCCTGACGATATTTCCAGTGCCAATTCACTATACTTTTCGTCTTCCCATAATTCTTGTGCGAGGAGTAAGGATCTTATAATCCTTAAGTCGTCTATTGTAGCCGATGAACGACTTAACGCCCAATCCTTTTCATGCACCCGCCACCTGACCATATATTGCGGCATTAATAGAAAGCGTTCAAGCAAGACAAACTGTTCTTCAAATAAAGTATGATCGTTTGTTTTTATTGAATAGAGCATCATAAGTCCAATAGATTCAGACAACATTTCGTGACCCGTTGCATAGTCCTTCTTCTCTCCGGTTTCTAAATAATTTGTAAACACACCGCCACTGCTTCCCGTCATCTTTGATCGTATGAATTTAAAACAAAGCCTTTCTTCATCAGTGTTGTTTTTGCCTATCTCAACATTATTCAACCGCAACGTATCTTCAAGAGAATAGATGTGCCTAGAAAACACAACTTCATCCTTTTGATTTATAACTATAAACAGGCCCATCACGAGTAACAGAAAGCACCCGATTAATACACCAAATATTTTTCTAGAATATTGCATGATTGCCTCCTAATGCATAAATTTGCAAGTTTCTCAATTGGTATATGTATACCCCGTTTTAATAAAATATAAAATAAACCCCACATTGATGAACATTCAATGTGAGGCTTTCAAATTTCTAATTAAATTATTAGTTAAATCTATGCCTAATTCTTTTTCTTCTGTCTTTTTTCTTCATACATTTTTCGGTCAATTCGTTTAAATATGCCGTCAGAATCACATGGTTCATTCTTCTTAACAAGTTCAGCCCCTATACTGAATTTGATTTGGTATGAATGTGTGTGTGTATCATTAAAACTTTGTACATTTCTACTTATTTTTTCAATCACATCATCAAGTGATTTTTTGTCTTCAAGATCAAATACAATAACAAACTCGTCTCCAGCGTAACGGGCTACAAAATCATTTCGTCTTACAGAGGCTTTTATCAACTTAACAAATGTGACCAAAGCTTCATCTCCAGCATGATGGCCCCATGTATCATTGATATTTTTAAAGTCATCCATGTCAATCATTGCAATGGCAAAGCCTTTGCTCTTATGACTCAGTTTAATACGGTAGCTGATATATTCATCCAGTTGTCTACGAGAACGTGCTCCAGTTAAATAATCTCGATATATTTGACGCATTTCAATGGATATAAAGACTATCAACATTGATATGCTCATAGAAGTCCATATTAACGATAGTCCAAAGAAAAAAAGTTGAACGATTGCACCTATAAGAATAGGGACAATAAAAAATTGAAGACCTAATAAAGATCTTGAGTCAACGAGCTTTCGATTTCTATACGATAACACCCAGGTGTACATGACAACACCATAAAGTAATACGTAATTCAGTGAGAAACCGTAACCCCGAACATACTCGTTATGTGCATTTATATAATATATTAAACCACTTTTTAATGAGTAAAGGACAAAAATAGCGTTGAGTAATATAGGAATAGAATAGTATAGACTCCGTCTTTTAAGTCGATTTTCATCAGCAAATATATGATAGTCCACATAATATAGCCACAGGGTCGCTGATAACGGAATGATTAAATGATAGATGAAATTGAGGTAATTGTTGAGGCTGAGTTCAAGCACTCCTGCTTTCCCATCAATAAACCACAACAACGTATTAAGAAACAATAACGAAGCATTAACATACAGCATTGCGAGGAATATTTTTGTATGGAAAAGATGCTTTTCTGCATTCCTTTTGATACTTATATAGAGAATGCTTATTAACATAAAAGCAAATATATTAATATCAACTCGTAGAATATAGTCCATGGATTTCTCCTTTGTGATTAATTTTAATCAGTGTTGATTATTATATACCCTTTAGTTATTAAGCACCACCTTTTACAAGGTGTTTATTATACATCAAAGATTGGCCATGTCCACTTCTTAATATACTTATTAATAAAACAGAGACCATTATATATAATGATCTCTGTTTTATAATACAATTTTACAAATCAACACAACCAGATAGTTTATTCAATTGTCTTGTCCAAAATTTCAATGAAGCTTGCATAACCGGTCCAATTAATGGCACTGAAACAAATGTACCCAGAGCAACAGGTCCGCCAATTATCCACCCAGTTGTTAAAGCCGTTATCTCAAGCAGTGTTCTAGATAGTCTTACAGAAATCGAAAACCTTTTGGCTATGAATAAAGTCATGCCATCTCTCGGACCTGCTCCAATCTTTGATGCCACATACATTCCTGAGCCAATACCCATAAGTACAATACCTGCGATTAGCAATATAACTCTTGGTATCATGCCAGCAAACGAAGGTATTAGGTTTGAATCTAAAATAGTATTTAGAAAAAATCCAACCATCAATAGATTTAATACAGTCCCCATAGAAGGCCTTTTTTTTTCAAAAAAAGATGTCATGAGAACCATAACAACCCCTACTATTTGAACGCATCTTCCTACAGATAATTTGGTTAAATTTGATAGTCCAATATGTAGAACATCCCATGTTGCTACACCCACTCTTCCATTCATCACAGTTGCAGCACCTAAAGCTAAAATAAACACCCCTATTACAAATACTATGACTCTAGTCAAATAAAAAAAGTTCATTCCCACTCGATCATCTATTAGTTCATAATTCATTTTTTCCATTACAGCTTATCCTCTTTCTAAGTTTTTCATCATCTTATCCAGTGTGCTATTAAAATTATCTAATTCTTCTTCAGTAATGCCTTTTAGAGCATCAAGCTCTACACTATCCGTCATTTCATTCAACTTCGGAAACATATCATAAGCTTTTTCAGTTAATTTTATATGCTTTTCACGTCGATCCTTTCCTTCTTCACGTATGACCCATCCCATTTGTTCCAACCTAGTTAATGTCCTAGTAATTGTTGGCGCCTCTACACAGAGATACTTGCTTAATTCAACTTGTGTACACTCCTTTTTTTCATATAAATATACAATAATTCCACATTGCGAAGTATATAAGCCAAGGGGAGAAATTTTCTCATTTCCTTTTTTATTAAAGTATCGAGCCAATTGGTTCACTCTATGACCATATGAATTTATTTTCATTTCATCCTCCAATTTATTTAGCACCCTAATAGTTACCTAGGTAATCTTAACATTGATTTTAACAGTAATCAACTTTATTCTGTTCAAAAATCGCATTAAAATATAAAAGACTAGAACGGATTTTTCCATTCTAGTCTCTTTATGTTTGCTACATCATTATCTAAATTACTTATTTTTCAAAAGTCCCTTTTACAATCACGTCTTTATCCTTTACCATAACTTTTCCATTTGCAATAAGCGTATCCACCTCAAAATTAGCTTTATCAATGATTAAGATATCTGCATCTTTCCCTGTTTCTATCATCCCTTTATTGGCAAGCTTTAGTATTCTTGCAGGATTTGATGTAACGACTTTAAGAGCAGTATCGATACTTACACCCTCAACCAATACTGAATCTCGTAGTTCTGTAAATAATGAATAGACTTCTCCTATTCCAAGGCCAATACATTCTCTTTTGTCATTGAACATAGGCATGCTGCCTTGCCCATCTGAAGAGAATGTAATTGATTCTATATGTACACCTGAGTCCAGTGCATACTTGAGTCCAGCGCTGGCTGTATACTCTCCAGGTTCGAGAAAATTTGGATCTGCACTTGTTGTTAAATCAATATATCCGCCTGATTTTGCATATTCAATACCTGCATCCATCAAACTGCCATTTCGATTTATATGCGTAGGAAGAAACTGTGTTTTTGGTATTTCAGTATCTCGAGTTATTTCTTCAAGATATGATAACTCTCGTCCCCCATCTCCCATGTGAATATTTATGATTCCAGCTTTACTTGATAATATTCCACCCACTCTGGTTTCAGACGCAAGTTTAGCAATATCTTCAACTGATGGTTGAGATGATCTATGGTCTGAAAGTGCAATTTCTCCTGTTCCAATGACTTTGTCGATCAGCATTATATCTTCCATAATAGATTCTGTAATCGTTGTTGTAGGTACTTTATAGGAACCTGTATAAATATAAGTCGATATGCCTTCTTCTTCAAGTCCCCTTGCCTTTGCAAGTAGACTTGTCACTTGTCTTGTGATTCCATCTGTACCAAGGCAACCAACAACAGTGGTCACACCCGATTTTGTAATTTGAGATAGATTTATTTCAGGTGTACGCGTTTTAAAACCACCTTCTCCGCCTCCACCGATTATATGAACATGAGAATCGACGAGCCCTGGAACCACAAGTTTCTCTGAAGCATCAATGACCGTGACTTCTCCTAAATTTGTGGGTACACTTATGTTTTCATCTATGAGTGAAATTTTACCCGCTAAAACCAAAACATCTTTGGTTCCTAAATACTCAGGCGAGTATACCTCTCCGTTCTTGATTATAGTTATCATTTCTTGCTCCTCTCAAATAAAAATATTTACGCTCAATAATATATAATGCAATATCTGTACCAATTTTCATTTCCTTAAGATTATTGTAAATCTAAGGGCGGGGTTGTATGATGCTAATAATGAATAAACGAAGGAAGGTGGTTATTATGAAAAAAAGCATTACTTTAGTGACGGGATCAAATGAAACAAAAATAGATCTTCTATCTCAGTTGAAAGAATATATTCCGAAAGACATCACCATCAATTCCATATCGACTGAATCTGATTCCTTTGACACCATATCTGACGACTTGGTTATTCTTTCGAGCGGTGCTGTAAAAGATGAATTGATTGACCTTAATAAAATAGATTTGAATGGGAATATTGTCGTTGCACACCGTACTGTGAGTTACGACAAAATTGATAAAGTGGTACTGCTGCCAAAAAATACAGATGTGCTGTTGGTCAATGACGCAAAGGAGAGCACTTTTGAAGCCATTGAAACATTAACGTCTATTGGCCTTGATCACATTAACTTTCTCCCATATTACCCTGGCGTTAAGGACGATTTCACACATATTAAAATAGCCATTACACCTGGAGAAACTGAAAAAGTACCATCTTATATTGAAGAGATTATTGATATAGGTTCCAGAATCATAGATTTTCCAACGATTGCCGAGATTCTAAGTCAACTTGATATACTTACTGAAACGGCAGGCAAATTTTCTCAAAAATATCTTATGAAAATCATAAATATGTCAAAAAATCTGGCCGCATCAGCTCATGAAATTAAAAATCTAAATGAGGATTTGAGTATTGTTTTGGACAGGTGGAATGATGGTATTCTCGTGTTTGACAGAGAAAACCAAATTATTGTTTTTAATGAGAATTTACGTAAACTTCTGAACGTAACCAGAATCACACTCCTAAAAAAGAACCTGAGTAAAGTCATTACCAATGCTTCTTTAAATGCTTTTCTGTCAAGTGATACAAAAACCGATGAGCAAGTTATATCAATAGATGGTGTTGATATTTTAGTGAACAAACGTTTCCTATCTAGTAATGAAACCACCGTTGTAGGTTTTAAAAACCTCAAAGCAACGATCGATGAAAGTGATCGACTTAAAAGGGAATTGATTAAAAAAGGTCACTTTGCCAAATACGCTTTTGATGACCTCATAGGGAATAGTGAAGCCTCTCAAAGTTTAAAAGCTATCTCTCAAAAAATAGCGAAGAGTGAGCTCACCGTTCTGATTGAAGGTGAAAGTGGAACGGGAAAAGAGATGTTGGCCAGTGCCATTCATAATGGTTCAAACCGAAAAAACGGACCTTTTTTAGCTGTTAACTTTAGTGCTTTTCCAGACGAACTCATAGAAAGTGAAATATTCGGTTATGAGGAAGGTTCTTTTACAGGTGCAAAAAAAGGCGGGAAAATTGGCCTCTTTGAGCAAGCAAATGAAGGCACAATATTCCTAGATGAAATCGGCGATATTTCTCTGAAAATGCAAGCCAAGCTCCTTCGTGTTCTGCAAGAAAAGGAAATCATGAGAATTGGCGGCGCCCACATAAAATCTATAGACGTTCGGATTATTGCTGCTACGAATAAGAATCTTGAACAAATGGTCTCAGAAAATAAGTTTAGGGAAGATTTATACTATCGACTTAAATTGGGATACATAAACACCATCCCCCTAAGAAACAGAAAAGAAGATATTAAAGGTCTGATTCTTCATATTTTGAAAGTTGAAACCGATGAGGATATCTCAGTCTCAGAAGACGTCTTCAACATACTGATTCAGTACGACTGGTTGGGTAATGTTCGCGAACTTAAAAACACGGTCTTATATATGCTGGCAGTTAAAACTGGACCGACTCTGACTATTAACGATCTGCCGAATAGATCATTTTTCAAAAAGACTGCGGTTAATGAATTGAAATCCAGTCTACCTACAGAATCAACCCTCTCACTCAGTGATGAATTGATGTTTATATTGGTTCAAGTGTCTAGAATGAACTCTGAAAATGTTCTAGTCGGACATGAAAACTTAAGTACTTTAACCAAAGGGACTAAACATGAACTGACCAAGTATCAAATGCGAAACAGACTTGAGAAGCTTGAGAAACTTGGTTTAATTGATAGAAAAAAAGGAAAATACGGAACTAAAATAAATGAATACGGAAAAAGCCTAATTGTCGATTTCAAATGACCCTTCAAGTTTTAATCGTGCCCCTTTACATCTTTAATAGTCGCTTTTAAAGCACCATTAAAGCACCATTACGCTTTTTTATTTCTTCTTATAGCCTTTTTTATTGGTATATTGCCATTATTTCAATGGATTTTAGTTGGCATAATAATTGCTTTATAACAGACTGTAGGAAAATTTGAGAAAATAAATGGAGGGGTCACATGTCAACAAACAATGCGTTAAAAGAAAAAAGAAACGAAGAGCCGCAACCGAAGGCTAACAAAAAATGGCAGATGCCGGATACTTACGTCATCATCTTTTGTGTGGTGCTATTTGCAGCTTTGCTAACGTACCTTATTCCGGTTGGACAATTTGATACTGAAGATGTGTCTTACATGTACAACGGAACCGAGAAGACAAGAACTGTTCCAATTCCTGAGAGTTTTGAAATTTTAACAGATGAACACGGCGTCGAAATCAAGAATGGTATCAAAATTTTTGAGCCATTTGGTGGCGTTGGTATTACAAACTATGCTTTTGAAGGTTTGGTAAGTGGCAGCAAGTGGGGATCTGCTGTTGGTGTCGTTGCTTTTATTCTTGTAATTGGTGGTGCTTTTGGTATTGTACTTAAAACGGGTGCAGTAGAAGCTGGTATCATGTCCATGATCAGAAAAACCAAAGGTGCAGAAAGTGCTATTATTCCAATTTTATTCGTACTCTTCTCTTTAGGCGGCGCAATCTTTGGTATGGGTGAAGAAGCCATTCCTTTTGCAATGATACTCGTCCCGATCCTAATCGCTATGGGATATGACAGTATCACCGGCATAATGGTTGTTTATACTGCAACTCAAATTGGTTTTGCAACATCTTGGATGAATCCATTTGGCGTTGCAATTGCACAAGGGGTTTCTGGCATTCCTGTAATGTCTGGTTCTGGTTATAGAATGGCTCTATGGTTGTTCTTCACTGTTCTTGGTATTGCATTCACTTGGAGCTATGCTAGAAAAGTTAAAAACAATCCAACATCGTCACTTGCTTATGAATCAGATGAATACTTCAGAAATGACTTTAGTTCCGCTGACAGCATGAGTAAGATCGAATTCAAAACAGGTCACAAGCTGATTCTTTTAACAATTTTGGCAGGTCTGGTTTGGGTCATATACGGCGTTGTTAAATTTGAATACTATCTTCCTGAAATCGCCACTCAATTCTTCATCATGGGTATCGTATCAGGTATTATCGGTGTTATCTTCAAACTAAACCAAATGAATATTAATACTATCGCTGAATCATTTAGAGATGGCGCAAAAGATTTACTAGGGGCCGCGCTTGTTGTAGGTATGGCAAAAGGCATCGTGCTTGTTCTTGGTGGTTCTGATCCTACAGCTCCAACGATTTTAAACACAATTCTAAACAGTGTGGGTGGCGCCATTGGCACTCTTCCAACTGTTGTTTCAGCTTGGTTTATGTATGTATTCCAATCCGTATTTAATTTCTTTGTGGTGTCAGGTTCAGGCCAAGCTGCTATGACTATGCCTCTAATGGCTCCTCTTGCAGATATCGTAGGCGTTACGCGTCAAGTTGCTGTACTTGCATTCCAATTGGGTGATGGTTTTACAAACCTGATCGTTCCCACTTCAGGATGTTTAATGGGTATGCTGGCCGTTGCAAGACTGGACTGGAGCAAATGGGCTAAATTCCAAATTAAATTCCAAATGGTTCTATTCACACTGGCATCAATCGCAGTTGTGGTTGCTGTTATGATTGGGTACAACTAAACTTATTTCTTCAAAATTAATCTTTAAAATGTATCTTCAACACATATAAATCTGAATACCAAAAGACCAATATCATTAATAGATATTGGTCTTTTTTCGATTTACTTTCCACTGGCCATACTCAGAAAGTTAGTCAAAGTCTTAATTGAAAATATGTGTCACAAAATGATGAACTAAATCATCCCGAATATCGGTTGGAAAGGATGATGCTTTAATATAATTTATAACGTTCTCCATTGTGAGTTCAGTATTTACAAGTCCGCGGTTTAATGCCTCAAAAGCTTCTGCATCAAGAGCATCTGTATATAACAGTATACTTTCAATTTTTCCATCATTAATTTGAATGGATGTTGACAGAAGTCCCCATGAGAACTTTTCTTCAAATTTTGTACCAAATGCTGGACTCTCTCCATAATTCCATTGATGGTTCATGTATTTATCTAAGTGAGTCTCTATACATTGGTTCTCTACTGAATGCATTGATCTCAACGATACTTTTATATCGTCTTTACTTGAAAGTGTCTCAATGATTGAGGCCACAACAGCGCCTACAGATAATTTCTGATTCAATGTTTTGAGATTGATAACTCTTGACTTAACAGAGTCAAATCCTTTGGTTTCAAGCTTTTTATGAGAAACCGTCAGGTAGTTTGATATCCTCTCCATATCCGTATCAATGAGCAAGGTTCCATGGTGCAGATGTCGATTTTCCTCGTGAATGAATGCGTTTCCTGAAAACTTTCGACCATCCGTGAGCAAATCATTTCTCCCATTAAACTCACCATCAATATTTAAAGTTTTAAGAGCTGTTAGGACGATGTCAAAATTACTTTCTATATCAAAAACATCCGTTTGAGCTATGAATGCAAAATTTAAATTGCCCATATCATGATAAACCGCTCCACCACCCGATAACCGCCTTACTAAAATGACGTTGTCTCTTTCAATATTTGAAATGCTACACTCTTGAAAAGGA
>Ga0209379_10000202_pt1 | contig 66407 bp, 60 predicted proteins | sample tdDd001_FD_187124 | JGI IMG/M metagenome (GOLD analysis project Ga0209379, IMG submission 187124) | Marine sediment microbial communities from the Atlantic coast under amendment with organic carbon and nitrate - tdDd00.1 (SPAdes)... | ecosystem: Environmental > Aquatic > Marine > Coastal >... | reverse complement strand
ACGACGAAGTTGACGGCCTAGTTTCTGGTGCTGTTCACACAACGGCGAACACTATCGTTCCTCCGTTCCAGATCATCAAGACTGCACCTGATGCGTCTATCGTATCTTCTGTATTCTTCATGCTGCTACCTGACCAAGTATTGGTTTACGGCGACTGTGCGATCAACCCTGATCCAACAGCGGAACAGCTTGCTGAAATCGCTATCCAATCTGCTGATTCTGCAGCAGCATTCGGTATCGAACCACGCGTTGCTATGATCTCTTACTCTACTGGTGAATCTGGTAAGGGTGCAGACGTAGATAAAGTACGTGAAGCAACGAAACTTGCTCAAGAGAAACGTCCTGATCTAGTGATCGACGGCCCTCTACAGTACGACGCGGCTATCATGGAAAACGTTGCTGCTTCTAAAGCACCAAACTCTCCAGTAGCAGGTAAAGCGACTGTATTCGTATTCCCAGACCTAAACACGGGTAACACGACTTACAAAGCAGTACAACGTTCAGCTGACCTAGTATCTATCGGTCCAATGCTTCAAGGTATGCGTAAGCCTGTAAACGACCTGTCTCGCGGTGCTCTAGTCGACGACATCGTATACACAGTTGCGCTAACTGCAATCCAAGCAGACCAAGCGGCTCAAGCTGAAGAAAAAATCGTTAACTAATTTAACGCTTTTCTGAAATGACAAACCCTCGCAAATGCGAGGGTTTTTCTTTTATGAGCGCCATAATATTAGAGTTGGTTACGCCCATGGCTAGAATCCAAGTCTAAATCAGGCCCTACTGGCACAACCTGAGTTGGGTTAATGCCTGTGTGGCTATAGTAGTAGTGGCGTTTAATATGATAAAAGTCTGTGGTCTCGCTCACTCCCGGCACTTGATAAAGCTCTTTCATGTAACCATTCAAATGCTGATAGTCGGCAATACGTTTTTTATTACATTTAAAGTGACCTACATACACCGCATCAAAGCGAATCAACGTGGTGAACAAGCGCCAATCCGCTTCAGTAATCGTCTTACCCGCTAGATAGCGATGCGTTGCCAAATGCTCATCTAACCTATCAAGAGACGCAAACAGTTGGTGATACGCCTCTTCGTAAGCGTCTTGTGTGGTAGCAAAGCCACAGCGATAGACACCATTGTTCACATGCGGGTAGATATACGCGTTCCATTCATCAATCATTTCGCGATCAGCTTGCGGATAATAGTCATCAGTATTACCAGTAAGATCGTTAAACTCAGAGTTAAACATGCGAATGATTTCTGAAGATTCATTACTCACAATTGTGTTGAGTTTTTTATCCCACAATACAGGAACAGTTACACGCCCGGTGTAATCAGGTTTTGCTTGAGTGTAAATCTGATGGAGGCGCATGTGGCCAAATAGTGGCTCTGGCAGCCCCATTTGCCAACCTTCGTTCATCATATCAGGGCAGACAACTGTGACATCGATATGAGGTTCTAGCCCTTTGAGCTTGCGGAAAATCAACGTCCGGTGCGCCCAAGGACACGCTAGAGAGACATATAAGTGATAACGGCCTGACTCAGGCTGAAACTGTGCGTCTGGTTTATTTTCAATCCAGTCTCGAAAACCCGCATCTTCGCGGACAAATTTACCGTCATTCGATTTTGTGTCGTACCAAACGTCATGCCAAACGCCTTCAACTAATTTACCCATGATCATCTCCTAAGCCATTATCCTAATGAAGTTAGTATAAAAAATGCAGGCGATAAGATGAGTAGATAAGGTTGGCTTAGTTGTTCGAATATTTCGAAGATAGCAGTCAACGATATTGAGACATAAAAAAAGCGCGACTCCCGAAAGATGCCGCGCTTAAGCCCGTCACAGGCTGAATTATGATTTAGCGATTAAACGCTAACATGCAGACAAGAAACTGCGTGGACATCGTTGCCCTCAATACGCGGCTTAGTCTGAGCACAAGCATCTGTCGCTTGCGGACAACGTGTACGGAACACGCAACCAGATGGAGGGCTGATTGGTGATGGTAAGTCACCTTCTAACATTTCAATCTTTTTGCTGCGCTCTAACTTAGGGTCTGGGATCGGTACTGCTGACATTAGCGCTCGCGTATACGGGTGTTTAGGGTCAGCAAATAGAGCCTCAGCTTCACCTAACTCAACCGCGTTACCAAGGTACATTACCAATACGCGATCAGAAATGTGTTTCACTACCGACAGGTCGTGCGCGATAAACACCAACGAAAGGCCAAGCTCTTTTTGTAGCTCTTTCAGAAGATTAACAACCTGAGCCTGAATCGATACGTCAAGTGCTGATACTGGCTCATCACAAATGATCATCTTAGGTTTAAGAATAAGTGCACGTGCGATACCAATACGCTGACATTGACCACCAGAGAACTCGTGTGGGTAACGGTTAATAACGTTTGGTAGTAGACCTACTTTCGCCATCATCTCTTTAACGCGGTCTTTCACTTCTTGCTTCGAAAGCTCTGGGTAGAACGTCTCTAGCGGCTCAGCAATGATGTCACCGACGGTCATACGTGGGTTTAGTGATGCAAGTGGGTCTTGGAAAATCATTTGAATTTCTTTGCGCGTTTCACGGCGCTGAACTTCTTGCATCTTAGTTAGGTCTTGCCCTAACCACATTACATCGCCATCTGTCGCTTCAACCAAACCAATAATTGCACGAGCAAATGTTGATTTACCACAGCCAGACTCACCTACTACGCCAAGCGTTTCACCTTCGTATAGGCGAACATCAACACCATCAACCGCTTTAAGGTTTGCAGGCTTAGACCATGGCCATGCAGATTTCGACGCAATGCTAAAGTGAACTTTAAGGTCTTTTACATCTAAGATTAGGTTCTTATCTACACTCATTTTTTCCAAGCCTCCCATTCAGAAAAACATGCACGCTGACGACCATCGGCAAATGGTGTCAAGATTGGTGCTTCTTGCTTACAACGGTCCATCACACGGTGGCAGCGCTCTTGGTAAGGACAGCCTGGTGGTAGACGCAGTAAGTTCGGTGGGTTACCTGGAATTGTCGGTAGAATCTCACCTTCTGTATCCAAACGCGGAATCGCCTTTAGTAGACCTTCTGCGTAAGGGTGACTTGGGTTGTAGAAGATCTCATCGACAGTGCCGTACTCCATGGTACGACCTGCATACATTACAAGAACTTTGTCACATGAACCCGCAACAACACCAAGGTCGTGCGTGATCATGATGATTGCAGTATTGAACTCAGACTTAAGCTCGTTCAGAAGATCCATGATCTGCGCCTGAACCGTTACGTCTAGCGCCGTCGTTGGCTCATCTGCAATCAGAAGTTTTGGACGACATAGCAGCGCCATTGCAATCATCACACGTTGGCGCATACCGCCTGAGAACTCGTGTGGGTACATGGTAATACGCTTACGAGCTTCAGGGATTTTAACTGCTTCTAGCATGCGTACTGATTCTTCGAATGCTTCCGCTTTGCCCATGCCTTTGTGTAGCATCAGAACTTCCATCAACTGATCACTCACCTTCATGTAAGGGTTTAGTGACGTCATCGGGTCTTGGAAGATCATCGCGATCTGTTCTGCACGAACTTTGTTTAGCTCTTTTTCTGGAAGGTTAAGTATTTCTTTACCTTCGAACTTGGCACTACCAGAGATAATGCCGTTTTTCGCCAGTAGACCCATGATAGAGAATACTGTCTGTGACTTACCTGAACCAGATTCACCTACGATACCTAGAGTTTCGCCTTGGTTCAGAGAGAAGTTCAAATCGTTTACTGCGGTTACGATACCATCTTGCGTGGTAAATTCGACGCGCAGATCTTTGACATCTAATAAGCTCATCATTGCTTCCTTAATCTTTATTCTAGATTTTGTAATTTATTGCTTTCTAGTTATCTGTCTTTTGGATCCAGCGCATCGCGCAGTCCGTCACCAACGTAGTTGAAGCAGAATAGAGTCACAACCATGAACGCTGCAGGGAATGCCAGCTGCCAGATTGCTACTTCCATTGTCTGTGCACCTTCTTGTAGAAGAGCGCCCCAACTTGTCATTGGTTCCTGAACACCAAGACCAAGGAATGATAGGAATGATTCAGTTAGAATCATGCTCGGGATTAGAAGCGTTGAGTAAACCGCAACAATACCCAGTACGTTTGGAACGATGTGGCGAGTGATGATCTTCCAGTTACTTACACCACAAACGTGTGCCGCTTCGATGAACTCTTTGCTGCGTAGGCTAAGTGTTTGACCACGTACAATACGCGCCATATCTAGCCAAGCAATTGCACCGATAGCAACGAAGATAAGAATGATGTTACGACCGAAGAAGGTTACTAGTACGATAACTAGGAACATGAACGGTACTGCGTAAAGGATCTCTAGGATACGCATCATGATACGGTCAACTTTACCGCCGATAAAGCCAGAAGCTGCACCGTAAAGTGTACCAATCAGTACCGCAACGAACGCGCCCATCACACCTACCATTAGGGAGATACGGCCACCAATTAGGGTACGAACATAAAGGTCACGACCTAAGCTGTCTGTACCAAACCAGTGGTCAGCGTTTGGACCAACGTGCATTGCATACCAATCGGTATCATCGAACGCATAAGGTGCAATCATTGGAAGAACAATTACAGCTAGCGTCATAAGGAATAGGATAAATAGACTCACCATCGCAGCTTTATTGCGCATAAAGCGGATGCGAGCATCTTGCCATAGACTACGACCTTCAATCTCTAAGTTCTCAGAGAATTTCTCAATCGCCTCTAGGTTTTCTTTTTTCGTTAACATAACCAAACGTCCCTGTTAGTAGCGAATTTTCGGGTCAATCATTGCAAGTAGAATATCTACAATCGCGTTGAATAGAATGAATAGGAAACCAATAAGAATGGTTACACCCATTACTAGCGAGTAGTCACGGTTGAATGCTGCGTTTACGAATAGCTTACCGATACCCGGTAGACCAAAGATAGTTTCGATAACAACAGAACCTGTGATGATACCTACGAACGCTGGGCCCATGTAAGAAACAACAGGAAGTAGCGCTGGTTTAAGCGCGTGTTTGATGATGATGTAACGGTAGCTCAGACCTTTTGCACGAGCAGTACGGATAAAGTTACTGTTCAGTGTTTCAATCATTGAACCACGCGTAATACGCGCAAAGGTTGCGACATAAAGCAATGACATACCAATCACTGGTAGTACTAAGTATTTGAAGCCACCGTCATGCCAACCACCTGCTGGGAATAGATTCCAGTGCAGCGAGAATAGATATATTAACGCTGGTGCCAAAACGAAGGATGGCATTACTACACCAAGCATGGCGGTAGACATAATCGTATAGTCAATCCAGGTGTTCTGCTTCAAAGCGGCAATGGTGCCGACAGTCACCCCCATAATTAGCGTAAAGATAAAGGCGATAAAGCCCACTTTCGCCGATACAGGTAGTGCAACAGAAATCAGTTCATTTACTGTGTAATCAAGGTACTTAAATGAAGGACCAAAATCACCCTGAATCACGTTTGTCAGGTAAGTTGTGTACTGTTCGAATACCGGCTTATCTAGGCCATATTTAGCTTCGATGTTAGCCATAACTTCTGGTGGTAAAGGACGCTCGCTCGAGAAAGGGTTACCCGGTGCGAAACGCATGAGAAAGAAAGATACGGTGATCAAAACCAACATTGTTGGGATCGCCTCAAATATCCTTTTAGCGATGAATTTAAGCATAAACTCACTCTTTCAGTCTGTGACAATTAAATAATGAAAGGTATCAACCCAATTTCTTCGAATTGAGGTTGAAGAAAGGCTCTGCATGCGATTTCTCACATGCAGGCCTATATTTTTTATAGTTCTATCAGTTCAAGAATTACTTGATGATGTAAAGATCTTTTGAGTAGATCTTCTCTTCCGGGTTGTCAGCTGGGAAGCCGCCAACTTTTGGAGACAGTAGACGTGATTTCACGTACTGGTAGATAGGTGCGATTGGCATGTCGTTAGCCATTAGCTTTTCAGCTTCTAGGTAAAGTGCTTGACGCTCTTCATCTGAAGTTGCTGCGATAGCTTTAGCCATGATCTCATCGTAAGCTTTGCTGTCGTAGTGAACACCACCAGTTGTGTTGTTACTCTTCATCAGCGTTAGGAAAGATGAAGCTTCGTTGTAGTCACCACACCAGCCGGCACGTGCAACTTCAAAGTCGCCTGAATCTTTAGATGATAGGTAAGTCTTCCACTCTTGGTTTTCAAGTGTAACTTTTAGACCTAGCGTCTTCTTCCACATTGAACCTAGTGCTACAGCGATCTTCTTGTGGTTTTCAGAAGTGTTGTAAAGAAGGTTGAATTCAAGTGGGTTGTCTTTACCGAAGCCTGCTTCTTCAAGAAGCTGTGCAGCTTTCGCGTTACGCTCTTTCTGAGTCATCTGGCCGTAAGCTGGCATTTCAGGGTTGAAGCCTGCTGTGATCTCTGGAGTTAGGAAGTAAGCTGGTTTTTGACCTTGAGCTAGGATAGCGTCAGTAACGATGTTACGGTCGATCGCGTAAGAGATCGCTTGACGAACGCGTACGTCATCAAATGGCGCTTTCTTAGTGTTGAAGATGTAGTAGTAAGTACATAGGTTACCAGTAACCGATACTTCTTCGTTGTGCTCTTTTTTAAGGCGCTTGAAGTGCTCTGTTGGAAGTTCGTTAGTGAAATCAATTTCGCCTGCTAGGAAGCGGTTCATTTCAGCAACTTGGTTCTCGATAGGTAGGAAAGTTACTTTGTTAAGAACTGTCTTATCGTTGTCCCAGTATTGCTCATTGCGTTTAAGAACTAGACGCTCGTTAACAACCCATTTGTCTACTACGTAAGCACCGTTACCAACGAAGTTTTCTGGTTTAGTCCACTGATCGCCGTATTTTTCAACAGTAGGTTGGTGAACCGCTTTCACTGTCGTGTGACCCATCATCATAACGAAGTATGGTACAGCCGTTTCTAGTTCAACCACTAGAGTATGATCGTCAACTGCTTTAACACCTAGTTCAGACTTGTCCTTTTTGCCTGCTACGATGTCTTTAGCGTTAACCATCTTGGTATATTCCATGTACCAAGCGTATGGAGAAGCTGTGTTTGGATCTACTGCGCGCTGGAAAGAGTATACGAAGTCGCCAGCAGTTACCGGGTCGCCGTTAGACCATTTCGCGTCTTTACGTAGGTGGAAAGTGAATGTTTTGTTGTCTGCTGTTTCCCAAGACTCAGCAACACCTGGGATAGTGTTACCTTCTGCATCTTGGTTCACCAAGCCTTCAAGTAGATCACGAATCACGTGAGATTCTGGAACACCTTGAGATTTGTGCGGGTCGATTGTTGCAACTTCAGTACCGTTACCACGAACGAGTTCTTGTTTTGCTGCTAGCTCAGTTCCTGCTGGAACCTCTGCTGCGATAGTTGAAGTAGCAGCCACTGCTAGACCAGCACCTAGAAGAAGGGCTTGAGTGATTTTGTTCTTATACATGTGTAAAACTCCAAGTTTTTCATTTGCATCCATGACTTCTTTGCAAGACACCAGAACGGCTAGTGATTTAGATTTATTTAGCTCAAAAAATAAGCACAAAAATCTAAAACCTTACAAAGATTGCGGCACACATTATCAATCATTGAAGTAATTTGCCATAAAAATGTAGCAAAAAATCGTATAATTCGCCAAAACCGTCAACATATTGGTAAAAACATCTGCAAATCAGAAAATTCCCAGTTGATATATTTGCGAATTACATTTTCAGTAGATTGAAGTGCCTTTTAATCTAATAAGATACTTTTTGGTAGCATCTTATGCTAGATATTGTACGGAAAATTAACAAAAGTTATGCAATCTAGCTAACACTAAAACACATTTATCTCTGTCTAAACTGAGGGAATGTGAACTTAATCACTACGCAATCGTTTTGTCTTCGCACACCTCAAAATTGATACATTGAGCGAAGAATTTTTTCTTGAAAAGGTATAAGGAAGTTAGCGTCCAATAGAGGTGAGGCGCTGATTCGTACTGGCTTAGGCTAGGATTTTTCGTCTACGACAGATAGTAAAACGCCGCTAATAAAAGCGGCGTTTTAAATGGGTGGAAGCCCCAGCCACATCCCGGCACACAAGTCACTCGCTGCGGCTGCTTCCTTCCGGACCTGACCGAGTTCACGAGCTATTGTTGCGGGAGGACCAGGGCCTCCATAGATTCTGTTTCCTTAGCATCGCTAAGGAGTGATGAGGATTATCAAGTATCCTTATGCTGATTTCAAGCGAAACTACCAATAAAAAGCATCTTTCCGATTCAACTGCTTAGGGAGTGACCATTAATTAAGATATCGGACTACATTGTCATACGGTTTTTGTTCTGAGCCATCATTTTTATCTACTAACTTATCACGATACATCGCTTTATCAGCTTCTCCCATCACCTTTTGCAATGTGGTGGTTTTATCTCTGGAGGTCGAATAACCTACAGCTAAAGAAACTTGAAACGAAACTTGTTGCATCGGAGAAGTAAATTCGACCACTTTCAACTCGTGGATAAGTTTGATCAACTGCGACTCTGCTATTTTCCCGACCAAAATGAATTCATCACCACCAATTCTGTAGCAACGTCCGTTCCAAAGTTGTTCAACATGACGTGCAACGCTCACTAGCACTTGGTCACCGATATCATGTCCATAAGTGTCATTAATCTGCTTAAAACGATTCATGTCTAAATAGACCAGTGTTTCACTTGGGGATAGACCATTTCGATAACGTTGATGAAGTGAACGCCTATTTTTCAAACGTGTTAGCGGGTCGGTATTGGACTGACTATGAAGATAGAAGGCAATGATACCTAAAAAGCTCAGCATTAAGCCAAATAAGATCTGGGTATTGCTAGCGAACGATTTTTCGGCTTGTAGGGTAGCTTTCCAGTTTGGTCGATAATCATACGTTTCGATGATCTGACGAGTATCAATCATCTTAATTGCTCGACTAAATAAATCCGCGACCTTCTTGCCTGTTTCGTTTTTTGCAAATCCCACCGCGATGGCTGACTGGTAAAAACCGCCAATCGCTGTATCTTCTTCTAAAGGCAGCAATGAATTTGACTCGCGTAGAGTTTTATTGAAGTTAGCTCGACTTATTGCCATATAGTCGACTTCCCCTTCAAGTAGCGCCGTGAAGATTTCATCGATATTGGAATAGGATCGCAAAGGCTTATTAGGTAATAGTTGTGAGAGTAGCGTGGCAAAGAAATCTTCTTTGACAACCCCTACCTCTTCCACAATCAACTCCGATACGTTGCTATAGACATTGGGCTTATATCCTTCCCGCTTAACCATCACCACTTCTGGAAAGTAATATGGTGAGCTAAATTCGACTAACGCTTTACGCTGCTCCGAAACGATAAGCGGCGCTAAGATATCAATGTCCTGTGCGAGTAGGTCTTGGTACATACTCTCCCAAGTTTCATCCGGCTCACTCACTATGTCGCATTTAAGCAATAAGATCGCACATGCCTGCTGGACGACATCCGCACTAATGCCCGTCACTGTTCCATCACTGTTGTAAGTCGCGTATTGCCCTATCCCATCAAGTTTAATCTGGAAAACTTTAGTTAAGTCGATTCCGCTGTCGAGAACCGCTCTTCTCAGGGCTTGTTGACGAAGTTCAAATTGATAGGATTTGACGGACTCTCTCAACGTCCTCTGGATACTGGCACTGCGCACAAACGATTCTATACGCTCAAGCATGGCTTGATTGGCGCCACGCGCAGTCACAATAGAAACCGGTTTAATTGAAATCTGGTGGTTTAGTAGCTGAGCGTCAAAACCCGAGAGCAACATAGGCTTAAGCTGATTGATTGCATCAATGACACCTTCAACTTCTCCCGATTCAAGCAGTGCCTTTGCGTGCTCGTGCCCTCTATACTCCACCTGACGAATATTTGGGTAGTGCTCCCGAACCAACCCTCCGTATATCGTACCCTTCGGAACGCCTATTGTTTCCACAGAATTAAGGGTGGCATTGCTGTTACTGTACAGGTAGGTGTATTCAATATTGGTCGGACTAGAGAATGAGAGCGACTGTGCTCGTGTTTCAGTATAGGTAACATTGGCAGCGAAATGACTCTCACCTGTTTTAACTGCATTAAGAATGGCATTAAAACTTGGGTAGTAGACATAATGAACATTGATATTCAGTTTACTTGCTACCGCATCAAACAGCGTTCGCGTGACCACATCGTCTTCTTCCATCGCAACCTTGTAAGTGGTTTGCGCATGTAAAATGGATGACGGTAACAATATGAGAACAAAGCTAAGCAGTCGCCAAAAGCTAGCCATTTACAGAAAACCCTTTTGTCTTTATATATGTAGCGCTTCAAAGCCACTAGATACAAAGCTAAAGCGGTGTCCTGATAGCTTTGTCTAAATAAAGCTCGACTCTGCCATAATTTAACCAATTAACCAAATTCATATAACAAGGTAGTGACATAGACTGCAATTATGCATCTTGGTTCTCTTCAGCACTTCTTAGAATATAATCGGTCATCCAAGCCGTACCCAACAAGCAAATCCAAACAACAAAAACAGGATTCGGCACCTCAATGCTTGGTGATACAACTAATGCAGCGAACCCAACCGTGGGCAGCGTCCAACAAAGTAGCTTACTCCAACGGAACGTTTTCAATTTAGACAAACTTTCCATTGATGCCATGATGCCAGTAATGCTTAACGAGACCAACACTGCGTATGAAAGATCGGCCATCCACAGCGGTAAAATAAGCCCCAAAGCCCACCAGCTATGCTTACTCGACGGTTTCCAATGCGACGCTGACCACCATATTACCATCACGGATAGTATTTGGGTCATGGTGATCATGGGTTCGCCAGCAAGTTTATCACCTGCCTGAGTTACCATGATCCCGACCATCAAGGTCGTGACAATCAAAGCGCTTGTCAGTACAACCGCTAAGCTACTGCGTTTTGAAAATGCCACCATGAGTAAAGGGAACAAAACCCAAAGGCTGATTGACAAGGTGATCGGTTGATAAGGTAGCGTTAAGCCATAAACGGTCATGGCTGCCATGAGTAGCAAGCCAACTAACCCACCTTGAGGGAGAATCCACAATGCAGGTATCAGCATCGCAAGGACGGGAATATCGCCTTCACTTAGACTGATAGCTCGAGCACATACAACCGCTAATAGGGTTGTTATTAAGAATTGAAACGTTGAAAATAGCATGCCCTCTCCTTATCCATTCCTTTGGAAATCTGTACTAGGACTAAATGATTATGGACCAGTTTTTGATGCAAATCTTTGCTGTAATTCACCAAATTCCTCTTGGAAAAGTCAGTACTTACGGTGAGATCGCAAAAATGGCAGGTTATCCCGGTTATGCCCGTCATGTTGGTAAAGCACTTGGCAATCTTCCTAGCGAAAGTAAATTACCTTGGTTTCGCGTCATCAATAGCCAAGGGCGTATTTCATTGAAAGGTGAGGACTTGGTTCGACAGAGGGAAGCGTTGATCGCTGAAGGAATAGAAGTGAGTAACGATGGGAAGATTAGCTTGAGGAAATATCGGTGGCAGCCTTAACCTACCACCGATATAAAGAACTTAATTAACGCACACCAATAAGACGTAGATCGACTTTATCTGTTTTATCTGCATCAGTTACCACTGGGTACGATGTATCAGTAATGAACTTAAGTTGGCCATTCACTTCAATACGTGCACTCACGCTGTAACGGTGACGAGCTTCGATTTTTGCTGGGTCATAAGCAAGGTCGAACTCAAAAGGAACTTGCGAACCTGCTGTCTCGAAGCGATGCTTTGCGATAACTTTTGCTGGCGCATCCGCTAAAGAGATATCTTGTAGAGTGATCGTAACAACTGCATCATCTGGCAGTGCAATACGCTCACGGTACGCTACTGTACCCGTAATTGATTCTACTGCTGGTTGCTCAGTTTCTGCTTGCTCTGATTGACAACCCACCAATACTACTCCTAATACTAGTGATGAAATGAATGCTAGTGCTTTTTTCATGAAACTTACCTATAAGCAATTAAATTTATAACGATTATATGTAGGCGCTGTAATATTGTCATCGTCAACACCTGAATCTTGACAGCAGCTTAACGGTAAAGATGAGATCTTGACCTAAAATTAAACATCTGTTTGAATTTTCCTACAACAAAGTAGAACATCGCTCCAAGGCGTAATTAAGGTAGTCGACAATGAGCCAACCTCTCAACGAGTTATTGAACTTACTGCAACTAGAAAAGCTAGAAGAAGGGCTTTTTAGAGGACAAAGTGAAAACTTAGGCCTGCCTCAAGTGTATGGTGGACAAGTGATTGGGCAAGCGCTATCTGCTGCACGATACACCGTCGATGACGATCGCACTGTTCACTCATTCCATAGCTACTTTTTATACCCTGGCGATCCTGAGAAACCTATCATCTATGATGTTGAAAATCTTCGTGATGGCCGTAGCTTTAGCACCCGTCGAGTTAAAGCTATCCAAAATGGACGCCCTATTTTCTACTTAACCGCTTCTTATCATGGTGAAGCTCCAGGCTTTGAGCATCAAAATACGATGCCAAATATTCCGGGTCCGGAAAACTACGCGTCAGAGTCTGAGCTTGCTGCGAAAATCGCAGACTTCCTACCAGAAAAACTTAAGAAGACCTTTTGCGGTGAAAAGCCAATTGAAATGCGCCCGGTTACCGTGGTTAACCCACTTAATCCACAGAAAGTCGAGCCAAAGCAATACTTGTGGATAAAAGCCAACGGCGACATGCCAGATAACCAGTTAATCCACCAATATCTATTGGGTTATGCGTCTGACTGGGGCTTCTTAGTGACCGCCCTACATCCACACGGTGTATCACTGATGACACCAAAATTCCAAGTCGCGACCATCGACCACTCTATCTGGTTCCACCGCCCATTTAAAATGGATGAATGGCTCCTATATGTGATCGATAGTCCAACAGCGAGCAATACTCGTGGTCTAGTGAGAGGCGAGATATACAACCGCCAAGGGCACCTTGTTGCCAGCGCAGTACAAGAAGGTGTGATGCGCTTTACTGACTAATTCAAACTTTACTAACTTATTAAAACTATGCCACTCCCCGCGAGTGGCATTTTTCTATTGCTTGCTAGTCATTACATATAGGAAGCGCAGTCGTGTACTTCAGCGGTTCCATCGCAAAAGTTGAGGTGACATTAGAAATGCCTTCCACTGAGTTCACTAGCTTCTTATAGAAGTGATCAAAGCACTGCATATCTTTCACTAACACTTTCATCATGTAATCGTATTCCCCCGCCATGCGATAGAACTCCATCACTTCCGGGAACTCCGATGCTGTCGAAACGAAACGGTTGTACCACTCGTGTGAGTGGTCGCTGGTTTTTACCAACACAAATGCAGTGAATGATAAGTCGAGCTTTTCAGGATTCAACAAGGCGACACGCTTTTGAATGATTCCTGCCTCTTCCATCTTCTTGAGCCTTTTCCAACATGGAGTAGTGGTCAAATTGACCGCTTCAGATAAGTCATTCAAAGAAAGCGTGCCATCATTTTGCAGTAGATCGAGTATTTTTCGGTCGATTTTATCTAGTTCAATTTCCATAACATTAACTTTGTAGAAAACTTTTCTCCAAATAAAGCAAATCAAAGCATAAATAGCAAAGTTTTTCTCCAGAAAACTCGATAGATTAATAACATAACGATTCTAAGGAGAAACCCTATGTGTACTGACCATAACTGGATTAATAACGCAGTCCGTAAAATTGAAGCGGATTACCAACGTAGCGCTGATACGCATTTGATCAAACTTGATCTGCCAAGCATTGATGGTATCGACGTTTATCTTAAAGACGAAAGTACACACCCAACTGGTTCTCTTAAACACCGTCTTGCTCGTTCACTATTCTTATACGCGATTTGTAACGGCTGGGTTGGCCCAGAGACAACAATCATCGAATCATCTTCTGGTAGTACTGCGGTATCTGAAGCTTACTTTGCACGACTACTTGGCCTGCCATTCATTGCTGTTATGCCCAAATCGACAGCACGTAAGAAAATCGAGCAAATCGAATTCTATGGTGGTCAAGCACACCTTGTTGATCGCTCAGACCAAATCTATGCCGAATCTCATCGCTTAGCAGAAGAGCTAAATGGTCACTACATGGATCAGTTCACCTTCGCAGAGCGTGCAACTGACTGGCGCGGTAACAACAACATCGCTAACTCTATTTTCAGCCAAATGGAAAAAGAAGATCATCCAGTGCCTGCATGGGTAGTAATGAGCCCTGGTACAGGTGGTACATCGGCTACTATTGGTCGCTTTATTCGTTATCAGCAGCATGACACTAAGCTATGTGTTGTTGACCCTGAGAATTCAGTTTTCCACGATTACTACAAAACTGGTAACAAGAACCTTACTGGCGATTGCGGCAGCAAAATCGAAGGTATCGGCCGCCCACGTGTAGAGCCAAGCTTTATTCCAGGTGTTGTCGACGAGATGCGTACTATCTCTGATGCTGCATCAGTGGCGACTGCACATTGGTTAGAAAAAATGCTTGGTCGTAAAGTCGGCGCTTCAACAGGTACCAACCTTTACGGTGTGTTGCAGCTAGCTAGTGAAATGAAACAACGTGGTGAGAAAGGCTCAATTGTGACACTACTTTGTGACAGTGGCGAACGCTACCTTGATACTTACTACAACCCAGAGTGGGTAAAAGAGAATATTGGTGACCTACAACCATACGCAGAAAAATTAGAAGCTTTCGAGCAAACAGGCCAAATCGAACAATAGAATTCAACAATGCTTGAATGGGGTTTCTCCATAAACATTTGCTCAAGCTTATAACAACAGCGTCAGCCTTTGGTATAAAACAAAACCGCGACTTTAGGTCGCGGTTTTCTTTTTTGGGGATCAATTAACCCTTGTTCTGACGAGCTTCAAACGCAGCCAACTGCTCTGGCGTTGCTTTAGGTTGATGATTCTGTTTCCACTCATCGTAAGTCATGCCATATACACGTTCACGTGCGTCATCGATATCCAGATCTAAGCCTTGGTTCTCTGCTTCTGCTTTGTACCACTTGCTAAAACAGTTACGGCAGAAGCCAGCCAGAATCATCAAATCAATGTTTTGCACATCTTTGTTTTCATCAAGGTGAGCTAACAGACGACGAAATGTCGCTGCATCTAGCTTATCTTGCTCTTCTTGAGATAGGTTTTTGTATTTAAATTCAGCCACTTTACTTACCTTTATGATTGTAATTTTTAAACATGACTATCCTAACAAGTGAACTCCCATTAGCTCAAATACAAAAACGCCCAAGCGTTAACTTGGGCGTTCGAATTATTGATTGGCGAAGCTAAATTAGCCTTGAATACCAACAATCAACCATGGCGCATTTGGCGCAGTTAGGTCGCGCTCTAGGTGCCAGATATCAGTGATGTCTTCTTCAATGCCTTCTACTGCATCACGGTAACGACCACTGAATTGTAGGCTAAGCTGCGCTTTAGATGAATCGTGATCAGCACGAACGATTTCTGCATCAACGTACATCACGTCAGTATGCTGCTCACCGTTTAGTTTCGCGCGTTCCGCTTTCAAATCTTCGTATAGGCTTGGCGATACATACTCTTCAATCGTGTGTAACTGATTGTGGTTCCAAGCACCTTGAAGGATGCGGTAGTGTTCGCGTGAGCCATTGATGAATGCCGATTGATCAAAACCCGGTGGGTAGTTGTGCGGCACATCTGTTTGAGCACCAAAGCCAAAACCGCCACCTTGAGGTGCGTTCTGTGGCTGCTCAAAGTTATGAACGTTTGGCTGTTCGAACTTAGGTGCTGAACCACCAAAAGCAGGCTGTTGACGCTGCTGGTTCATACTACCCTGCTTCGCCCCAAGCATTGAGCGCATCAGTTTGAAGATAACAAAGGCTATCAAGCCCATGATAAGAATATCCATGAATTGGATACCTTCAAAAGCGCCACCAAAGAACGCAGCTAGTAGACCACCAGCAAGTAAACCACCAAGTAGACCACCCATTAGGCCTTTCTTGCTAGAACTCTGCGTTTTAGTCGTTTGATCTTTACCAATCGTATTGGTGTTCTGTTGCTGTTGTTTCGGTGCAGGTGCCGTCTTAAAGCTTTTGCCAAAAGATTTACCACCACCAAACTTTTTCGCCTCAGCGATTGGAGTAATCGCGACTGAGACCATCAGTAGGGCAACAAGAGAAAAAAGTCGTTTCATGTTCTTCCTTTTGTGTCTATCAAGGTTATGAATTTATACTTATCTAATCATATTAACCTTAGCTAGCCTATATTCAAACTAAAACGTCTTGATTACATGTATCAGAATATTGCAAATAATAGCTCTGTCAGTTGACGCAATAGGCTTCTGATAATTAAAATATTGAACAATGTTCATTTTAGATAACTTACCATGGCCCGAAGAAACGATCATACTCGCGAAGAGCTTGTTGCTTTAACACTTAATACCGTCAAAGAATTTTTAGCGACTAACTCGCACCACGATCTTAGCTTACGAAAGATAGCGAATATGATTGGCTATGTACCGAGTACATTGGTTAACGTTTTTGGTAACTATAATTTACTGCTGCTGCATGCCGTAGCTCAGACTCTCGATGAACTGACTCAAGAAGCGAATCAAGTGGTAACCAACAGCAAGAACGCCGAAACAGCACTTTATGAATTGGCCTATTGTTACCATGACTTTGCTCAGCGCCACCCTAACCGCTGGCAACTGATCTTCGAACATAATATGAATGGTGAACCACTTCCTGAATGGCAGTCTGCTCGTATTGATTCAATGACTGGCATGCTAGAGCACCTGCTAAAAGCTCTGGCACCAAATCGCAATGAAGCAGAAGTGTTGCAAGCAAGCCGTGTATTATGGTCTGGTGTTCATGGTATTACGCTGCTCAGTGTCGACGACAAGTTTTTTGCTGCCGAGCCTATCGATGGAAAAGAGCTCATTGAAAACTTACTGTCTAACTACCTAACCAATTGGTAAATCCTAAGGGAATAAGGATCAAAAATGCCTAATAGTCAGGCTTCGCTTCTTGGGCAAAGGCGCTTTTTGCCCTACTTTATTACTCAATTTTTCGGCGCGTTCAACGACAACATTTTTAAGAACGTTTTACTTCTATTTGTCGCCTTTGCTGGCGCAGGTGCACTCCCTGTATCAAGTAACTTATTCATCAACCTAGCAGCTGGCTTATTCATCCTGCCCTTTTTTCTTTTTTCTGCTTCTGCTGGTGTTCTTGCTGATAAATACGAAAAAGCGTGGTTTATCCGTAAAGTTAAACTCGCCGAAATTGGCATCATGTGTTTAGGCGCGATCGGGTTCATTACCGAAAGCTATATCATTTTGCTTGTCCTGCTGTTCCTAATGGGGACGCAGTCGGCCTTTTTTGGTCCGGTAAAATACGCATTACTCCCTCAGCAACTAAAAGCCAACGAACTCGTCCCAGGGAACGCACTTGTTGAAACAGGCACTTTTCTCGCGATACTACTTGGTACCTTAGGGGCTGGCGTTATTGCTTCCGCTGACAGCGCTAAGTATGTTGCTGCCATTTGTTTGGTGGTATTCGCGGTGCTTGGCTACATTTCTAGCCGCTCAATCCCTGAAGCACCGGCAAGTGCTCCTGGCCTCAAATTCCGTTGGCAGCCAATAAAGCAAACTAAAAAGACTATCGCGATTGCCAAAGCTGACCGAACGATTTTCCAAGCGTTGATGGCAATCAGCTGGTTTTGGTTCTTAGGTGCGGCTTACTTAACCCAGTTTCCAAACTTTACTAAACTTCACCTTAATGGCAGCGAGAGCGCGGTTTCATTCTTACTTGCACTATTTTCTGTTGGGATTGCGATTGGCTCACTCACCTGTGACAAGCTTTCGAATCATCGAATTGAAGTTGGCATTGTTCCACTAGGTAGTCTTGGCATCACCGTATTCGGTGCACTGATGGCGACATCTATACCTGCGACTCTTCCCGACTTTGTTGGCTTTACTGATTTCGTCGCGCACCAAGCACTTTGGCCTCTGTTTGCCTATCTTCTAATGCTTGGGGTTTCAGGCGGGATTTTCATTGTTCCGCTGTATGCTTTGATGCAGCAACGTGCCAAGGAAACTGAACGTGCCCAAGTCATTGCAGGACTGAACATTTACAACTCGCTGTTTATGGTTGGCAGCGCTGTTTTAGGCATTGTTTGCTTAACCATTCTAGAGTTGAGCATTCCTCAGCTTTTCTTATTGCTGTCAGTCATGAACTTGTTAGTCGCAATTTATCTCTGCTTACAAGTGCCTATTTTTGTGGTGCGATTCTTAGTTTGGATGCTGACTCATACCATGTATCGCGTCACTCATAAAAACCTGCATAACCTCCCACAGAAAAGTGGGGCGTTGCTGGTTTGCAACCACGTCAGCTACATGGATGCACTCTTACTCAGTGCCGTATGCCCAAGGTTGATACGTTTCGTCATGGAAGAAGATTACGCCAACTTACCGCCGTTGAGACGCTTTTTGAACCGTGCTGGGGTGATCCCAATTTCTGCAACCAACCGACGTTCAATCATGCGCGCTTTCAATGAGGTAGAACAAGCCTTAGCTGAGGGACACATCGTGTGTATTTTCCCTGAAGGTAAGCTTACATCCGACGGTGAGATGAACGACTTCTTACGCGGAATGGATTTGATCCTAAAACGCAGTCCTGTGCCAGTAATACCCGTTGCTTTGAAAGGCATGTGGGGGAGCTATTTTAGCCGTTATAAGGGTTCTGCTTGCAAAGGTTTACCTTCACGTTTCTGGTCGAAAATAGAAATCGAAGTGGGCACACCCGTCGACTCTAACCTTGCATCAACCGAAAGCATGCACCAAAAGGTATCAGAACTACGCGGAAACTGGCGTTAGTCTTAACACTGAAGTTACTATGTTGAACATGCGTTTAGTTTTTCTTAACGCATGTTCAATACATTCAACTCTATTTATCAAGGCAATTACGCTACACTGTCATGTAACTGCCTACTATTGTCTTTATAATGAAAAATATAACTAGATATCTTCCTTTCGGCTTAGCTTTAATCGTTTGTCTTACGCCTTATATTACTTCGCCAACCGCTCTTGTTATTGGCTTCTTACTTGCTTCGTTAGGCCTAGTACCCGCTGATTTAAACCTATCTAAGTTCACCAAAAAGCTTCTCGCTTATTCCATCGTTGGGCTAGGTTTTGGTATTCATTTTGATGAAGCGCTTGCGGTTACTTCTGATGGCATAGGCCTTATTATCGCGACGATTGTAGGCACATTACTGTTCGGGTGGTGGGTCGCTAGATGGATGGGACTAAACAAAGAGACAGGTTATTTAATCTCGTCCGGTACCGCGATCTGTGGCGGAAGTGCTATTGCAGCAGTAGCGCCGGCAATTAAAGCTGACGATGAACAAATCGGCTTAGCATTGGCAACAGTATTTGTTTTAAACTCGATTGCTCTGTTTATATTCCCTGTAATAGGCCATGCGTTAAATCTTGATCAGCATACATTCGGTACTTGGGCAGCAATCGCAATTCACGATACCTCGTCAGTCGTTGGCGCAGCTTCTGCTTATGGTGAAGAGGCGTTAACCACTGCCACAACACTGAAATTAGCAAGAGCTCTATGGATAATTCCGGTTGCTCTATTTAGTGCATTCCTATTTCGCAATGATTCGAAGAAAATCACTATCCCATATTTCATTTTCTTTTACTGTTTCGCGATTGGATTCAGCGACTTAGTGCCTCAATTTGAAGTTGTTTATCAAGGTATCTTTGATATTGCTAAGCGTGCGCTGGTGGTATGTCTATTCTTGATTGGCTGCGGAATTTCGGTAGAGAAACTGAAGTCTTCTGGCCCTAAGCCGTTAATATTCGGTGTGACGCTATGGGCTTTGATTTCAACCACTTCTTTAGCGTGGCTAACTCTCGTTTAAAACTCATCCGCATTTGGGACTAGCTTTTTGCGCTTTTGTGTTTTGGCACTGAGAACCAACACGAACACCAGCAAAAACGCAGAAAGCTCAGCTAATGCTCTAACCAAACCGTCGCTTTGAATAGCGACGACTATCTGCAAAATTACTGCGATAACTAGGGCTGCTTTCATCATTCTTATACCAATTTCCATATTAAGCTTAGAGCCATTATGAGTTAGAGTTATAAGATTGATAAATTCATATTTGTACTATGAAATTGCCAAATTAACTAAGTTGCCCTTCTAGCCAGCGAATAAACGTTTGTACTTTGGGTCTCTTCTCGGTACCTAAAGGGCACACTAAGTCGTAACTCATCTTGGTTTCCATACTTGGGTAAGGTGTAATCAGCTCACCGCTATCAATGTATGGTTTGACGAAGTGGTAACGCCCCATTGCCACTCCGACATCATTACGAGCACATTGGGTTCCCATGTCACGGTGGCTAACACAGTAAAACTGTTCGAATAGATTGACCTTAACCCCGATATGTTTAATCCATCTTTGCCATACGTCTGATTCAAGAGCATGAATAAAATTCACTCGTTGAAGTGAATCTAAGCCATCATCGAATATACCTAATTCTTTAGCATATTTAGGCGTACAAACCGGTACGTACTTCTCACCGAATAATCGCTTTCGGTACATATCAGGCAGTTCATTTGCACCATAGTAAATCGCCAAATCAAGCTGGTTCTCATTGTAGTTTTTCTCTTCTTGGGCAAAAATATTGAGATTAAACTTAGGGTACCTTTGCTTAAAATCCGCAATGCGAGGTAATAACCAACTATTAGCAAACGCCGGACTCATCGCAATGTTTAACTGTCCGTGCTGTTCGGTGTTATTAATCTGTTCAATATCACTATAGATAAGTCCTAACGACTTGGAGATTGTTTTGTTGAACCTTTCCCCTTCAGGAGTCAGCTCTAGCTTGCGTGTCCCCCTTACAAACAAGTTAAAGCCAAGTTCACTTTCTAATACTTTGATGCGATGGCTAACTGCACCTTGGGTCAAGTGAAGCTTTTTCGCTGCCAACGTAAAACTCATCATTTTCGCTGCCACATTAAAAGTATGTAGATTTCTCAATAACTGTTGTTGGTTTGCCATACCCGCCCATGCAATAAAAATTTTAATTCATAGTATGACCTGTTTCGTTTGTTTGCACCGTGAATTAACTCATAAAATAAGCGAAATAAGGCTATCAATTAGAGAACACGTTGCGTCTGACTCACGCTAATCGGATCTCATATTAAAAATATTAATTTAAAATCTTAGGGGTAAATATGAATATACTTGGATATATGCAGAAAGTAGGTAAGGCGTTGATGGTACCCGTTGCCACGCTTCCTGCTGCTGCAATACTTATGGGCATCGGTTACTGGCTTGATCCTGTCGGCTGGGGTTCTGAAAACATTCTGGCCGCATTTTTAATTAAGTCTGGCGGCGCAATCATCGATAACATGGCGGTACTCTTCGCAGTAGGTGTAGCATTTGGTCTAAGCCGAGACAAAAACGGTTCAGCGGCACTATCTGGCTTTGTGATGTTCTTAGTGGTAACGACACTTCTAGCGCCTGGCTCTGTCGCGCAGTTGACTGGGGTTGACGCGAGCGAAGTGCCGGATGCCTTTGGTAAGATCAGTAACCAATTTATCGGTATTATCATCGGTATTATTTCAGCTGAAATCTATAACCGTTACTCAAGTGTTGAGCTACCTCAAGCACTGGCCTTTTTTAGTGGTAAGCGCCTAGTTCCAATCCTAACGTCTATTGCTGGTATGGCTCTATCATTTGCTCTACTTTACATCTGGCCAGCAGTTTACGATGCATTAATTCAATTCGGTATTAAGCTAGAAAGCATGGGGTCAGTTGGCGCTGGTCTATTTGGCTTCTTTAACCGCTTGTTCTTATCTGTTGGTATGCACCATGCACTTTACCCAGTATTTTGGTTTGATGTGGTTGGTATCAATGATATCCCTAACTTCTTGGGCGGAGCTCAATCGATCGCGAACGGTACTGGTATCCCGGGTAAAACAGGTATGTACCAAGCAGGTTTCTTCCCAATCATGATGTTTGGTCTACCTGCAGCTGCATTAGCTATGTATCACTGCTCTGACGCAAAAAACAAGAATCAAGTGTTCGCGATTATGCTGGCAGCAGGTATGGCTTCGTTCTTCACTGGTATTACTGAGCCACTAGAATTCAGCTTTATGTTCCTTGCTCCTGTCCTATTCCTGATTCACGCTGTCCTAACGGGTATTTCGCTCTACATCGCGGCATCTATGGAATGGATGGCAGGCTTTGGTTTCTCGGCTGGTTTCGTTGACTTCGTACTATCTAGCCAGAACCCTCTAGCGACAAACTGGTACATGCTAATTCTACAAGGTCTTGTATTCTTCGCGCTTTACTACGCTATTTTCCGCTTCGCTATCATTAAGTTTAACCTTAAGACACCTGGTCGCGGTGAAGACCTAGAGAAAGATGAGTCTCAAGACCTTCCTGAACTGACAGCAGAATACATTAAGGCAATTGGTGGCGCTGAGAACATCATTGAAGTAGACAACTGTATTACTCGTCTTCGCTTAGGAGTGAAAGACTCATCGTTGGCTGACACCGATAAACTCAAGCAGTTAGGTGCTGCAGGTGTTGTCCCAGTAGGCAAAAATGGCCTTCAGGTGATAGTCGGTCTAGGCAAAGTAGATAAAGTTGCCGAACAGATGAAGCTACAACTTGCTAACTAATTAGTAAGAGTTTGTGGTGACTCACCTTCACCACGTCCCCCTGAAGTGCAGTTTTCGCTTAGTCACCGAATCTGCACTTCTTTTTTATTTCTGGTTTGCTAGCCACTCTTTCACCGACTTTCTCGACACCTTGATGCCACTTTGCAGAAGAGTTTCCGGCATAGAATAATAAGCAATTGGCCATTTGAACTTGACTAGCCGCTGTTTTAGATAAGCTTCAATGTCGGTTTTTCCCAACGCATTAGTAAATGAGCAGACCGCAACGGGGCGGTGGCCAAACTCAGCATCGGTAATCGGCACAACGATAGCTTGAGAAATATCAGGCACCTGCATCAGGGCAGCTTCAATCTCTTCGCAATGAACATTTTCACCACCAGAAATAAACTGATTATCCGCACGGCCAATGATTTTTAACTCACCGTCCACCCACTCACCTAAGTCTTTGCTATCAAACCAACCATTTTCGACAAATGGAGTTAGCCTTCCTTTATGGTAATAACCAGATGCGAGGGTTTCTCCGCCAATATAGATCCTCTGCCCTTCAAGCCTTAGCTCTCGATTAGGCAGTAGCTTACCAGCGCTATAGTGCTCGTCGATACGTTTAGCCGTTACCGTCGAGGCCGCTTCGGTCATGCCATAGCCAAGCCAAGTTTCGATACCTTGTTTGGCTGCTCGTTGACTCAATACTAAAGGCACATGGCTGCCCCCGAGCAATACATGACTCAGTGACAAACGCACCTTATCGTCAAGCAGGCGCTTTAACTGCGTCGCGACCAAAGAGGCATGGCTAACCCCAAGTATGTCTGTCGTCAACTCTCCTGTGCCTACCTTGATGGTTGCGCCACTGTACAGCCAGCGAAAAACAATCGCTAAACCTGAGACATGGTACATAGGCAAACTCAATAACCAAGTGTCGCCTTGCTGGTAGGAGAATTGTTCCAGCAGCCCCGATGCGGAGGCGAGATGCTGACGAGAAGTATGTGCGACTGCTTTCGGTATGCCCGTCGAGCCGGATGTGAAAACAATCGAAGCAAGATTGTCAGGTTGGTAAGCGCTAACTTTCTGTAGTTCTACAATCTCGCCATAGTGAATATTGCTGAGCGAGCTTAGCTCTTGAGAGTCATCATTAACCCACACCTTTTGCTTCGACTTCGATAAGTACAAGGTATCGAGTTTATTGTCTAGTTCAGCACGAGTTTGTCGCATAGTCAGTGCGCAAGTCACACCTAGCTCTAGACAAGCTAAGAAGATAACTAGCTGCTCAACGCTGTTCTTACCAACACAGGAGAGTACTTCTCCAGCCTCTAGCCCCTGATGATGTAAGTGACTAGATACCTTGGCGACTAAATCATCCAGTTCAGCCCAGGTGTAATTCCTATCACTAGTTTCAAGTGCACATAAAGATGGGCTCATTTGAGCCCATTGTTTTAAAGGAGAAACTTCGCGCTGCATTACGATTGCCATATCAATGGCTGTTCAGACAGGCTGACAACTGGCAAATCACAAGAAGGCCATGGGGTTTCAAGCTGCTGAGCAAACAGCCCAACCGTGTCTAATCCCGGCACTTCATCTGGCAACTGCCAATGCGCAAATCTTGCTAGCTGAGTGAGACCCAAACTAGACTCAATGCTAGAGCTTACCACTGCTTTGATCCCAAGCGACTTCGCTTTATCGATTAGCTCAATACAGCGCTCAACTGAACCAATTAGGGTCGGCTTAATGACAATGGCTTTAGCACCATTTAAGTCCTCAAGCTTAAAGTCATCTTTACGAATCGCATGTTGCAGTGTTTCATCCCAAGCGATTGCAATACCGGTATTGATCGCAAAGGAAAAACTATCACCAGGCACCTGACAAGGCTCTTCAATGAAAGCAATTCGGCCACGCAATGAAGGGGCAATTTTTTTCGCAAACTGCTCAGCCTTTTCTGCACTCCACGCTCGGTTTGCGTCCAAACGTAAGGTCAAATCAGGAATCGATTCTAAAAACAGGCTGACTAGCATTCCGTCACGGATAGGTTCGTATAAGCCAACTTTGATCTTAGCGACTTTCTCACCTGTCATCGCGTTAAGCTTTGGCAGTAATTCATCTGGGTCACCGGAACACAGCGGCGCGGCTTGATAGCTACCGTTCGCAGGAAGCTCTTTATTAAGCTCCAATTGAGCCATAGAAAGGCCGAATGCAACAGACGGGTATAGCTCATCAAGCTTTAGCTCTGCGCCTTGGTGCCACAATTCGAGCTGCTCAACGAGTTGCGAGTAAACCTCATCCATGGTTTCAACACTAAAGCCAGGTAGCGGCGCAATTTCCCCTCTACCAACATCGCCGCCCGAGCTTAGCTCGACAACAAAACCTTCGCGATGTTTTAGCCTTTGTTCACGCAGTATCACGCCACTGTCCATCGGCAATTCATAGCGATACAGTTTGGCTGATCTCATAGCAATATCCCTTTATATTTTGATTTAAATGTAGCTTGTATTGGATATTTCACCCATTTGTACGTTGATATCTCAGCTATAGCCTTAAGAGCAAGGAGAGGACGCGCAGTTTATAAGCATAAATGAGCATCCTCGACATAGCTATTGAGGCTAGAGCGACGATATCGACAACAAATTAAGGGTTGCGTGGGAATTTGTTAAAGTCTGGACGACGCTTTTCATTAAATGCATTGCGCCCTTCTTGTCCTTCCTCTGTCATGTAGAACATCATGGTTGCGTTGCCTGCTAGCTCTTGCAGACCCGCTTGGCCGTCACAGTCAGCGTTCAGTGCCGCTTTTAGACAACGTAGTGCCATTGGGCTGTGTTGTAGAGTTTCACGACACCAGCGTACGGTCTCTTTTTCTAGCTCTTCAACTGGAACCACTGTGTTAACTAGCCCCATATCCAATGCTTCTTGAGCATCGTAGAAGCGACATAGGAACCAGATTTCACGTGCTTTCTTCTGACCCACGATACGAGCCATGTAAGATGCACCCCAGCCACCATCAAATGAGCCAACTTTCGGTCCAGTTTGACCAAACTGCGCGTTTTCGGCCGCGATCGTTAGGTCACACATCATATGCAGAACATGACCACCACCGACTGCCCAGCCAGCAACTGCTGCGATTACAGGTTTTGGACAAGTTCGAATTTGGCGTTGGAAATCTAGAACGTTTAAATGGTGAGTACCTGAATCATCTTGGTAACCGCCGTAGTCGCCACGAATCTTCTGATCACCACCAGAACAGAATGCTTTTTCACCTAAGCCAGTCAAAATGATCACACCAACACCTTCGTCGTAACGTGCATCAGCAAGAGCATTAATCATCTCTTTTACTGTTTGCGGACGAAAAGCGTTGCGAACTTGAGGGCGAGCAATAGTTATTTTAGCGATGCCATCTTCTGATTTATGGTATTGAATATCTTCATATTCACCGGTGCAGTCATTCCAGTTAACTGGTGCGTATAGTTCTTCTTCTGAGATACCGACTGTTTTTGCCATGGTGATTCCTGTTTGGTTACCTAATGACTCAACCTAGCGCTTCAAAGCGTATTGAGTTGAGCTTTTATGATTTCAGCAAAAGCTTGAGGTTGTTCGATATGAACATTGTGCCCAGCTTGTGCAACTTGGCTAAAAGACAAACCGCTTCGTTCGGCCAACTGACTAAACTTATTGTCTTTCTCGCCACAAATATAATGGGTTGCTACGCCCGAGCTTTTTAATCGCTCAAGCAAATAATCTTGTTTCGCTAGCGAAGTGGCTTCGAGCATATTCGCTACCGAGGTGCCTAGATTAGCACTGCGTTTTAATATCAGGTTTTGTCTTTGCTCATGGTTTAGTGAACTAAAGACGCGCTGCAAATACCAATCGGCCAACACCTGCTCAATTGGCTCATTTCTATAACGTTCAGCCCAGCGGTGATCGTTATCCCAGCGAGCCTTTTTGTCTTGCTCTGTTTGCAAGCCAAAGTTTCCGCCTTCAACAATAAGGCGTTGAATATTAAGAGATGAGAAATAGTGATTCGCCACACCGGACATCGCTATCCTTCCCCCCAAGGAATAGCCAACTAATACTATAGGCTGCTCTGGCTTCACATGGGTGAGAAGAGTGTCAGATATTTGATCGCAACAATCCTCAAAATTGAAACAAGAGTGTAATGCGCTCATCCCATGCCCTGGAAGGTCGATGGTGATAGAAGGAACGTCACTAAGTTGTTGACGAACTTGATGCCAATCTTTACCGCACCCCAGCAAGCCATGTAGATATACAACTACGGGCTTTGACTGGCTATCGCTGAAGGTTGAGTGACTAAAGAGCATAGACTTGTTGAATAAACTCTTTCAGTTGAGAAGAAGCTTGTTCCGGAGGCGTTTGAACCTCAACCAATAATGTACCTTGCCCACCAAGTAAGTGATTGTTCACGGTTTCTGTGTAAGCAGATAAGGTTTCAGGCTTGCTATATGCCAGTTTGAATTGCTTGGCAGCATGTTCGAAATCAAAACCATGAGGCATTTGGTAGAGCGATTGTTTCTGCTGTTGCGGCACTGGCAACAAATCAAAAATTGCTCCGCCATCATTGTTGGTCACAACCACTACAACTGGCGTCGATTGGTGCGATAGAAGCGCGAGCGAATTGACATCGTAAAGCAGAGACGTATCACCAATGAATACGACAGTCGGTGACTGATTCGAGCGAATCACACCAGTCGCCGTAGCAATCAGTCCATCGATACCTGAAGCCCCGCGGTTACTGTATACGGAGTAATCCGCCACACCGCTGAACATATCTACCAATCGAACAAATAGGCTGTTACCTAAGAAGATATTTGTATTTAAAGGGAGCTGATTGAGGTTTAACGCTAAACCGATTTCACTCAAACAAGCTGGTGCTGCAAGATGAAGCTGGGCAAGTGACGCCACTTGTTGAGAAATATGCGACAGTTCTTTTCCCCAACCCGCAGTCATACAAGTTAATGGTTGTATTGCGTCAATGGCTTGAGTTAACCATGGTTCGATGGCCGCTATATGATGCGTTTGCATTAAATGAGCTTGATTGTTTCGCTCTCTCTTTGGATCAAGGAAATGATAGTACGCACCGCGCTGTTCAACTTGCTCAACTAACCATTGATTGAGGCGTTTCGATACAACTCGCGAACCTACTTGCAAAATCAACTCACACGGATTCAGCCGCGCTGCATTATCACTGCTCTGCAACCAAATATCATAGTGCGCCCAGTCAGATGTCGTACCGCTCTGGGGATCCATAAAGATTGGCCAACCGAGTTTTTCAGCAAGCTGTTTGGCTTTTTTCGCTTCGCTCAGACTAACGCTACCAACAACAATAACGCCTTTTTTACCCGTAAATTCAGAGACATTAAGATAATTCGCATTTGAGTAGCGTTGGTGACGAATATAAGTTTCTGTACCTGAAAGCCACGCTTCTACTTGTTCAATATAAGGCTGATATAGCGATTTACTTTCACTGCTGTAGAGCGGTTCAGGGAATGGGCAGTTGATATGTACGGCGCTGCCCTGCTCTTGCTGCTCAAACATCACTTGATCAATCGACGAAAGCAGCCACTTCAAAGGTGTACTCAACGACGGGCTTGGTAGTTCTAACGCTGACGTCACATGAGATGAGAAAATGCCCGACTGATTAATCGCTTGATTGGCACCACAACCAACTAGTTCAATTGGTCTGTCTGCCGTGAGCACAACCAGTTTTTCGCCAGTCAGCTTTGCTTCAGCAATAGCAGGAAGTAGGTTGGCTACCGCGGTACCCGACGTCACCACGATCGCCACTGGCTTACCACTGGCCTTTGCTAAACCTAGCGCAAGAAAGCCAAGGCCACGTTCATCGAAGTGAGTGTGTAGATTCAGTTTAGGGTTTTCATCGGCTTCAAGAGTCAGTGGCGTTGAACGCGAACCGGGCGCCACACAAAGCTCTGTGACACCGTGACGTGTGAGCTCTTCAAGTAAGACTTGGCACCAAATTCGATTCAGTACCGCTTGATTGTTTGTCTGCGTTAGGTCGCTCATTAAGAAGCAACTCCCAGAGGTGGGTGATCGGAGATCAGCGACAGTAAAGTCGACATTTTCTTATCCAGCTCTTGCCATTCGTACTCAGCAACAGAACCAGGAACAATACCTGCCCCAGCGAATAGCTGTACTTCACCATCCAACACTAACGCGCTGCGGATTGCGACACAGAACTCGGCTCGCTGGTGACTAATAAAGCCCATTGAGCCCGCATACCAACCGCGAGCAAAAGGTTCATTTTGTTGAATAAAGTCCATCGACTCTTGTCGAGGCAAGCCAGCTACCGCCGCTGTTGGCTGAAGAGCACCAAGCAATTGAACGCCATTAGTGCCTTTATGCAGGTGAGCATGGATACTGCGCTTAAGGTGTTGGACTTTACGCAGTCGCACTAGCCTCACTTCTTGCTCTACGACTACATCATCAGAATAAGGCGATAAACGCTCAATGATATCGTCAACCACATACTGATTTTCATTAAGGTTTTTACTATCACCGGCTAGCCAGTTTGCTAGCTCCATATCTTGACTGGCGTTGCTGCCTCGACCAATCGTTCCCGCTAATGCTTCGGTGTAGAGCTCTTGACCTTGGCGTAAATAAAGACGCTCTGGTGTTGAGCCGATAAAACTGTGTTTTTTATCTAATGAAAGCAAAAAGTGAAAGCTATGATGGTTGCTTAAGTAGCTAGATTTCAACAAACGAGAAGCACACAACGGTTGATCAAGTGAGACTGTCGTCTTTCGTGCTAATACCACTTTCTTGAAATCATCATTTTCAATCCCCGCTAGCACCTTATCAACCAATTCAGACCATTGCTCTTTTTCAGGCACATGCTGAATACTTTCAATATGAGATGAAATCGGTGGTAGTGGTGCTACGTCTAATTGCAGCTTATATAAGCCAGCGAGGGTACGATGTTTCTCTGCGTTGAGGTTAACCGCTAGCGACCATTTGTCATCAAAACGGATTAATTCTACTTGCGGCAGAAAAAAGAAAGAAGACATACAACGGCGATTTTTTCCGGTGTGACCGTCAAAGGAACGACCACCCCAAATGCGCTGATCATCGGCTAAAATCGCGTAAGCAGGCGCAGGATCCACGAAAGTATGTAACTGACCTAACGCAACCACCTCTTCGCGAGTATCGCGAGATTGCCAATAAAACTTTGGAAATAATGGCTGGGCGTCTAACCAGTCAATAAATGGGAAGTCAGGTTTTTCCTCAAGAACTTGAACTAGACGGGTTGTACCGTCTTTCGCATCCTTTACGCGTTCGATCAGTTCAGTAACGGCTTGATGAAAGTATGACAAATCAGCCTCGTATGCATCGAAATTATTATTCATTTTACCCCGCTACTCTATTTATAGACCCCACTCAAATCAAGGTTGCAAACAATGTTTTGCGAAATCCTGTGATAACGGGCGTGCTACAAAGGCGTTATTGTGACCATCAAACCAGATTTTTATTCTAAAGAACCGTTTTTTAGGTTACTTTAATAAAGTTATTTAATTATTTTTAGGTTTTAATCAATGCAAAATATCGGGATGTCGTCAAAACTCGACAATGTCTGCTATGACATTAGGGGTCCTGTACTCAAACATGCTAAGCGCATGGAGGAAGAGGGACATAAAATACTGAAGCTTAACATCGGTAACCCTGCCCCATTTGGCTTTGACGCCCCAGATGAAATTTTGGTTGATGTGATTCGTAACTTGCCAACATCTCAAGGCTATTGCGACTCAAAAGGTATTTATTCCGCACGTAAAGCCGTGGTACAACATTACCAACGCAAAGGCATTCGTTCATTAGACGTTGAAGATGTCTACATTGGTAACGGCGCTTCAGAGCTGATCGTGATGGCGATGCAAGCACTGCTAAACAATGGCGATGAAATGCTGGTACCAGCCCCAGACTACCCGCTGTGGACAGCTTCGGTTGCTCTGTCAGGTGGTAAAGCGGTTCACTACATGTGTGACGAAGAAGCGGACTGGTACCCCGACCTAGACGACATTAAGAGTAAAATCACGCCAAAAACACGCGGCATTGTTCTTATCAACCCAAACAACCCAACTGGCGCCGTTTACAGCCGTGACTTCTTATTAGAAGTGATTGAGATTGCACGCCAACACAAACTGATCATTTTTGCTGATGAGATTTACGACAAAGTGCTGTACGACGGTGCAACGCACACCTCGGTAGCCACTCTGACTGAAGATGTATTGGTTGTGACTTTTAACGGTTTATCAAAAGCCTACCGCGTATGTGGATTCCGCGGCGGTTGGATGTTCCTAACGGGTCCTAAGCATCAGGCACAAGGCTACATCAACGGCTTAGATATGCTCTCGTCGATGCGTTTGTGTGCCAACGTGCCAATGCAGCACGCGATTCAAACCGCACTAGGTGGTTACCAAAGTATTAACGAGTTACTGCTTCCGGGTGGTCGTCTGCTAGAGCAACGTGACCGCGCATGGGAGTTGATTAACCAAATCCCTGGTGTTTCTTGTGTCAAACCAAAAGGGGCGATGTATCTGTTCCCGAAAATCGACACTAAGATGTACAACATTAAAGATGACCAGAAAATGGTACTCGACTTCCTCGTTCAGGAAAAAGTATTACTGGTGCAAGGCACAGGTTTCAACTGGCCAAAACCAGACCACTTCCGAATTGTGACTTTACCGCACGTTGAGGACTTAGAAATTGCTATTGGTCGCTTCGAACGTTTCCTTTCGACCTACAGCCAGTAGTAATTAGATTCGTTCTTTCATATGCTTAAAGGGTACTCATTGAGTACCCTTTTCATTTCATGGAGTAAAGAAATGCCGCAACACAACGATTCAGAACACCGCTATAAGGAAAGTCACTTTTTCGCTCACTTAGCACGGATGAAATTGATTCAGCGCTGGCCGCTGATGCGCTCTGTATCGACCGAGAATATTTCTGAGCATAGCTTACAGGTCGCTTTTGTTGCCCATGCTCTCGCTCTGATAAAGAACAAGAAGTTTGGCGCTAATCTCAATCCAGAACGCATCGCGATTTTGGGCATGTATCATGACACCAGTGAGGTGTTAACTGGGGATCTACCGACGCCAGTCAAATACTACAACCCAGAGATTGCTAAAGAGTATAAAAAGATTGAAGCAGCCGCAGAGCAAAAGCTGCTTTCGATGCTACCTGAAGAGTTCCAGGAAGACTTCGCTCCTTTCCTTATATCTACCGCAACACATGAAGAAGACGCTGATATCGTCAAACAAGCAGACACGATTTGTGCCTACTTAAAATGTTTAGAGGAGTTGAGCGCAGGCAACCACGAATACGCGCTGGCTAAAAAGCGCTTAGATATCACCCTTAAAGAGCGCAGTAGCCGTGAGATGGACTACTTTCTCAATGTCTTTGCGCCAAGCTTTGAGCTTTCTCTGGATGAAATCAGCTGATGTTCGTTGTCTGATCGCTCTTAAAGCTGTGGAGTAGGAAGTCGATTAGCTCTTTCTTACGTTTCGGCATCAGCTTGCGGTCAGCATAGACAAGGCTCACTTCCACTTCCGGCATTTTGTACTCAGGTAACAATCGAATTAAGCGGCCAGTGGCGAAATGTTCACGACAGATAAATTCAGGTAACACTGCAACCCCTAAACCATCAATTGACGCTTTAAGGCACGCGGTGATGGTATTAACTCGCAGTCTGTATGGCAGGTCAATTTGATAAGAGCTTTCATCATCGAGTTGCAAGTGCCACTTTGGCAAACGTGCCGCTTTATTAGAAACCTCAACCATTTGGTGTGGAGCGGTTAAGTCTAAGTGGTGCTCAATCATCCCATACTCTTCAAGATAGTCAGGGCTTGCCACTAAGGCCCGCTTTGACGCCGTTAAATAGCGCGAGACAAGATTAGAATCTTCCAATTCGCCAATCTGAGCATATAGGTCAATCCCCTCCCCGATAATATCGACCTCTCTGTTCGAGAGTTCTAAGTTCATGGTGACATTCGGGTAGAGTTTCAAAAATTGATTTATGTAAGAGCCCAACACCTGATGCCCTAGTTCAACAGGTAAAACTATGTTCAAAGGGCCTCTAACTAAGTCTTGATTGGCTGAGACTTCTAGCTCCGCTTGATTCATCACTTCTAACATCTGCTGACTGGATTGATAGAACTTTTCACCTTCAGGAGTTAACACTAAACTGCGCGTCGAACGAGTGATCAATCTCACACCTAGGTGCTGTTCTAACTCACCTAGTTTCCGGCTTACCGTAGACTTTGTCATCCGTAAAGATTCAGCAGCGTGAGTAAAGCTCCCACAATCAACAACTTGAACGAATATAGTTACTGCATTTAGGTCCATTAACTTTCCCCACCCTAGTTATTAGCTCAATTTCTGCAACAGTGTTTTCAGTTTTTCCTATCTTATCAACCAATACAGATCATTTACAATTCGTTACATTCAATGAATTCGAGAATGCGTCAATGACAGAAACACACGACATGCCAACCAAGAAAAAAACACGCAACAAAGCCCCTCTAATTGCGACAGTCATTATGCTGTCTCTCGGGCTATTAGGTGGCGGCTATTGGTTTGGCTATGGTCAATACTTCGAATCAACAGACAACGCTTACCTTCAAGGTGATATCACGACGATCAGCCCAAAAGTTTCTGGCTACATTGTTAAATCTTATGTAACGGATAACCAAGTGGTTAAACAAGGCGATCTTCTAGCACAAATCGATGACCGTGATTACCAAGCGACGCTCGACCAAGCGAATGCTCATTTAGAAGTTGCCCAATCGAGCGTTAATAATCTATATGCTCAGCAAACCTTGCAACGTAGCCAAATTAACCAAGCTAAAAGCCAAGTTGATTCCGCGCAAGCAGAGTACGATCGCGCTATTCAGCAAGTCGCTCGCTCTCGCAGTCTCTTGAAACGTAACTACGCTTCTCAAGATGAAGTCGACAGCATGCTGGCGCAACAAAAAGTCACGCTGGCACAATTAGAGCAAGCGAAAGCCAACCTAGCGGCAGCAAATGATCAGCTAGTGGTTATCGCTAGCGAAGTTGAACAAGCGAAAGCATCCGTGACTGAAGCGAATGCCCAACTAGAGCAAGCGGAGCTGAACCTCAATTACACCAAAATCTACGCACCTGCGGATGGCGTTATTGGTAAGCGTAGCGTACGTGAAGGGTTACTCGTTCAAGCAGGCACGCCATTGATGAGTCTAGTACCAAACAATGCTGTGTGGATTGAAGCCAATTTTAAAGAAACTCAGTTGAGCGGTATTCACCAAGGGCAAAAAGTAGAAGTCGAATTAGATGCCTTCCCGGGTCAAACATTGGAAGGCGTCGTAGACAGCTTCTCGCCAGCGACTGGAGCTAAGTTCGCCCTATTACCACCTGAAAATGCGACGGGTAATTTCACTAAAATCGTTCAGCGTGTTCCAGTGAAAATCGTCATACCAGATCAAAAAGATCTTCAAGGTCGCCTACTACCCGGTTTATCCGTGGTCACTACCATTGATACGCGAGGCTGATCATGAGCCAAGCAGTCGTTGATCACGCAGATCAAGAACAAGAAGTCCCCGTTCGTCATTGGATAGCGCTTTTTGGCGGTCTTCTTGGTGCCTTTATGGCTATCTTAGACATTCAGATCACCAACTCGTCGCTGAAAGACATTCAAGGTGCTCTATCTGCGACTCTGGATGAAAGCTCGTGGATTTCGACTTCTTATCTAGTGGCTGAGATGATCGCGATTCCACTCAGTGGTTGGCTATCTAAAGCACTCGGTAAACGACGTTATCTCACTTGGACAACGGCCATCTTTACCATATCTTCATTGTTATGTTCGTTCTCTTGGAACATGACATCTATGATTGTGTTTCGAGCAATGCAGGGCTTTAGTGGCGGTGCGTTAATTCCACTAGCGTTCTCGCTTGTAGTGCAGCTTCTGCCATTAAACAAGCGTGCGGTCGGTATGGCTTTGTTTGGTGTAACCGCCACCTTCGCTCCTTCTATCGGACCTACCTTTGGTGGCTGGCTGACAGAGAACTTATCTTGGCACTACATCTTTTACATCAACATTCCACCAGCATTGTTGCTGATTGCGATGATTCGCTACGGTCTAGATGATGAGCCGTTGGAACTGGCAACGCTGAAAAAGGCCGACTGGTTTGGCATTGCTACCATGGCACTCGGCCTTGGCTGTCTAGAAGTAGTGTTAGAAGAGGGAAATCGTGAAGAGTGGTTTAGCTCAAGCTTCATTATTACGCTCAGCATTATCTCTGCGGTCAGTTTGGTCTATTTCATCATCAATGAACTCCAACATAAGAAACCACTGGTTAACCTTCGCTTGCTGCGAAATGGCCAATTTGCGATGTCTTGTATCGCCTACTTGATTTTAGGTATGGCATTATTGGGCTCCATTTACGTATTGCCGCTCTATTTGACGCAAATTCAGCAATACAACGCGATGGAAATCGGCGAAGTACTGATGTGGATGGGCTTTCCTCAGCTACTCATCTTCCCTCTAGTGCCTAAACTGACGCAAATCATTAAGCCTAAGTATCTCGTGACCTTTGGCTTTGCGATGTTTGGCCTGAGTTGCTACGTGAACACACACATGACCATTGACTTCGGCGGTCAGCAGTTGATTTTATCGATGCTGCTACGTGCTATTGGTAGCCCGTTTATTATGGTGCCACTCTCTTTAGTGGCAATGAAGAACATCAGCAAGCCCGATACACCCGACGCTTCGACATTAACCAACGTCATGCGTAACTTGGGCGGCGCATTCAGCATTGCCATTATCGCAACGCTGTTGGATAACAAAACACGTGAGCATCTAGGCCACATTAAAGAATCATTAAGCACGGTCAGTATTGACGGCTGGAATGCTCTGCAGCAACAGCAAGCATTCTTCATTCAATCCGGTAGTGACGCTGCAACAGCGATGCAGCAAGCTCAAGCTAGTTTGTTGGGTACCATGCAGCGCGATGCCGCTATCATGGCTTATAACGATGTATTCCTGATGATGACGCTCTTTCTTGGCGTGGCTGCAATATTGGTTCTAAGTATGAAGGATTAACCGCAAATACACGTGAAACGGCGATATTTCGCTGTTCTCACGTGTAATTCTTTGTATTTATCATGTAACGGGTGTACGGTAAGAAAAAAGAGAAGGGAGTACACCTATGACGTTTAAAATCAGCTCCTTATGGTTCGAAAGACACGACGATGAGCATAAAATTCGTCGTGACGACCACCGCAGTCCCTACCAGCGCGATCGCGCTCGTATTCTTCACTCTGCCGCTTTTAGGCGCCTGCAAGCTAAAACTCAGGTTCACGGCAATAGTTTCGATGACTTTCACCGCACCCGTCTGACTCACTCACTTGAGGCGGCGCAATTGGGTACCGGTATTGTTGCCCAGATTAAGAAGAAGCAACCTGAATTTCGTGACCTGTTACCTAGTGACAGCCTGATTGATTCATTATGTTTAGCTCATGATATAGGCCACCCACCCTACGGCCACGGCGGTGAAGTCGCCCTCAATTATATGATGCGTGAGCATGGTGGTTTTGAAGGTAATGCGCAGACTTTTCGTATCGTCACTAAGCTTGAGCCATATACTGAGCTGTTTGGTATGAACTTAGCGCGTCGCACTTTGTTAGGACTTATCAAGTACCCTGCTCTTATCAGCCAAACCCGTGCTGATGTTATGCCTGAATGTGTTTCCCATCAACGCAAACTTAGAGCACGTGATTGGTCACCCGCTAAAGGACTTTATGACTGTGATGCCGACCTGTTTGATTGGGTGTTAGCGCCACTGAGCGAAAACGATAAGGCTATTTTTAGCCAGATGCGCGACGAACAATACCTAGAAACTGAACATAAGAAGACCCGTTATAAGTCTATCGACTGTTCGATTATGGAGCTCGCTGACGACATCGCTTATGGCGTTCACGACCTAGAAGATGCCTTGGTTCTTGGCATGGTCAATCGTAACCAGTGGGTTGAAGGTGCAGCGAGTAAGCTCGCAGAGTGTGGCGACCCATGGTTTGAAGAGCATATCGCGTCGATTTCAGACATGCTTCTGTCTGGTACTCATCACCAGCGTAAAGACGCGATTGGCGGCATGGTTAACGCCCTGCTGACTAGCATTTCAATTAAGCCAGTCGATGCGCCATTTGAGTCGCAGTTATTGGCCTTTAACGCCGTACTTGAACCTTCAATGGCGAATGCTTTAGAGATCCTAAAATGCTTTGTCAGCCAGTACGTAATCCAAGTCCCTCATGTTCAGGTGATGGAGTACAAAGGCCAACAGATCATTATGGATATTTTTGAGGCGCTCAATGCCGACCCAGAGCGATTGTTACCTATCGATATCAAGCAAAAGTGGGCAAATAGAAATGACGAGAGTGACGGGTATCGTGTGATTGCAGATTACATCTCTTCAATGACGGATGGCCACGCTCAAAGACTCCACCAACAGTTATTCTCTTCTCATTAACCCAAACTATGGCTAGAGTGACCACCTTGCCACTCTAGCCATCATCCCTTCTAATTAGCGATTAAACTCGCTAACAAATTGGTTGAGCTTACTTAGTAGTCGACCTTTTTCTTCATCATTAATGAAACTGGCAGCAATCGCATTGCGGGTAAAGCTTGCGATCTCTTGATTCGTCATCTCATGACTCTGCGCGACGGCGTGGAAGTTAGCATTCATATAACCACCAAAATAGGCGGGATCGTCAGAGTTTATCGTTACGCATAAACCGCGGCGGAGCAGGTCAACGATATTATGCTGTTCCATTTTCTCGAACACTTTTAATTTGGTGTTCGACAACGGGCAGACCGTCAGTGGCATCTTGTTGCTTGCTAATGCATGCAGTAGGTTGTCATCGTCCGAGCAACGCACACCATGGTCAATTCGGCTCACTTTCAGCAGTTCCAAGCTGTCATAGATATTACTCACAGGCCCTTCTTCCCCAGCATGGGCAACCGTTAGAAAGCCCTCTTCTAACGCTTTGCTATAAACGCGAGCAAATTTTTCTGGTGGGTGACCAAGCTCTGAAGAATCTAAACCCACACCGACGATCTTATCCTTATGAGCCAAGGCTTCAAACAGAGTATCGAAAGCACTCTCTTCATCAAGGTGACGCAAAAAGCACATGATGATCTGATTGCTAATTCCTAGCTTCTCTTCGCCATCTTTCAATGCTCGATGTATGCCGTTAATTACAGTATCAAACGCGATTCCGCGACTGGTGTGAGTCTGTGGATCAAAGAAAATCTCTGTATGAATAACATTGTCTTGCTGACAGCGAAGTAAGTAAGCCCATGTCAGATCGTAAAAGTCCTGCTCATGAATCAGTACATTGGCCCCTTGGTAATAGATATCCAGGAACGACTGTAGATTTGTAAATTGGTAAGCGGCTTTGACTTCTTCTGGCGTAGCAAAAGGTAATTCGATGTTGTTGCGCTTTGCCAGCTCAAACATCATCTCGGGCTCTAAGGAACCTTCAATATGCAGGTGAAGTTCAACTTTCGGTAGTTGTTCAATAAAAGCAGTTTGATCATTCACGCTTGTGTCTCCATTCATTTTAACTGGGTTCCAACAAGCGCTTTTCTCTAGAAAAGTTTCAAGCATACAAAGAGAAAAGCGCTGTGCACTTTACTCTTCGTAATCTGAAATTATCGGTTTCAGGTAGAGACTCCCACACCTTATCAGTGGGATTATACGAAGTATCGTTTGACCCATAAGGGGTAAGTAAAACGATTGCGCATCATTATATTCAACCAAAAGGTCTAATGACAATATCGCGCTTAGAAATAAGTGTAGAAGAAAATCCGCTTAAGAAAGGTAATTTTTCTCAAATACGCCGGGCGGCATCTGTTTGATTTGAAACTCAATCATCTGATTAAAAGCCTCAATCAGCGGCATAAAGTTTTTTTCTGGTTCAAGGAGAGAAAGAATATGATAGCCCGCTTCAACCGTTGAAAGGCTGTTGTCACTGGGCGCTTTTCTAATTCGATAGTTGCCCTGTAGGTCATCAGGTAAACGTACGAGAGGCAGCTTATGGAGATTGGTCGAGAGTTGCCACATCTTGTACGCCTTTTTCCAAGTACCATCGAGCAAGATCACACGAACCTTTTGCTGATTGGCAACTTGCTCGGCTACCTCATTATGAGTGATTGAGCCTTCCCCTGGGTAAAGGACAAAATGTTGGTATTGGCCATCATTGAGCAATTGGTTGAGCTGATCATTGCTAGAAAAATCCTCACCAACAAAACAATAACTGTTTGCAAGAGAAAGCTTTAAGATACGCGCGGTTCCCATTGGTCTGTCTGTTTCACTGTGATGTTGTAGGATGACCAGCTCAACATTCGATGTTAGGCTTTGGATCCATTGGCAAATACACGCTTTGAGTGATTTTCCACATTGAGAACAGTATCGGGACATAGTGTGCGCTTATTTCTTCTATTAATGACAGTCAGTCTACTCTGCCTAGGTCTGCAATTCGAACCGCTTGCCTCACTGACAAATTGGCAACGTGATCTTATTCTTGATGGGCAGTGGTGGCGAATCCTATCAGGAAATTTCACTCATACCAACTTTGCTCATTTGGGGATAAATCTTGCCGGGCTATGGGTTATCAGCTTCATCTTTAAACCAGCAGAGAAGTCACTCGCATTACTACTCATTGCTATTAGCTTAGCGATAGGCGCACTCAACTTCCTCAGCGATATGAATGGCTACGTTGGATTGTCCGGCTTACTGCATGGATTATTTGCGTATTTCGCCTTACAAGAGAGCCTTAGTGGACGCAAAAGCAGTTGGTTGCTAGTGGTTGGCGTTATTGCCAAAGTCACTTGGGAGCTAACCATGGGGGCCTCGCAATCTACTGTCGAGCTCATCAATGCGAGGGTAGCCGTTGAGGCTCACCTGTTTGGCATGCTTTCAGGTTTTGTGCTTGCGCTTATCGTTCGCTTCTTCCCCAGCCAAAATAAATCAGCAGTATAGATATCAGTAATATACCAACCGCTAGACAATAATTAGGTTGATGTTCATCGATAAAGGGCGCAGAATGGCGCCCTTTTTCATGTAGAACAACTCTACGTGATTCTCCGCTTACACATTACAGAGATCAATTTATGGGTTTTACCTCCTTAGGCCTTTCTGCACCAATCCTCAAAGCAATTGAAGAACAAGGTTATGACACCCCTTCTCCGATTCAGGAACAAGCAATTCCTGCGGTACTTTCAGGGAAAGACGTCATGGCGGCAGCGCAGACAGGTACAGGTAAAACAGCAGGCTTTACTCTGCCTATCCTAGAACGTCTCGATAATGGCCAGCGTGTAAAAGGCAACCACATTCGTGCGCTTATCTTAACGCCGACTCGTGAACTGGCAGCTCAAGTACAAGAGAACGTATTTAAGTACAGCCGTCATCAGCGTCTTACGTCTCAAGTGGTATTTGGTGGTGTAAAAGTTAACCCGCAAATGCTTAAGCTTCGTAAGGGCTGTGACGTACTTGTCGCGACTCCGGGCCGCTTGTTAGACCTTTACCAGCAAAATGCGGTGAAGTTTGATCAGCTTGAAGTGTTAGTTCTAGATGAAGCCGATCGCATGCTCGATATGGGTTTCATCCGCGATATCCGTAAGATCTTAAACGTGCTGCCAGCTAAGCGCCAAAACCTTCTTTTCTCGGCGACATTCTCTGCAGAGATCCGTGAGCTGGCAAAAGGCCTAGTTAACGATCCTATCGAAGTATCAGTAAACAAAGAGAACTCTACCGCGGTCACCATCGAGCAAAGCATCTACCCTGCAGACAAACGCAAAAAAGCGCCAATGCTGGTTAAGCTGATTAAAGATGGTAACTGGAAGCAGACACTGGTGTTCTGTCGTACTAAACATGGCGCAAACCGCTTAGCTTTCTTCTTAAATAAAGAAGGCATTACTGCTGCACCAATTCATGGTAATAAGAGCCAAGGTGCTCGTACTCGTGCATTGGCAGATTTTAAATCGGGTGATGTTCGCGTGTTAGTAGCAACAGATATCGCAGCGCGTGGTATCGATATCCCTCAGCTTCCTCAGGTTGTGAACTACGAACTACCACACGTATCTGAAGATTATGTTCACCGTATTGGTCGCACTGGTCGCGCAGGTGAAGTAGGTAAAGCGATTTCATTAGTTGAAGCGGATGAAGCGAGTGAGCTATTTGGTATTGAACGCTTAATTCAACAAGTGCTGCCACGCATTGAGCTTGAAGGTTTTAAACCTGTCAATGAACTGCCAGAATCTAAGCTAGATACTCGCCCAATTAAGCCAAAGAAACCGAAGAAGCCTAAAAAACCTAAGCAGCCAAAAGCTGAACATGCTGATGGTCAGCGCTCTGGTGATAATGCTCGCGGTAACAAACCAGCAAGTAAAAACAAACGCCACTTCGGTCACAATAAGCCAAATGGTGAAAACCGTGGTAACGGTGGTAATGGCGGCCAAGCGAAACGCAAGCCTGCCGGTGGAAAACCAAAGAGCAACAACGGTGGCAATGGCGGAAATGGCCAACAACGCCGTAAACCCGCTAATCGCAAACCAAGCGGTCAAGCTAAAGCTCAGTAAGTCTTGACTAAAAAGCCTTGAACTAAAAAGCGCTCCTCACTCAGGAGCGTTTTTTTATTGGGTGCTAAACGAAAAAAGCCCTTGTGGCTAGCGAGGGCTTGATACTTTTCAGTATGGGGGAACTATTTCATCAGTATTTATTTAGAATCTCAGCGATCGCGGATTCGTTTTCTGCACCAATAATAGCTTCAATATCGTCATCATTTTGGAACAGTTCTGATAGTGCAACGATAGTTTGAATATGGCTATCAGAATCCAGTGCAGCTAGAGTGACTGAGAAGAACACATCGCCGTTATCTTCTGATTCCAAATCCACACCATTCTTAAACACTGTGATTTGTAGCGCAGCTTCATTTACCCCATCTTCAGGCCTTGCATGTGGCATCGCAATCTTAGGAGCTAGCACATAGTATGCACCGATTTCTTTATGCTTTTGCTTGATAGCCTCTAGATAGGTCGCCTCTACTTTCCCCTGTTCAACCAGCTTTGAGCATGTAAGCTCTAGGGCCGCATCAACCGTGAGGTTCTGCTCGTTGGAGATAACAATATTGTCGCCAATTAGATTCATAATGCTCATGATACTAACCACCCTAGAATCAGACCAACTACACCGAAGTCAAAGTCAGCAAATGTTGTTGCTTCAAGACCTAGGCCACCTAGCACAGGAAGCAGTAGCATAGGTAGGAATGAGATACATAGACCTTGAGTAAATGCACCCAGTACTGCACCACGTAGACCACCGGTTGCGTTACCGTAAACACCCGCTGCACCACCAACGAAGAAGTGAGGAACAACGCCAGCAACGATGATCGTCCAGTCGAACATACCTTGGATACCCATCGCAACTAAACCTGCCGCGAATGAAGATAAGAAGCCGATAAGAACCGCATTTGGTGCTACTGGGAATACCATTGGACAATCTAGAGCTGGTTTTGCACCCGGAACTAGCTTGTCAGAGATACCTTTAAACGCCGGAACGATTTCTGCGATAAGCATCTTCACACCTTGCAGAACGATGTATACACCACCAGCAAACGTCAGTGATTGCATAAAGGTAAACACAACCCAGTTTTGACCGCCAGATACTGTTTCTACAAAATCACCACCAGCAAAGATTGAAGCAAACATGAAGAAGATTGCCATGGTAGTCGCAACAGCTACTGGCGTGTCGCGCAAGAACATTAAGCTCTTCGGTACATTAATATCTTCAGTTGTTTTTGATGTGTCACCAAACTTGCTACCAATAAAACCTGCAACTAGGTAAGAGAAAGTCGAAAAGTGACCCATTGCTAGCTGATCAGTACCCATTACTTTCTCAGTATATTTCTGAGCAAGTGCTGGCATGATGACCATTAAAGAACCAACGATGACTGAACCCATTGCCACTAATGCTGTACCTGTAATACCTGCTGTAGACAGAATTACCGCAACTAGCATAGACATAAACATGGTGTGGTGACCCGTTAAGAAAATATACTTAAGCGGAGTAAAGCGCGCTAAAAGAATATTAACTACGAAGGCAAAGAACATAATAAGTGCCATTTCATAACCAAACGCTTCTTGTGCCAGAGCAACAATCGCTTCGTTATTTGGAATAACACCACTCACACCAAATGCTTCGGTAAATACGGTTGAAAAGTTATTTAATGCACCAACTAAGGCGCCAGCACCAAAACCTAGAATTAGGAAACCCATTACGGTTTTAATAGTGCCTTTCAAGATGGTTGAAATATCTGCTTTCTGAGCAATCAAGCCAACAAAAGCAATTAAACCAACCATGATTGCTGGCTCTTTTAATAAGCCAAGCATAAACTCAAAGAAGTTAGCCATATATTATTTCCTTACATAAATGCTTTTAATTGCTCTTCAATTGAAGCTTTATCGAAAATATTTGCTAGGCTAACAATATTTGTTTTACCTGCTTCAGAAAGTTGGTTTGCAACATCTGTTGCTGCCACCCAGATATCCGCGTTGCTTGATGCAGCCGAAGATAAATCTTCATGATCTACCTCTGCCTCTAGACCAATTTTGCCTGCTACTTCTTTCACTGCCATCTCCATCATTAGAGATGTACCAAGACCGTTTCCGCACACAACCATAATTTTTTTCATAATATTTTCTCTGTAGGGTTTTATTAGGAAGAGGGATTAACTTCCGTCTATTTGTTGATGAGAATAATATCCAAATCACGCCAAAACAGAATAGATCACCATCACAAAACCAAAATGACCTTGTGACCAAGATCTCGATAATGAGCAACTAAAATGCACAAAAGGTCACCAACTCCCCTTTAGGAGTAGTGGCTATTTTTATGCATTTAAGTTGCAATGAGGTGAGAAATAGAAAAGTGTGAAGTCAGTGTATGAACAGAGTTCACTATATAAGGAAAAGGCTTATTTTACTTACCGTAGTCTGTCAGCATCTTTTTAAGCAGACTATTAACATCTTTGGTTTTCTTGTTTCGTTTGGTTAATGCACTAAGTGATGTTGGCAGCTCAGGGGCTTCTTTTTCACTTTCAAGTTCATCGACTTTATCCTTTAATTTCTGCACGGCAGGCAGCAACATTCGGATCTCTTCGCCCTCTTCATTTTCTAAAACAACAATATTTTCCGACTCAACTTGGATAATGGTTAATATACCGTGTTTAATAGATTCAACTTTCTCTCCAACCATAGAGGACTGAGGTGGAACAGAGCGATCAGAAACTTGGCCACTACGCAATTTTGCCGCAGTAATAGAGCGGATATTTCCAGTATTTTCAAAAGCGACAATCACTGTGTGTGTATTATAGTACTCGATCACTGTGACATAACCGTGCTTTTTCGTCTCAAACCTCGCACCAATTTGCATATCGTGTGGGGCTTCGAGTTTTTTTATTAACATCCAGTGTACCTGGTACTTCTTATGCTGTCCGACATATCGCAAGTATATACGCTCATCTAACCTTTATAAATGACAATATTCTTGATCAAGCCTTATTTCTCTGTAAAAAATCTTCATACCAGCATATAAGTACCCAGCTCTACAGGAGTTATTATTTTTGTTGGCACAAACAAAAACGCCCACCAAATGGCGGGCGCTATTTAACAGGTCATCCGTTTAAACGATAGGACGTTGACCTCGGTCGATAAGCTTCATCAGTACATTGTCAGCCGCTTCGCCCGCAAGACCTGCAAGCTTGGAAGTGAGCTTTTTCTTCTCAACATAGTGAATGGCCAAGACAGTTTTATCTTTGCACGCTTCCACAACCAGATCGTCTGAGGTTTTGATCTCATCAACCAAGCCTAGCTCATGCGCTTGTGTACCAAACCAGTGTTCACCCGTTGCTACTTTATCTAGCTCAAGTGCAGGGCGACGCTCGCGGATAAAGTCTTTGAACAAACCATGAGTTTCTTCTAGCTCTTGCTTAAATTTTTCACGCGCTTTATCCGTATTTTCACCAAACATGGTTAAAGTACGTTTGTATTCACCCGCCGTTAGCTGTTCATACTCAATATCATACTTCTTAAGCACTTTATTAAAGTTTGGTAGCTGAGCGATCACGCCAATTGAACCTACGATGGCAAATGGAGCAGAGACAATTTTGTCTGCAATACACGCCATCATGTAACCGCCACTTGCGGCCACTTTATCTACTGAGATAGTCAATGGCAGCTTAGCCGCTTTAAGACGATCAAGCTGAGACGATGCTAGGCCATAGCCATGAACCATACCACCGCCAGACTCTAAGCGTAGCAGCACTTCATCACCTTCACGAGCAACCGCTAGAATCGCCGTCACTTCTTCACGTAGCGACGCGACTTCTTTAGCATCAATACTGCCTTTAAAATCTAAAACAAACAGGTGGGGTTCGCGCTTGCTATCAAGATCGCCTTCTTTTGACGCTTTCTTGATCTCTTTCTCGCGTGTTTTGTTTTTCTCTTTATCTTGTTTTTTCTCTGCTTTATCACGAGCTTTGATAAAGGCTTCATCATGTAGATGGTGCTCCAACTGCTCTACAGTATGCTTGTGCTGCTCAGTTAGGTTGGTAATTTCCAATTCACCTTTCGCTGCACCGCTTTTGCCACCAACCGCTTTGGCTATAACTAAAATCGCAATCACTGCGACTACGACAGTCACAATCTTGGCTAAAAACAGCCCGTAGTCCAATAAAAATTCCAATGTGATTATCCTCTAATGTGCGAATTAGTGTATTGTAACCACCATCTTACGGAATCATAAAGTAAATCATTACAATAAGGATACACATCGTGGAATATGCTGTTTCTTCAGATGCCTTGAAGGGTAAAGTCATTCTGGTAACTGGTGCGGGCGCAGGTATTGGTAAACAAGCCGCTCTTTCTTATGCTCAGCACGGAGCAACTGTGATTTTACTTGGTCGTACAGTGAAAAAGCTGGAACAAACTTACGACGAAATTGAAGCTGCTGGCTACCCACAGCCGGCGATTATTCCGCTTGATATGAAAGGCGCGACGAAGCAAAACTACCTTGATATGGTCGATACCATTGAAGGTCAATTCGGCCGCTTAGATGGCGTACTTCACAACGCAAGTTTGCTTGGTGTAATCAGCCCATTTGACCAAATTGGCGAAGATACCTTTGACGATATCATGCAGGTGAACGTAAAAGCTCAGTTTTTGATGACTCAAGCGGTTTTACCACTGTTACATAAGTCTGAAGATGCTCGCATTGTCTTTACTTCTTCAACTGTAGGTCACAGTGGTCGTGCATACTGGGGCACTTACGCAATGTCGAAGTTTGCCACTGAAGGTATGATGCAGATCCTTGCTGATGAGCTCAGCGACACCACTATCCGCGTTAATGCTATTAACCCAGGTGCGACACGTACAGGGATGCGTGCCAAAGCGTACCCAGCAGAAGATGCGGATCTACTCAAAACACCACTGGATATCATGCCACTGTACCTATACTTGATGGCACCAGAAGGTCAAGCAATCAATGGCGAGTGTATTGATGCTCAGCCAAAAAAGTAATCGCTAAATCGAAAACTTTCTAAATAGAATTCAACGCCTTGTGTTTTCAAAGTAGAAACACAAGGCGTTTTTTTATCCATTCGAGCACCCACACCCTTGCCGATAATTAATAATAATTTATACTGTATATATATACAGGTAAATTATTATGTATGAATTAATCGAAAACCTTAAACAGAAACAATGGCTTTGGTCTGGAGTGCAAACTCCGGAACATTCTGACCACTACCCGACAGGCTATGATCTGCTTGATCAAAAGCTAGAAGGGGGATTTCCTAAACACGGCGTTGTTGAGCTCCAAGGAACGTCCAGTATTGGTGAACTGCGCCTATTAATCCCCCATCTTAAAAATACCAGCCATGAGCGCTTATCGGTTTTTATTCAGCCTCCGGGGTATCTCTGTGCAGAGCAATTATGCAATGAAGGGATTGATAACAATAAAGTTTTACTTATCTACCCAAGAAATGAGAAAGAGGCATTATGGGCTGCCGAGCAATGCTTACGCAGTGGTGCCTGTAGCAATGTACTGCTATGGCACTCTAGCTTAGAGGTTCACCAAGCTAGGCGTTTACAGGTTGCAAGTGAGCGCGGTAATGCCGTCCACTTTTTGTTTAAGACCGAGAACAAACACGTTTTCTCTTTGCCCGTAAACCTGAGCATGCGCTTAACCCCTCACCCATCAGGTCTCGAAGTCGCTATCACCAAAAGAAAAGGCGGGTGGCCACAAGGCAGCTTCATTATTGATATGTCATCTCACTGGCCATGCCTGACGCTACAGCCAAAGCCGCCAGTGGTGATTCCGTTCCCGATCAGGCAGCAAGGTTAAACATGCAGAGCTGGTTATATCTTCACTTTCCGAGCTTGCAATTAGACGGTCTGTTTTCAGAGCAGACTGCCCTACCCATAGCGATCGTCGAATCTAAGCGATTTAAGGTCGTGCAGCACAATATGACCGCCCATGAGCAAGGCATTGAAGTAGGTATGGGATTAGGGACGGCCAGTGCACTCTGTCACCAATTGCAAGTCCACCCTTATGATGAAGATGTAGAGCAGCAAGCCTTGATGAATATCGCCCAATGGCTATATATGGTGACGTCTGATATTTGCCTAATTCCACCCCAAGGGGTACTGCTGAAAGTGACCAATATGCTTTCTCTCTATGGTGGGTTAGAACATTACTGGCAACGTGTTTCCAAGCATTTAGACCAACTCGACTTTCACTATCAATTCTCGATTGGTTTCTCTCCTTTTTCGGCGATGTTACTGGCGAAAGCCAATACACAGCTATTAACGCTAGATAAACAGGTGATTATTGATGCTCTAAAACCTTTCCCACTCCAAGCCACCGAGTTAGAGATTAACAAAGTCGAGAAACTACAAAGAGTCGGAGTGGCAACCTTACGTGAGTTATTGGACATACCGATGCAAGAGTTGGCTCGTCGTTTCGATATCGACTTAGTCAATTACATTGGCCGACTAATGGGACAATTTAAGCACCCGATTGATTTCTATCACCCACCAGAGCAGTTCGAGAACTATCAAGAGTTATTGTTTGATATTGAGAACATTCAGTGGCTGGAAAAGCCGTTATCTAAGCTGCTTAAAAAGCTAGAAATGTTCTTAACCTTACGCAACCAAGTCGGTTATGAGCTTGAACTTGTGTTGCACCAACGTGATAAACAAGCGTACTCGGTTTCATTTTATTCGGCCAGTGGTGATTACTTTGCCAAGCGTTGGATGGTGCTGTGTCAGCTGACGATGGAATCTTTACAGCTTGAAGCGCCCGTTCAAGGCTTAACACTACGCTTAATCCGCAGTGGCGAGCTTGAGTCCACCAGCGCTGACCTGTTTAAAGGTTTTCAAGGTGAGCAAACTGAGATGGAGTTAATCGGCCTTCTGCAAGCTAAGTTAGGCAAAGAGCAGGTACGAAAAACGGTGCACAGTCACGACCCTCGCCCAGAAAAATCCACCTTTCTCTGCGATCCGACTCTGCCGATACCAAACAAGATGGCGAGTAATAAGCTACGACCTAGCTTTATGCTGCCTACGCCAGAGCTTCTATCTGAAAAAGTCTCACTGATTCAAGGCCCTGAACGTTTTGTCACTGGATGGTGGGACGGTAATGACATGACCCGGGATTACTTCGTCGCACGTAGCGACCAAGGGCGCTGGCTATGGGTATTTCGTAACCAAGATAAGCAGTGGTTTACCCACGGTCTATTTAGTTAAGGTAATGCTATGGCTTATGCTGAACTTTTCTGTCAGAGCAACTTTTCCTTTCTAACCGGTGCTTCTCATGCCGAAGAGCTGATCTTACAGGCGGATTTTCTACGCTACCACTCACTGGCCATCACCGATGAATGCTCTGTGGCCGGTGTCGTGAGGGCTTACAGCGCGATAAAAAATCAACAGCTCAATATCAAACTGATTATTGGCAGCATGCTTTGGCTCAATGATGAATGCCAAGTCGTGCTGTTGTGCCCTAACCGAGACGCCTATGCTGAGCTATGCCGCATCATTACCAATGCCAGAAGGCGCTCAGAAAAAGGAAAGTATCAACTTTCTGAGTGGGATTTGATGTCGATTCGTCACTGCTTAGTTCTATGGCTACCTTGTCACAAGCCTAGTGACAATAAGTGGGGCCGTTGGCTTACTCAGCATCATCAACATCGATTGTGGCTTGCGGTGCAGCGTCATCTATCATGCGATGACAAACAATATATTGAATACTGTCAGCAACTGGCCGATGAAATCCACTTGCCTATCACTGCCTGCGGTGGCGTGTTGATGCACACGGCTACACGTCTGCCCCTGCAACATACACTATGTGCCATCCAACAGGGCTGCAGCGTGAGTGAGCTAGGCGAGCAATTACTGACTAACACCGAAAGAAGCCTGCGCAGCCAAGAAAAGCTCAGCAAACTGTTTAAACCAGAGTGGTTAGCGGAAAGTGTAGCCATCGCCCAACGGTGCAGCTTTAGCTTAGCTGACCTTCAATATGAATACCCTAGTGAGCTGGTTCCTGATGGCTACTCACCAATGAACTACCTCCGACAATTGGTCGAAAAAGGTAAAGCGCTGCGTTTCCCTGAAGGTGTACCTAGCGACATTCAACAGACCATTGATAAAGAACTCTGTTTGATCGATGAGCTCAATTACCCATTTTATTTTTTAACCATTCACGACATCGTGATGTTCGCCAAGCGCAATCATATCCTCTATCAAGGTAGAGGCTCGGCGGCGAACTCGGTCGTCTGTTACTGCTTAGAAATTACTTCGGTAGATCCAAGACAAATCTCGGTATTATTCGAACGTTTCATCAGTAAAGAGCGCGATGAGCCGCCCGATATTGATGTCGATTTTGAACACGAGCGACGTGAGGAAGTTATTCAGTACATCTACCAAAAATATGGACGTGAGCGTGCAGCGCTTGCGGCCACGGTTATCTCTTACCGTTTTAAAAGCGCGGTGCGAGATGTTGGTAAAGCGCTCGGTATTGAAGAAAGCCAACTCGATTACTTTATTAAAAACGTCAACCGTCGAGACAGAGCCCAAGGCTGGCAAGCACAGATTGTTGAGCTAGGACTACAACCAGACTCGCTCAAAGGTGAACAGTTCATTACCTTGGTCAACGAGATCCTCCGCTTTCCACGTCATTTATCTCAGCATGTCGGTGGCTTTATCATCGCGGCGGGGCCGTTGTATGAACTGGTCCCCGTTGAGAATGCGTCGATGCCTGATCGCACCGTTATACAATGGGATAAGGACGACTTAGAATCGCTCAAACTGCTTAAGGTTGATGTCCTTGCGCTCGGCATGCTTTCTGCCATTAGGAAGTGCTTTGATTTGGTAGAAAAATTCCACCAGCAAACGCTCAGTATTGCAGACATTACTCGTCGCCAAGACGACGCTAATGTCTATCAAATGATCCAACGAGCGGATACCGTTGGCGTATTTCAGATCGAGTCACGCGCACAAATGAGCATGCTGCCACGACTAAAACCTGCGACTTACTATGACTTAGTGATTCAAATTGCGATTGTCAGGCCCGGACCAATCCAAGGCGATATGGTCCACCCTTTCCTCAAACGTAGAAATGGCGAAGAGCAAATCGACTACCCATCAGAAGAAGTGCGCAGTGTCTTGCAGCGCACGCTTGGCGTGCCTATTTTCCAAGAACAAGTAATTAAAATTGCCATGGTTGCGGCTGGTTTTAGTGGTGGGGAAGCCGATCAGCTAAGGCGAGCCATGGCAGCTTGGAAGAAGAGTGGTGACCTCGTCAAATTTAAAACCAAACTTATCGAAGGCATGCTCAGTCGAGGTTATCAACTAGAGTTTGCCGAGCGAATCTTTGATCAAATTCTCGGCTTTGGTGAATATGGATTCCCTGAAAGTCATTCAGCCTCTTTTGCTGTTCTCGCTTATTGCTCAGCATGGTTAAAGCACTACCATCCCGAAGCTTTCTATACTTCTTTACTCAACAGCCTACCGATGGGCTTTTATAGCGCCTCACAGCTGGTACAAGATGCTCGTCGTCATAAAGTAGACATATTACCTATTTGTGTGAATGCATCGCTCTATGACCACCAGATGGTCTCTCATCAAGGTGGTTTGGCAATTCGCTTAGGGTTTCGGCAGATCAAAGGTTTTAGTCAGCAAAGCGCCAAACAACTCATCCATGCCAGAGCCAAAAGCGGTTTTACGCATGCAGGCCAAATCAAACATATTGGTCTAAACCGTCGAGATGTCGAACTACTTGCTTCCGCCAATGCCATGCACACGCTGAGCCAAAACCGTTACCAAACTCGCTGGGCAATGATGGACTCACTCTCCGACTTACCGCTGTTTCAAGATACCCAAGATGACACTACGCCACTTATCGGTACGCCAACAGAAAGCCAAACATTGCTTGAAGATTATGCATCGACCGGACTTTCTCTTGCTAAGCACCCGATTACTCTACTTGATGACGCTGGCGTACTCGGGCGCTTTACTCGTATGCAGGAGTTAAAAAATAAGGAGCATCAATCGTTAGTTACGGTCACAGGGGTCGTAACAGGTAAACAGTCGCCAGGCACAGCCGCTGGTGTTACCTTCTTCACCTTAGAAGATGATACGGGCAACATTAATGTCGTAGTTTGGAAAGCCACCGCGAGAGCACAAAAATCCGCATACTTAACTGCGAAAATACTGCAAGTAAAAGGTATTTTGGAAAAAGAGGGAGAGGTTCATCATGTCATTGCAGGGCGTTTGATCGACATGACCGATAAGCTGCAAGGGCTACATAGTAAATCGAGGGATTTCCATTAGCGTTTCAAAAAAATAAAAAGGGAGCCGAGGCTCCCTTTTTGGTGTTACTTTGACAAACTAAAACTTGTCTTCAGCGTCCATACTTCTTTTCTTATATTCCCTATACAGCAGCATACATAAGGTCATAACAACCTTAGAAGAAAGCCATATCATTGATAAGAACTACCTTAAGAGTCTGATGAAAAGTTAATTTGATAGTTATATCATTTTGATTAACAAAATAACTCAACAAATATAGCATTTTAACAAAACATGGTCACGCCAAATACATAGGGCGACGGCCTATTTATTTAATACCTGTCGTAGTCGGTCTTGGGCAACTTCCACCAATAAATCAGGTTGAAACTTGGAAATAAAGCGATCGCAGCCGACCTTTTTGACCATAGCATCATTAAAGCTACCACTGAGAGATGTATTCAAAGTGACGTAGAGATCCTTCATGCGAGGATCAGTACGAACCTCATGGGTCAGCTTATAACCATCCATCTCTGGCATTTCGGCATCGGTGATCATTAGTAGCAGCTCACTAACTACGTTTCTACCTTCATCAGCCCAAGACTTAAGTAAGTTGAGAGCTTCTAAGCCATCACGACATTCAATGATGTTTAACCCAAGTTGAGAAAGCGTTCCTCGGACCTGAGAGCGCGCTGTTGAAGAATCATCAACAATCAGAACATTACGCCCGACCATTTCATCGACTAGCTCTTGATCAAGCACACCGTCAGAAATAGAAATATCGTAATCAATAATTTGAGCAAGCACTTTTTCGACGTCGATAATCTCAACGATACTCTGCCCATCGCCATCTTTGACATGAGTGATTGCAGTCAGATAATTCGCTCTACCCGCCGTTTTTGGTGGCGGTTGAATTTCAGTCCAAGCGGTATTGACGATGTTCCTAACTTGACCAACCAAAAAGCCCTGTACCGTCCGATTGTATTCGGTAATGATGAGGTTCTCTTCTTGGTTTTCTAAGCGCGATGCAGGAAAGCCAATCGCTGCTCGAAGATCTATCACAGGTACAGAAACGCCGCGCAACGACGCCACACCGGTGATATGGTGGTGGGAACCTGGCATTTTGGTTAAAGGTGGAACCTTAATCACTTCACGTACTTTGAACACGTTGATGGCAAAAATCTGTCTGCTGTTCAAACTGAATAACAACAGCTCCAAGCGGTTCTCACCTACAAGGTTGGTTCGCTGATCAACTGTATTTAATACTCCAGACATACTACTTCTCGCCAAACGTGGATAATGTAAAAATAGCCTATTGAGAGGCTAAGATAAAAATAAACCCATACATCACTCAAGATTATATGGGTTTATTTAGAATTTAACAGTAACTGACTAGTATCTGTGATCTTAGCCTTCAATCACTTTCATCAACAATAGACCATCATACAACGCTTGTTTGATCAGTGCTGCGCCTGGCATTGTTGCTTGTTTATAGAAACGTGACTCAACCAGTTCGAGGTCTTGGTGATAGACAGGTAAGCTCTGCTCTTCAATGCAAGCTTGAATCGCCGGATAAAGAACGTCTTTAGCTTGGTTAATCGCCCCGCCAATCAGCACTTTCTCTGGGTTAAATAGGTTGATTACGATTGCAATCGCAGAACCTAGATAACGTCCGAGCTTCTCAATCACATCAACCGCGAGTGGATCGCCGTTCGCTGCCGCTTCACAAATATCTTCAACCGACACTTCTTCAATGTCCGCAAGGCAAGAGTCTTCACCTTGGGCAATTCGTTCAGTCACTTCACTGCGAATCGCTTGCGAGCTGGCGACGGTTTCAAGACAACCACGATTGCCACAATGACAAAGCTTGCCTTGAGGGTCGATTTGAATATGACCAAGCTCACCGATATTACCGTGGCGTCCTTGTAACACTCGACCATCAAGCACAATGCCTGCGCCTAAGCCATGGTGAATGGAAATCAGAACCGAGTTTTCATTATCTTGCGAATGGCCAAAAAGCTTTTCGGCTAGTGCCCAAGCTCGCGTATCATTGGCAATAAATACAGGTAACCCAGTCGCTTTGTAAATTTCAGGGCCAAGTGGCAGATTCTCTACGTTGTAGTGTGGCATCTGCAGCACCACCCCTTGCTCTGAATTGACAAGACCAGGTAGCGTGATCGCAATACTCGTGACGCGATCTAACTGTTCAGTGTACGTTTGGAAAAACTCATCGATTTCATGCAGCAATCGCGCAAGAACATCGTCTTGGTCCACTTCATGGATATCAATCTTAGTATCGATAAGTACATCACCACCCAACTCATGCAATGCAATCGTCAAGTAGCCACGTCCTAAACGCATCGAAAGAAATTGCCACCCTTCGTTGTTGACCTGTAGACCAACGGCAGGACGCCCACGACTGGTCGCTTCCTGGACTGTGGTTTCGTGTATCAGGTGGGCCTCGATGAGCTCACGAGTGATTTTGGTAATACTCGCAGGTGCGAGCTCACTCTTTTTAGAGAGATCGATTCGAGAAATGGGACCTTTTTGATCAATGAGTTTATATACACGGCCAGCATTGACCTGCTTGATATGATCAATATGGCCAGGTTGAGCCATGTACATAGAGCACTCCGAATATCAACAACCTGGTAATTTTTTTACTTTGCGAAGTAATTGTGAAGAGCTTTGATAGATCGCCGTGACAAGTGTCACGTATAAACATAATTCTTTGTGTACCTAATCAAATAGCAAAGGATTTATCACATTTAATCTTCTATTTTTTTGCATTAATAAATATGTCTTTCATCACCTTTCAACTGAGAACACGAGCAAATAATCAGCACCCTCCCTCGGCAGGTATATACTTATAATTTTAGGGATGAGAACAAGAACTTATCAGCCGCATCGTTTTCTTCGCGGTACAATTAGATCAAGGAGATCCGAATGACCTCAATCCAAAGAAGAACAAAAATTGTTTCTACTCTTGGACCTTCTACCGATGCACCCGGCGTACTTGAAGCAATTTTAGAAGCTGGCGTGAACGTTGTAAGAATGAACTTTTCACATGGAAGTGCAGAAGATCACCGTGAGCGTGCCACCCGTGTACGTAATATTTCTGCCAAGCTCGGCACTCATGTCGCTATTTTAGGCGACCTCCAAGGACCTAAGATACGCGTATCGACCTTTAAAGATGGCAAAGTGCAACTCAACGTAGGGGATATTTTCACTCTAGATAGCAACTTGCCAGCAGGCCAAGGTGATAAAGACGCTGTCGGCTTAGACTACAAAGAACTTCCAAACGACGTTTCCACTGGCGATGTGCTGCTACTTGATGATGGCCGTGTTCAACTTCAAGTTATGGCCGTTAGTGGTACTCAAGTTCGAACCAAAGTGATCATAGGTGGCCCTTTATCCAATAATAAAGGCATCAACAAAAAAGGCGGCGGCCTCTCCGCGGAAGCCCTAACTGAAAAAGATAAAAATGACATCAAGTTAGCAGCAGAGCTCAAAGTCGATTACCTAGCCGTTTCATTCCCAAGAAATGGCGAAGATATGAAATACGCACGTAGACTTGCCACTGACGCTGGGCTCCAAACTCGCCTTGTAGCCAAGGTAGAGCGCGCTGAGACCGTCGAAACGGAAGAAAGCATAGATGACATCATTCTCGCCTCAGATGCCGTTATGGTGGCTCGTGGGGACCTAGGGGTCGAAATTGGTGACCCAGAATTAATCGGTGTGCAAAAGCAACTGATTCGCCGAGCGCGTGCGTTAAATCGTACTGTCATCACCGCTACTCAGATGATGGAGTCGATGATGGAAAATCCAATGCCGACTCGTGCTGAGGTTATGGACGTGGCAAACGCGGTTCTCGACGGTACCGACGCTGTGATGCTTTCTGGTGAAACTGCGGCAGGTAAATACCCATTAGAAACTGTTCGTTCGATGGCAGAAGTGTGTGTCGGAGCAGAAAAAATGTCGTCGGTTAACCGCTCTGGCTATCGCATGGATTCAGTGTTTGAAACCGGTGAAGAGACCATTGCCATGTCTACCATGTTCGCTGCCAACCACATGCGTGGTATCAAAGGCATTGTAACCCTGACGGAATCGGGCCGAACGGCACTTATGATGTCTCGCTTAAGTTCGGGCCTACCTATTTTTGCGCTATCGAGAAACGAGCGAACGCTCAATCTATCTGCACTATACCGTGGTGTGTTCCCAGTCTACTTTGATGACAAAGGGGATACTGGATTGGAGATTGCACAAGCCGCTGTCGGAACACTCAGAGAACGTGGCCTGTTAGATGAAGGTGACTTAGTCATTATCACCCAAGGTGATGTGATGGATGTTGTTGGTTCAACCAACTGCATGCGTATTGTTGCTGCCTAACTCAAAGCCAATCATGTGGGGAGGTAATGTTACTCCCCACATTTCAATTCAAAAGTTGGTTTGGCAATACATTGCGAAAACGACTCCACAAAACGAAAGCCCGCATCTAGTCCCACTTGATAGTCATGCAGCAAGTCTTCCCTCTCACTCATCAAAGACGTTGATTTCAGCGGCTGATCGGGTTTGATTTGGACGATAAAGCAATCATCTGGCGGAGAGTGTAAAAAGTCCTGCGTTAATGAATAAGTTTGATAGTGCACCATCAGCATATCCGCTAATCCGGAATCAAACTTATCACCAAGAAGATGACTCAGCCGATAAATATCATCGGCGCCAAAAAGCCAACGACCACCATTGAGTAGCTCAAGGTGCGTATGTTCGCTTTTCTCTAGACGAGAGCGCTCAACTTGCTCGTTAAAAAAGCTACTCCAATCTTGTTTCCACTGACCCAGTTTATCTTGCCAATGCCCTTGGATAACATTGAACGAGTCACGCAACCACTCTACTGAAGGCTCTTGGTTGACCTCTTCAGTATCGGTAATTAAATCTTCCCCCTCAGTTCTGATCACCACAATGCAGCGCGCTTCTTTACGCCAAGCCTCTTGCACGGGAATAGACGCTGATACACCGCCATCGACATATTCACCATGAGGGAACAAAATAGGCTCAGGGTAAAGCCGAGGGATTGCGCAAGTGGCAAGAAGCACCCTCCTCCAATCATCTTGCAGCATTGGTAGATAGTGATCGGATAAGCGATTGGTATCGGTCACTGCGGCATACGCCTCTCGGCCAGACAAAATCTTACGCCCCATATCAATATCTAACCGATACGGATAATCACAAATTTTCTCTAGTGCCCAATCCATATCCATGTACTGCTTACGACGGATATAACGAAACAGGTTAAAGAACTCTGAGTCAGTAGTGAGGTCGAGAATAAATGAGCGGCCAATACCATTCTGGCGGCAAAGGAATGCACATAGATTCATTGCACCGGCGGAAGTACCATAGAAGGAGTGAAAAGGATCGAAATTGGCAAGAAGAAAGGCATCAAGTACACCGGAAGTAAAAATTCCCCGTTGGCCGCCACCTTGTGCAACCAGAGCATTTTTACCGCCAGTGTATTTTTTTAGTCGTTCAGCATCAAACTGTACAGCGGTATTCGTTACGACACCGCAATTTTTCATGGCATCCCTAGGCAGTCGTTACTGCAATCAAGGCATATCCAAGAATAACTGCGAAAGCGGCAGCCGTGATCAGTAGGGCATATTTTAGATCGTGTTCCATAGACACCTCCTCGTTGTTTAACAAAGTAATAACATCAGTGTGAGGTATCTTCAATTAATACTCATTTTTCGTGCGGAATTATGGCGTTAGCATCACACTTAGCTTTCCAAACGTAGAAAAGGGCAAAAAATGAATACCATCTCCCGATTATTTTTTCCGATCTTGATTGCAGGTGTTAGCCCTCTGGCTCAAGCCGATACTTACTTGTCCCCTTGGCTAGGCTATACCTTTGGAGGAAGTGTCGAAGATCAGAACCAGAATGAACTCGATTTGAAGGCTTCAGAAAGCTATGCATTATCGTTGGAGACGGATGTCGACAAAGGACGTATGGGGCTATTTTACGCGAATCAACGTTCAGAGGTGGAAGACGTTAATCTCAACTCTTCAATCCACTACCTGCACATTCAAAGTAGTATTTATTATCCCGTACAAGATAAGTGGCAGTCTTACTTAGGCGTAGGTCTAGGAGCTTCTTATGTTGATGCTGACTGGGTTAAAGATGAGTGGGGATTTTCAGCCAGTATCTTTGGTGGCTTTGAGTATCAATTCAGTGACTCGCTAGCACTCAATACTCAACTACGCTGGCTTGGTACCGTAGTAGACAATGAAACCAGTGGTGCATGTAATCTTCCTGCGGGTGGCGATGGTTCTTGTGTGGTTAAGTTCAAGACCGATTGGATGAATCAGTTTTCAGCGAATCTCGGACTCACTTGGTCTTTTTAGTCGTTTTTCATAGAGAATAAAAAAGGGCCAAATTAGTTGGCCCTTTTCCCATACGCAGCTAGGCTAGAATGAATATTTGATACCTAACGCACCGCCTATTTGCAGCTCAGGCCCTGTGTATAGGTTTAGTTCTGGATGCACCTGTCCGTACATCTCCCAACCCTTGCTAATATCCCACTTCAACCCTAGTGGCACACGAGCACCAAACTCTTTGTGGTCCCACTCACTCCAGCCACCAACACCGACATACCAAGAAACTGGCGTATTAGCGTCAAATTGCCCTCTTTTGAGAATGTAGTCAAACGCAGCACCATCATTGCCTAGCGTAAAGCGATAGGTATTATCAAGCTCTAACACCGCACTGAGTTCCTGATCGATTGCCATCCCCACCGCAACTTTCGTCGACTGCGGCTCCTCCGCATATGCCAGCGAGCTCGCTGCTGTAACCAAAACCGCAGCACCGAGTAGTAGACCTGAGTTTTTCATATTAGGCTTTTCCTATACACAAAATAAAACAGCGTACAATTATCCAAATATGTAGGAAAAGGATGTCAGGGATAAGTGAAAACAAGTTGAGGGATGGGTGAATGTAACAGGTTAGTTTTTTTAGTCTTCAGTAGATTAAACTGTCATCATCAAGAGGGAGGTACGACCGAGTTGGAGATCTCTCAACTCCAATAGCCTATATCAGAGATTCTCTACTCACTCCTTCGTCGTTCTAGGGAATGACAAAGCTAGCTCTCAAAGAACCATGATATATAAACAAAAAAGGAGGCCGAAGCCTCCTTTTATCAATCAGATGAGAAAGTGATTAACCGTGGTTACGGATCCACTCATCCATTTCTGTTTTCAGGTTGTCAGACTTAGTACCGAAGATAGCCTGAACACCACCTGCTACAACTACTACGCCTGCTGCGCCTAGTTGTTTTAGTTTGTCTTGGTTAACAGCTTCAGTATCTGCAACTGCTACACGTAGACGAGTGATACATGCGTCTAGACCAGTGATGTTTGCTTTGCCGCCGAATGCTGCAACTAGCTCACCTGCCATGTCTGAACCAGAAGTCGCTACTGCTTCTTCAGTTTCATCTTCACGACCAGGAGTCTTAAGGTCCATAGCTTTGATTACTGTGCGGAATACTACGTAGTAGATTGCAGCGTAAACAAGACCAGTCACTACCATCAGACCCATCTTCTGAGAGTTACCAGAAAGAACTAGGAAGTCGATTAGGCCGTGTGAGAATGAAGTACCGTGTACGAAGCCTAGAGTATTTGCAACAACATAAGCAGAACCAGCTAGTAGAGCGTGGATACCGTAAAGTACAGGAGCTACGAATAGGAATGAGAATTCGATTGGCTCAGTGATACCTGTTAGGAATGAAGTCAGTGCAGCAGATGCCATGATACCCATTACTTTCGCACGGTTTTCTGGCTTAGCAGAGTGAGCGATAGCAATAGCAGCAGCTGGTAGACCGAACATCTTGAACATGTAACCACCCGCTAGCTGACCGAAGCCATTACCAGCAGCACGAGATGCTTCATCAGCAACTAGGTAACAAGTTAGAACGCCGTTTTGAGTTTCGCCTGCAGCGTTAACACAAGTACCTGCTTCGAAGAAGAATGGTACGTTCCAAACGTGGTGTAGACCGAATGGGATTAGAGAACGCTCGATTACGCCGTAGATACCGAATGCAACCTGTGGGTTTTGGTGAGCAGCCCAGTCAGAGAACGCTGCAATCGCGCCGCCAATTGGAGGCCATACAACAGAAAGAACTAGACCAAGACCGATCGCTGAGAAACCAGTGATGATTGGCACAGCACGCTTACCAGCGAAGAAGCCAAGGTATTCTGGAAGTTGAATTTTGAAGAAACGGTTGAATGCCCAAGCAGCAACACCACCGACAAGGATACCACCTAGTACACCTGTATCGATTTTTTCAACACCCATAACGCCAGCCATAACGCCTAGAGTTGCCGTCATGATGCCGTAACCAACGATAGCAGCAAGACCTGCTACACCATCATTGTTAGTGAAGCCAAGCGCTACACCTACAGCGAATAGTAGAGCCATTTGGCCGAATACTGAACCACCCGCTTGTTCCATTAGGTTAGAAACGATATCTGGAATGAAGCTTAGGTCGGCAGCACCGACACCTAGTAAAATACCTGCAACTGGTAAAACCGATACTGGTAGCATCAGAGCTTTACCAACTTTTTGCAGGTTAGCAAAAAGGTTCTTAAACATGTTTATGCTCCTGAAAAGTTTATAAGATTTATTGGGCTCTAACGGCACACCCCCGTAGCCTTAAATGTTAGCACCCAGAAAAAATGTAACCACTTATGTCACTATAATTTCTGGCTCTAAATATATATTGCGGGTGACGATACTTACTAGCGAGTTACGGAATTTAGTTTCAAACTAATAGATAGATCACAATCCAAACTCGGTTTTGAAATGGATTACAGAAACATAACACCATGATTAATAACAAAATAATCAACGAAAGCATTAATTTCGATGGGTAAATAAAATAGATACAGTTGTTATTTTATGTAACAAAATTACAAAAGGTACTTTTTAGCCTCTCAAGTTCAACATTTTTAGTGAACAAGCCGATTTAAACGCTTGCGCGTGAGTTTGATAACAAAAAAAAGGGGCCGAGGCCCCTTTTTCACTGTGATTTAATTTTTCATCTTAAAAAAAGATTTCTAAAGTTTTCGCTGGTTTTCTGTCCAACTTCTCCTAACGAGCACCCTTTTAGCTGTGCAATGTAAGAAGCGACCTCGACAACATAAGCTGGCTGGTTCTGTTTGCCTCGGTGAGGAACAGGTGCTAGGTATGGTGAATCAGTCTCGATCAGCAGTCTTTCTAACGGTAGTGCTTTAACCACTTCTTTCAGTTCTGTCGCTTGTCTGAAAGTCACGATACCAGAAATCGAAATATAGAAACCTAATTCCATCGCTGCTTCAGCGAAAGGCAAATCTTCGGTAAAACAATGAATCACACCACCACATTTATCAGCGCCACCATTTTTTAGGATATCTAATGTATCTTGGCGAGCATTGCGCGTATGAATGATCAATGGCTTGTTCAGCTTGACTGCCAACTCCACTTGCTGTTCAAAGCGTAGTTTCTGTAAATCCGCTGTTTCCGGTTGGTAGTGGTAATCTAGCCCTGTCTCACCAATAGCAACAACACGTGGGTGAGCCGCATATTCATGTAATCGGTCTAAGGCAAAATCACTTTCTACATCCAATGGATGCACACCACAAGAAGCATAGACGTTATCAAACGGTTCAATCATCTCCATCATGTTAGGAAACGAATCTAGGGTAACACCAACAGATAAAAGTTCCGTGACATTGGCCGCCTTCGCTTTGGCAACAACATCAGCAATGCCTTCATGTAATTCTTGATAGTCCAATTTGTCTAAATGACAGTGAGAATCTACGAACATGTTTCCTCGTAAAATTTAAATAACCAATCTAGGATAAGAAGCTCTGCATTCAACCCTGTGTGTAATCTTAGCTGATCTAACAGTTTTAAAAGCGCTTGCGATTGAGAGTATAGCTTGGGATAGTCACAGACTTGCGCCAACTTTGCAGCTCCTGGCACAAAAGATGGCAAGGCGATCCCGTAATGGACCTTTTGCGCATCAGACAATAAGTACCACAACCAGCTGAGCGACTCTTGAGGTTCTGCCGCTAACTCTTTGGCTAACTTAACCGCATCTGACTGCTGCTGACACAGCGAAATAAAGTCAGTCTCAATCGAGCTATAACGGCTGACTTTATCTTGCTGGATAAAATCGAGTGCAGCTAAAGGCGCATTGCCGTTGATATGAGCCGCATACAAAGGTACCTCTCCACTATATTGAGAAGAGAGCCACTGTGCGACCGTTTCAGAATTAGGCGGCGTTAAATGCCACTGCTGACAACGACTGGTAATGGTCGGCAACAGCGCATTAGCTCGATGTGCGACCAACAAAAACATACAAGTCGATGATGGCTCTTCCAATGTCTTTAGCAACGCATTAGCCGCTGACTCATTCATGGCTTCAGCGGGTTCAATGACAAACAATCGCACCCCAGATAACTGAGATGACTCCTGAGCAATGCGATTACACTGGCGAATCTGCTCTACCGTAATGGCTTTACCTTCTTTTTCTGGCTTGATTACGTGGAAATCAGGGTGACTCCCTGAGCTCATTAGCTGACAACCATGACAAAAGCCACAAGCCTCTGCTGGGTAGTTTTGACACATAACGGCTTGGCTAAAGGCATCAACAAGATGTGACGACCCCATTCCCTCTTCGGCAATCAGCAAAGAGGCGTTTGAAAAACGATCCGCTTGCAGGTTTGTTTGCCATTCTGTCCACAAGGGCATTAGCCAAGGGTATAGCTCATTCATCACTTACGCTTTCATCCAAGTGGTTAACACATTTGAAATATCGGCCGCTACTTTGTCAATTTGCTGCTCGGCATTCACAACAACGACCGATTCATCTTGCTCAGCGAGCTGTAGGTAACGCTCACGAGTACGATCAAAAAAGCTCATATCCATCTTCTCAATACGATCTAGTTCACCGCGGCCACGAGCACGCTCTAAACCTACACGTGGGTCAATATCAAGATAGATGGTTAGGTCTGGCTTAAAATCACCTAGCGTAGTTTGCTTTAGCGCTACCATCGTTTCTGCTGGGATCTGACGGCCACCACCTTGATAAGCCTGTGATGACATATCATGACGATCTCCAACGACCCAAGTGCCTTTCGCGAGGGCGGGCTTAATGACGTTCTCAACTAATTGAACGCGAGCCGCATACATTAAAAGAAGCTCTGTCATATCCTGAAGTTGCTCACCTTCATGCTCTTGCTTAACTAATGTTCGTAGTTTTTCGGCAAGTGTCGTTCCGCCTGGCTCACGGGTATTGGTAATCGCGTCAACGCCTGATTGCTTCAGTGTTTCTAGAACCGCATTAATTGCTGAACTTTTTCCTGCGCCTTCAAGGCCTTCGATTACGATGAATTTAGCGTTTATCATTTGTTGCTTCTTAGTTGTTTTAAGTACGCTCGAACTGCGCGATTATGCTCAGCTAAAGATTTTGAAAATACGTGTCCGCCTTTGCCGCTAGCAACAAAGTAAAGGTAGTTACTGTCTTCAGGATTCAGCGCTGCTGCGATTGACGCTTCACCCGGCATAGCAATTGGCGTTGGTGGCAGACCAAAAATAGTGTAGGTATTGTATGGTGTTGGTGTGCGTAAGTCTTTCTTGCGAATATTGCCATCGTACTTATCACCCATACCATAAATGACCGTCGGATCTGTCTGTAGGCGCATACGCTTATTAAGACGGTTAACGAACACAGACGCAACGCGTTCACGCTCAGACTCAACCGCGGTCTCTTTCTCGATGATTGAGGCAAGGATTAACGCTTCATAAGCCGACTTTAATGGCAACTTGTCTTGGCGTTGTGCCCACTGCTCATCTAATACTGCTTGTAGCTTACTCGCTGCACGTTTCAAGATATCAAGGTCAGACGCACCAAAGGTATAGTGATACGTTTCTGCAAGTAGTAACCCTTCAAGCTTTTCGTGCTCAGAGCCCAGCAGCTTGGCAATATCTGCTTCTGTTAAACCTTGTAATTCATGTTCCAAATAAGGGGAGCTTTCTAAAGTTTCGCGCCACTCTTTAAATGTCGACCCTTCAACAAAGGTAATCGAAAACTGATGTTCTTTGCCCTGTTTAAACTCTTCAAGCACGTCTCTTAAAGTCAACTCAGGCTCAATCAAGTAAGTACCAGCTCTAAGTTGAGTCAGCTCTGGGTGAAAACGGCGAACCAATTTCACCATATCGTTACTTTCAATAAAGCCGGCACTGGTTAAGCTTGCCAACACACGATTGAAGCTAGTTCCAGATTCGATAGTAAAGATTTGTGGTTCTTCAAGTTGAAGTGGTTGGTTAACATATTGCTCAATCTGCTGAGCAACGTAGAAGTAGCCCCCTGCGGCTACACCAGCAACCAAAAGCAAAAATAGAGTGATTTTCTTGATCACGAGTCGATCATCTCCTGAATTCGTTTTGTAATTTTTCCAATATCAAAGCTTGTTGAACCTATAAGGGTAATTGGGGCAACACCAAGCACCGAGTTTGAGACAAACACTTCATCGGCTGACAGTAACTCTTCAAGTTTAAAGTCGCCAATTGAAGTTTCGAGCGATAATGTCTTTGCCTGCTCTAATACGATTCGTCTCATTACACCATTTACCCCTGCATTTCGAAGATCGGGCGTAAACAAGGTCGCATCTTTAACCCAAAATAGATTCGCCATCGTTGTTTCGACAACGTGGTCACGAATATCAAGAACAACGCCGTCAGCATTCCCACCGTCATCGAGCTCCGCTTTCGCAAGAACTTGTTCAAGTCGGTTGTTATGTTTATGTCCGGCAAGTAAGGGATTGTGACCAAGTCGAGTACGACAGATTCCAAGCTCTAATCCTCCACTCACCCATTGTTCATAGTGAGGAAGATAAATAAAGTCGCTAATAGTAACATTTGGTGAGGCTACTTGAGTAGGGCTATATCCCCTGCCCCCTTCCCCGCGACTAATATGCAGTTTCAGGCCCGCTTTTGTGTCTGGTCTAATCGCTTGTTGCAACCAATGCTCTACTTGATTCCAGTCCGGTCGCGGAATTGAAAGTAAGTCCAAACAAGCATTCATTCTCTCTACGTGTCTTGACCAGTGCTGAATACGACCGCCACGCGTCAACATGGTTGTAAAGCAGCCATCGCCATACTGAAATGAACGGTCAGACAATGAAACCGAGTCAGCAGGTTTTCCATTAAGCCAAAACATAGTGAGTCCTTGAATTGAATTTATAAGGGTATTAAATAACAAAACGGCTTAATGCCAAAGCATTAAGCCGTTTAATTAGACTCAGTTAAACAGTTCTTTAGATTTTTTTAAATACTAGAGAGCCGTTAGTACCGCCGAAGCCAAATGAGTTACAAATAGCGTAATCCATTTGTACTTCTTTCGCTGTATGCGGAACTAGGTCGATATCTTCAAGACCTTCAGCACGGTTATCTAGGTTGATTGTTGGTGGAACAATTTGATCAACCAAAGACATAACAGTAATGATTGCTTCAACCGAACCTGCAGCACCTAGTAGGTGACCAGTCATAGATTTCGTTGAAGAAACTTTAACCTGTTTAACGCCTTCTTCACCTAGAGCACGACGAACGCCTTTAATTTCTGCAACATCACCTGCTGGCGTCGATGTACCGTGAGCGTTTACGTAACCAACTTGAGTACCAACGATACCTGCGTCACGCATTGCCGCTTCCATAGCCAGTGCACCACCAGAACCATCTTCAGAAGGAGAAGTCATGTGGTAAGCATCACCAGACATGCCGAAACCAACAAGTTCAGCGTAGATCTTAGCGCCACGAGCTTTTGCATGTTCGTACTCTTCAAGAACCATCATGCCTGCGCCATCACCCAGAACAAAACCATCACGGTCTACGTCCCATGGACGTGAAGCTTTTTGCGGTTCATCATTGCGAGTAGACAATGCTTTAGCTGCACCAAAACCTGCCATACCTAGCGGAGTAGATGCTTTCTCTGCACCACCAGCAACCATCGCTTCTGCGTCACCGTATGCAATCATACGCGCCGCGTGACCGATGTTGTGAAGACCTGTTGTACACGCCGTCGAGATCGCGATGTTAGGACCGCGAAGACCACGCATAATAGATAAGTTACCTGCAACCATGTTAACAATGGTTGATGGAACGAAGAACGGGCTAACCTTACGAGGGCCCTTTTCAACGAGCGCAGTGTGGCCAGTTTCAATCAGATCTAGACCACCAATGCCTGAACCGATTGCAACACCAACACGTGGTGCGTTTTCTTCGTTGATTTGTAAACCAGAGTCATCTAGAGCTTGGATACCTGCTGCAATGCCGTACTGGATAAATAGATCCATTTTACGTGCATCTTTCTTTGACATGTATTCAGTACAGTCAAAATCTTTAACAAGACCCGCAAAGCGAGTTGAGAAGTTTTCAGCATCAAAGTGTTCGATATTAACAATACCACTTTGACCCGCAAGCAGGGCTTTCCAAGATGATTCTACGGTGTTGCCTACCGGTGACAACATACCCATGCCAGTGACAACAACACGACGCTTGGACACGATATTATTCTCCGGAAAATGAAATGATTCTATGGAAGGATAGAAGGGTTTAAAAGAACACAGGCGGCCAGAAGGCCGCCTGGGAGAGATATTACTGAGCGCTGTTTACGTAGTCGATTGCAGCTTGAACAGTAGTGATTTTCTCAGCTTCTTCGTCTGGAATCTCAGTGTCGAATTC